>Ga0210410_10005752_pt1 | contig 10762 bp, 5 predicted proteins | sample IncBWC4MmetaG_FD_161058 | JGI IMG/M metagenome (GOLD analysis project Ga0210410, IMG submission 161058) | Forest soil microbial communities from Barre Woods Harvard Forest LTER site, Petersham, Massachusetts, United States - Inc-BW-C-4-M | ecosystem: Environmental > Terrestrial > Soil >... | reverse complement strand
CGAGATGGATGTATTGTTCGAGGGCTTCGACGGCCTGGGGGAGACGCTTGGTTTCGCTATAGATTTCGCCAAGATAGAGATAAGCGAAGAATTCATCGGGACGGAGGCGCTTGGCATGCAGGAGCGCGGCTTCGGCAGCGGGAAAATCGCGGAGCGCAACGGCGGAGATGCCGAGGAGCAGGAGCGAGTTGTAATCTTCGGGATGGAGCTTCAGCTCGCGCTCGAATTGCAGGCGGGCTTGCGGATAGGCTTCCTCGCCCCGGAATTCGAGGATGGAGTAACCGAGCAGTGCGTGAGCGCGGGGATATCTTGGGTCGAGCTGAATAGCTTTCCGAAATTCGGTGACGGCGGGTTCAGGAAAATGGCTGATGGAATAAGCACGGCCGATGAGAACATGCAATGCAGCTGAATCTTCCATGGTGCCCTGCAAGTGTTGAAACCATTGCTGGGCATCAGTGAAGCGCTTGGCTTTCAGGTAGGCAAGGCCGAGAAAGTAGGAGGTTTCAAAGTCGTCGTCCAGCGCGACGGAGGCCTGGAGCGCGTGAATGGCGGCGGAAAAATCGCCGCGGTAGAGCTCGATGCGGCCGAGGACGTCTTGGGCGCGAGCGTGACGCGGATTCTCGGCGACGACGTCCTGGGCAAGCTGGCGGGCTTTCTTGACGTCGCCGGCGCGGAACCAAGCGATGGCAGCATCGACAGCGATATCCGGATCGGCGGGAGCGAATTTGAGAGCTTGGTCCAATTCGCGAGTGGCTTCGTCGAAACGGGATTCGGAGACGGAAAGATTGGCGACTTGGCGGAGGCCGAGAGCGATGGTTTTGTCGAAGTGGCGCTCGGCTTGTGGCAGGTCACCAGCGGCGAGGGCAGACTTGGCGGATTCGAAACTGTGCTTGAGGAGAATGGCGGGATCGTCGGCGGGACGAGTGACTGCAGCGAAAAGCGCGGTGAAAGCAAAGAGGAGTACGGCTTTTGAATGACAATGCAACGAGGGAAGGCAGTGCGAGAGTGTCGTGGGGCCAGAAAAAGAGCGGACCGCAAAGAGCGGGCGAGAGAAAATCCCATCAGTGAGAAGAGGCCTGGAGTGGAGCTTAGTGGACACCGTTCGTTGCTCCACCCGCAGGCGGCGGGAGAGGGGTGGTGTTGCGGATGCCCGAGCTTTCAACGATGGTGTAAATGGCGTCGGCGGCAACGTTTTCCAGCGTTTCGATTTTCCCGCTGGGCCAGCGGATTTCGACGGACTCCATTTTTTTGGCCGTGCCGAGGCCGAAGTGGAGGCGCAGATCGTTCTGCGAGAGGTAACTTGCGCCGCCGTGAACTTCGCTGAATTGCTTGACGCCCGCGGAGTGGATCGTGACGCGGGCGCCGATCGCAGCGCGGTTGCTCTTCGTGCCGACCAGCTTGAACAACACGCGATGGAAGCCGTTCGAATTCATATTCTTTAGAAGGGACGGCGCCTCGCCCACGTTTAGAAGCAGGACGTCGATGTTGCCATTGTTGAACACGTCACCGAAAGCGGCGCCACGCCGGGATTTCAAGGGCAATTCCTGGAGACCTGCTTGTTTTGAGACTTCGTCGAAGGTTCCGTCGCGATTGTTGCGATGCAGCAGGAGCGGCTCGCGAAACCGCGGACCGGTTTCCAGAGTATCAATCTGAGGATAAACGTGGCCGTTCGCGACGAGAATGTCCAGCCAGGTGTCGTTGTCCATGTCGAAAAAAGCCGTGCCCCAACCAACGTAAGGATAGCTGGGCTGGCCCACGCCGGAAGTCCAACTCACATCGTCGAAACCCTTTTCGCCCATGTTGCGATACAGGGAATTGGGCTGCTCCTCAAAGTGGGTAACAAAAAAGCTTAAACGTCCGCTGTGGTCGTAGTCGCCCCAGTCCACTCCCATATTTCCAAGTTCCATGCCTTCCCCGCTCAAGGCAACACCTGTAAGCAAACCTACGTCGGTGAACGTTCCGTTGTGATTGTTGTGATAGAGATAGTTTGGAACGGAATCGTTGGCGACGAGGAGATCGGGCCAGCCGTCGTCGTCATAATCCACCCACATCACTCCCAGGCCGTAGTAGCCGATGTCATCGTGGACGCCGGCTTTGACGGAAACTTCTTCAAACGTTCCATCACCGCGATTGTGATAGAGAAAATCGCTCTCGCCCTCGAGGCCCCAGGGGCCGCACTGGACGAGAATGCCCTTGAAGCGGCAGAACTTGTTGCTGCCGAATTGCGGAAGATTGTTCATGTCCAGGTGTGAATAGCGCGCGACGAACAAGTCCACGTTGCCATCGCGATCGTAGTCGCCCCAGGCCGCGCCGGTCATGAAGCCGCTGCCGCCGACACCGGCCTTTTCCGTGACGTCTTCGAACTTGCAGTTGCCAAGGCCGTGGTACAGGGCGCTGCCGCCGAAGCCGGTCACAAATAGATCGAGCTTGCCATCATTGTCGTAATCGGCCACGGCCACGCCCATACCCCAGCCGCGATGCGTCAAGCCTGCTTCCTTGGTGATGTCCTTGAAGGTGCCGTCAGCCTCCTGGTGATAGAGCGTGACGAGCGGATCGCCGCCGTCGCGCACTCGTTCGACGGTGGAACCGTTGATCAGGACGACGTCGAGGCGGCCATCGTCATCACAATCGAAGAGTCCGGCGCCGCCGCTGGTCGAGTCGATCACGTAGTGCGCTTCCGGAGCAGCGATGTGGACGGCGGTGAGGCCGACGTCCTTGGCGACATCTTTGAACGTGGGTATGGGCGGCAAGCTGCTGCGGTCCTTCTTGGCGGGTGTCGGGAGCTTGGGGAGAGGAACACGGACGCTGCCAGGCTGCTGGCCGGGGCCTTGCGGGTGCGAGGGGGCTGCGAAAGCGAGAATAAGGGTGAGAGCAAATAGTACGGAGAAAAAACGCCGCGAGCGAGTCCGGAGCATGTCTTGATTGTATCCCAAAGGGTTTTGAGGCTTAAACGGCCAGCATACGATCAAAGCGATTGGAAACGGGGTAAGAATGAAGCGCCCCGCCAAGCCCTCCGCGGGCTTGGCGGGACGCCGAAGGGATCAGGTTTGCCAGTACAATCAGAAGGTGAGCCTTAACGAGCCCTGAAGTTGCCGGTCACGCTGATTGTCGGCAGTCACCCGGCCTGGAGTCGGATTCGGCGTCGAGTTGGCAATGGAAACAGCGTTTGCAAGTGACGTTGTCGGAGCGCCATTCTTGTCCAAATAGGCCGGGCTTGCGGCCGTATTCACTGCATTGAAGCCTATACTCGCGAAGCCGTTGGTATTTCCATTGTTGGGGTTGCCATATTGGGGGTGGTTGAATAAGTTAAAGGCATCAACGCGTATTTGTAGTTTTAGCCGCTCCGTGAGGCGGATAAACCTCGACAGGGACAGGTCTATCCTGGCTACCCCCGGCCCGAGGCAATCGCCGATCGGCGCATCCCCGATCGTTCCCAACTTGAAGCCGTTTATGGTATAGCGGTTGGGGTTGATCCACTGGAATTGGTTGGAGAAGTTAGAGCTCCGGCAGGGCTGCCCGGCCACGATGTTCGGCCGGTAATTGCCGTCTCCCAGACCTATGCCGGAAAGGTCGTTTACGCCCGACCCAGCGGCACTGAAACTATTGATGACCGGCGTATAGGGAGTCCCGCTGGAAACGTTGATGATTGAACCGACTTCCCAATTCGCCAAGGCTTCCCGCTCGATCTTATTCCAGTTGTGCATGGTAGGAGTGTCGTAAATAAAGTTGGCCGCGAAAATGTGCGGCCGGTCAATGGTCGCCAGTCCGTTACTAGCACCCCGATTGAAGGGGTCCAGAATCAGGTTGCCGCCTCCATTGTTGGACCTCAGTGGCACGTCGGAGATCGTTTTGGAGTACGTGTAGACAAGCGCGAGACTAAGACCGTGCTGGAGACGTGTGTTGAACATCGCTTGCAGGGAGTCATAGGAGGCGGTGCCGTGATACGAGTAAACCCCGATATTTCCGGATTGCAGCACATTAAAAGGCTTAAGCGAATTCAAACTTCCATTTGACTGTGCGAAAGCGAGCCGATCCGTTGGGTTGATCGCGTTCGCGTCGTACTTGCTTTGGGCGTCATACGTCCGGCTGGCGACGTAGCCCACTTCTATCCGGGTATCTTTCCAGACCTCATGCTGCACGGTCAAATTGTACTGCAAGGTATAAGGCTGCCGGGCTGCCAGTTCAGTACCGACCGAGGCATTTCCCAGCCCTATGCCATAGCAGTTCGGAGTGCAAGCGGGAAGCTGGTTGGTATTGTCGAGGAACCGTCCGTTCCCGTTATTTGATTTAAAGTTGCCAACAAACGGAGGGTTAGCTCCGCCAAGGCCGTCCGTCAAGGAGATGTCATCGCGGTTGTAGAATTGACCGAAACCAGCCCGCAACGCCCACTTCCCCGTTCCAGTGGGATCCCATGCCACGCCCAGCCGCGGCGCGAAACCACGGTTATAGTTGTTCCGCAGAGCCCGGTTGGGACCCGGCAACCCGCCCGTTCCTGGCGGGCAGGGATTCGCCAACAGGCCGGCAGAGTAGTACAAGCCATTGCAGGTGGCATTGCCGAGAGCAGGATTGAATGCGGCTTGATTGAATACCGTGTACTCGTCGTTTGCCGCATAAGGATTGGGTAGATACGAATAGCGCATGCCCAAGTTTACCGTCAGGCGGCTGTTGAGTTTGATGTCGTCGTTGACATACCACTCCAGGTTTTCCCAGCGGCCGAGGTTAGAGAAGAAGTTACCCTGTTCACCCCACCCGAACGCGCTACCCGCCAGAAACAAATCCGACGTACCATATCCAGTCTGATTGGCGGTAAGGGCTTGACAAAAGGCGGGCTCACCGGTGTCGGTAGGGCCAAACTTTTTGCACCCGCCGAAACCGACGGACCCATTGAGCACTCCATTTTCGGTGTCAAATAGGTCCTGGTTTTTCTGGTTTCGACTGTAGAGGGCGCCCAGCTTTAGCGTGTGACGCCCGATGACCTTCGAGAAGTCATCCTGAAAGGTGTAGAGATTTTCAGCGTTGGCCCACGGCCCAAAATTCCAAACGTTGGGAAGATTTCCGGCGTTAATCCAAGTGCCCGGCCCATTGGCGGGAGTGAATCCCTTGTTCCCCGCAGGCAGGAATTGTGGAAACGCGCTGGAGAGCGCCGTCGCCGCCGCTTGATTCGCCGGCGTGATATTGATGCGATTGTCCGAGAAGGAGAATTGGAAATCGTTTACGGCAGAGCTGCCGATGATCTTGCTCAAGCGGGCCACGGCGATACGGCTGGGCTGGGCCCACATTTCCGAAAGGTTGGATGTGCCGGAGTCAGCGCCCCATCCGGAACTCCCCGTAGCGGGAGGGCCAAATGTGTTGTTGTCCTGTACGTATCTCAACATCAGCTTGACGGACCTCGAAAGATTGACATCTCCTCGGATGCTCTCTTCGCGGAAGTTGTTCTTCTGGCTAAATGATTTAGAGAAGTTGGTTCCGCAGCCATAGTTGGGAGTCAGCTTCCCATTCGTCAAGCGGGGAAGCGTGGGCAGCAAATAGGTGTTCAGAACGACGTCTCCGGCATTACTCATGCGGGAAGCGGGGATGACGTCAATGAATCCCGCCGGTGTTTGGCCCGCAATATTGTTTGGACTGGCCGTAAATGCGCCGCCCACACCCTTTCCCGGGTCCGAGAGTCCGGCTACTGGAAGGCAACCAACAGTAATCTGGGCTCCCGCAGAATTAAAAGAATTAGAGGCCGCGTCGTTGGCTTGATCGGAAAAGTCGCCGGTCCTCTCCAAGGGCGTGGGCACGCGCCCCGAGTTCACTCTTCCCGTAATCTGGCGATTCCATTCCTGAGACCAGAAGAAAAAAATCTTGTCCTTCTTGACCGGACCACCCACGGTGTAGCCGAAGTCGTTGCGACGGAGCAAGGGTGTCTTGGCGCCCGGATTGTTGGCCTTAAGATTGGTATTGTTGGCGTTCAGGTAGTCGTTGCGCCCGAACCAATAGGCGCTGCCGTGAATCTCGTTGGTGCCGCTTTTCGTGACGAGAGTGACCTGGCCACCGGAGTTTCCGCCAAATTCGGCTCCGTAGCTGTTGCGCTCGACCTTGAACTCTTCAATGGAGTCAATGGAAGGGTAGACAAGAAGCGTGCGGCCCGATCCGATGTCAACGTTATTGGCGCCATCCACAAGGAACGTGTTGGCATTTGACGCACCACCACTGATGGAGAGGTCCGCGCCACCGGTAAGGCCTTTTTGGTTGTACGCGAAACCATTGTCCTGTGCGACACCCGGCACCAAGGTCAGCAATTGCGCGAAACTCCTGCCGTTCAACGGCAACTGGGTGATCTGTGCGCCCGCAATCGTGCCGCTTAAATCCGCATTGGCGAGTTCGACCTGGTTCGCCTCGGCGACCACTTCGATCGTTTCGGTCTTGGCTCCGACTTTCAATCTGGCGTCAACAGTCAAGCTATCATCTACGTGAAGGACGATATCCTTTACCTGGAAAGCTTTGAAGCCGTCCGCGCTCACGCTCAGAGCGTAGCGGCCGACCGGAAGGCTGGGGAACGCGTAGGCGCCCTCCTTGCCGGTCTTGTCGCTTCGCGAATCCCCAGTGTCTGAGTTCGTAATGGTGACGTTGGCGCCAGCGATGGCCGCGCCCTGTTCATCTGAAACGGTGCCACGTACGGAACCACTTGTATTCTGTGCAAATGAAGCCGGCGCAAGACTCAACACCAGCACGAACCAAGCGACCAACACCCCTAAACTGATTCTTCTCACAAGAACCTCCTGGAAACCCTCATCACAAATTTGGTTCTTCACGATTAGTATTTTTCTACTACCCCTTTGCGAGGGATTTAACGGCAACCCACTTGCGTTGTCAAGTGAAAAATACCGGTATTCTAAAGTCCTGTGCGGTGCATAACCGGTATTCCAGCCGTTTTTCGAGAAACTTCGTCTATCCGCTGTGCGGCAGAGCTTTCCTAGGGTAGAATGCCCGCACTGGGTCCGGGACCGGCTGGGTGCCGTTCTAAACTCCATCTCCGATGGAGTGTCGGGAGCGATGGCCGAATGAAAGCGCAGAGGAAGGGAGGCGGAAACAAGGCCTCTCACGTAACCTTGCAAATGGTAGCCGAGCGAGTGGGGCTCACCAAGGGGACCTGCTCCGCGGTGCTGAACAAATCGGCTGCATCGCGGTCTGTTCCGCTACACACACAAGAGCGAATCCTGGCCGCCGCCCGCGAGCTGAAGTACATACCCAGTTTCTACGCGCGCAACCTGCGGGTAAAACGCACCTATATGATTGGAGTGGTAGCCGAGGAGATCGGCGATCCCTACGGCTCCCTGGTCATCAGTGGCATCGAACGATACCTGCGACAGAAGAACTTCTTCTATCTGACGGTTGCGCACCGACACGACCCCAAGCTCCTTGAAACGTATTCGAACATTCTCATCGAACGCGGCGTCGAAGGCCTCATTACGGTGGACACATCCATCAATCGCGCGCTGCCACTGCCGACCGTTGCGATTGCCGGGCACCGCCGTGTGGAAGGCGTCACCAATGTCGTTCTGGATCATCGGCGCGCAGCGCGGCTGGCGCTGAACCATTTGACGGAGTTGGGTCACACGGAAATTGCCTTCCTGAAAGGCTCCCGCGTGAGCTCGGATTCTGAAGATCGTTGGAAGGCGGTCTGCGAAATTGCGGAGGAACTCTGCATCCGCATGCGGAAGGAACTCATCATTCAGCTCGAAGGCGATGATCCCACGCCACGTCTGGGATATCCATTCGCCAAAAAGCTGCTCGCTCGTGGCCACCCGTTCACGGCGCTCTTCGCCTATAACGACATCTCGGCGATCGGCTCCATCCAAGCCTTTCAGGAAGCGGGGCTACGAGTCCCCGAGGACATCTCAGTGGTGGGATTCGACGATATCCAATTTGCCGTTCATAACAGCCCAAGCCTCACGACCGTGCGTCAGCCGCTCCAGAAGATGGGGGAGACAGCCGCGCGCATTTTGCTCAACCGAATCGAGGGTCGCGAAGACTGTGTGCCGGAGATACAGATTGAGCCCGAACTTGTGGTGCGCAACTCGACCGCCCGAGCGGCTGCTCAACCGATGGCGCGTCTGCCTGAGATGAGAACACAAGCGGAAGCTGCCGCTCCGGGCCAGGTAATTCTCCGAACGCATGAAACGGGCCCGATACGCGCAAACGGCCGGCCTCGGAAGAGTGGGACAGTCGAACACAAGACCGGCGTCGCCAATCGACACGGCTGACGGTGTTTGAGCGTGCCGAAAGATTGCGTTGGAAGATCAAAGCTCGGATGAGGTCCGAATCGTAAAAGCACACGGTAGAGAAGGCCGCGGAGTTGTTTTTCCCTCTTTGCTCAAATTTTTAGTGGCTATCGAAAACCGGAACATTCACTAGTTGGAAAGAAGCAGGTTAAGAAAGAAGTGGAGCCGAGAGTGGGAGTTGAACCCACGACCTGCCGATTGCTCCGGAAAGCCTATGTTGTTGATTCTACTGGCTCTTTCTTGCGTCTTGTATCACCGTTTTGCATGGTATTCGGGGCTTGTTGTTCCCTTCCTGTTCCCTAGAAACTCGCTTGCCCTACGTGGCAAGATGACAAACTCAGGAGGCACCATGAAAAAAACATAGCGAAGAATGTTCAGCAAGACCGCGGGACCAGACGAGCACATCCTAGACTAAACAAATCACGCGGAAAATCTCTTGCCCTACTTCTGGATAAGTATCTACAACATCTTGCCGTGAAGGGTTTCAGCGAGAGCACTCTCAGAGTTCGTCGCGTTTACATGGAGATGTTTCTTTCGTGGTGCAGGAGAAGTCGAATCACCGCGCCGACCCAAGTCACGCGAACATCTCTCGAAAGCTATCAGAGGTATTTGTTCAATTATAGGAAGAAAGACGGGCAGCCATTGGCTGTGGCCAGCCAGCATTCCCGGCTGGCTCCCCTGAAGGTGTGGTTCAAGTGGTTGACTCATCGAAAGTATATTCCGCTAGATCCGGCTGCCGAGTTGGAGCTCCCGCGAGTCGGATACAAGCTGCCGAGCGTCCTAAACAAAGATGAAGCTGAACGTGTTCTGAGCCAGCCCAATGTTGGGGAGCCACTTGGCATTCGTGATCGCGCCATGCTTGAGATTCTCTACTCTAGCGGATTGCGTCGCATGGAGTTACTCCAGTTGAAACTCTACGATGTCGATCAAAAACACGGCCTGGTAACTATTCGAGAAGGAAAGGGCAAGCGGGACCGGGTTGTGCCGATCGGCGAACGGGCGTTGGCTTGGCTAGATATATATCTGAATACCTTGAGACCCGAAATCGCAAAGAAACCAGATGACGGGGTCGTATTTCTTACCTCGAACGGCGTCCCGTTCACACCGAACCACCTAAGCTGGCTAGCTCGCCAATACGTGAAATCTGCGGCGATCAGCAAGAACGGCGCGTGCCACATCTTCCGCCATACGATGGCAACACTGATGCTCGAAGGAGGCGCGGACATTCGCTATATCCAAGCGATGCTGGGCCACGTGCGGCTCGACACCACGCAGATATACACGCACGTTTCGATACGAAAGCTGAAGCAGGTCCACGAGGCAACTCACCCTGGAGCTCGGTTGGACTCTGACAGCAGCCAATCCATCAAGCCCCTGCAAACCAGCACCTCGGAGGATGCGAAGTAAGGTTCAATCACAAGAAGCTTACTGGACACATCGCACTGATATTGACTACGCAGTTCAACTTCCAAAACGTAAAATAGAGTTGATGCTGACGATAAGCGAAAAAACGTGGTCAGGTGAAGCCTGCCCGGCCTCAAGACCAGTGAGTTGGCCAGTGGAAACGGTCCCGGAATATCCACAGGCATCGTACTACCGCGCCAGATACTACGACTCAACGCCGGGACGTTTTCTGAGCGAGGATCCAATAGGGTTCCGCGGTGGCGATAACTTCTATCGCTACGTTTACGACAATCCTGTTGGATTGAGCGATCCAATGGGGCTGAGTGCTGCTGATGTTCAGCGAATCAAGGAGGCGTGCAAGAGGTGCACCAATGGGCTCACCGACGCGGGACTACGGATGAACGGGGGGAGTGGAGATACTACTTTGGGCTTCGTAGGCGCCATGATTGTTGGAGGGATCAACGACTTGAGGTCCGGGTTCTCACAGCTAAAGAAGCAGTCGTGCATTTCACAGGCAACTATGACTAAACCTTGTCTTGAGGATCCTAATCCACCGTATGACGGCAAATGGCAGTTCGATCTGCAGCCGATTTGGGGAGGAAGCCACACCGTCGTGGTGGCCACGGACACTTCTGATCCGACCGACCCGTTAGTCGTGTGTGATCCCTGGCTTAATAGGAGCTACACCATGCCAAAGCCTCCACCCATACGCCAGGGCGGCGGCAAAAAGTGAATATATCGCTGAGCTCGTCAAGTAGGCAGACGTCTTTTGGTCGTGTGTATATGGTGGCTGGCCGACGCTACAGCCTAGCAAAGCCTCCAGCTAGATGCACACACAGTGGGAGTGGATCTTAGCCATGAAGAGACTTTTTTGGACTGCGGGCGTCGCTCTTGTGGGTTTTTGGTTCGGTTGGTTCGGCCAAGGATATCCTTTTAATTTTGTAGTGCTCGCCACCTTTACAATCTGGGGCGGCTGTATCGGGTACGGACTCGGGAGCATTTTCGATCAACGTACTCCTACGAGACGACTCATTGTCTACTGGGCCATCACTCTAGGGTTGCTGGGTTCGTTGTTGTTCCCGAGCCTACCG
>Ga0210410_10005750_pt1 | contig 10763 bp, 11 predicted proteins | sample IncBWC4MmetaG_FD_161058 | JGI IMG/M metagenome (GOLD analysis project Ga0210410, IMG submission 161058) | Forest soil microbial communities from Barre Woods Harvard Forest LTER site, Petersham, Massachusetts, United States - Inc-BW-C-4-M | ecosystem: Environmental > Terrestrial > Soil >... | reverse complement strand
TCGAGAAGGTGGCCGCCGAGATTGCGCGGAACGCGCCCGTACTAATCGGCACGCCGATGCCATGCCGGCAGCACCTTGAAATGGTGTTTCGAGTTCCAATCAAATCATCCATGTCGCCGAAGGCTGGTTGGCACCGCGGTCCGCACGGTCATTGTCGCCCCAATGGATTTTGTCGCTGCGGAGCCTGGGCCCCATATAAAGGCCGGGCTCGCGGCTGCGCTCAAGCGCACGGCCGAGCGCAGCCGCAGACGCAAAGCAAGTCCGTATCGTTCTGCTTTATCGATGCTTATTTTCTACATCAATCGAGCCGGCGAAAATCTTCCTGCAACAAATCGAAAAACCCTCGAGCGTGCGAAAATCGAGTTGCGCAAGAAGTTCAAGAATGAGGCAGGCCGCGTCATCCCGGCTTGGCCGATTGAAACTTAAGGAGCATTTCCGCGTTTATCGCCGATAGTTGAGGCCCGGCTCATGCCGCCGATTTTTGCACGCAAGTCATTTGATGCGCTGGAGGCGGAAGCGTCGTCCGACGCCCCGCGTGGCGGCGTAAAGCTCAGGCGCAGCCTTTCGGTTCTGAGTCTCATTTCGCTAGGCATCGGGAACATCATCGGTGCCGGCATCTTTGTGCTCACTGGACATGCAGCGGCTGAGAATGCGGGGCCGGCGATCACATTGTCTTATGTGCTCGGTGCCGTCGTCTGTGGTCTCTCCGGCCTGTGTTACGCGGAGCTAGCATCGATAATTCCCATTGCGGGCAGCTCTTACACATATGCTTACGCGACCTTGGGCGAGGTTGTCGCTTGGATCATCGGTTGGGATTTGATCCTGGAATACGCCCTTGGGGCGACGGCGGTCGCGATCGGCTGGTCCGGCTATGTCGTCAGCTTCCTCAAGGATTTCCGGATTGCGTTGCCTTCCGCCTATTCAGCATCGCCGTTCAGTTACGACGCCGCGACGCATATGTGGCGTGCCACAGGCACGGTCATAAATGCTCCCGCCATGGCGATCACCACACTGATCACGACGCTTCTCGTGATCGGCATCCAGGAATCCGCGCGGGTGAATAATCTCATTGTGATGATCAAGCTTGGTATTGTCTTTCTGTTTCTCGCGGCAGCGGCTCCGTATGTATCGACCGCGCATTGGGTGACAGCCAGCAATCCAGCGGGGCATTTTGTCCCGCCGAGTCTTGGTCCGGGTGAATTCGGTTTCAGTGGCATCGTGCGGGGCACGGCGGTGATCTTCTTCGCTTACCTTGGCTTCGACGCAGTATCGACCACGGCACAGGAGGCAATAAACCCCAAACGTGACGTGCCGATCGCGATCCTGGCACCGATTGGCATATGCACAGTTCTATATATCGCCGTCGGCTTCGTTCTCACCGGTATCGTCGCCTATGACAGACTCAATGTCGCCGATCCGATTGCAGTCGGCATCGACGCGATCGGGTACACTTGGCTCGCCCCTATCGTCAAACTCGGCATTATCTTTGGCCTGACATCGGTAATCCTGGTCGGTTTATTGGGCCAGCCGCGCATCCTCTATGCGATGGCGCACGATGGTTTATTTCCTTCGGTCGCGTCAAAGGTGCACGCTCGCTTCCGCACGCCGTATGTTACAACAATCACCACTGGCACTATTGTTGCCATTCTTGCCGGGTTGCTGCCGATCGGATTGGTGGGCGAACTGGTCAGTATCGGCACCTTGCTTGCCTTTGCGATCGTCTGTGTCGGCGTGTTGGTCTTGCGCATGAGACGGCCGGAATTGCCTCGCGCCTTCAAGGCCCCGGCCATCCGTGTGGTGGCGCCACTTGGCGCGCTCTCCGCATTGTTTCTTATGTGCGAACTGCCACTGGATACGTGGCTGCGGCTCGGCGTCTGGCTTTTGGTCGGATTTATCATCTACGCCTTCTACGGAATCCGCCATAGCCACGTGCAGAAGGGAGCTGTTTGACCGCGCGGGTTTGAATTGAAAACGCCGCCGACGGAGGGAGGATCACGCCGCGCCACGAACGCGGCGTGATTGTTGTCGGCGAGGGCCTAGCCGTCAGTCATTCACCTCGTCGGCACGGCCGAGGAGGGCACATTGAGGCCGAGAGCCTTGGTGGTCTTGAGACTAGTGATGAGTGTCAACGCGCTTGCCAATTCGACTAACCATTGACACTTGAGACGATGTCAGCAGGGTTCACAAATTTGGGGAACGCCATCATTGGGCAGGACCATCGGCGCTCGTTGTTGTTCGCTCTGCGAGTCTTGCTTCGAGTTTGCGTCGCTGCCTGGCTTCTCTGTCTCACGAAGCCATGGTGGCAGGTCATCTAAAGTGGGCTGTCGGTGACCGATCGGCGCCTGGAGTACGGCAAGATGTATGCGCGACGATCTGGCAGTCACAGTTGCTCTTAGGTCAGAGGAGGGTTCCCCGATTGCTTGAACGACCGGGATCATCAGTATCGTCGCCAGCAATGGAATCATTGTCATTAATGAGCGGATTTGCATGATCTTGCTCTATGGGTATGCGCCGACCAATACCTGTGAACCAATACCTGTGAACCAATACCTGTGAAAAGTGGTCACAAGTGCCGCGAGGTTCTAGCCCGCCTCCCGTTGTTTTGATCGCTGTTGCGTTGCGGAACCCGTGATGCCACCCCACCGCGCCCGTCGATTCGCGAGGGCGCATCGACGAGGCAGGAAGGACGAGCAGCGGACAGGTTCCGTTCGAAGCCGGAACCGTGGCCATGGGCAAACGTTGCCAAGGCGCAGGAACCTTGGGTCGGCGAGCTCATGAGTCGAGGAACCGCGATGATAAACAACCGGATTTTTGCTCTTACAGCATTGGCAGTTGGGTCGGTCTGCTCTGCGCATGCCGACCCGCAGACGATCCAAGGAAAGTTTCGCGGCATGTATGTCTGCGCAAAACTACCGACCACCCACGACGTTCTGCGCGCGCCACTCGATTTGGTTGTTGAAGGCAACAGCGTCCGGTTTGCGCGGCCATTGTTCAATTTGGACGGAACGCGCGTGCTCGGCAGCGAAATGGCCTCCGGCACAATCGACGGAGATGGCAAACTGCATCTGAGCTCCGACTGGAGCTATCTCGGCGTTCGCGCTCGGGGCGATTATAGCGGGACGCTGACTCCGACCGGCGGCACGTTAACCGGCACCCAAACCTGGAATGGACCGGAGGGCACGCCTCCGATCAACCGAGCGTGTACGGCAGCCCTGGTCCCAGCGGCCGATGTCAACTACTCGGCCGAAGACAAACCGAAACAATGACCGCTGTGTCCGCTTTGGGTCATTACCTGCCGCGGCCACCGAAATTCTCGGCGTCTGCTTTACCCCCGAAAGCTGCCGCGGAAGTGCCCGACCGGCGCGGCAGCTAAGGGCCAGGAACGGACATCAGTCCACGCGCTCGAAATCCCCCGGCTTCCAGGTCTTGTCGAACCAAGGTTCTAACGGGGCGTAGAGGCGAAAAAGCGAGTTCCAGCCCTTCCCAGGCATGGTCTGCACCCAGTTGGTTTCCTGTCCTTGTGGAGCTATGGGGCCAAACCACACGGTCACCGATTCGTCAGCGTTTTTCTTGATGTCCGGTTTGGTGCTGTCGAGGCCAGCGAGTTTCTGGTCGGTCTCCAACATCGAACGCGTCTGCCCGTCATAGACCATGAACGACCAGAATTGGCCCGCGGGTATCGGAGCGGGCAATGTGATCTTGTAAGTCTTGCCGCCGTCGAGATAGCGGCCCATCGAATCGCGCGCGGCATACGCATAAGCCGAACCGGTGCCCGGCTTGGCAAAGGCCATCGCGGGCGTGATGCCGGTGGCGTAGTAGTGGAACAGCGTCCGCGCATCAAGCATTCGTTCGCCGTTGTTCAAGAACGCGTAGCTGCCGCCCACGAACCCGGTGCCCCATTGGCGATCGGGATAGAACTTCACTCGCTGGTCGCGCGGCGCGAATACGATTGCTCGTGCGGTTGCGTTGCCGACCGCGATGGCATCCGTGAGTATGCCCTTCATGCGCTCGTCGGGCGCGAACGGTTGGCTCTTCTTGATGCCAATCGCCGCAAACACTCCGACGATTTCTGGGTCGAAGGCGTCGGCCGGTTCGTGCTGGATCACGTCGTTGATTTCTTCGTAGAAGTGAAAGTCATTGGCGTGGATCGTGTTGAACTGCTTTCCTGATAGATCGACGAACCCCTGCGTCGGCGGATTAGCGGCGGCAGACAACGGATATATCCGCGCGCTGGCCTTCACACCGTTCGCCGCGGCAGCGATGTCGCCACCTTGAACGAAGGCGCGATAGAAAATCAAATTACTGAACGTCAGGGATTTGGCGATGAAGTAGCCGTCCATTGGAACGGTTCCGGTGTAGCCCGGAGGAACGAACAAATACTTGCCGCCCTTGCCCTTATCGGGCCCGGTTAGCCCCACATCCGTCACCCAGCGGAAATAAGCGTCGTCAACCGGACCGAGAACGCCGGGCGGCACTTCGACAACTATCGGTCCATCGTTGAGGTCCAAGCACTGAAGCACGTAGATGGTGGTGGAGTTCGCCGTCAGGAAAAGGGAACGCGCGTCCATCAGGTCTTGGAAAATCCCGATGCCGCCGTTGCGTTTGACGCCTGCCTGACTGAGCCCCTCGCACACTGCGTAAAGCGATGCAGCTGGTATGCCGCTGAGAAACGCTTCGGTACCGCGCGTGAAGTCGAGGTTGTCGTAAACTTTTTGTACAGTCTCTTGATCGGGAAGGCCGTCGAAGAATTTCAGCGTGCCAATCCGCGTCTGCACCGTATCAGGCGTCGTGATGTAAGACGGGACCTTGGCTGAGTATTTAGGAGCAGGTTGATCCTGTGCCCCTGCGGACGAAGCAGCCGCAGAAAACAATATTAGAGCTGTCGCCTGAGCAATTCCCTTCATTCCGCCGCCCCTCTGATCGCGCAACTAAAAGGACCGTATTGGGCGACGGCATCGCAATTAAGGCGTATGTCCGTTGTGGGTCATCAGCTGCCGCGCCGAAACGAACTCTTGGTGTCGGCTTTGCCTCAGAAAGCTGCCGCGACAGTTGCCGACCGGCGTGTGTGCTATGGGCCATAAGCTGCTGCTGTCCTGGTCAAAGCAGACCAGCGGCCAGCATCTCCGAGGGACAACTTCAAGGCAGATCTGCGGGACAGCCCGGAGCAAGTCCGGGTTGTCTCGCTTTTATTTGTGAGCGCAAAACTCAGCCTTGGGATCCGCCCAACGCTCGGCCTTGAGCGGCGGGATGCGCTCCTTGCTGTGGCCGAGCAGCGTTATGGAGTTTTGGCGTCTGACCGTTCGGCGTCCTGATTTGCGAATTCGTAGTCGACGACACACCGCCGCCCGTTTGCGGCGACGATCCAGCGCCGTAGTTCGATGCGCCGGGGCCTTCCAGATTTTGTGCGACAGCCGATGTTGCTGCCACCGCAAAGCCGACTGCGAACGTGGCATATCGTAAGCAGTTGATGATGATGTTCATGTGCTTCATGAACTGTTCTCCTTTTGCGCGCCTCCTTTCGCGTTATTCTTGGAAGATTGTTGATTGGCAAATGAAATTTTCGCAACAAATAAACGTCGCGATAAACGCGTCGTAAATACGGGCCACCGCTTATATCCTCAAGCCGCCGCAGATGCGATCACGGACCTGATCCTGCAGGCGCTCGTCGTCTGAGCGGATCACGGTCGATCTCAATGTGCGGGCGTTATCCTCTGTATCAACGTGAGTCCGCTGCGGGTCAAAAGCTGCCGCGCCGTTGGCCGGCGATCATGTCCGCTTTACTCCCGGAAGCTGCCGCGACAGTCGCTCGCTGGCATGTCCGCTAAGGGCCAAGAACGGACTCGTGCGCTGCAACAAAGTTGAGTGTAATACCGGTTCTTGGCACCCAAAAAACATCGAGCCGGTCCTGGACACGATCTGCGCGCTGAACGAGGATGTGAAGCAACCCTAAGTTTGGGGCGCCGTCCCGGGAGCATGTTATGAGGAAAGTCCTTCGGGGTTACGCTAAGGCCAAAAATGGCGATCTCATCCAAATTGGTACGATCCCTGTTCCGCATAGCAAGGACAAACGCTCTCCGAGCGAACGTGAGGACAAAAGACATTTGATCAGGCAAGGCGCAACGATCTTTAAAAAGAAAATTGTTCGTTAGTCGTGGCAAAGTGAGGTTATGGGTTATTAGCTGCCGCGCCGAGCATTTAGACGCGGGGCAGCTTTACCCCCGAAAGCGGACATGAACGCGAAGCGTCGTCGTGGCAGCTAAGGGCCATAAACAGACATTCGGCTCTTGGTATAGAATGAAAAAGGCCGCCAACTGAGGCGGCCTACTGGTCGTTCGGCTGTAGCCGGATCACGACGCGCGCGCGTTGCCATATCTCCATGTCGAGACCGTCGATGAGCGTTGAGGCCAGCGCGATGGCTTCCTCATCGGAGCCGCATTGGAGAATCTTGGGCGGACCTGCGATCTCGTTGCCGTTTCTGAGAGGACAGGTACCCAAAAGAAAGGGCCCCGGAGGGACAGTCCGAGGCCGACGGCAAATCCAACTGGTACTCGATAAAACCGCTATTCGATGGTGTCGTAATAGCGTCTTTCCCGGAACGTGCTGATCCAGCGCGCGAACCGCGTTTTGGTGATCCTCAGTGCTCTAGCCATGTCCACCCCCCGCGGATCGCCCGCGCTCCAAACTCGCAAGTGCATTATGCTGGGAAGGAATGCTGCGAAGTGACCGCCGTCACACATGGTCGCTTTGAGCGGATATTGCCTCTTTGTCGGAGGATCCGTTGCCCCGCCCGGCTGGTCGCGTCCTCTACCGCGGCCGCTGACAATCCCCGGCGTCAGTCATAAACTTGTGCATTTACTGTCGTTCTTCGCTCGCACATATGAGCCCACGTGGAGGCGGAAATGATGCTTCGCGTTACACACTCTCTCTGTTTGGCACTGATGATTATCGCCTCGACCCTGTTAGCGCAGCCGGCAACGGCGCGGACTGCTCGCGGTGCGCTAGGAGGCGCAGCCGGCGGCGCGCTTATCGGCGGATTGGCCGGCGGCGGTCGTGGCGCTGCAATCGGCGCTTTGGTTGGAGCTGGCACTGGGGCACTCATTGCGAGCCAGGGTCGGCGTAGTCGCGGCCGCCATTACTGGTGGCATGGCAACTGCTACTATCATGGCCGTAGCGGCAGGTGGTACCGGGTTTCCCACCGGTATTGCTGAGCGCCTAGACGAACGGAGATTCGTCACCGCAGCTTAGCAGTGAGAGCGGCCAAAACGTCTCTCGTTGGCGTAACAAATTCTAGCGCAAAAGAGGATCACAATGTTCTTTGTTCAAGAAGGCTTCACCTATCGAAATTTCCTGATGGATGTGCTTTCGGTGTTCGCATTCGTCGTCTGGTTTTGGCTACTCATTGTAATTTACGGCGACCTGTTCAGACGTCATGACATCTCAGGTTGGGCTAAGGCGGTGTGGGTGCTGGCGTTGGTCGTGACCTCCTACATCGGCATCTTCGTCTACCTCATCACTCAGGGCAGAGGCATGGCCGAGCGCAATGCGCAGCAAGCTCAGCAGGCGCGCGATGAACTGCGAAGCATCGTCGGTTTTAGTGTCGCAGACGAAATTACCAAGCTAGATCAGCTAAAAAAGTCGGGATCGATAACCGAGGCCGAGTACGGACGCCTTCGCGCCAGGCTGGTCTAGGACGCCGGCCAGCGAGACGCCGCGCCGCACGACGCGAATAAAGCCGGGACCTTTGCTTGCCGCATGTCCGCTTTGGGTCAAAAGCTGCCGCGGCGACACTGGCGACGCTAATTGGTGGCGTCCGCTCTTACCTCATAAGCGGACATGCAACCGTCACGGCTTGATCCCTGATCGTTGGGACAATTTCCCTGCTGCACGTTTTGAAATTCCCTGTTCAGCTGTGTAGGGAATTTGCCTGCAAGCCATTGAAATTGGCCGGTGACCAGGCATCTAAATCGCAGCGAAAGGCTGGATTTCGCGAAATTCCCTGTTTATTTCCCTGTTAGCAGGGAATTTGGGGTGGAGGCCGGTTCGATACGAGCTGCCACCTCAGCCAGCCAGTGCCGTCTCTGTGGGCTGTTTCCGATTTGCGGAAAACTGCGCGCACTCCCGCGGCTTAGGCGGCTGACCGTGGTCTCTGTGGCCGAAGAGTAGGGCGGATACGGTGTCCACGGGTCGGTTTGCGTGGTCAGTCTCGGGCCGTAAATTTTCAATATCCGTTTTTTTGTCGGAGACTCGGTTCGAAAAGCGCAGAGACTGGTTCGATACTCTGAATTCTTTGGCTCTTAGAGCTCCGTCGCTCTCTAATGTCGGCTAGGGGACAAAGCGGACGTAGATTTTCGTTGGCGCGACTTCCGCTAATGACCCATCTCAGATCTCGCGATTGATCGCGGCCTTCAGCTCGGCTGACGTGATCAGCGTCTTGGTGTGGATGAGAGCCTGGCTTTGGCGTCGTTGCGGCTAACCAACTCGTGAGCGTTCCACCGACATCGGTTGCGCAATCGGATCGACAAAAATCATGGCAGCTGCAGAGCCGTATGCTAGCTTTGCTTTGGGATTTCGCATTCAAGTCGGGCCGGACCGAGTCCAACCAATATTTGCGGGAGATGCTCAATGCTCCGAAGCTTTCGGCAGATCATCGACGCGGCAGTGAGGGAGAAGCGCTTTCTTGTTGTGCCTGGCGCGCACGACGCGCTGAGCGCTCGCTTGATCGAGAAGATCGGTTTCGACGCCTATTTCATTGGCGGTTTCCCGGCGGTCGGGGCGCGCTATGGCGTGCCTGATATCGGCCTTAAGGGCTTCGGTGAAATCTCGGCTTGCGTGCGCGACATCATGGCGGTCTGCAATCTGCCTGTATTTGTCGACGGCGATGACGGTTACGGCGACGTCAAGAACGTAGTCCACACCGTACAAAGCTACGAACGCATGGGGGTGAGCGCGATCCTGATCGAAGATCAGCAATGGCCCAAGCGCTGCGGCCACATGGTCGGCAAGAAAGTCGTGCCGACCGAATTGGCCGAAGCCAAGATTCGGGCTGCGTGCGCGGAGCGTCTCAGCCCCGAGACGTGGATCTTGGCGCGAACGGACTCGCGCGCGGTCTACGATCTGGACGAAGCCATGCGGCGCGCCGAGCGCTATATCCGGGCTGGCGCCGATGGCATCTTCATCGAGGCGCCGCGCAGCGTGAAGGAGCTCGAGATCATCGGCAAAGCTTTCGACGTGCCGCAAATCTGCAATCCGCTGATGGGCGGCCACACCCCGATCCTCGGCATGGCGGACTTGGCCGCACTCGGTTTCAATTGCGCGGTGCTCGGGCTCGATACCCTCATGCATGCCGCCAAGGCGGTCGAAGCTGTTCTCATCGACATGAAAACGGGCAAATTCGCCCACCGCAATGACGGTATGGATTTTGAAGACTACAAAAACCTGGTCGGCTACGGCAAATGGGAAAGCATCGATGAACAGTTTGCGCCGCCCCAATAGGCCGTCGCTGCCCGCCAATAGGCGAGCGGATCACACCATTGCCGGCTCGCGCTGTTCTTTCGCCGGTGCCGGATCCTTGAGTCGGAGAATGCGCCGCGCATTGTCGTAAAAGATCTTCCGCTTGTCGGCATCCGATAGTTCGATCGCGTCGATTAGTTCGAGGCACGGCGCCGGATCCCAGCATGGATAATCAGTGCCGTACATGACGTTGTCGATGCCGTAATAATCGATCGCGAACTTGATGCCGGCGGAGTGCGGGGACACCGTGTCGGTGAACATCCGCTTCATATAGCGCGTCACCGGCCGCGGCAGTTTCGCCGCCTTGGAGTTCTTGTCCATGCGGCCGGCCTGGTATGGCAGGCTTCCGCCGGTGTGCGACATCACGATCTTGAGCTTGGGGTGCCGCTCCATCGTGCCGGAGAGAATGAGCCGCATCGCTGCGACGCTGACTTCAATCACGCGGCCAAGGCTCAAATGCAGGGCGCCATCGTAGCCGTCGAGCATGTCCTGGAAAATCACGTCGGTCGGATGCAGGAACAATGGCAGGTCGAGTTTTTCGACATGGGCATAAAATGGCTCGAGCCTTTCCGAATCGATCCGCGCATCGTCGCCGACGCTGCCTGGCAGATTGACGCCCATCAGTCCCAAACGGTTGACCGCGTCATCGACCACTTCGATTGCGGCGCGGGTGTCCTGCAGCGGTACTGCAGCGCTGGCCCAGAGGCGGCCGGGATATTTCTTTTGCGCGCCGGCCATTTCCTCGTTCCACATCAGCGCGTAGTCGCGGCCTTCGGCGAGCGGCATGTCTGAGAATGCCACCGAGAAGGGCCCGATCGAGCACACCACGTCGACCTGGTGGCCGAGGCTGTCCATGTATTCGAACTGCTTTTCGAGATCGAACCATTCGGCCCAGGAATTAAGATGCTGGCTGCTGTCCCGCCGCCGCATATAGTCGTAGCCGCCGCGCGTGTTGACGCGCGCTCTCGGGAAATCCCGACGCTGACACAATTTGTCGAAGATCGAACGCGGCCACCAATGGAAATGTGAGTCAATGATATGCACGAGGCACTCCTGACGAAGCAGCGTCTTTTGTGGAGAGTCTAGTCGTCGGGTCATTCCCGGTCAACGCGTGGCCGCTTCGTGCCGCAGTGCAATAGTCGGGAAACTCTGCGATGATCGTTACAAGCATCACGCGACGGAAAATGCAGGGAGGAAGCGATGAAAGGGTTATCCCGCAGAAGCCTGTTGTCTGGTCTGGCAGCGATTCCGCT
>Ga0210410_10005749_pt1 | contig 10767 bp, 10 predicted proteins | sample IncBWC4MmetaG_FD_161058 | JGI IMG/M metagenome (GOLD analysis project Ga0210410, IMG submission 161058) | Forest soil microbial communities from Barre Woods Harvard Forest LTER site, Petersham, Massachusetts, United States - Inc-BW-C-4-M | ecosystem: Environmental > Terrestrial > Soil >... | reverse complement strand
AACTAAGAAACAGATTTGGCTTGACGCTCGGTGAAGTCGATTGGATCTATACCCGAATCCCCAACGCCGTAAACAATCGACAAAACGATCTGCGTATTGTCACCGGCTTCACTTACCACTTCGGCCCAAGTTAGCCAAAGCATTCGTCGAGCCGGTCGCTTCGCTGAACTCCCATTTTTAGCGGCCGGATTCAACTAGATCTACGACATACATACATAACAAGACACCCTACTGCTTTAGCAACTTCGTGAGATATTCGAGTGCGCGTGGATCATTGGACTGTCCAAGCCAGAAAATTGCTTGCCTGCGAACCATGGGATCCTTGCTCGAATCAGCCACCGCAATCAATTGGGTAGCGGCCTCGTCGCTGGGCAAGCGGGAGAGTGCAAAGACAGCGGACTTCCGTATCTGTTCGTTCGGATCGTTGGTCGCAATCGTGCGGAGGTCTTCCGTCACTCTCTTACCACCCTTGTTCGCCATCCAGAACTGTGCCTGCTTGCGAACCTGTGGTGAAGCATCCTCATGCGCCATACGGATGAGCTCGTTAAGAGCCGCAGGGTCTTTCGACAGTGTAAGGTCGAAGGCAAGCTTTTCACGAAACTTCGGATCGTTATCCTCGCGGGCAAATCGTTGAATTGCCGCAAGTCCTTCCTGACCGCGTTGGTTTGCAAGCCAAAACGCCGCCTTCTCCCGTAGTCCGAGATCATTGCCTGGACCGGCGAGGCCGACCAGCGCCGTCGTCGCCGCATTCGTCTGGTGCACGGAAATAGCAAATATCGTACTGTCGCGAAGATGCCGGACGGTACCTTGTCGAGCAAGGTCAGTCAATACACGTACGCTGTCGTCTGCTGCGACGCCGTTGAGCCACACGAATCGGAGGCCGCCCGCATCGAGCTCTCGGTCCGGGCTCTCGACGTGCACTCTCATTACAGCCCCATCCGCGACGCGCAGCAGAATCACGGCATGATCGAACGATTGGTTGCTCCCCTCAGGTTCGTTGACGTTGGCGTCGTTACGGCCTTCCAGATAGTCGATACGGCTGTTGTTCCATCCCGATGAAAATTTGTTGACTACCGGGATGGAGTACCCCACCCACACCGGCTCTTTCTGCTGCTTCAAACCGTCGACTATCGTCCCAAGCCCGCGATTCGCAGCTTCAGTCGTTACCTGACCATGAATGACGGTTGGCTGTTGCGCCGATAACGCAGTTGCCGCTGACAGAACAAGAGCGGTTGCAAAGATACGCACGAAAGCTCGCATAAGTCTCTCCAGGACATCGTGATTGGGTGACGCGTTGAGTTGAGGTGGCCGGGTGGGTCTTACTTCAACAGCTCCATCATGTAGTCAGTTGCTGCCTTGTCATTCATCAAGGCAAGCTCCGAAACAATGCGCCGCTTTAGCTCAAGGTCCTTTTCGCTCCGCGCCATCTCGACCATGCGCGGTGCGTCCTTGGTAATGAACATGGCGGAGATAATCGAACTCTTGATCTTGGGATCGGTCGTCGTACGGTAGACTTCGGCCAGCGTATCGTTGGCGCGCTTGCCTTGAAAAACAGCTATCGCCTGGATAGCCTGCCCTTGCAGTTGGGGATCCAGCTTGCCAAGCGCGGCATCGCGCAGAATGCCTTCAGCCTCCGGCGATTTACTCTGTGCCAGCACAAACAGCGCATGTTTCTTCACGCTGAGCGGCTGGTTACCGCTCAGAATGCCGCGCAACAAAGGAAGAGCAGTAGCAGGGTCCCGGTTCAGCAGCGAATTCAGCGCAAGTATCTTCAGGTCTTCATCCGAACCCCGCGTAACACCACTGTCTCTGTCGCCCATGTCGAGTCTAAAGGGAGCGATCTTCACGGGACGAACTCTGTCCGTTCTCACCTTTACCTGGTCTCCTATGGCCTGCGGATCGACCTGTACATCCACCGAGATAGCATTGCAATCCTTGTTCCATGGACTGTCGGCGAACTGGGAGTGGAGTTGATCACACGTGGCAGCTGCGAGGGGCGCCCTGCCGAGTTTATTGAGGGAGTAAGCTTTCCAATAGAGAGCTGCGTCAACGCGCTTTCCTTTTTCGTTGACGACCTTATCAAAGGCGGAGACAGCGTCCTGCCAGCGATGCTCATCCATGGCGCGCGTACCAATCGTGTAGGCGTCATCATCCGCTATAACGATGAAAGGGGCCGGAGAAGCGACTTCAGCCATCAGCGCATGAACAGGTTGCGCTGCTGTAAAAAGGACCAGGACAGTGGAGCAGAACGTAGTGCGAAGAAGATTTGTCATTGTGAAACTCCTTGGGAATGATCGTCGTTTTGCCGCAGAATCCTGATATCGAGCAATAGACCGCTCGTATTCATCTCCAACCGAAGACGCAAAGTACTGTGCGGCGTTGGCGGTTCGTTGTCGAGCGTGGTCAGAACCCGCCCAAAATTTTCCAGCACCGCAGCTCCGGCCAGATCGCCACTGTCTCGCGCATTGCGAACGTAAACGGCGTTCTGCAACAAAAGGTTATGCGCCTGCGCGCGGGTGGTATCGTCCAGCGTGCCGGAGGAATTATTCACCTCGGTCAGCAGCCGTTCCGCGGCATCGAGATGATTCGCAATGGCAGGGTCTGCTGGTTCTATCGTCAGCGGCCCGTGACCATTGACGGCAACGTTGTGCCTGGTTTGGCCGCTGCGATGGAGGTACAGGCCAAATACCGTGAGCAACATCAGGGCTGCCGCAGCCAATCCAGTCGCAGGCCACGCCCAGCCCCATCGCAAGAGGTTGAAGCCGCGGGAACGCTCCGGTGTCAAGGCGCCGAGGTTACCGCGAAGCCGTTGCCAGTTATGCTCCAGATCAGGCTGTGGAACAGGATCAGCGGAAAAGACACGCAGCGTCTCCGCAATAGACTCCGAAAGATCGGCGCACTCGGAACAGCTCTCCAAATGCCTGGAGATGGGGCCTTCGTCCGAGCTCTCATGAAGCTGATACGCAATCAGTTCTTCTTCAGAGAAGTGTTTCATCGGAGACCTCCTGCGATTGGGGTGAGCGATCGGCGAAGCTTACTGACGGCTCGAAAGACCGCCTGCTTGGCCGAGTTGCTCGTAATGTTCAGCGCTGCGGCGATCTCCGCCATAGGAACGTCCTCCATGTGTCGCAGAGTGAACGCGGTTCGTTCCATCGGCGTCAGTTCTGCCATCGCTGCCTGACGAAGACTGACGGCCTCGCGATTTAATAGACTGTCCTCAGGCCCAGCCTTACCGTCTGCGATCCGGACGGTGTGGTCGGCGGTCGAGGGCTCATCCGCGATTCTGGGCGCATGGTAGGAGAGATCACGCTTGCGCCGTTCCACGAGATTGATAGCGGTATTCATAGTGATTCGCATAATCCAGGTAGAAAAGGTCGAGTCTCGTCGAAAGCTCGGCAGTTTGTTGTAAGCACGAAGAAACGCCTCCTGTGCTGCCTCTTCCGCATCGGCCTCATTGCCTGTAATGCGAAAGGCGACGCGTGTAACAGAGCAGAAATGGCGGTCCATCAACACGCGATAGGCATCCCTGTCGCCAGCGAGTACGTCCCGGATCGCCTCTGTCTCCGCCTTGTCCATTCGCCGATTAGACAATGGGTTTCACCTCCGGTTAGGTTCCTGCAGAAAGATTTTCCCGCCGCATAGACCGCAGATTCCAAATGGGATGCTCGGACCGATACCCATGCCGCCGTTCGCTTTCCAGACTAGGCCCGGTTCCGCATCCTCAAGTAGCGAAGGCCATACACCGTAGCACCCGCCAGCAGGATGAGCCCCGCTGTCCGCATCTCGCGCAGAAAGTTCGGCCGCGAAAATAGAATGAAGACGAAGCCCCCCAGCGCAAGCAAAACCGGAAGCGGATAGAGCGGCATACGAAATCCGCGCATTTTCCTCTCCTGGCGGTGCTTCGGCAACAGCGCAGCCGTCCCCTGCAGCAAAAACTGAAACAGGATGCGAACCACGACCAGCGTCGTAATGACCTCCTGCAGCCGAAAGATGCAGCAGAGCAACGTGACGCCGCCGAGCGTCAAAAGCGAGTTCATGGGAATCCGATGTTTCGGATGAAGCACCCCGAACCACGCAGGAAAATTGCCGTCCCGCGCCGCCGCAAAGGGTATCCGCGAATAGCCGAGCAGAAGCGCGAATACGGAGGCAAGCGCCGCCAGCGCGATCAGCACCACGATCACCCCAGCGGCCGTATGTCCGTACAGCCGCTCCATGAACACCGCCATGGTGAACATCCGTGCGTGGCTGTCGGTATTTTGCGCCATCTCCCGCCATGGGAGCACCCCGAGAACGCTGACGTTCATCAGCAGGTAGAGCGTTCCGACGACCCCGATCGCGCCCAGTACAGCTCGCGGAATCGTCCTCTGTGGATCGCGGACCTCCGCCCCCAGAAAGCACACGTTGTAATAACCCCAGTAGTCATAGGCCGAGATCAGCATCCCGGCTCCAAGCCCGGCGAAGAACGCTCCATTAAGATGAAACGCGCCTGCAGGAAAGTCAAACGCACGGTGAGCATCGAAGTGAGTAAATCCCGCGACGATTATCAGCACCAGCGTAAGCCCCACGGCCAGCCCCAGCCAGCGCACGATGCGATCGATGGCGAAGATGCTGCGGTAGAGAACCACCATCGCGATCCCGCAGGCTGCCATCGCAATCAGAGTCTGCCCGCTTAGTACTACGGGAACCCCGATCAGCGATACGGAGGCAAATGGATGACTCGCGCGAGGAAGAAAAAAAGCAATGTACTGCGAAAATCCAATGCAGCCGGATGCAATAGACAGCGGCGCGCTGATCAGCAGTTGCCAGGCATAGAGGAACGAAAGCGCCCGTCCCAGAGTCTTCTCTCCATACAGATATTTCAGATAAGCGTATGAGCCCCCGGCTTCGGGATAGGCCGTCCCCAGTTCGCTCCAGATCAATCCATCGCAAAGCGACAGCAGCGCCCCCATGAGCCATCCCAAGATTGCCTGCGGGCCGCCCATGACTCCGACAATCAGCGGAAGCGTGATAAACGGGCCTACGCCGACCATATCGATAACATTCAGGCCCAGCGCCGAACCCGTCGACAATCCGCGCCGCAGTTCGTTCGCGTGCCGCCCGGCCGGCGGCGACAGGCTCTCATCCTTCGAACGTGCCGGCTCGGTTGAGGGATAGTTCATGACGTGGCTTTCAAGGACTGCGTGGCAACTCCACCAGGATCGACGGTTCCTCGAAGTGTAACGAATCTAAGCCTGATGCGTGTCGAAGGTGCGTGGTACGACCAATTACAGGTAATATTCCCCTGAGCGTGCATGCGCTCCCGGAAACAGATTGAAGGAGAAGAGATGAACCATGTGACGATTCGTTTGGCAGCGGCAGCAGCGATGGTAATGATCATGACCCTTCCCGCAATGGCCGCTGGCAAGGTCTGCGATGCACGAACCTATGGTGCGAAGGCCGACGGTACGACCAAAGACACCAAGGCCATTCAAGCTGCGATCGACGACTGTGCCGGCACCGGCGGGGGAACGGTCAAGCTCTCCGGCGGGACGTTCCTCTCCGGGCCCATCGTACTGAAGAGCAACATCACCCTCGACATCGCCAAAGATGCGACGTTGTTCGGCTCGCCCGATCATGCCGACTACCCTGCCAAGACGGAACTGCGCGCGCCCGGCACTCAGTCTCTTGTCAGCGCTACGAACGCCGAGAAGATCGCTATCACCGGCGGCGGCACGATCGACGGTAATGGCGAGAGCTGGTGGGTGCAGGCACGCGCCACGCACAACGCCGGAGTCGTCGGGGCCGTCCAGTTTCGTCCTCGTCTCGTCGTCTTCGACCACTGCAAACACATCCGCATGGAGGGCATCACCGTCCAGAATTCGCCCAGCTGGCAGGTCGTGCCGTACTACACCGATGACATGATCATCCGCAACGTCCGAATCCTAGCTCCGCAGCACTCGCCGAATACCGATGCTATAGATCCGTTCAGCTCCTCGAACATGGTCATCGACCACGTCTACGCCGATGTCGGCGACGACAACATCGCCATCAAGAGCGGCATCATCAACTCTCCCGGTCCTGATGCGCCGAGCAAGAACATTACCATCACCGACTGCGAGTTCCTGCATGGCCACGGACTCTCGATCGGCAGCGAGATCGCCGGCGGAGCGCAGAACATTCACGCTGAGCGGATCCACTTCAAGGGTACCGACCAGGGCATCCGCATCAAGGCCAACCGCGACCGTGGCGCTGATGTGAGCAACATCTCCTTCAAGGACATCACCATGGAGGACGTGAAAACCTCGATCCTCATCAGCGAGTACTACCCGAAGGCGCTGCCCGAGGGTGAGGTGAAGGCCGAGCCGGTGCAGCGTCTCACACCTTTCTTTCACGGCATCACGATTGAGAATGTGAAGTCGGTCAATAGCCCGTGGGCCGGTGTGATCGTTGGGCTGCCTGAGTCGCCCGTGAAGGACATCGTGCTGAAGAACGTCGACATTCAAGCGACGAAGGGTTTGCAGATCGCCTATGCAACGGTTACTGCCTACGATCTGAAGGTGACTGCTACACAGGGCCAAAACATCACGGTTGCTCCCAATGCGAAGCTGACGGTCAAGTAGCGAGTCAGCAGATCGCAACAAGTCTCAACAAATCTCGACGGGCAGGAGCGCGGCTGCTACTTCGGCTGCGCTCTTTCCCGTGATGCGAACCGTCTTCGTGCGGCTGGTTAATCCTGAAACGAGCGCGATACGTGCTCGCGGCAGGTGCAGCGCTTCAGCAAGAAACGCAATCAGCGCCTCGTTCGCCTTTCCATCCACCGGCGGCGCTGTCAGCGCGATCTTCACTGCGCCGGCGTGAACACCCGTTACACCGTTCTTCCGCGCTCCCGGATGTACACGCACTGACAGCGTGCAGCCATCGGTGACGTCGTTTGCGAAGCCAGAGGCTATCAAGTCCGTTAGGCCTCGGCCTTCGGTATACGCCGTCCGAAGAGCGCTGTTCCTACTCGCACGCAGGTGCTGCCCTCTTCAATGGCTACGATGAAGTCGTTCGACATCCCCATCGAGAGTTGAGTCACGCGAGGGAAGCGAACTACCGATTCGTCGCGCAGTCTGCGCAACTCACGGAAGTACGGCCGCGCCACTTCGGGGTCTTCCGACCACGGTGGAACCGTCATCAACCCGCAGGCTGAGATCGACTCGAGATCGTTCATCGCGGCCAGCAGGGAGGGCAGCTCCTCCGGCGCCAGGCCGTGCTTTGACTCCTCGTGGCTCAACTTCACTTCGATCAGGACTGGCAGCTTCTTTCCCAATGCTGCCGCAGTTGTGTTCAGGCGCTGAGCGATCTTCAGCGAATCGACAGCGTCGATGGCATCGAACAACTCCGCAGCCTTTGCGGTCTTGTTGGACTGGAGCGGCCCGATCAGATGAAACTTCGCTCCAGCCAGCTCTTTCAGGTGCGGTGATTTCTCCTGAAACTCCTGCACGCGGTTCTCGCCGAAGAGCCGCTGGCCGGCGGCGTAGGCTTCGAGGATTGCCTCGACCGGATGGACCTTGCTGACGGCCATCAGCGCGACGCCACTCTCTGGCCGGTTGGAACGGCGGCAGGCTTGGGTAATCTGTTCGTACAGGTGAGCGAGATTTTCGGCAATGGACATGCTCTTTGCATCTTATCTTTTTGATCTTTCATCGACCTTGAGGAGACGCACCCTACATGTGGACCATTCTGCTGCTGATCGGCTCGAACATCTTTATGACCTTTGCCTGGTACGGGCACCTGAAGTTTCGCGAAGTGCCGCTGGGTAAGGTGATCCTGGTCAGTTGGGGCATCGCCTTCTTTGAGTACTGCCTGCAGGTGCCGGCCAACCGGATCGGCGCGAAGACCTTTTCGCCGGACCAGCTCAAGGTGATCCAGGAGGTGATCACGCTGACGGTCTTCGGGGTCTTCTCGACGTTTTATTTTGGCGACAAGCTGCATTGGAACCACTTTGCTGCCTTCGGCTGCCTGGTGGCCGGGGCCTTCTTCATGTTCCACAAGTTCTAGGGTGAATTGGGACCGAGGCCTGGCCCCTCCCCCTGCCGAAATGTGTGCAAAGTCTTCCATTGATTTGGGTTAGGGTAGGACTGCGGGTTTTGGGTTAGCGGCAAAGTCTTGATTTTGCTGGGTTTTGCTGTCGCCGATGCGGGTAAAGTCTTCATTTCAAATAAGTAAAGCCCCGGCGGGTGGGTTCCCTCGGGGCTTTCTTTCGTTTTTCTGTACTGTTTTAAGTATAGAGGATTTGGGATAACTTAAATGCCACGGCTAAGTGGTTTGGATCGATGGATTTGGGTGGTCTTGGGGCTTGACAAGCGATTTTTGGGCTGAAACGTGAAAAATAATTGTAAAGATCAGAAACAACAGCAGATCCCCCATTCGACTTCGCTCAGCGCAGGCTCATTGGGGATGACAACAAGAAAGGCAAGGCAAAGTCGCAAACGCAAAGTGCGCAAAAAGAGACAACGCAAAGACCGCAAAAGTAAAGACCGCAGTGTCTCAAAGTCAGTTGGTTACCAATCGGTAAGCGTGCCATCGAGTTTGCGGGCGATGGGGAGATAGGCGCGCTGATAGGGATACTTGGCGGCGAGGGCTTCGTCGATATCGACACCGAGGCCGGGGGCGTTGCCCGGGTGCATGTAGCCGGCGTTGAAGGTGTAGTGGTGAGGGAAGACTTCGTCAGTGAGTTTGGAGTGGCGCATGTGCTCCTGGATGCCGAAGTTGTGGATGGCGAGGCCGAGATGGAGCGCGGCGGCCATGGTGACGGGAGAGACGTCGGTGGGGCCGTGGTAGCCGGTGCGGACGTTGTAGAGGGCGGCGAAGTCTGCGGTCTTTTTTGCGTGGGTGATGCCGCCGCCGTGGACGATGGTCATGCGGATGTAATCGATGAGCTGGTGGCGAATGAGATCGTGGGCGTCCCAGATGGAGTTGAAGACTTCGCCTACGGCGATGGGTGTTGTCGTGTGCTGGCGGATGAGTTCGAAGCTTTCTTGTAGCTCGGCGGGGCAGGGGTCCTCGAGCCAGAAGAGGTGGTAGGGCTCGAGGGCTTTCCCGAGGCGCGCGGCTTCGATGGGGGTGAGGCGGTGGTGGACGTCGTGGAGGAGATGGACGTCGGGGCCTAGTTCGACGCGGAGTTTTTCGAAGAGTTGCGGGGCGAAGTTTAAGTAGCGTTCTGTTGACCAGAGGGATTCGGAGGGCAAACCGCGCTCGGCGGGTTCGTAGGGTTTGCCGGCTTTGGGGACTCCGTAGCTGGAGGCGACGCCGGGGACTCCGGCCTGGGCGCGGACGGCGAGGTAGCCTTCGTCCATGTGTTTGCGGACGGAGTCTAGGGCTTCGGCGATGTCGGCGCCGTTGGCGTGGGTGTAGACGAGGCAGCCCTGGCGGGACTGGCCGCCGAGGAGGTTGTAGACGGGGGTGTTGAGGGCCTTGCCCTTGATGTCCCAGAGGGCGACGTCGACGGCGGCGATGGCGGACATGGTGACGGGGCCGCGTCGCCAGTAGGCTCCGCGATAGAGGTACTGCCAGATGTCTTCGGTCTGGAAGGGGTCGCGGCCGATGATGCAGGGGAGGATGTGGTCCTGGAGGTAGGAGGCTACGGCTAGCTCGCGGCCGTTGAGGGTGGCGTCGCCGAGGCCGTAGATGCCTTCGTCGGTGTCGATGCGGAGGGTGACGAAGTTGCGGTCGGGGGAGCAGATGATGAGTTTGGCGGCTGTGATTTTCATGGGTTCACTGGTATGTCGATAGCCTCAGTTGAAAGGTCTCGCACGGAGATGTCGATACCTGCGCATTTCACGGCTTGAAAGTTGAGACTTGCATGGCCCTTATATGTGACTTCCAAGTGCTTTGGAGTTAACCAGGTCATCTCTACCTTGGTGATGCCGGATGGATATGCTGAATCATTTGCGAATTCAAGAATCTCTACTGGAGGCTTTGAATCGTCAGGTTGCTTTAAGTACACAGTGGTTGCTACATAAGCAGTTCCGGGGCCGCTCCACTGTTTCGTCGAGGCGTTCGCGATCCAATTTCGGCTGGGTGATGGAACGTCGGCAGACCAAATGATAGTTCCGCTATCTTTGCATCCGAACATCAGCAGGCAGATAACAATCGGCAGCAGTAAAGTCAGCTTGTGCATAGTGGGGCGCATTGTTGTCTTGAACGTCATGATTGAGGTTTGCGTTACTTCGTTATTTCAATGTAGTCGACGGGCGCTGGTTCGGTGTTGTCGGGGGTGCCGTGAAGGGTCAGGGTGTCGCCGGGTTTTAGGGTGATGTTGGGAAAGGTGATGCGGGTGCTGGTGTCACCGTTGGGTTGGTTTTCGGCGCGTGCGGGTGGGAGGGTGTCGTCGGCGATCCACGTGCCGATTTGTTGGTGGTTAAGTTCGAGGGTGAAGTGGGATTTGCCGGACCAGTAATCGAAGTACTGGACGGTGATGTTGTAGGTGCCGCCGGGTTGGTTGAGTGTGGTGGTGAGGGTGCAGCCGGTGGGCTGGTTGCAGACGACGGCTTTGCTGTTGGAGGCAGCCTCCCATGGTTTGACATCGACAGTCGTGTAGCCCTCAAGAGTCATGTTTTCGGCTTCGATGCGGTCGGGGTAGTTGCCTACGCGGCCTTTTTTGTCGGGGATGCTGGATTGCTTCTGGAACCAGCGGGTGACGGCGTCGCGCCAGACGATGGCGTGGCCGGCCTGGTAGGTGAAGAGTTTTAAGGTTTCCTGATAACGGTCATCGTCGATAAGGCCTTTGAGGGCTTGCCAGCG
>Ga0210410_10005748_pt1 | contig 10769 bp, 7 predicted proteins | sample IncBWC4MmetaG_FD_161058 | JGI IMG/M metagenome (GOLD analysis project Ga0210410, IMG submission 161058) | Forest soil microbial communities from Barre Woods Harvard Forest LTER site, Petersham, Massachusetts, United States - Inc-BW-C-4-M | ecosystem: Environmental > Terrestrial > Soil >... | reverse complement strand
ATGTTAACGCGCCTTCTCGCCAGCAGCTGTCCGAGGGCCGAACGCATCTGCTCGAATCGCACTACCACCTCGCGGCCGCGCTTCTCGTCCGCATCTGTGACTACGGAAAAGTGGTCGGTATTGATGCGAATCCAATGCGGCTCGTCCGAGCGCGCATGGGCAAGCGGAGCAAGGCAGAGCAAAAGAGTAAGAAGGACGAGCCGTGATGGAAGGAAGCGGATGCGATCCGTCATGAGCCTTCGGGAAGTTGCGAGATACGAAATGCTACCACGAGGTGGAGATGCGAAGGTTACGAGGCCGATCGGAGTTCAGGTCGATTCGCCGCTATTTTACAATTAATTATGCAAGGCTCCCACTTCTCGCGCAAAAAAAAAGCGCGCGAGAAGTGGGGAATCCGCTGCCCGCCTCAGTACCCCTGGCGTTCGAGTTCCCGCAGTTGACTGCCTTCCGGGCTGTTGGGATTTTCGATATCCATGGTTCTTTGCATGTTGGCGAAGAAGTTGTAGTCGTGGATGGCAGACAGCAGCTTGGCGTAGGCATTCGCGGGAAAGGGTAATTTGCCCATGTAGCGCGCCGCGCCGCCAAAGAGTTGATCGAAGGCCTTGGCGGCTTCCTGGCTGCTTGCCTTGGAGTTGGACCAATCGTTCAGAACCGAGATGGCTTCTGAAATTTCGCAAGCTGCACTGATATCGCCAGCCGCTTTGGAACCCTGGCTTACCAACTTGTCGATCGCATCGGCGGCGCCGCCCAGCCGCTCCCCGGCTTGTCCCAGAATCTGCGCGGAATTGGCGAAATCAACGGTCGTTTTCGCCCGGTTGGTCAGTTGCTCGCCGTGTTCCAGCAGGTCCTTTACTTGTTCAAGGTTGGGGGAGTTGCAAATACCGGCCACCATGTGTGCTTTGTGAAATGTGTTTTCAAATTTGTCTTCAATGTCCTGAATCAGCGAGCGGATCTTTCCCGGCATAACCAATCTCCTTTGACTGGATTTCGTTTTGGCCAACGGCGCAGCCCGACGACATCGCCGGAGGCCGAGCACGCCAACCATGAGTGCTCACGGGTCTTAGAATACCAAGTTGGCCCCAATGCGATGGTGATCGTCGTGGCAAGAACGTTTCATCGTCGTAATGGATGAGGCTCGGCTTGCCGCGGGGTCAGGCCTATTCTCACGGAACTATACCGCCGAGCTTCCTGGCCGCCCAGGCCGCGGTTTCCGCAACTAAAGGGTCGGCGTCCGCTGCCAGCTTCTGTAGCGTGGGCAGGAATCTCCGATCTCCACTGTTGCCCATGGCGATTGCCGCATTTCGCCGCAGGCCGGTGCGCTTGGTGCGGCGGATGGGAGAGCCGCGAAACTTCTCGCGGAATTCTTCCGCGCTCATTTCGGCGAGCCATTCCAACGCTGGATTGACCAGCCCTTCTCGCGCTTGAAATTCCGTTGCACTGGTGGCCGGCGCCTTGCGGTTCCAGGGACACACATCCTGGCAGATGTCGCATCCGAAGACGTGCCGGCCCATTCCTCCGCGCATTTCTTCCGGGATTGCACCACGCTTTTCGATGGTCAGGTACGAGATGCATTTATTGGAATCGAGTTGATAGGGTGCGATCAGCGCGTCCGTGGGACAGGCATCGATGCAGCGGGTGCAGATGCCGCAACGATCCGGCGCGGGCAGATCGGGTTGGAGTTCGAGAGACGTCAGAATCACACCCAGGAACAACCATGAACCCAGCTTCTGATTGAGGATGCAGGTATTCTTTCCGATCCAACCAACGCCCGCGTACTTGGCGTAAACGCGTTCGACCAGAGGGCCGGTGTCGACGTAGCAACGGGTTTGTAGCGCAGGCATCGCGGCGGCGGTCGCATCTCGCAGCAAACCTTCGACCACCCGCAGTCGGTGCATCACGACTTCGTGATAATCCTCGCGGCTCCACGCGTAGCGCGAAATCCATCCACGCTCAGGATTTTCGACCTGCGTGGAGTACGGATGCGCCGTGTTGTAGTTGATTGCGCAGACGATCACGCTCCGCGCCCACGGCGCCGCCGACCGAAGCGAGGCGCGCTTGAGTTGCCCGGCTTCGTCGCGGGCCTCCAGATACTTCATCTCTCCGGCGTATCCTGCTTCGATCCAATCCGAAAAGTAATTCAGCTCCGGCAGATCGCGAACTGGGGCGATTCCAGCCAGTTCAAAGCCGGCTGTTTGAGCCGAGCACTTTACCAGCGTCGTGATTTCGCTGACATGATTCAATTGGCGCGCATCCGATCCGGATTGCCGGCAAACTCGCTGTTGTCATCCCTCGCGAAGAGGGATCTGGGTTCTTCGCGTCACCATCGGAAACCAGATTCCTCGTCGCTGCGCTCCTCGGAATGACAAGGGAGTGGTTCATGCGGTTTCACTTGTTGCTGGCGCTGAGGGATTTGCTTTGCGCATCGGCCAGTTGGGCTTGAAACTTCGCCGCATTGTCCGGTTGATGCAGCGCGCTGTATTCCGTCACCAGATCTTTACGCGCATTTTCTAGCCAGTTCGCCGGCGGACTACTTTGCTTCATCAGAATGCCATAACCGGCGAGGCTCTCGACTTCCGCGTCCGCGTAACGGTGTTGCGGGATCAGGGCGCGTCCCAGTTTGACGCGCGCGATCGCCACATTCAGATGATCCGCCGGAAGCGTCTGGGCATAAATCTTAAGCGTCTCCCGGAAGGACTGCTCCGCGCGCGCGTACTGCTTGCGCTCCATGTAGACGCCGCCCAAGTTAGCCAGCGCCGAGCCGATGTAGAAGTGCTTCCCTTTGTAAACCACGCGATAGATGTCGGCCTGGCGCTGGAAGTCCGCCTCGGCTTTGTCGAGCTTACCTTGTTGCATTGCCACTTTGCCCAATTCCCCAAGAGCCGAGGCCACGCGCGGATGCACTTTCCCGTAGACGCGTTCTTGAATGCCGAGCGCATCTTGCAGCACGTCCGCAGCCTCATTGAATCGTCCTTGAGCATTCAGCGAGCGGCCGAGGAGGGTCATGACGGAAGCGGTCTCGGGGTGGTCCTTGCCATAAAAACTCTGGATGATGTCGAGCGCCTGACGATAGTCGCGCTCGGTTTCCGCAGGATGGCCCCACTCAGTCTGAATCGCGCCGAGGTTGATCAGATCCTCGGCGACATTGGGATGGCGTTCGCCGTAAAGTTGGCGGTCCATGGCCAGCGCGCGCAGGTTCAGCGAATTGGAAACGTCCAAGTGTCCAGCGTAGAACTGGGCATTAGCCAACTCGGTCAGGCTTTCGGCAAGGTCGGCGGCAACTCCGCCGGGAGCGGATTGGATCCGTACCGCCTCGTCGAGCGCTTGAATTCCCTGATCGTACTTTCCTTCATTCACCAGCACCTCACCGAGGGAGTACATCGCTCGTCCCACACGCGCGTGAGTGGGCGGCAGGTGGCGCTTGGTCATATCCAAACCCTGGCGAGCGAACTGCTCGGCCTCATCATATTGGGCTTGATCGGAGCGCAGTTGACCGAGCGCGATCAGGCTTTCCGCCACTTCAGTGCTGTCGGGACCGAAGAGAGTCTTGCGCCGCGCCAAAGCAGACTGCAGCAGCGAATCCGCTTGCTCGAACTTGCCCAATTGGTCGTAGATGGTTCCGAGCGTCTGATAAAGTTCGGCCTGCACCTTGGGATCTCCGTTGAAACTCTGGGCCTCCTGCACGCCGCGATCCAGCAGAGTGACGACGCGCATGCTGTCGCCGGGCCCGACTGATTCATCCCCGCCCTGGAATAGGTTCATCATGAAGCGCTGGATGCGCTGGGTCCGAGCCGCTTCCTCCAAGGCGGCGTTTCGGGCTCTTGCCAAACGCACGGTAAAGAAGACCACCAGCCCAACGATAATGGTGAGCACGAGCGCCACCGCCGAAACGGCACGCCGATTTCGCCGGACGAATTTTCCCAGCCTGTAGCGGACGGTGTCGGGCCGCGCCTCGAGCGGTTCACCCTTGAGGTAGTGATCCACATCTCGGATCAGCGCTTCGACCGAACGGTACCTCCTCTCGACATCCTTATGCATTGCCGAAAGGCAAAGCACGTCCAAATCAGACCACGCGGTTTTGCTTACGGAAGCGATGTTCGATTGTGCGCCCGGCTGCTCGGCCATTTCCTTGGCGACTGCCGACGGCTTCTCCGGATCCCGCGCCACAATAACTGCCTCAGCCTCTCCCGGAGTCAGCTTCGACAAGTCGAATGGAAGTTTTCCCGCGAGCAACTCATAGAGAATGACTCCGAGAGAATAAACATCGGTGTGGATTCCGATTCCATCGCCGCGTATCTGCTCTGGCGCGGCGTAGGCTGGCGTCATCAGCCGTAGCCCAGTCATGGTCTGATCGGTTTTACTAAGCGGCGCCTCGAGATTCTCGAGGTGCTTGGCGATGCCGAAGTCGAGCAGCCGGACAGTACCGTCCTTTTTTACCAGGATGTTCGAAGGCTTCAGATCACGATGAATGACTGCGTGCTGATGCGCGTACTGTACCGCTTCGCACACCGCGCGAAACAACTGGAGCCGCTGCTCGATCGAACACGCGTGCATGTTGCAATAGTCGGTGAGCGGGACACCCTCGACGTACTCCATGACAAACCACGGAGTCCCGTCGTCGAGAGTGTCGGCGTCGTACAGCCGGGCTATCGAAGGATGGTTGAGCTGCGCCAGCGTGCGCTGTTCGCTGGCAAAGCGTTCGCGGCGCGCCGGGGAAAGCCACGCATCGCGCAAAATTTTGATCGCAACCAGACTGCCCAGGTCGGTCCGTTCCGCGAGATAGACTACGCCCATCCCGCCTTCGCCGAGCGCCGCCTTGATGCGATACGGTCCGAATTCCTTGAAAGGAAGCGAAGCGGGCGCCGCACCGTCGAGCACATCCTGCGCAACGTGGGCCAGATCGCGATCCAGCAGGGACGCGCCTCGGGCATCTTCCTCGACCAAAGCCAGAACCTCGGCGGCGAGGTTTTCGTCGTCGCTGCACGCGTCCCTTAGAAACGCACGCTGCTCGGGCTCGGGAAGATCTGCTACGTCGTGAAACAGCGACTGGATTCGCTCCCAGCGCGTGCTGTCCATATTCGCTCCCTGCGTGCATCCGTAGAAACGTAGCTTGCTACGTTCGGCGTCACCAAGGAAAACGTAGCAAGCTACGTTTCTACAAGGAACCCGCAGTTCGGCGCGTCATTGCGCGCGCCGAAGCTCATGCGCCAGCCAGGCCTTGGCCGCCCGCCAGTCGCGCAGTATAGTGGCTTCGGACACGTCCAGCAAAGCCGCAGTCTCGGTGATGTCGAGCCCACCGAAGAACCGGCTCTCAACCATCAAAGCTTGACGCGGCTGAATCCGCGCCAGTTCTTCGAGCGCCGTATCCAGTGCGAGCAAGTCTTGTCCGCAGGACGCTGTTTGTTCTTGCGACTCGTCAAATACCACCACCGTGACGCCCTCATCTCCGCCGCGCTTGGACGCATTCCGGCGTCGCGCCGCCTCAACTAGAACCTGGCGCATGGCGCGAGCGGCGATCCGCTTGAAGTGCAGCCGGGAGGTCGAGGCGAACTGCGGTGATTTCGCCAGCTTTACCCAGGCCTCGTTGACCATGGTCGTAGGGCTAAGAGTGGCGCCGGGATCGCTTCGCTTCACGCTCGACGCCAGGCGACGCAATTCCTCATAGGTCACGCTGAAAAGTTGGTCCAGCGCTCGTCTCTCTTCCGGGGTTCCGCCCAGTTCGTCAGGCTGAAATCCGCTGGCCAATCGACTATTTCGCAACGGCATGACAGTTTTCCCTGCGCTTTTGCGCAATGCGTAGTGGAGGCTGGCTACAAGGATACCAACCGGGAGAAAAGCAGGGGAGGAAAAGCTTTCCTGCGACTGAGATGCTATCAGTCCGGGACGCGCCACGCAACTGGTATGACGCTACTCATTCTCCTGCTCCTGCGGGCGTGGTGCTGGGAGACCTGTGCCGGGCGGATTCCGTCCCGAAACCCGCGACGGACGGCGCTTCTGCGCGGCCCGGTGCAACCTTAGTGATCCAACTCTTTAACTTTTACGGGCCATTCTGTGCTGCCCTTTGTAAGCCAAAAAATCCAGGCCGGGCTATTTGGTCCCCCTAGGGGCCGGCCGAGCCGGTACGAGCCTTCACCGTTGTTTCAAACACCTACCTGACCGCAGTGGCTCCCTCCGGCACCATGCCCGGCCTGGTGACAGTGACCACGACCGCCGGTGCTCACGAGTAACAGAGTATTCCGCGTCCTTCCCGCGATCTTGAGCTTCACTCCACCCAACGGCCTGATCGGTTCTCAAGTGAAGATCACCGGAACCAGCTTCACCGGCGCCACCAGGACCACATTCGGCGGAGCGGCGCTACAAAGTTCTCCGTGGACTTCGACACTCAGATCACGGCCACAGTTCCGCTCGGCGTGATGACCGGCAGTATCTAGGTAACGACCCCAGACGGAACGGCGACCAGTTCCACCGATTTCATCGTGACTCAATAGCCGACCGAAATAGATCGACCGATGGATCCACGTAATCCCGCAACGCTGATGTAGCCTCGGGCGCCGAATGAGGGGAGCGTTTTTTGAGCAAGCACTGCACCGATAATTGTACAAGTCGGTCGCTTCGCATTTGCTCCATCGCGATGCTCGCTCAGATCTGCGGCGACGAGATCGAGGAGCTGTCGATCAGAGTTTTTACGGCAGCTGTGAAGACCGACCGAAGTTCCGCTGCGTGTTCTTCCGGGATTGCCCGTGAGATCAGGATCATGGCAGTTCCATGCGCCACCGTCCATAGCGTCAGCGACAAGCGCGTATGCTCCGCGGGAGACCCTCCCAGGCGCTCCGCTAGTTTCTCTTCCACCAACCCCATGGCGGGTCGATGTTCCCTCAGCGGCGAGGTGCGGCCGGACCGTCCTGGAGGCGGCAACCGGTAGGCATGCGTATAGAACAGCTCGTATTCACGGGGGTGACTCAACGCGTACTGGAGATAACGCTCGCAGACTTCCTCGGGCGACCGGCATGGTCGAAGCGCATCGCCGACATCCTGCTGGATGCGTCGCAGCAGGGCGCGCAGAATGTCTTCACGGTTGCGAAAGCGGCGGTAAACGGCGGGAGTGTTAGTCCTCGCCGCCTTGGCCACGGCTCGCATGGTGAGAGTTTTTTCCGCTCCCTTTTTCCACAACTTCTGGGCAGCGTTTAGAATGCGCTCTTGCAGATCAGGATCAGGTTGCCGGGGCATTTCTGTCCTTTGCGCCTACATGAAACGATTTAATAATTCATATTGACATCGTAAACGTTACGCTGTATACATAATTAGTATAGATTCCTTTCCCCGTTTTGTATAGCTCAATTCAGGAGTTCAACAGGATGTTTTCCTGGGAAGACCCGGATGACCGGGTTGCCATTGTCCAAATGAATGCAGAGCTGCGTCATGCGCGGCTGGAACTGCTTAGCGCGGAGTGTGCCACTCATCAGTTGCGTCTCCGCTTCTCAACCCAAGATCTGGCCCGCTACGCCGAGCAGGATCTTTTACTTAAGGCGATTCACTCAGCCGCTGCCTTGAACGATTTTTACGCCTCGATCGAGCGGCAAATTCCGAAGGTGGGGCAAATCTCCCAGAACGGTGGTCCGAAGCTGAACGAAGAGCAGGCGCTTGAAATCAGTGCTTCCATTTCAGCATACGTTCGGGAGCAGCGTGACCGCTACTTTCCCTCCGGCGCACCCTTGAGCGCACAGCGCAAGGCAATCATGCAGCCATACTTTTCCTCGACCGTGCTCGACCGCATTAAGATTGTGGAACTCGAGGGCGCGTCCGTTCCGAACCCTCCGTTTTACTCCAAGGTGAGGGACCTCGGGTTTTCCAACTTGCCCAACTTCTCTCAGATGGCCACCCTGACCTTTCTGGACGTCGCGGTGTTCAGCGAGAGAATCACCGATACGGCGCTCTTTCATGCGCTGGTGCATTCGGTGCAGTTTCAAATCCTGGGAATACAGCGTTACGCCGACCTGATGGTTCGCGGTTTCCTTAGAACCAATGCCCACTTTGCGGTACCACTCGAAGCCCACGCCTTCGCGCTGGAATCAAAATTCGCTCGCAATGGCTCGGAGAGTTTTTCCGTCGAGGAACAAGTCCGCCTTTGGATTCGGGAAGGCCGCTACTAGTTCTCCCCCGACAGCATGCGGAAAAACTCACCAGGCCGGGTTTTTCCGCAACCGCTGTTCAATTGCTACATTCCGCTCTCGTCCGCCGACGGCCCGTAGATCGCGGGCACCGCGATGTTGTTCAGCCGCAAGTAAACACCGAGTTGCGCCCGATGATGAATGTTGTGATTCATCACCCAAGTGCGAAGGCAGGCAATTCGCGGCATGGAGAACACGGTCACGCCGTTGTTAAGAAACGACCAGGTTTTCCCCAGGTCGGCATCACTGGCCTTCGCCAAAGCTGCGCGCGCTGCAGCCACGTTCTTGTCAAACAACTCCAATAACTCCTTGCGAGACTTGGGCACGGGCGGCGGCACAAAAGGTTTGCCTCCCGGCGACATGTCGAAGGAATCCTGCTTGATGGTTTCCACCGCCCATCCGGCAAGATTGGCGAGGTGACCGGCCAGCCAACCCATGCTGCCGGATTTTTCGTGCGGCTTCCAGGAGAACTTTTCGTCCGGAACCCGCTCCAGAGTTTTGCGGGTATTGGCCATTTCCTGATCGAATTCGGGGAGAAGAGATTGACTGAGTGACATTTCGTTCCTCCTTAGATGATTTTCTGGGACCGGACAACGAACCGAATGATAGGCGAAGAAAAAGCGAATTGTCAACCGGAAATGTCCGGCGCACACAAGCCGAAGGCGATATGTCGGATGGGACCTTTGTGTATCTTTGTGTCCTTTGTGGTTCTCGCACTTGCACTTCATCAACCACAAAGGACACGAAGGTACACAAAGGAAATGCGGTATCGCTAGGCCCCTTCCGGCTTGAATACCATTCCCCGGCTGGTTTTGCCATTCATGACCACAATCAGCGGCGCATCAAAATGCAGATGCCTCACGCATCCTTGCTCCTCAAGTGCCGGTGCGGAACCCAGCCACACCCAATCTACAAAGCCCTCCCCCGCATCGGGATTGACGGTGAAGTATCCCACCTGAAATGCTGTAAGGTTCTGAAAAAAATGGCTGCCTTGCGACGGGGTTACGCGAAAGTCGCGGAATCCCGCCTCTACGATTACGCGGGCGCCTGAAATCTCATCCCATTCCACCGGAATTCCCAGCCATGGATCATTCGATCCCCAGCGTCCCGCGCCGATCAAGAGATACGGCGTTCCACTTTCGCTCAGCTTCGCATTGAGGTGGGCCACCCCTTCTGCAACTTCCTGGCTTCGAGCGCGTTCGAAGCGGTGAAAGTCGACGACGACGACGTCGCGCAAATCCTGGATGCGTCCGTTGCCGAGCACCTTGGAGCTGTGACAGACCAAACGGTCGGGGTTCACGTCTTCCATCCGCAACTCTTCCCCTTCGCGCGAAAGCACCAGCGGACGTATTTGCAAAAAACCAAACTCGGCCGTTTCCTGTGGCCGCTGCGGCAGGCGAACCGCAAACTCCACTTCCACGGGACGCCCGAAGGCTTCATCGCCAATTCTTGTCAGCCGTTCGAGAATCGAAGCCAGCGGGAATACTCCATGCTTCAGAATCGGAGCGAAGCTCACGATGCGGGTGCCGGGTCGGCTCAGCCCGTCATAAATGACATGGTTGTCGATAGAGTACGTCGATCCCAGGTGGTTCAAGGTTCCGTCACTTTCGGCCACATCCAAACCGAATCGGGCTTCTTGGAATTCGAGCAGCGGATCAGACACGGGATCGGCCGGATCACTCTCCGCGCGATCAAGCTCCAGGGCCCAGAACTCGCGCTGTGAGTTTGCCAAAATATCTTCCACCGAGGAAAACTGCACAAGGTTTCGAGGATAGCGCGGGCAAAACGTCAGACATTTACCACCGTCGACAACCGCCCGCCCCAGGCCCAATGCCACTGCGGCGATTCCATCTCCATAGCTCATCGGTGGAACTGGATAGAAGTTGTGCGATCGGACTACGCCGGAGAGATCGGGATAGAAGCGCTGTCCGGGATGCGCACCATGAATCGTGCCCACGACCTGCTGCAGGATGACCGCCATCTTCTCTTCTTCCAGGCGGTAGGGCGTGGCCCGCACATATCGCTTGGCGTGCTGGCTGAAGGTTGATGCATAGACGCGTTTGATCGCCTCCATAAGCCGCTCCAGCCGTATCGACAAATCGGGATGCTGATTGGCCAGCATGAAAGTCTCGTACACGCCGGTGAAAGGCTGGTATTGCGAATCTTCGAGCAAGCTGGAAGAACGCACCGCCAGCGGGTAATGGATTTCGGAAAGAAATGCCAACAGATCGTCGCGCAGCGAGGGCGGCAGGGACGCCTCAAGAAAGTGGCGCAGAATCTCGGTGTCATCCGTGCTGTTGATGGCGAAATCGAGCAGGTTGTTCTCGCTGAGGAAGCCGTCAAACACATCGGTCGCCAGCACAACACTCGGCGGCACTGCGATGCGGACCTCGGCGAAGCGGCGGGCCGTCTGATATTTGTGCAACAGGTGGCGGATGAAAGCCAGTCCCCGCGCCTTTCCGCCCAGCGAGCCGCCGCCAACCCGCAGAAAGAAGCCCTCGGTTGCCTTGAAAGTGGACGCGTTGAAATCCCCAATCAGAACCTGGCTTTGCTCACTGCGATACTCGGCAATCGACTCGATCAGGTAGCGCCGCAAATGTTCAA
>Ga0210410_10005747_pt1 | contig 10771 bp, 11 predicted proteins | sample IncBWC4MmetaG_FD_161058 | JGI IMG/M metagenome (GOLD analysis project Ga0210410, IMG submission 161058) | Forest soil microbial communities from Barre Woods Harvard Forest LTER site, Petersham, Massachusetts, United States - Inc-BW-C-4-M | ecosystem: Environmental > Terrestrial > Soil >... | reverse complement strand
ACCGAGACCACGGATACGTTCTCGCTGAAGGGGCTTTCCCAGGCGCTCGACCGGCTGGCGCAGGATTGCCGGCGCTAACCCGGTCGCAATTGCGTTGTCGGTTGCTATATAAGGCTTTCCGGAAGCAGGCCGATCCCGGCCGTCAGCTAGCGAATGTTTTGGTCGTCATGGCCGGGTAAAAGCGCGAGGCGCGTCGTCGCGCCGGACGTCCCGCCATCTACGTCTTGACCGGCCGCCAAAAAGACGTGGATGCCCGGCACAAGGCCGGCCATGACGTCTCACAGAGATGCCAAGTGATGCAGACGACCATCGAAACGCCCAATGCGCAGGCGCCCCTGGAAAAGATCGCGCTCGAAACCTACGTGCCGCCGGCCAAGCCCTCATTGGTAGGACTGTCGCGCGCGGAGATCGCGGACCAACTCGGCGCCATCGGCGTGGCGCCGGCGCAGCGCAAGATGCGCGTGCAGCAGCTGTGGCACTGGATCTATGTTCGCGGCGCGCGGAATTTCGCCGAGATGACCAGCATTTCCAAGGAAATGCGCGGCGAACTCGAAGCGCACTTCACGGTCGCGCGCCCCGAGGTGGTGGCGGAGCAGATTTCCAGCGACGGCACCCGCAAATGGCTGTTGCGATTGCCGAGCGGCGACAAGATCGAGAAGGCGCATGAAGTCGAGTGCGTCTATATTCCGGAAACCGACCGCGGCACGCTGTGCGTTTCCTCGCAGGTCGGCTGCACGCTGAACTGCTCGTTCTGCCACACCGGCACGCAGCGGCTGGTACGCAATCTGACCGCGGGTGAAATCGTCGGCCAGATCATGGTGGCGCGCGATCGTCTCAACGACTGGGCCGACCGCGTCACCCCGACCGGCAGCCGCCTCGTCACCAATGTGGTGATGATGGGCATGGGCGAGCCCCTGTATAATTTCGAGGCGGTGCGCGATGCGCTGCTGATCGTCGCCGACAATGAGGGCATCGGCATTTCCCGCCGCCGCATCACGCTGTCGACCTCGGGCGTGGTGCCGAACATCATCCGGACCGGCGATGAGATCGGCGTCATGCTGGCGATATCGCTGCATGCGGTGCGCGACGAATTGCGCAACGAACTGGTGCCGCTGAACCGGAAATATCCGATTGCGGAATTGTTGCAGGCCTGCCGCGATTATCCGGGATCGTCGAACGCGCGGCGGATTACTTTCGAATATGTGATGCTGAAAGGCGTCAACGATTCACTCGACGACGCAAAGTTGCTGGTGAAGATGCTGAAGGGCATTCCGGCCAAGATCAATCTGATTCCGTTCAATCCGTGGCCGGGCACGACTTACGAATGTTCGGACTGGGATCAGATCGAAAAGTTCTCGGAATATGTCTTCAACGCAGGTTACTCCTCGCCGGTGCGCACACCGCGCGGCCGTGACATTCTGGCCGCCTGCGGCCAACTCAAATCCGAAACCGAGAAACTGTCGGTGCGCGAGCGGCAGGCACTGCGCGCCATGGCGATGACGGACTAGGCGAACCATCCAATTTAGGCGTCATGGCCGGGCTTGTCCCGGCCATCCACGTCTTTGAATGATTTCGGCGAGGCAAGACGTGGATGCCGGCACAGGGGCGGGCATGACGGTGGAGGGGTTGGTGCCATTGTTATCTGACGACGGACTCGCTCGGTGGCGCTGATCGGCCGGCTGTTCGTAATTCTGTTCGGATTTCTCGCCGCCAGTCTGGTGGCGGGAATGATCGTGGTCGGCGCGGTGCTGTTTCCGGAATTCAGCGATCTCGGCAGCGGTCCGATCGATCCGGGCGCGCTCGAAGTCGTAGTGGGCTTCGGCTTCATCTTCATCAGCGGCTTTGCGCTATTGCCGGCGATGATCGTGGCCGCAATTACCGAAGCGTTTTATATCAGGGGGGCGCTGACCTACGCGGTCGGCGGCGGTGTCGTCGGCCTCGCATGCTATCTCGGCCTGGTCCCGTTCGATCCCGCGACTCTGCGCTTCGAGGGCATCGTTCGGCGCCATCTCGAAATCATGACCGGCGCGGGGATCGTTGCGGGTGTCGTCTACTGGATGATCGCAGGCCGCAATGCCGGGGCGTGGCGCGAACCGCGGCCGCCGCGGCCGCCGCGGCCGCCGCTGCCCCCGCTGCCGTCGCATTCGCCGCCGCCTTCTGCGCCGCCACAATCGCCACCGTCGTCGTGATTGCGTTTCACCCTCCCCCTCCGGGGGAGGGTGAAGAAAAGCGCGTCTCGTCAAGCCTTTTCATACCCAATCTCCTCGGCTAAACCCCGCGCCATGAACCGGACCGGACTTTTCATCGCGCTGGGCCTGGCGCTTGTGATCGGATTGCTGTTCGGGATCTATCCCGAACTCGATCTGAAGCTTGCCGCCGTGTTTTACGATGCATCGACCAGGTCGTTTCCGGTCAAGCTCAACACCATCGCCGCGATCGCGCGCGACGGCGCGATGTGGATCTCGTGGGGATTTGCGCTGCCGGCGCTTGTCGCGCTGCTGGTAAAGCTGGTGCGGCCGGATCGTCCGCTGCTGATGTCAGGGCGCGCGATCATGTTTCTGCTGGTCACCCTGATTCTTTCCGCCGGCATTCTCACCAATCTCACCTTCAAGAGCTATTGGGGCCGGCCGCGCCCGGTGGTGGTGACGCAGTTCAACGGACCGCAGGAATTCGTACCCTGGTGGGACCCGCGCGGAAGCTGCGCGCGCAACTGCTCGTTCTTCTCCGGCGAAGGTGCCACCGCGTTCTGGACCTACGCGCCCGCCGCACTGACCCCGCCGGCGTGGCGGCCGCTGGCCTATGCCGCCGCCACCCTGTTCGGGGTCATGACCAGCGTGCTCAGGATGGCATTCGGCGGCCACTTCTTCACCGACGTCGCCGCCGCGGGGCTGGTGACGTTTCTGGTGATCTGGCTGGCCTATGGCTACATCTACCGCTGGCCGTCGACCCGGCTCTCCGACGAAAGCATCGATGCCGCGCTGACGCGACTGGCCTGGCCGGCGTATCGCTTTTTGCAAAAGTGGCGCGGTCGCGATGTGGGCCCAAGTCCGTCGGTGTGAGCGACTTCATAACGCCAGCCGCCATTAAACACGTGCCCATCAGCGCGAAATTTGTTATTCGCGCACTCAAGCCACGAGCGGCATTGGAAATTTCGACCGATTGGAAGTTTGATGAGCACGATCCTGAAAAGCCTGCCCAAAGGGGAAAAAGTCGGCATCGCCTTCTCGGGGGGGCTCGACACCAGCGCGGCGCTGCTGTGGATGAAGCAAAAAGGCGCTCGCGTCTTTGCCTATACCGCCAACCTCGGCCAGCCTGACGAGGCCGACTACAACGAGATTCCGCGCAAGGCTTTAGAGTACGGCGCCGAAAAAGCCCGACTCGTGGACTGCCGCACGCAATTGGTGCACGAAGGTATTGCCGCCGTCCAATCCGGCGCCTTCCACATCTCTACCGGCGGCATCACCTACTTCAACACCACGCCACTCGGCCGCGCCGTGACCGGCACGATGCTGGTCGCGGCAATGAAGGAGGACGGCGTCAACATCTGGGGCGACGGATCCACCTTCAAGGGCAACGATATCGAGCGCTTCTACCGTTACGGCCTGCTGACCAATCCGAGCCTCAAAATCTACAAGCCTTGGCTCGACCAGCAGTTCATCGACGAACTGGGCGGCCGCGCGGAAATGTCGGCGTTTCTGACGGCCAATGGATTCGGCTACAAGATGAGCGCCGAAAAGGCTTATTCGACCGACAGCAACATCCTGGGCGCAACCCACGAGGCCAAGGATCTTGAGCAGTTGGACAGCGGCATCAAGATCGTCAATCCCATCATGGGGGTGCCGTTTTGGCGCGACGACTGTAGCGTTGGGGCCGAAAAGGTTGCCGTGCGTTTTGCGGAGGGCCAGCCCGTCGCGCTGAACGGCCAGACGTTCGCCGATCCGGTCGCGCTGTTCCTTGAGGCTAACGCCATCGGAGGTCGACATGGCCTTGGCATGAGCGACCAGATCGAGAACCGGATCATCGAGGCAAAGAGCCGCGGTATCTACGAAGCCCCTGGCATGGCGCTGCTGCACATCGCCTACGAACGCCTGATCACCGGCATTCACAACGAAGACACCATCGAGCAATACCGGACCAGCGGCATGCGCCTTGGCCGATTGCTCTACCAGGGGCGGTGGTTCGATTCTCAAGCCTTGATGCTGCGAGAAACCGCCCAGCGCTGGGTGGCTCGTGCGGTTACCGGCGAGGTGACGCTCGAGTTGCGTCGCGGCAACGACTACTCGTTCTTGAACACCGAGAGCCCCAACCTGACCTATCAGCCGGAGCGGCTGAGCATGGAAAAGGTGGAGGATGCGGCGTTCACGCCAGCCGACCGTATCGGCCAGCTGACAATGCGCAACCTCGATATCACCGATACCCGCGCCAAGCTGAATCTCTATGCAGAGACAGGCTTGCTATCCAGCGGGGAAGGCTCCCCGATCTTCAAACTCGACAGCGACAAGAGCTGAAACGCGAACGCCGGGACGACGAAATGTTCGCGTCCTGAAACGAAAAATGGCCGGGATTGCTCCCGGCCATTTTCATTTTGGAGTGCTCGCCTCAGCGCGGCGGCGCGATGCCGGGGGGCGGGGGCGGCAGCGACGCCGTTCCGCCGTTGAGCAAGGGCGTGATGCGGCGGATGGTGACGCGCCGGTTGATGCGGCTCGGCCCTGGGGTCTGTTCTTTCAGATATTGCGCACCGTAGCCTTGCGAGGTCAGGTTTTCCGCAGGCACGCCGAACTGCTGCGTCAGCAGCTCGGCCGCGGATTCGGCGCGCCGATCCGACAGCGAGAGGTTGTCGACGTCGTTTCCGACCGCGTCGGTGTGACCCTCGATCAGGAACACCTCGCGCGGATTGCGCGTGATTGCCCGATTGAGCCCGTCCGCGATTCCCTGCAGCTTTGCGGCCTGGTCGGGTGGAATCTCCCACGATCCGGTTTCGAAGTTGATGCTGTTGAGGTCGATGCTCGGCATCAACGCTCGCACCGACGGGCTGTAACGGATTTCGTCGAGTGAGTAGCGCCGGTCGATTCCTTGTACCGGCGGCGCCTCCATGGTGTCGTAAATCAGATCCGGCGGCGCGTCGTCGGCTTCGACGATGTAGCGGTTATAGGGAATGCCGATCACCGGCGGCGGCAGGTCGACATAGAAACCGCCGACCGCGCGAGGATCGCGATAGGTATTGTCGATGATGATGATCTCGCGGCCCTGCTGATCCCGGCGAACCCGGCGCATCAACTGGCCGTCGCGTCCGACGCTGGTGATGATCTGGCTGCCGTCGGGCCGAACCACGATGGTCTGGGTCTCGCCGCCGACCTGCCGGGTCTGGATGTCGCGTGCGCCGAAACGGAATCGGTCTTCCTCGTTGTGACGGATGAACGATTGGCCGCTGGGATCGACCACGATGACCCGGCCGGGTTCGGTGAAGACCTTGCGACCGCCCTGGTCGCTCTCGTGGCGGTCGCCGCGGAAATCTTCCATGCGCCGCGGTCCCTGCGCGGCTGCGCCCGGCGCGATCGGAGTCATGGCTTGAGCCTGCGGCGGGGCGGCCGGAATCGGCGCGGTGACCGTCGGCGGTGCGCGACGGGCCAGCGGGCCGCCTCCCGGCGGCAACGCGGTCTGACCTCCCCCCGGTGTTGGAGCAGCATTCGGCGCGGCCGGAGCGGCGTTCGGAGCTGCATTGACGGGCGAGCCGGTACGCGGCGCTGCAGACGGCGGTACACCCGCGCCTGCGGCGGGCGGTGCCCCCGGCGCCGGCCTTTGCTGAGGCTGCATGGCAGGCCCGGCGTTTGGCGGGCCCGGCGGCTTCGGTGGCACAGGCGACGGCGCTGCCGTCGGCGGAGCCGGTGGGGCAGGACGCTGCGGCGGGGCTGCGCTGGGCGGCGCGGGGCGCGGCGGAGGCGCTGCAGCAGGCGGCGGAGGGACGGGATGCGGCGGCGGCGCCGCTGCAGGAGGTGGCGGCGCGGGGCGTGCCGGGGGAGCCGCGGCAGGTGGCGGCGGCGCAGGACGTGCGGGAGGCGCCGCAGCCGGCGGTGCGGGCCGGGGAGGTGCCGCGGCCGGGGGTGCGGGCCGCGGAGCTGGTGCGGCCGGAGGAGGCGCGGGGCGCGGCGGTGCGGCCGCGGGCGGTGCCGGGCGCGGCGGTGCGGCCGCGGGCGGTGCCGGGCGCGCGGGCGGCGCTCCCTTCGGCGGCTGCTTCGGCTTTCCATCGGGACCGAGTTCTTCCTTCGCCTGTGCCACAACAAGCGGCGCGGACTGTGCGTGCGAAAGAGTGCTTCCAAATTGCATCGTGGTCAGAGTCGTGGTGGCGAGCAGTACGAGACGAAGTCTTGTCATGATGATGGGGGTCCCCGAGAAATGTTTGGCAACAAGGTCTGGCGATCAACGAATAAGCGTTAGGCCGCAATGTGGCGGCCTTCAAAAGCAGATTTGGTTTTATTTCTGAACATGCAAAGTCCTGATGCGCAATTGTTCATTGCGCATTCAGGCGGTTGTTTCAAACCGTAGTTTCACATTGTCCCCCGCGGGATCTCCGGCATGCCCGGATTCAGATCCGTTCCACCAGCGATTCCGGCATCGGTCGCCGGCGTGGCCGGCGGTGCTTCCGGTCCTCGCACCGGCAGTTCGTCGGGCGCGCGGCCCGGCAATTCCTCGGGCCTCGGCGGTTCACCGGGCTCGTGCATTGGCGGCGGTATCTCGGGCCTCGGATTTCCCGGCGGATCTTCCTGTGGCGGCTCCGAAGGCTGTCCGGGCTTGATCGGCGGGTCCTCTTGCGGCTCGATCGGCATTTCGCTCTTTCCGGGATTTCAATCCGGTGCGTCAACGGCGCGATGGCGGCAATGTTCCCCGGCGGATACTCTATGCGCGCACCAACAGCGAGTTGCTGCGGGTCCTGCCGGTTTCGGCGTAGCCGCGCGCGCGCATATCTGCAATGCAATCGTCTCGCCATTCGTTCCGCGACAGATGCTCGATCACCACCGCGCGCGGCCACAGCGATTGCGGCGATTCCTTGAAGAAACCGGTCAGAACGCGGTCCTCAAAACCCTCGACGTCGATCTTCAGCGCATCGACGCGTGACACCGAGGCATCGTGGAGAATGCGCTGCAGCCGCAACGACGGCACCCTGATGGCCTTGCCCGAGCGTTCGCCTGACACGACGTGGCTTGCGCCGAGATTGTCGCCGTCGGTTTCGATCAACAGCTCGCCGTCGGAGGGGCCGGCCGCAGCGGCGACAAGCGTAACCTGTGTGGTGTCGGACGCGGCGCGGTTGAACGCGAGCCGCGCGTGCGTCACCGGATGCGGCTCGATCGCGATCACTCTTCCGCTTGCGCCGACCTGACGCGCCAGCACCATGGCGTAGGTGCCGACATTGGCCCCGACATCGACGAACACGCCCCCGGGGGGCGTATGCGCGCGCAGAAAATCCAGCTCCTCGAGATTGTAATCGGGATTGAACAAGGCACCGCGCTCGGTGGCGCTGGCCTGATGATAGAACCGAAATGCAGCGCCCTGATACCGGACATCGACTGGACCCGCGCGCAACAGATTGACCAGCCGCGACAACATCGGGCGGAACGCACCGCGCTTCAGCCGCGAACGTTGCGCCAGCCCGATGATGGCGCGCTGCGCGGGCGTAGGCGCGAACGCCCCGAACGGAGGCGCCGCCGGATCGTTGGCCGCGGCGATGCCGGGAGGCAATGTCGGTGTCGTCAAAAAGTCCTCGTCGAAGGCTTGCGGCAGCGGCGCATGCATAGCCCAGTTTGCGCGCAACTCCAACGGCCGGCCGCGCGCTTGACCCGCCTCCGTTGGGGCGCCGTTCTATTCCTGACGCCGCGCGCCAAACCGCCACCATTCCGAACCAGGCTGCAAATCTCAAGCTTGGACAGACAGGTCTGACGGGAGAGTTGATTGGCAATCGCCAGCCACTATTTCCTTGCAACGGGAGTGACAAAAGATGGGTCCACCGGTCACTGATTTCATCGCGACGGAGGCGCGTTTTGGCGCGGGGAATTACGCGCCGCTCGGCGTCGTGCTGTCGCGCGGCGAGGGCGTCTGGGTGTGGGATACGCAAGGCAACCGTTATCTCGATTGCCTCTCCGCCTATTCGGCGGTCAACCAGGGCCACTGCCATCCGAAGATCTTGGCCGCCATGGTGGAACAGGCGGGCAGGCTGACGTTGACCTCCCGCGCCTTCCACAACGACCAGCTAGCGCTGTTCTACCAGGAGATCGCGGCGTTGACCGGCTCCCACAAGGTGCTGCCGATGAACAGCGGCGCCGAGGCGGTGGAGAGCGCGATCAAGTCCGTGCGCAAATGGGGCTACGAGGTGAAGGGCGTGCCGGATGGCCAAGCCGAGATCATCGTCTGCGCCGATAACTTCCACGGACGCACCCTCGCTATCGTCGGCTTCAGCACCGACGCGGCGGCGCGCGGTCATTTCGGGCCGTTCGCGCCGGGCTTCCGGATCATCCCCTTCGGCGACGCCAGGGCGCTGGAAGAGGCGATCACGCCGAACACCGTCGCCTTCCTGGTCGAGCCGATTCAGGGGGAGGCCGGCGTCATCATTCCTCCATCAGGCTATTTCACCGCTGTACGCGAGCTCTGCACCGCGCATGACGTGATGCTGATCCTCGACGAGATCCAGACCGGGCTCGGCCGCACCGGCAAGCTGCTCGCGGAGCAGCATGAAGGCATCGAGGCCGACGTGACGTTACTCGGCAAGGCGTTGTCCGGTGGTTTCTATCCGGTGTCGGCCGTGCTTTCGAACAACGCGGTGCTCGGCACCCTGAAACCCGGCCAGCACGGCTCGACCTTCGGCGGCAACCCGCTCGCCTGTGCGGTGGCGCGGGCAGCGCTGCGCGCGCTGGTCGAGGAGGGCATGATCGAGAACGCGGCCGTCCAGGGCGCGCGCTTCCTCGCCGGCCTCGCGAACATTCGTACCAACACGATCCGGGAGGTGCGCGGACGCGGGTTGATGCTGGCGGTCAAGCTTCACCCGGAAGCGGGCGAAGCACGTCGCTACTGTGAAGCGCTGCAGGGCACGGGTATCCTTGCCAAGGATACCCACCAACATACCATTCGCATCGCCCCGCCGCTCGTGATTACCAGCGATCAGGTCGACTGGGCACTGGAGCGGATCGAAGCCACCTTGAGACAGGATTTCTCGTAGCGGCGATGTCCGCGGCGGTCGTCTCCGCCAGCAGGCGCAATACCACGCCTTCGACCGCGTCGTGACGCCGGTCAGGCCACGTTCCTGCGGCAGCGTGGCAGCCGTCTGGCTCTCGGCACGATCGCGGGCGATATCTGAGGTGCGGGCATGCTACGAGATCGCAAGGATCTCAAGTTCTTGACCGGATGCACCGACGACATCCCCAACGGCTTTGCCCATCAGAAGCCTTGCTACCGGGGATACGAAGGAAATAGACCCGGCCTTGGGGTCCGCTTCATCCTCTCCCACGATACGATATTTCTGTACGCGCCCATCGTCGCGCCTGAAGGTCACCGTGCTGCCAAAGGCAACAGTGTCAGTTGACGCCGGGTCGGGGATGACCTGAGCCGTCCGAACTCTGGCCGCAAAGTAGCGCGCATCACGCAATGGGGTTGCTGCTTGCCGCCGCCGTTCATTCACGTCTTCGATCTTCTGCGCCGTCTCGTACGCCTCGCGAGCCTGGTGGAGTTGAAATTCCAGAGACGTCAATCCCGCTTGCGTAACAAAGTTCGGGTGAGGTGAAACCGGGCGGTCGGGCAGCAGCGTCTCCGACGCTGTTTCGGCACTGTCTTCCTTGGTGAAGGCAACGCTCAACTCGGACTCCTTTTAACTCAGATATGGTCAGTCGCTCGTCAGCGCCACCCCAGGGCCGGAGCGACGTGGGTCAGAATCGCTTCGACCACATGCGCGTTGTAGGCAACGCCCAATTGGTTGGGGACGGTCAGCAGCAGCGTGTCGGCCTCGACAATAGCTTCGTCCATCCTGAGCTGCTCGATGAGTATATCCGGCTCGGCGGCATAACTACGGCCGAAGATCGCCCGGGTGTTCTCGTCGATGAATCCGATCTGGTCGTTATCTTCGCGCCCGCGCCCGAAATAGGTGCGATCACGATCGTCCATCAGCGCGAAGATGCTGCGGCTGACTGAGACCCGCGGCTCGCGGGCATGGCCCGCCTCCTTCCAGGCGGCGCGGTAGGCCCGGATCTGGGCAGCCTGCTGGACATGGAAGGCCTCGCCCGTTTCGTCGTTCTTGAGGGTCGAGCTCTGCAGGTTCATCCCGAGTTTTGCTGCCCAGATCGCCGTGGCGTTCGAACTGGCGCCCCACCAAATCCGGTCGCGCAGGCCGTCGGAATGGGGTTCCAGACGCAGCAGCCCGGGCGGATTTGGAAACATGGGTCGCGGATTGGGCCGGGCGAAGCCTTCACCGCGCAGCAGATCGAAGAAGACCTTCGCATGACGCCGCCCCATGTCGGCGTCATTTTCGCCCTCAGCCGGCTGATAACCGAAATATCGCCAGCCATCGATCACCTGCTCGGGCGACCCTCTGCTGATGCCTAGCTGCAGCCGCTGGCCGGCGATGAGATCGGCGGCCCCGGCGTCCTCGGCCATGTAGAACGGGTTCTCGTAGCGCATGTCGATCACAGCCGTGCCGATCTCGATGCGGCTGGTCTTCGCGCCGACGGCCGCCAGCAGCGGGAAAGGCGAGGCAAGCTGGCGGGCGAAGTGATGGACCCGGAAATAGGCCCCG
>Ga0210410_10005746_pt1 | contig 10772 bp, 8 predicted proteins | sample IncBWC4MmetaG_FD_161058 | JGI IMG/M metagenome (GOLD analysis project Ga0210410, IMG submission 161058) | Forest soil microbial communities from Barre Woods Harvard Forest LTER site, Petersham, Massachusetts, United States - Inc-BW-C-4-M | ecosystem: Environmental > Terrestrial > Soil >... | reverse complement strand
ATTCGCTGGTTCAGTTCGCTGACTTCATTGAAGCAGTCCGCGATCTTTCCATCGATGCCGACCAGATGAGACGGCATCCGCACGGAAAAATTGCCTTTCTTCAGTGCCAGAAGACCATCCAGCAACTGCACGGAAACCGCCGGAAGCAACTCATCCCTAGGCATCGTGTCCCCCACTTTGTCGTGCAACCTCAAATTTCCAACGTACCGTCCCAATTGCTTCAGCCGCTAATGCCGCTGTGTAGCTGTCGGCCGGGGGCTGATGAAACGGCGCAGATGCATTTCCACCGGTGCCTCGCACAGATCGAAACTCGATCGGGAACCGCTCGCGCGCCTGCCGGTGTCGATCAGCACGCCGAAATAGTGACTGAGCTGTGCGGCGGAATCGCGAACCGCAGTCAGGTTGAGCCAGACTGCACCGCCGCGAGCACCTCGCGAACGGTCTCGACGACCTGATGGCCGTGCTGGCCCCAGGCCGATTGCAGCAGAACGCGAGCGATGCCAAGCTACGAATCGGTTCCGGTCAGACAGAACAAAACCACGTTGTTGCCCAGGACAAGCCTAACTGTGCTCTCGATCGAGTTGCGCCCCGTCATGCTTACTTCCGGCTGCGCCCGGACTGGCCAAAGCCTGCTCATTCGCTCTACGCCGACCCCTGATTCGGACCGAGATCAACGACAACGACCCTTCACGCGCGCGTAGGCTACCCCGCGTTTGGGATATCTAAAAGATGCCCGCGTGAAAATTCTTCAGCGAATTGTCTAGGGCAATCCGCTTGAACAACGCGCCCGAATTTTGTAAAAGCCAGGCTGCTGGACAAGGCCTTGGCTAGCCCGCCGCAGCCTTAATAGGTTGACCCACCCAGCCAGATCCCGGCCGGCACCACGGCGCTGGTCGCATCCTCGTTCAGTCGGTGGACCAAGTTGGAGGCCGAGAGCAGCAGCGCGAGCAAGTTGCCGGTCACGTGCATCCAGCAAACCCGGGACGGTCGGACGCTGCCCGCAGCGACGTACCGGATCAGCCCCTCAGCCCCCGCGAGCGCCCGGTGCTCAGTCCGGCGACGAGCAGCCACTCGGACGCGCGCGCGCAGATCGCTGCTGCGCTGGCCCAGTACAGAACATCGCTAACGAGCGCCGCGCCCAGCAACACCGCTGGCAGTGGGATCAGCGAGACGTAGAGCGAGTCCCAAGCGTGCAAGGTCAGATCATTGTTTTTGTATCGAATGGCAGCCATAGTGACCTCCGTTTTTGCGAAAGCATCGGCTCCTTCAAATCAGGCAGCGATGCCTCGGGCGGGGCTCCCTTCCACTGGGAGCGCAGCGAATCGTCGGCCAGCGTGATCCTTGGCGCGAACTCGACTTGCCACGGCTCGCGCTTGCTCGTCGCGGGTACCTCGAACCTCGTGATCAGGGCGGTGGAGGCACAAGCGACGCTCATACCGAGGCGCAGGGCCAGCTGCTGTAGCGCCGCATTGAGATTTAGGTTGCGAACAAACATCGTGTTGAAACCCCGGCCGCACGTCATCAGCCCCGCGCGCTGCAGCAGCAGGGTTCCAATGCCCAGCCTGCGCGCCCAAGCCGAGACGCTCAGGCCGAGGACGACGCCGCAGTCTGTAGAGTCTGTAGATTCGAGGTGCAGGGCGCCGGAGATGTCCCCGCCCGGTTCGACCACCACGAGAACGGGCTCAGCCGAGGCGAACAGGCTCTCAACGTAGGCGACAATCCAGGCGTCGCTCATCACGCCGCCGAACCGCAGGAAGCGGTCGTTAGAGGCCATGGCCAGGAAATGGCCGATCAGGTCATGGAAGTGAAGCTCCGTCGGGCAGATCGCGGCTCTCATCAGAAAACACCTCCCTTGGCGGGCGTCTCGAATCCGAGCCGCCGCGAATACGGCGTACTGAATCACGGCGCGGAGCAGACGCGGACGCCGCTCAGCGAAGGTCTCTCAGCGAAGGTCTATCTGCAGGCGGAGATAGACGATCCGGTGCACCAGTCCTTACCTGTGTGGGAGTTCAAGTGCCTGGATCCCGCACAGGGTTCATTGAATCGCGAGGGACTCGGCCGGCATTGCCAGCTCCGTCTCCGAAGGGATCGACTGGTGTAGATCATCGAAGGATGCGCCGTCCCACACGGAACGCAGCGAGTCCTCGACCAGCGTGATATCCCCGCCGAAGCCGTCGCGCTCGACATCGTGGCCGTTCGGCTCCAGGGTCTTCGAGCGCTCGATCAGCGCATCGGGCGTACAAGCTAGGTTCAACCCAAGCCGCAGGGCGAGCTGCTGCAGCGCCGAATTGAACTTCAGGTTGCGCACGAACAGCGTCTTCAACCCCCGCGTGCGAGCCAGCAAGCCGGCCCGCTGCAGTAAGAACGCCCCGATGCCCTGGTTGCGCGCCCAGGATGACACGCTCAAGCCGAGGTTCGCCCCCGCGTTTGTGAATTCAAGGTGCAGCACGCCCGAGATGTCTCCATCCGGTTCGGCCACCGCGTAGACGCTGGCGGCCGACACGAACAGGCTCTCCACGTAGGCGACGACATCGACATCGGTCGCCACCCAGCCGAACCTCAGAAACCGATCGCCGGAGGTCAGTCCCACGAAGTGACTTGCGAGTTTGCGGAAGTGAAGTTGCGTCGGACATATCGCGGTTTTCATGACGGAATCCTCTCTCGTTGTCGACTCATGCGCGAGTCGATGCAGAGTTCGCGAAAGGGAATACGGAACGGGGTAGACGTGGCGGTCGGCCGTCCAGGCCTACGCGCACATGCGATCAGGCGGTTCCAGGCTTCCATCTCATACCTCCTGCAGTCCTCTGGCGTTTGCTTCGAATCCTGCATCGGGTTCATCAACGTCAGCGATGAACGCGCAACCGGAGTCAAGCTTCCTGAAAACCTCAAGCGGCAACGAATGAAACGCTCCGGCTTACCCCTCGTCTTGCAGCAACATGCGAATCGTCGAATCCATTGCAAGCAGCATCGCTTGCAGTACAGCTCAACTATGAACGGTGCTCGCTCAAATCACAACGTGTTTTGACCCTCGAATTTGGTAAACCGATGAGACGCCAAAGACCACGAATGCGCGCCAGAGATCTGTGTACAACGTGCAGCTATTGAAAAACAACTACCGTGGCATTCGACCGTAAGGACTACGTGAGAGTTCGCCTCGAATTCTCTCGTGACTTGAAGCATTGATCACCGTGACGCAGCCTGCGACGGAAGGCACTTTGCTGAACCTCCGGAAACAGAGGCAAGGAGAGGCGTTACTGATTTGCTCTGTGAGCACATTAGAGGCTGAGGATCGATCGGAAGGATCGGCCGCGTGGCTGGTTGCAAACCGATAAGACGTCAAAGACCGCGATGGCACGGGTGACATGCGCTGCCCAATCCTCCGCGCACGCATGCCCAAGGGAAACAACTACCGCGCACATCGACTGCAAAGACTATTCACTCGAACTGTTTTCAAGTGCATATTTATCACGGCGAATATTTCATTGGCTGCCGATCACTCGCTGCGTTCCGATTGGAATAGGGTGTCGAGCGATGCCTCGCTGCTCGATATGCAGTAGCCGATTTTTTCCGAACCGGAGCCAGGCATGTCGACCACTCGATATGAACTCGAGCACCTGCGAGGAATTGGGCTGATCTTGGCCCTGTCGGCGGCTTTGCTCGCGAGCGGATGCGGTGGCGGATCATCGGCCCCTGTGGCTCTGCAGAGTGCGGGAGCGGTGATGACTTACGCTCTGCGGGACGCGACCGACAGCTTGGCGTGCAGCGCTGCCGACGGCGTGGAAACCGCGGGTACGGCCGACGTAAACAAGGTCGTCGCGAGTTGCTCCGAGAAGTCCTATACGCTGGGCGGGACGATCAGCGGTTTGACCCACACGGGACTCGTGCTGGCCAACGGCGCCAGTATCGTGCCGGTGCCCGCTCATACGACCAGCTTCACGTTGCCTACGCCGGTGGCCTACGCCGGCCGCTACGCGGTGACAGTGGCGGCCCAGCCTGCGTGGCTGACCTGCTCGGTGAGCAACGGCGCGGGATTGATGCCGGCCAGCAATGTCACGAGCGTCAAGGTGAGATGTTTGGACAACACCGACCCGCCCGACGCGAACGCCAGGAGCTTCAAAGCCGCAGGCCTGGTGCTATTCCTGGAGTTGGCGCGGAGCGCTCGCCCGCGCTTCTGAAGGGCAGTTTTCCGGCCGATGCGCGCCTAACGGCTCCAATCCCCTTCGATGCCCCGGACGGCAAGCCCGTGTCGAGCGCTCTGGTGCATGACAGCTGCGGAGTTGGCGGCGCGCTCTCGGGCCAAACCGTGCCCGAGAGCGCGAAAGACGGAGAAACCGAATAACGCTCAATCAGGACTTTACGAACCATCTCGTGGCCCTAATCGAGGGGGCACCTGAGCACTGATGTGTCAGGGACCCTAAACAAAGGTCGTTACGACCTCCCTTCAGACGGGATGTGCCGCGGCTGATTGCCGAGGGCACGCGATCGCACCTCCTGCGCCGTTTCTGCGACCCAAGGCCGCCGAGAATCGCCACGTCCAGTTTCGCGGCGGCTAGCTTTGGGTACTGGTTGACCCTAGCTGGGGACGGTCCCAACTGGCGCGGCGACAAGACCACAGTTAGGGTAGGTCGTAGGAAGCGCTTCGCCCCCGCACCCGGTCGATGCGCGAAATGTCCATTGTGCAAATGTCCAATTGAGCGAAACCAGCATCAACGGTGGCAAGAAAAGCCAGTCCGTGTCGAATTCGCTGTTCGGGGCGGATGGTCGCCTTGACGGAGGAGTAGCGGCAATGGAAACGTCTTGGCGAGAGTGCTTTAGCCGGCAGTCGATTCACGGTTGGATTGCGGCAGCCGGCGTTACTCTGATGGTGTCTGCACCGGTGCCGGCAGCAGCGGTGCCGATCACCTACGAGGAGGACGTGCTGGGCGCCAATGCGTCGGGCACGTTCAACGGCGTTCCGTTCTCAGGTGCCCTGGTGATCCTGACTTTTCAAGCGGATACCTCGACCGTGTTTCCATGGGCGGTTACGACTCCGGACGGAACGACCACGACGGGATTCGCCAACTTCGTGGGCACCGGAACGGTCACGGTCGTCTTGACCGATGGCACGGTGGTCGCTCAAGGCACTTTCCTGCCCTCGGCCGGGATCTTCGTCAGCGTCGACGCCAAGCATGGCGGCATCGGCTTCGGGTCCTTTGGCGTGCCCCCCGGCAACCCCAACTTTCCCGGGCAACCGGCATATCCCGAAGCCATGTTCACTTCCGCGTTGCCGCTGACCTACGATCTGACGAGCGATTTCACTATTGCGGGATCTGCAATTTCTTGCGTGAATTTTCCCGCCACTGCCTGTAGTGCCGGCCTGCCGTTGGCGATCACGTCGGGTGGGGTGACCGGCGAGCTGACTCTTGACCCCGTGGGGCTCGCGACCGCCCAATTCAGCGCGACGGTTCAGTCGGTCACTCCGTTTGCGAGTCTGACGGCGGAGGCGGAAGTCGGAACCGGCCGCTTCGAGCTCGAAGGCAGCTTCTCGCTCGGAGCTGCCAGCGACGGAATCGCACCCCTTTCGGAGGCGGTGACGCTGCAGCTCGATTCCTACTCGGTGACGATCACGCCCGGTTCCTTTACGCCGTCCAAGCGGGGCGGATACAAATTCAAGGGAACGATCGCCGATGTAAGTCTGGACTTCTTCCTTAAGGCGGAAAGTCCATCCACGTACAGGTTCGAGATCGAAGGTGCCGGAAAAGGCCTTCCAGAGTTGCCGACTCAGCTCTCCGTGCAATTGACGATCGGGGATGACAGCGGCGCGACCACGGTCACCGCCGAGGCAAATCGCGAGCACTAAGTGGGGCAAGCGGCGCCATCTCGCGATGGAACCTTGTTCTCTCCACTTCGAGGAGGCAGCCGCTTGAAAATCCGATCAGGCTACCGCTCCCAAAAAGTGCGAAAGATCGTTGGCGTGAGCGTGCCGACCCCGCTTTCAGGATGCGCGCCACTTGGGGTTCGGTAGCCAAAGCCGCATTCAAGGTGCTTCGTGAGTGGAGCAGCCTCCAAAAGGTACGCCCGATGCGGCGTTAGTAAGTATTCCGCATTGCACATACGTGCCTGTCGCAATATTCGTCACAAAAGCAGTGTCGTAAGCGAGCGTCCCTGCATTGATCTGCAGGTTGCCCGCCAAATTCGTTGTCGAAATTTGCCCAATTGCAGTACATACGCCGATGGGAGCGCCGCTAAAGCCATTGACGATTCCAGGACAAAACGTAATTTTGCCACTTAGGATGCTCACGATAACGACGCCACCTGCTACGGGCGCCTGCACATAGTTGCTTGCAGGCATCGCCGGCTCAGATGCAAAACCGAAGACAGCTGCCAGTGCCACTCCCACCCACATCTTGCGTTGTGTCATAGTGAAGTCCTCCGAGTCCAGGCGCCGGTTAAGGTGCCTGATGGGTTGTGCATCCTCCGAACGGTCTTCCATTGGAACCATTTGTCAGAACGCCACATTGAACGAAGACACCTGTTTTTGTATTGGTAACAAACACTGTGTCGTATGCGAGGGTGCCCGCATTAATCTGCACGTTCCCGGACAACTCTGCGGTCGATATTTCTCCAATCGCGGTGCAAATGCCTCTGGGAGCACCATTATTGCCATTTACCTGGCCAGGGCAGAATGTGATTTTCCCTGACGATGTATTGACGAGTACGGCTCCGCCAGCTACAGAGGCCTGAACAATCTCCGCACCAACGCTTGCAGCTGTACCGAGTACGTCGAGTGCCCCACTTTCAGTACTTGCATAAGAAATGTACTGATTGCAAGCTGCAATAGTTGGGAATGACGCGCCACACTGCCATAGCGTGGTGTTCTCGCTTAAAGAATTTCCATTCCAGACGACATATGAGGTGGCGTCCGCGGGTGTTAGCTGAATGAAGTACTGATTCCCCGCGGTCAACTCGATTCCAGAGATGCCTTTAATTGAAGTAAGCGCGGTTGAGCTATTTTCTGTGTACGACGGAATTACGGTTACGGTCCAAGAGCCAAGCTGTATGCCAGGTTGGATTGTTCCGAATGAACTCCCCACATAGATGCTCCATGGAACTGCAGTCCATAACGTGACCGTAATTCCGTTCGTCCCGGAGACGTAACTCAAGCCAAGATCAATTTCGGTCACGATTCCACTCGTTGCCGGCGAAAATGCGTATGCCGGCACATTGGCGTAAGGGTAGCTCGGGTTGCCTCCACCAGTTACGATTCGACCGCCACCGGTCGCGTACGGGGTATACGTTCCGCTACTACCGAGATCGGAAAAGAGCGTTTGAGCGTCTGCGGAAACAGGCAAGAGTGCACCCATTGCAAGGCCCATCGCTAAAGACCGCCCGAGTATCTGTTTCATCTTCTTCCTCAAACTTCGGTGCGCTGCAGTTCAGATTCGGACTAAATTCTGTCTTCGGCAGGCGAACGCTGTCTTCACCAAACTCTAACCAAATGCTCACCGCTCAGATTTTTTATGTACCTCAGTAGGAATCTCCCCCCACCTTGCCTGAGGTGCGGCCTAAGCAGGACGCCTACGCTGGCCGCTTACGCTGGAGGTCTGCACCTGGCTCAGTAGCTTGTCGAGGCCGACACGCGTCAGTGAATTCGAGCGACACGGACGTCGGCTCCGACGTCACTTAAGCGAAGGGCCGGGTTGACGCAGCAAGTATCGGCTCGAGGAGCGGCCGAGTAGATCCAGGACTAGGGAGCCAGCTTCGCCAACTTAGTGCGAAACGACTCGACGACAGACGGGGCCGCGTGGGCGACCGTCATGCGTTCGATGGCGGTCTTGATCAGGGCGCGGCCTTCTTCGCGGCGTCCCTGAGCATGAAGAATCTGGCCCTTCAACGCATCGATCTGAGCGTCGAACGGTCCCTGGGCCCCCTCGACCTGTGGATAAGTGCGGTCCAGCGAATTCACGACCCTTAAGGCATCCTCTGGCCGGTGATTGGCCAGCAGCGCCTCGGCCAGCATAAGGTTCACCTCCTGCAGTTGCGGGAACTGATCACCAGCGCGTCGTCGGATCCCGTCGCTTGCTGTCTGCAAGTCTCGAAGTGCACCCTTCGCATCCCCGGCTATCAGTGCGAGTCGTGCCAGGTTGGCCTGGGCGGTGAGGGCGGGCGTGCTGTCCGCGCCGAAGCCTTCCCGGGTGGCTTCGTAGGATTCCCGGTAAAGGGGCAGCGCATCGAGGGGACGCCCGAGCAGCACCTTCATGTTGCCGAGCTCGTTCTCCACCGCCAGCGTGAACTGGTTGCGAGCGCCGACATGCTCCTTCATGACGCGCAAGGCCGCGGTGAGCACGGCATCGCCCTCTTCCAGGTGACCGCCGTCGCCGAGCGACCTGCCCTCGACGGCGCCAGCCAGCGCCCAGTAGCGCGCACCGAATCGCTCCAGGGCGTGGTCCATCGTGCGGAACGGCCGTAGCATCGCCACCGACTCGTCGAGTCGGTTCAGGAAATAGAGGCTGTCGGCCGCGTAGACGCGCAGCCGTATCCACTCAAGCTCGTCGTTCGGCGCAATCCGCTCGCGCAGCGCTTCGGCTCGTCGGTAGTAATCGAAGGCCTGCGCATGCTGCCCAGTGCCGTGCAGGTAGTCGCCGTGGGCGGTGAGCGCCGCCAAAGCGATACGGCTGTCCTCCCGCAGGCGCGCACCCGCGGCAAGGTCCGCCTCTTCGAGCGCCTTACGTGCGTCGTCATGCCGTCCCATTTCGATCAGCACCTTGACCCGTTCGTATTGGGCCAGCAGGCGCGTCGAGTCCGCCGGATCCGCGCCGGTCAGGTCCTTTAACACTTTGTCCAACTGGATCTCACTGCTTTCCAGGTCGCTTAACGCTGCGTAGGCCTTGGCCAGCGCCAGACGGATCGACGCGCGCGTGTCCGGCGCCTCCGCGACGACAACATCAATCCTTTCGCGCGCCGCCTCCAGGACGTCGAGCATGCGCGGATTGGAGGTCGCCCCGGGGCTGCCCGGGTCGGCGGCGGCCAGGATGTCGTCATTCAGGAAGCGATTGATCGCGTCGGCCCGGGCGGCCTGCGCCTCGGCCTCTCGCGTGGCCCGGCGGGCGTCAAGGTAGAAACCCAAGCTAACCACCAGCCCCAGCAACAGCACCACCCCAGCCGCAATGATCCAGGGACGCCGTGCGCGGCTGCGCTGGTATTGAGCCGCCTCGAGCGCGTGGCGCCGGGCCTCCGTACGCTCGTGCTCCAGCGCCAGGCGCCGGGCCTCAAGCCCGGTCAGCCGGTCCAGCAGCGCGGCCGCACCCGAAAGTCGCCGGGACGCTTCGCCATCGGTGGCCTCAGCAATATCGGCTCGCAGCAGTTCGTCCTGAATGTCGCGCTCCCAACCCGAGTGCAGCGGTCGCCGGATGTCGCCGACGACCATCTGGTAGAGGAGGATGCCCAGCGCATACACGTCGCTCTGAGTAGTCGGGACGCCTCCGGCGAACAGCTCAGGCGCCGCGTATAGCAGGGTTGCAGCGCGCGAGTCCAAGCTGGGGTCGTCCAGGACCGTGTGTCCCAGCTGCGTAATGCTCAGTTCCTCAAGGCGCTTGGGGTCTGTGAGCCGGGCACTGCCGAAATCTGCGAGGGCGACCTTCCAGGTATCGGGGCCGCTCCCTCGTCGGACCAGCACGTTGGTCGGCTTCAAATCCTTATGCAGCACGCCGACGCCATGCGCGGCCGCTACGATCGCGCAAATCTGAACGAAGAGCGCCACGCGCTGCGCGGGCGCCAATCGGGCCAGCGGCTGGTTCGGGCCACCCGCCCACTGCAGCAGATTCGTTCCGCCGTAGGCCGATTCGAGGAAGAATGGGGCCTCATCGAAATTCCAGTCGATCAGGCGGGCGATATCGTCGCGAACGCCCAGAGTCGACGAAAGGTAGCGCTGCAGCGTCGCCTCGCGCTTAAGCGCACTCAGGCCGGAACCGCTCTTGCTGAACTTGTAGACCCGCTGTTCCCCCGTCTTCGAGTGGACGCCGACCCAAACCTCGTTCGACTCCGATTGGCCGAGCAGTTCGCTCAGCTGAAAGTTCAGCCGAAAAGGCACCGGCATGTCGGCGCGTAGCTCTAGCTGACTGGTGAAGCTGCGGCCGACCGCGATGCGATCGATCGGTCCGCTTAAGCGATAGCCGACCCTCGCCTGGGTGACGATTCGAGCCCCACCCTGCTCGCCCAGCGCCGAGCGCAGCTTGTTGACCGCATTCGCGACAACATTCTCGACCGGAAGCGTGCCGGACCACACGGACTCGAGCAGTTCATCCTTGGTGACCACCTCGCCCACGTGCCGCAGCAGCAGCGCGAGAACCTCGAGCGGCTTGCGCTGCACGTCGACCGGTCGGCCCCCGACGAGGAGTTGAAAGCTCGCCTCGTTGAACTCGACGTTCGCGAAGCGGTAGGAATACAACGCGGACGGCGACTGCGACGGTTCTCGAGGCTCCAGCGGCATGGGAAGGCCGTCAACAGCGGAACGGGTGGAGAGATTGGCACGGTAAGCCGGAACAATGCTGCCACAGCCCGACGAACTTTGGCCGTGTATCTTTCGTTCGAGGAGCTTCTGGACCGGCGTCCAATGAACTTTAGTCCTCGGTACGTCATTGATTTTACGGGCGTTCGATGCTGTGATTCCGCCACCGTGCAGCAAGCTTCTTCGCGATGGAATTGGCGAGAGCTCAGCCAGGCATCTATGGCAGCGTATTGCGCCTCGAAGCTTTCATGGTGGAAGCCATTAGATATGAAAATGGCGTCACCGC
>Ga0210410_10005745_pt1 | contig 10772 bp, 15 predicted proteins | sample IncBWC4MmetaG_FD_161058 | JGI IMG/M metagenome (GOLD analysis project Ga0210410, IMG submission 161058) | Forest soil microbial communities from Barre Woods Harvard Forest LTER site, Petersham, Massachusetts, United States - Inc-BW-C-4-M | ecosystem: Environmental > Terrestrial > Soil >... | reverse complement strand
CGTTTGTGATTTGTATAACTGTGAAACCCGGCTCTACTTGCCTGCCGCGAAGCCATTGGTGTGCCCGATCGAGAGTTGACCTCGACTTGGCTAATTGCCAGAGGAAGATGTGACGTCATGATCATTCATCTGGGCTAACCTGGTCATCGCTCGCTGCGTCATTAAGGTATAGACACCCGCGGGCGTCGCTACCTTGCTGAGAAAGTACTTGCCCCCTGCGCGTTCAAAGCTGAGCTCTGTACGGCCCGCAGAACCTCCATCGGGAACAATAGGGAGCACCAATGCAAATGCACCGTTGTCCTTGCTGTCAATAATTAAGGACGGATGTATTCCAGGAGACAGACGGCCAACGCGGTATGTGCCCGCTGGCAGTGTCTTGCCTCCTGCGACGAACTCGAACGGAACTTTCACGATAACTCCACTGGCGTCTTGGGCGCGGGCACTTATACCGAACCCAAGCAAGCAAGTCATAGTAAGTACTACGGCAAAATACGTCTTCATAGTTCTCCTTGTTAACACACTGCGATTTGTTCATTGGAGGTAACTGCACTCGTGGAGGATCTATTCCACAAGTGTCTCCTAATCCGCGATTTGCAATTTGCTTTTCGCGACCTACATACATTAGACGCAGCGACTAACGACACGATGTCCACGGGATGTCATTTAGTTGTCAACTCTTTGCTACGATGAACTTGTAAATACGTGGTGCCTCATCACTGCGGCAATATGGAAGGGAGAGTTGCTGTGTTGTGTCTCTGGTGCATCAGTGGGAAGGAAGTATGTTGAGTACACATTGGGCATGATCCAGGGCCGCTATGGTTGGGGACGGATGTTGTAACGTGGCGCAACTCGTCGAGGATGCATGAGACATCGACGAAGCCAGACTCTCGATAGGCGCGCCGGGAATCCGATCTGCCCGCGTTCCTAAAGGAACTGGCTTCTGACATCCAGATGTCGCTTGTTTGCCGAAGTACTTGTTCAGGCGCTCGCGCAGCTGCAACCGAGCTCGCCATAACCGCGCCTTTACTGCGGTGTGACTCAAGTTCAGCACTTCTGCTGTCTGATCGGTGGAAAGGCCTTCAATATCTCGTAGCACGAAGACTGCGCGCAAGATCGGCCGCAGTTGGCTTAGGGTATTGACTAGGATGTCTCGTAATTCAGAGGCCCAGTAGAGTTGTTCGGGGTTGGGAGCCCAATCGGCGGCCTCCATCCGGAGCATGTCTCCATCTGCTTGAAAGTCCTCATCCAGAGACACGTCTCTGGTTGCGCGCTTGCGCAGCTTCATCAGCGACTGGTTGACAGTGATGCGAATCAGCCAGGTTGAGAATTTGGAATCCTCTCGGAATTGGTCCAAATGTTGGAAGGCCTTCAGGAAGGTCTCCTGAACCGCGTCCTGGGAGTCTTCGGTGTTATGCGTGACGTTGTGGGCGATTCGGAGAAGTTTGCGATCGTATCGCTTTACGAGTTGCTCGAAAGCAGCTACATCCCCATTCTTGCTGGCATGGACAAGATTCAGGTCATCGTCTGCCACCGTGCTCGCTGCGAATTGTGCCGACTCTGGAGTCATATTCGTTCAAGGCCGTGGAGAACAATAGCCTTGTCGAAGCAATTGAGGCTGCCGGGAACGGAAAGTCGTTTCCGCTCCAATGCCATCTAGCTAGATGTCGCGGCTCTCACTGCACCACGACTTTCCCGGTCATCTTCGGGTGGACCGAGCAAAAGTAGGGATACGTTCCCGCCTTGGTAAATGTGTAGGAGAACGTTTCGTCCGTATCCCGCACCTTGGACTTGAACACGCCGTCTGTGCTTACCACCGTATGGGGAATATCATCACGGTTTATCCAGGTAACTGTGGCTCCAACGGGTACCGTGACCGTCTGCGGCCCAAAACTGAAATTATCGATTTTTACCTCCGCCTTCGCCGCTGCGGGCTGGTCAGCCGCCCTGACACTTGGTGATCCCGCTAGCAGCAGCAGCAGCGCAATCATTACCGGCGTCGCCAAACTTGCAATCCACACTTTTGTCCTCGTCATTTTTCTGTTTCCTTCCACGTTTGATTTTCTTGGTTGATCTTTACTTGTTTGGATCAATTGGTTTGGGACCGATCTACCCAAGGGTTGAGTCAACACCGACGCTTTCCCCTGAAGCCGAAGACCCCGAGTCCACCAATGGCGAATCGACGATTGCGAGGCTGCGGCCACTCACCACATAGTTCACGTCGCTGACACCCAACACCCGCTGCAACTGGTCGGCTGGCACCTTCATGGGGCCGGCCGAGGGAGCTTTTCCCGGCGCAGGTTGAGGGAAAGCGGTCGACATCGCGGTGTGGAACGAAACCTTGCCTTCCACCTTCTGCATGACCTGGTGAATATGGCCGTTTAACACAGTCACGGAACCGAAACGCTTGACATAAGACAATGCTTGCTCGCTGTCGTCGGTTCCCCAGCCCCAATCGGGATAGATGGTCCACAGTGGAATGTGCGCGAAGAGCACGATCGGAGTGCTGGCAGAGCGGCCCTTGAGATCGGCCTCAAACCACTCCAGTTGATCGTGACCGAGCGACCCCATGCCTCCGGCTTTCAAATTGGCGACATTGACGAGACCAACGAAATGCACGCCCTTGTGATCAAAGCTGTACCACCCACTACCCTTTGTGCCTTTTCCATAGCGCTCGAGATACTGCTCGCCGTTGTCGCTGAGCATGTCATGCTCACCCGGCACAAAGTAGATCTGCTTTGCCGACGCTCCTTTCAATGCCTGGTCAAGCGTGTCGAATTCACTCGGTTTCGAGAGTTGACTCAGATCGCCGGTGTGAATGATGAAATCCGGTTTGTGGGGCATCGCGTTGATTTTATTGATCGCCGTCTGCAGAGTCGCGGTGACGTCCGGATTGGCTGGCTTGTTAAAGCCGATGTGGCTGTCGCTGATCTGGACAAAGCTGAAGTCCCCCCCTTTACCGGCATCCTTACCGTAGCCTTTGGCGAATGCCCGAGATACAGGGATGCCACCGCTCATGGTCCAGACCAGCCCGGTCCCCGCCCATGCCATGCACTTCAGGAACCCGCGACGATCAACGCCATCGTTGTTGAGGTCTTGCAACCGCTGATCGATAAGATCTTGCTTTTTGTCTGGCATTTGCCCTCCGTGGTTTGTAGCGTTCTGGGGTGATAACCGGGGCGAGTCGCTTTTATTCCACCGATTCATTACGCCGGCTAAACTTTTCTGGCACAGCCTTGAATGCCGCGTCACAGGGAGACGCGTTTGCAGCCCGGCCGGATGGAACCGGTTTCTAAAGGGCTGGATCCTGGCCGCCTAAGCAATGGAGAACCTCTTCGGGGTCCCCAGCGATTCGTGTGCGCTGAGTTCTAGCCGGGCGTGTTTATGCCGCTTAGAAAGCCGCCCAAATGCCCTGTCAGGGCGATGACACCGACGCCCATAAATTCAAGCGCTAGGCGGTAGTTCGGCAAGGCCTCTGCCCGCCGTCGTGTGCGGAAATGCAGCCACCAGACCAGCCAGATCATCACGCTTGAGACACACGCGAGCACCAGATGCAACAAAAGGATGCCCTTCAATTTCTTGCCATCAAGTTGGAACTGCCACGCGAGGATACCCGTGGCCAGAACTGGAAACGTTGAAAACGCCGCCGCCAGCAGGTTGTAGTAGGCTGTATCCGCCAAGCCACTTAGCTTTGTCCATTGCGCGATAAGGTCGAAAGCCACTGCTGCGATGAACAGCGCGATTGGAAAGTGGATGAGCACGACATGTTGTGCGTGCTTCGCCAAGAGTGCGGTCTTGAGATCGAAAGGATTTACCATAGCCTACCTCTTCTGAGATTTGCGCGGAGGTCGCTGCGGGGGAACATGCTGCCTCTGCGGCCTCCGCCGTCTTTATCGCGCTTGCTCCCACGCTGTTCTCACCCTCCGTAGTTGTCCGAGTACCCAGCTTGCTCGGGCTGGTGATCCGCTGGCCTTGAAACCACCCATAACCCGTCGCCATTCAAGACATAAATGAAATTGCGCTCGTCCTGAAGCCACTTGACCACTCCCAGGAACTTTTGCACCACTCGAGGAGCCGCTGGATTGGACAAATCCCAGACTACAAGGTCGTCATCGGAGGTACCGCTGCGCACCGGGAGAACCCCGCTCTCGGCGATGATCGCCAAATCACCTGTCACGTTCATCCGGCTCGACAAAGCTGGATTGGGCCACGGGATTACTCCAATGGCTTTCGGCTGAGCGGGTTTGCTGATATCGATAATCGAGATGCCTTGGTCTTTTGCGTGCTGCACGTAGAGGTAATATTTGTCATTCACTTTTTTCTGCATTGCCATGTCGACAACCGACAGCCCAGTGAACGAGATGTGGGCGACCACACTTGCCTGGTTGTCGGATCTCGTGAGTTTGTGATCCTTGGCCGATGCTCCAGCAGATACAAGCAACAGGGCGCTAAGAAGCGCCAAGGCCATCGAGCTGAACTTCACGAATCTGCTTCTGATCCTGTCCATCATCCGCCTCCTGCGAATTGAGTTTCACTGGGGATAACGGACTTTCGGATCTTTTATTCCAAGCTGGCCCCACCATGCTCCCCTTTCGGTCATCTCACTGTCGCGGCAGACAGTGGGATTGTGTGGAAGACTGCCGAGGCTCTGAGCCGTGAGCGGCTAGCCAGTGCGCGCGGCCAATCCAATCTTCGCGCAAGCACCTTTCCTCTGATACCCTGCATACATCTATGCACCTTCACCACAGACTGCTGTTCCTAGTCGCCGTAGTCGCTTCCGCCGTTGCCCAAAACCTCAAACCAGTGGCCGACCGCGTCGCCGCACAGAACGCCCTTTTCGAGGAGCAGTACGAGTCCGATCTCCGCAACTTTCCCGAGCGCGCCACCGCCTTCGGTGACTACCGCTACAACGACAAGCTCGCCGACCGCTCACTCGACGCCATCGCCCAGTACCACAAGACTGATCAGGTCTTCCTTGCTCGACTTGAAGCTATTCCGAGTACTGGCTTCTCCGACCAGGACCAGCTTTCGCACGATCTCCTCGTTCGTGTCCTCGAGCAGCGTATCGCCGACTTCGATCTCAAAGAGTACGAGATGCCCATTAACCAGCAGAATGGCATCCATACCAGCCTCGCGGACTTACCGCTATCCGTACCTCTCGACTCCGTCAAGCACTACGAGGACTACATCGCCCGTCTCCACCAGATCCCACGCGTGTTCCGCCAGACCACCGAAGTCCTTCGCGCAGGCATGAACGACAGGCTCGTGCCCGTCCGATTCCTCCTGGAAAAGTTATCCGTCCAGTGTGAGGGCATCATCGAGGCCGATCCCTTTCTCCTTCCGACAAAGAAGTATCCCGCGAGCATCCCTCCGCAAGACCAGAAGCGCTTGACCCAACAGATCACCGACGCCATTAACACTGACGTTATCCCTGCCTACAAGACCTTCGCCGCTTTCCTCCGTACGGAATACGCCCCTCGAGGCCGTACAACTCTCTCTGTCACCTCTCTGCCAGATGGGCAAAGGCGCTACGAAAACGACATCTACGCCCGGACGACTACCCACATGACGCCGGACGTGATCCATCAACTCGGTCTGCGCGAGATCGACCGCATTGAGGCCGAGATGATCGCTATTGCCAAGAAGGAGGGCTTCGCCGACCTCGCAGCTTTCCGGGCCTCGCTCAAAACTAATCCGAAATACGTTCCGACTTCCGCGGAGCAGATCCTCGAAGACTTCCGCCACTACATCGCCCAGATGGAGCCGAAACTTCCAGAGCTCTTCACTCTTCTTCCGGAGTCGCCAGTCACCGTTGAAGCCATACCCGCCTTCCAGTCCGCCGCAGCAACCCACTACGTCACCGGCACGCCGGACGGTAAGCGCCCCGGCCGCGTCGTCGTTGCGACTTCCAACTTCGCAGAGCGCTCTCTGATCGACAATGAGGCGATCGCCTACCACGAAGGGATTCCCGGACATCACATGCAGCTGTCGGTGCAGCAACAACTCACCGGATTGCCGAGGTTCCGCCTGCATGGTCTCGGCTTCAATGCGTATATCGAGGGATGGGCATTGTACGCAGAGGAACTCGGCAAAGAGGTCGGCTTCTACCAAGACCCGGTGTCGGACTATGGGCGCCTCTCCTCCGAGCTCTTCCGCGCGGTACGCCTTGTTGTCGACACTGGAATTCACGCGAAAGGATGGACACGGGATCAAGTCGTGGATTTCTTCCGCAAGTCTGGCGCGGTTGATGAGCCAACTATCCAGTCCGAGACCGACCGCTATATCGCGTGGCCCGCTCAAGCCCTCAGTTATAAGCTCGGCCAGCTCAAGATCCGCGAACTCCGCGAACGCGCCCGGAAGGAATTGGGCCCGAAGTTTGACATCCGCCGCTTCCATGACGAGATGCTCGACGGCGGAACCCTTCCCCTCGATCTCCTCGAGGCCCGCACAGACAAATGGATCGCAGAACAAAAGTCAAAGTGACGGCAAATTAGCGAGGAAGGTGATTTTCCAGCTTCAGTTGAAGTAGCGTAGGATTCGAGGCGAGCGAATGCTACGGGCAAGGCGCTCCTGCGGCCTGCCACGCTCTCACCTTTTGACGCAAACTCATCGTGCGGCATGGGGACGGGAGTTCGGCCGTCGCCGGGATTCCATCCCCACAACACTAATTTTAGGGAAGGGAATCAGGTGCGAGATGGCGGTAGTCAACAGAGAGAAACTAGAAAAGGGACCTGCCTTGGTACCGTCGGTCGCAGACAAAATACAAGGTCCACAGTATAGACACCGGCGCTGGGTCAGCTCAGACTGCCAATAACTCTACTGACACTAATGCCCTGTCAGCAGGCGCCGATTCACCGGGAGAAAAAGGCGCCTGCTCTTTTTCCTCAGGATTGCAAGCGTATCAGCATCCACTTTCGCCGGGTTTGCATCTATCCATTGCTCGCATCGCAAGATCATTAAGCCATCAAGTGCTAGTCGGCTAATGCTTGCGTATTGGAAAGGAGACGACGATCATGCGACTCATTCGATTAGTCAGTACACTAGTAGGCACATTAGTTTTGTCTTTACTATTCGGAGCCACGGCACTGAGTTACGCGCAGGATCAGCGCGATGAGGCCAAGACCCCACCACAAGAAACTCGTCCCGAGGCAAGCAAGCCGGCGCAGGATGAGCCCTCGCGCCAGGGCGAGGCCAAACCCGCGGAACAGAGTGAGGACAAGCCTGCGCGCGGCGAAAATAAGCCGGCACAGCAGGAGAATGCCAAGCCCTCCAGGCAGCCGGGAGAGGCGGGGCAATCAACCCAGCACGCGCAACGTTCGGCGGACCATCGTGGGGGGCACATTCCCGACGACAAGTTCCGCGCCCAGTTCGGCCGTCAACATGCGTTTAAAGTCAGCCGCACGACTACCGCTCAGGGACAGCCAGGTTTCCAGTATGGAGGCTACACGTTCGTGATTGTTGACGCATGGCCAGCGGGATGGGTCGATACTGACGACTGCTATGTCGACTACGTTGACGGTGAGTATTTTCTCTTCGACCTGCTTCATCCCGGTGTTGGCGTTGCGATTATGGTTGTGCTGTGATTATCGGCGCGAAATAGTGCCCGGAGCCGGTGGTCTTCCTCAAGCGTGGCTAATGTAGGCAGCTCGGAAGGCCACTCCGCACCGGTTACGTTTGCGGTCAACTGCGGTGCCATGCTTGTGCTTGGTCTACTGAATCGGCACGCTCCGTCGCCACAATCGGATGTGAATCAGCGGAAAAAATCTTGCCCAACCTTGCAATCTCTTGCAGCAACTAAAGCTTCGTATGTCGATAAATTCTCAAGGCGCGGATGGCTCACGCCTTTACTAGGAGGGTATTCATGGCAGACGATATGGAAAAAAAGGGCCAGCAGGGCGGTCAACCCGGACAGGGCCAGCAGGGCGGAAAGTCCGGACAATACGATCAGCCTGGCCAACCGGGCCAGGGCCAGCAGAGTGGTCAACCCGGTCAGCAACAGCCAAAAAAGGGCGGTCAGGGCCAACACGACAATGAAGAAAATGACCAGAACCGCGACCGTCAACGCCGCGCTTCGTAGTTTCCTTCGAAGCGATTTTCAATAGGAAGTCCCAGCCCGTTTTGGCTGGGACTTCATTTTATTTTGTAAAGGATCAGCGCGCCCAGGACAGGCGTGAGTCTGCAGTAAAGCGGCAATATCGGCTTGGATCCCTAAGCTAGTGTGCCTTCCGTCGTGCCATTGAGTTGGGGCGGCATTTGGATCTGGATGATGTTGTTCTTGATGGCATAGACAACCAGATCGCGGATCGAGTGCAGGCTGAGTTTCCGCATTATGTTGCTGCGATGTGTTTCCACGGTCTTGGTGCTCAAGTTCAGGAGCGAGGCCACTTCCTTGGAACTTTTCCCTTCCGCCAAAAGCTGAGTGACTTCACGTTCCCGGGCAGTGAGGATCGGCAGATCCGGAGGCTCATTCCGTGCGATGGTGTGCCCCTTATCCAGAAAACCCGCCATCACAAGATCATTCACTCGTGGGGTGAAGAACATTCGGTTGCTCTGCAAGGCTTCGACCGCAGACACCAGATCGCGAGCTGCGTCAGATTTGAGCACGAATCCGCGTGCACCGGCATTAAGGGCTTCACGGATCACCTGATCGGAATCGGTGATCGTCAGGACAATGACTTTGAAGGCGGGGTCATGCTGCAGCAGCTGACGGGTGGTGTCCAGGCCGTTGAGGTGTGGCATGCCAATGTCCACGATGACCACATCCGGCTTCAACTGCTTGGCCATTTCGATCGCTTCGCGGCCATCGGATGCTTCACCGCATACTTCCCATCCTTCATGCTTCTGGAGAAGCGAGCACAAACCGCGGCGTACAATTTCGTGATCATCGGCTAACAGGATGCGCAGTTTCATGGCAAATCCTCCCACACAGACTCTCTTGCTTGCTAATGGCACGGCATTCAACACTGCACCTGTGCATTTCGTGCCAGCGCTGTAAATGCCCGATGCTGGCTCACCGCCTCTACCGCCTCCAATAGATCCCGCGCGAGATTTGACTTCACGACGTACCCTTTGGCCCCTGCAGCCAAGGCCTCGCGCATCATCTGCGGAGAGTCATGTTGCGTAACGAACAAAACTTCGAGCCCAGGAGTCTTCTGCTGGATCAATCGGCAGGCTTCAATCCCATTCATTCTTGGCATCGTAACATCGAGTACTACGACGTCAGGTTGCAAACTGACGACCTTTTCCAGGGCCTCAATCCCATCGGAGGCTTCACCAATTACTTCCCACTCGGATCGCCCCTCCAATAAAGTCCTCAGACCTTGCCTTACGACTGGATGGTCATCCACCAGCAGAATGCGAACAGCCATAAACGGTTTCCAGCCCTCGGAAGCAGGTCTTGCACACTATTCCCGGGGGGATTGTACCTTCGGCTGCGTTCGCCACCTCGGCCCCAGGTCTTCGGTGCCACATCAAAGCCACCAGCAAGTTAGCATGGTACTCCCCGGGCTCGAATACAGGGAATCCTGTATATGGGCCGCTATATGGGCAGCAAGGAGATTCACCAGAGGGATTTTAGTGGCTGACCGAACCCATTTGGGGGAAATAACTTCCATGTTGAAGGAGGGTGTCCACGGCCTCGACGATGGAGCCAACGTCAGACTTCGAGCAGACGCCACGGATGCCCACCTTTCGAGCCTCCTCGGCCAACTGGTTGGAGAGATGAATTGTGACCATCAGGATGGGAATGTCAGGAAACAGGTGCGAGACCTGCCGGGCAACGTCAATCCCGTTTACATCCGGCATCTGGAAGTCCAGCAAGATCATGTCAGGGGGATGTTCCCTAACCCGTTCGAGCGCTTCTCCTCCGGTGGGAGCTTCGTCGCAAACCCACCAGGTACTTCGCTGTTCGAGGAGGCCCCGAAGATAATGCCGCACCGCCGGGTTGTCGTCTACCACAAGAATTCGAACCAGCGGGCTACCCTCCTTTCACTCCAGTCGCCTCGGGATTGACAGGAAACGACACATCCTGCCGACCAATGTCCAGCCCCGCGACAGCCGCGGAGCACGCCATACTCAATGCCCCTTGCTGTGACCTTCCGCTTTACGCTTTTTGAGCACAGTTCGCGCAGCTGCTTCGTTGGCCCGGTCACCGTAGCGCCCAGACCGTTGCACACTCTCCTTGACAAGTTCAAACTCCCGCTGTTCCTTAGCGCTGACACCTTGTAGATGTTGGTTCCCAGGCATCTGGCACCTTTTTTTGCAAAGTTATTTCTGATTCTTCAACCCTAGGAGTTCCAACCCGGTGTGGCAATACCGTAAACTCCTGAGCATCCAGCGTTACTACAGTGGTTCCGTGTCTTCCCCAGCATGTCCAATGGTTTGCTATTGCGCGTTGTATGACGTTGAAGATTCGGACTGATCGCTCGCGCTTAGGGACCTCGTTACATTTTCGGGCCTATCGCTCGCTTTGTGTGTCCGCGGAACTCTGCGTGCTGGCAGGAGCAGGTCGCGCATCTTCAGCTTCGCTTTGTGGAGCTGTGATTTCGAGTTCCCAATGGAGCATTGCAGCAGTTCGGCAATCTCATGATGCTGAAATCCCTCAACCTCGTGCAGATCGAAGATTTGCCGGCATCCCCCGGGCAGTTCTTCGAGGGCGCGGCGCAACGCAATGCGGTCAATCGCCCCGCTGAGGCTCGGATCCTGTTTACCAACCTCGCGCTTAAGAGATGGCGAGTCGCTCGACACAGGCTCATCCAGCGACAGCACTGGTGGGG
>Ga0210410_10005744_pt1 | contig 10773 bp, 12 predicted proteins | sample IncBWC4MmetaG_FD_161058 | JGI IMG/M metagenome (GOLD analysis project Ga0210410, IMG submission 161058) | Forest soil microbial communities from Barre Woods Harvard Forest LTER site, Petersham, Massachusetts, United States - Inc-BW-C-4-M | ecosystem: Environmental > Terrestrial > Soil >... | reverse complement strand
TGCCGGTGTCGCATTCCCACCAGCTCTTGTGGGTATCCTTCAGCCCGCCGAGCCGGGTGATCAGCACCGGATTGGCGGGATCGGCGACGTTCCAGATTTCATGGGCTTCGCTGCCGAAGGTGCGCAACATGTAAACCGCGTTGGGATCGCCCTTGGGCAGCGTCTTGCCGTCGCAGACGCGCACCATCTGCGCGCCGCCGCCCTCGTACTTTCCTTCCTGACCGGGAATGTGATGGAGATATTTCGGATGCGCGGGATCGGTGACATCGACGATCGAGGTGCCGTTCGGCTCGGCCTTTCCGGTCATCGGATTGACCGGATCCGGAATATCGTCGGTCCCGCCGTGGTGACCGATATAGGCGATCCAGCGATCGCCCTGATGATGAATCGTCGGCTGATAGGCGCTGCGCGCCTGCAGGTCGTTGGTCCCGACCAGTTTCATGTTGGAGGCTTCGGGCGGCGCCCCGATCACTTGCTGCTGCGCAGAAGCGCCGCCGCCGGAGGTGATGAACGATATGATGAAGGAGAGACAGAGATACGTTGCCAGTTTGACATGACCGGTCATGCTTTTTTCCACCCATTTTGCCCAAACCAATCCTGGTTGGTTGATCGCATTGGTAGCACAGCGAAATGAGGTGCCAATACACCGTCTTGACATGCAACCTTTTGGTTGCCTATTATGCCGGCCATGGATGAGGTCTTCAAAGCGCTGTCCGATGCTTCGAGACGGTCGCTGCTGGACAGGCTTCACGACAAAAACGGACAGACCCTGAACGATCTCTGCGACGGGCTTGCCATGACGCGGCAGGCCGTGACCAAGCACCTTGCGATTCTCGAGGCCGCCAACCTCGTCACCACCTTCAGGCACGGCCGCGAGAAGCTGCATTATCTAAACCCGGTGCCGATCCATCAGATCGGCGAGCGGTGGATCAGGAAATTCGAGCGCGGCAAGCTTGTCGCGCTCCACGAATTGAAACGCCAACTGGAGAAGCGCGATGAATAAGCCGGAATTCGTCTACACCACCTACATCGAAACCTCGGTCGAAAAACTCTGGCAGGCCCTGACCGACGGCGATTTCACCGAGCGCTACTGGTTCGGCCACCGCTGCGCCTCGGACTGGAAAGTCGGCTCGGAGTATCGTTTCTCCAAGCAAGGCCATCCGACCATCCAGGGCAAGGTCCTCGTCGTCGACCCGCCAAAGCGGCTGGCCTATTCCTGGGACTCCTGTTCACCCGAGGCACAGCGCGAACGCACATCCCGCGTCACCTTCGATCTGGAACCGCGCGGCAAGGTCATCAAGCTGACCGTGACGCATGATGAACTCGATGAACGCGGCGTCACCTTGCGCAACATCTCCGGCGGATGGCCGATGGTGCTGGCGAGCCTGAAGAGCCTGCTGGAAACCGGACGGGTCCTCGATATCGATCCGCCACCGGTGGCGAAGGAAACCGCCTGTGCCTAGGCCCGAATTCATCTACGTCACCTATATCGAGACCACGCCGGAGAAATTGTGGGAGGCGCTGACCTCGAGCGATTTCACCAAGCGCTATTGGTGGGACACCCGCGTGGTCTCGGACTGGAAGGTCGGCTCGCCGTTCTCGCTGGTGCTGAACGGCAGGACCACTGACGTCGGCGAGGTCCTCGAAGCCGAGCGGCCGCGGCGGCTATCTTACACCTTCCGCCATATCCTCAACGAAGCGGCCCGGAACGAGCGGCCCTCGCGCGTCACCTTCGTGCTCGAGCCGCACGGCAAGCTGGTCAAGCTGACGCTGACACATGAAGACTTCGCGGAAGACAGCGTGGTGATCGACGGCATCTCGAAGGGATGGCCGGCGATCATGTCCAGCCTGAAGAGCCTGCTGGAATCCGGCGAGGCGCTTGTCATCCCGCTCGACGCGCTGTTCATCGACGAGCTTGAAGAGGCCTATCGATCATGAATCTCGAGCACTTCAAGCCGGCCACCGTCTATACCATCTACATTGCCGCCACGCCGGAGAAAGTCTGGCAGGCGCTGACCACGGCGGAGTTCTCCCGAAAATACTTTTCCGGCCTCGCGGTGGAGGCCGAGCTGAAAGTCGGCGGCGCGTTCGTGGTCCGCGCGCCCGACGGTTCGGTTCACATCGACGGCAAGGTGATCGAATGCGTTGCCCCGCGCAAGCTCACCATCACCTGGAACGTCAACTGGCCCAATCTGCTCGAGAAGCTCGGCCTCACGCTCGTGACTTATGACATCGAGCCTGCCGGCGATGCCGTACGGCTGACGATGACCGAGGCCCACGATCGGCCGATCAGCGACGACATCCTCTCCGGTGGCCGAGCGGGCTGGCCCGCGATCCTGTCGAGCCTGAAGAGCCTGCTGGAGACTGGCGAACCGCTCGTGATCAAGATGGAGCCGCCGCAGCGGATGCTGGCGGCGCTGAAGGCGATGGGGATCGCGACGCCGTAGCGAACGAGCGCGGCCGGTGCGCTCCCTCGCCCCGCGCTTGCGGGGAGAGGGCTGGGGTGAGGGGCTCTTCGATCCGCGAATATCGATGGTGAGGTGCGCGCGGTGAGTCCCCCTCACCCGAAATTCTCGCGATGCGAGAATTTCGACCTCTCCCCGCAAGCGGGGCGAGGTTAAGAGAGCACGGCGATGCTTCAACGTATTCAGTCGTCATACGCAGGCTTGACCCGCGTATCCATCCACCTTCAAGATTCTCGTGAAGCGATGGATTGCCGGGTCAAGCCCGGCAATGACGATGGGGGTGTGTGGGCGCTACCCCAGCGCCCGCAACTCCCGCCGCAGTACTTTGCCGGTCGCCGTCATCGGCAACGTTTCCACGAACTGCACGAAGCGTGGATATTCATGCGCGGCGAGTTGCACTTTCACAAAATCCTGGATCTCGCGCGCCAGCGCATCAGTAGGCGCAAAGCCCGGCCGCAGCACGATCCACGCCTTGATCGCTTCGGTGCGGATCGGATCGGGAATTCCGACCACCGCCGACATCGCCACCGCCGGATGCTTCATCAGCGTGTGCTCGATTTCCGACGGCCCGACGCGATAACCGGCGGTGGTAATCACGTCATCCTCGCGGCTGACATACCAGAAATAGCCGTCGTCGTCCTGCACGCCGAGATCGCCGGTGAGCAGGAATTCCCCGGCGTATTTTTTTGCGGTCGCTTCCGGATTTTTCCAGTATTCGATCATGGTGCAGGGATTGGGCTGGCGCACGCCGATGATGCCGCGTTTTCCGCGCGGCAGTTCGTTGCCCTCCGCGTCGACGATGCGCACGTCGAAGCCGGGCGTCGCCTTGCCCATCGAGCCCGGGCGGATCGGAAACAGTTTTGCGTTGCTGCCGACCACGAGATTGCACTCGGTCTGGCCGTAGACTTCGTGGGCATCGATGCCGAAGGTCGCGCGCACCCAGTCCAGCAATTCACCGCCCAGTGACTCTCCCCCGGTGAAGATGCTGCGCAGCCTGACGCCGGCGTGGCTGACGCCGGCCTGCCGCATCAATTTCAAGGCCGTCGGCGGCAGGAACACGTTGCGTATGCCGTGGTCGGCCATCATCTGCATCGCCGCCTGCGCCTCGAATTTTCGCGCGCGGTGGCCGACGATCGGCACGCCATGATACCAGCCGCCGAGCAGCGCGTTGATCAGGCCGCCGATCCAGGCCCAGTCGGCCGGCGTCCACATCAGGTCGCCGGGCTTGGGCAGGAAATCATGGCACATCTCGACATTCGGCAGATGGCCGAGCACCACGCGATGGCCGTGCAGCGCGCCCTTGGGATTGCCCGTCGTACCCGAGGTGTAAATGATCATCGCGGGATCGTCGGCCGCGGTATCGACGGTCGCAAATTCCGCCGACGCCGACCTGAGCGACGGCCAGAACGACCTGGTGCCGGCATGAGTGCCATCGCCAATGAGGTATACGTTGCGAAGATCCGGAAGCCGGTCGCGGATTTTTGCAAGCTTCTCCCATCCCGTCTCGTCGGTGACGATGGCCCTCGCGCCCGAATTCGACAGACGAAACTCCAGCGCATCCTCGCCGAACAGCGCAAACAGCGGAATCGACACCAACGCGGCACGGAACGCCGCCATGTGCACAATGGGCAGTTCCAGCGACTGCGACAGGAACACCGCGACGCGGTCGCCCCGCGCAAGGCCGTCGGCTTTCAGCACATTGGCAAAACGGCGCGACATCTCGCTGATGTCGTCGAACGAGGTGCGCGCACCGCCGCCGTCCTCATCGACATAGATCAGCGCCAGCCGGCCCGAGCCGTCGGCATGGCGATCGCAGCACGCGGTCGCGATGTTGAACCGCGCCGGAATCTCCCAGCGGAAGTTGCGATAGAGATCGTCGTAATTGGAGGCTTCGGTGAGCATGGCGGAGAGACTAGACCAATGCGGTCGCGGGACAAACCCTCTCCCCTTGTGGGAGAGGGTGCCGAGCGAAGCGAGGCGGGTGAGGGGTCTCTCTCAGCGGATGCAGACCCCTCATCCGGCACGGACTTCGTCCGCGCCACCTTCTCCCACAAGGGGAGAAGGGAAGAGGTACGATCCGCGCGACGACAAACTCACCCCGTCAGCGCCGCCTTCACCATGCCGCTGGCCTTCGCAAAATCCATCTGCCCGGCGTATTTCGCCTTCAGGACGCCGATCACCTTGCCCATGTCCTTCATCCCGGCGGCACCGGTCTCGGCGATCGCGGCTGAAATCGCCGCCTTGACGTCGGCTTCCGACATCTGCTTCGGCAGATAGGCCGAGATGATCGCGATCTCCTCGCGCTCTGCTGCGGCGAGTTCGGCGCGGCCGCCCTTGTCGTACAATTCCACGGATTCCTGGCGCTGTTTTATCATCTTCTGGAACACAGAAAGCAGGTCGGCGTCGCTGAGCGGCGGTTTTCCTTCCCCGCGCGCGGCGATGTCGGCGTTCTTGATGGTGGAATTGACCATCCGCAGCGTGGACAGCTTGCGCTCGTCCTTGGCCCGCATCGCGTCCTTGACCGCATTGTTGATGTCGTCGCGCAGCATCGTCCTGTCCTCTCGCGAACCCCAAGGGCCGCATCGTCATGAGCCCCTGATCTAGGCCGTTCGCGCCAACCAGACAACTCAGATCAGCAGCCATCCGACCAGAGCATCCGCGGTCGCCTGCGGCTGTTCCACCTGCGGAAGGTGGCCACACTGCGGAAGGATGGTGAGTTTGGCGCCGGGAATGCGGTCCGCCATCTCCACCGACAGCGCGTTGGGGATGGTGTTATCCTCATCGCCGGTCAGGACCAGCGTCGGACAGGCAATCGCGGTGAGCGTCGGCCGCGAATCCGCCCGGCCCATGACAGCGGTCTGCTGGCGGACGAAGGCGTCGGCGCCGACATCCTCGCCCATGTCGTGCACCAGTTGGCGCAAGCCGGAGTCCTCGCGCCGCGACGGATGCACGAAGCCGGGAAACAGTTCGTCGAGCACGGCGCGATAGCCGCCGGCTTGCGCCCGCGCCATCTGGCCGCGGCGGCGCGCGGTCGCATCCGGCGTATCGGGGCGCGCCTGGGTATTGATCAGCGCCAGTTTTGCTACCCGCTGCGGCGCCTGCCGCATGATCTCGAAGGCGATGTAGCCGCCCATCGAATGCCCGGCCAGCGCGAAACGCGGCGGCGCCTCGGCCAAAATCCGCCGCGCGATCGCGCCGATGCTGTCGTCGCGCTTGTGATTGGCCACGGTCACGGGCCCGAATCGCCACATAGCGGGCACGACGGGTGCGAATATTCTGGGCGATGAAACCAGACCGGGAACGAGCAAAATCGGCATCGTATTGTCCATGCACGGCTCCGGATTGGGCAATTTTCGGGGTAAATCGATCAGACGGCGGGAATCGCAGATTAGGACCCGCGCGCCGCCTGTCAAATCAGCGGGAAAGCGCATGTGAATCCGCAGTTTCCGGCTTTGACGCACGCGCATGCGACGACTATGTAATGCGTTCATGACAACCCCTGAAAACCCCTCAGCCTGGCCGGATCACAAACCGACCGCGCTCCTCGTGCTTGCCGATGGCACCGTGCTGGAAGGCTTCGGCCTCGGCGCGGAAGGCCACGCGGTCGGCGAAGTCTGCTTCAACACCGCGATGACCGGCTATGAGGAGATTCTCACCGATCCCTCCTATGCCGGGCAGCTCATCACCTTCACCTTTCCGCATATCGGCAATGTCGGCACCAACGACGAAGACATCGAAACCGTGAACATGGCGGCGACGCCGGGCGCCCGCGGAGTGATCCTGCGCTCCGCCATCACCGACCCGTCGAATTACCGCGCTTCGCGCCATCTCGACCAATGGCTGAGGGCGCGCGGCATCATCGGTCTTTCCGGAATCGATACCCGCGCGCTGACCGCGCTGATCCGCAGCAAGGGCATGCCGAACGCCGTGATCGCCCACGCCAAAGACGGCCACTTCGACCTGCACGGGCTCAAGGAAGAGGCGCGCGAATGGCCCGGCCTCGAAGGCATGGACCTGGTGCCGATGGTGACGTCGGGCCAGCGCTTCACCTGGGACGAGACGCCGTGGGCCTGGGAAAAAGGTTTTGGCCGCCAAACCGCGCCCGAGTTCAACGTCGTCGCCATCGACTACGGCATCAAGCGCAACATCCTGCGGCTGCTCGCCGGCGAAGGCTGCAAGGTGACGGTGGTGCCGGCGACCACCTCGGCCGAGGACATCCTGGCGATGAAGCCCGACGGCGTGTTCCTCTCCAACGGCCCCGGCGATCCCGCCGCGACCGGCAAATATGCCGTGCCGGTGATCCAGCAGGTCATCAATTCGGGCATGCCGACCTTCGGCATTTGTTTGGGACATCAGATGCTGGGCCTCGCCGTCGGCGCCAAGACCAAGAAGATGCATCAGGGCCATCACGGCGCCAATCATCCGGTCAAGGACGAGACCACCGGCAAGGTGGAAATCACCTCGATGAACCACGGCTTTGCCGTGGATCAGGCGACCCTGCCCGAGGGAGCAACCCAGACCCACATCTCGCTGTTCGACGGCTCCAATTGCGGCATCCAGCTCGACGGCAAGCCGGTATTCTCGGTGCAGTACCACCCCGAAGCCTCGCCCGGCCCGCGCGACTCGCATTACCTGTTCAAGCGGTTCGCGGATTTGATGCGGGCGAACAAGGGCGGGTAGAGGCTCCCCTGCACCGCAGGGACTCTCTAACTCGTCATTGCCGGGCTTGACCCGGCAATCCAGCTTTTTCGAAGAATGATGGATGCCCGGATCAAGTCCGGGCGTGACGAATGAGTGGGATCAAAAGCGCTGGCGGGCCGCCCGAGCATTTAATATGATGTCCATCATCATACACCGCCGCAGGAACCGCCCCCATGGACGATCCATCCGCCCCCGCCGTCGAATACGGCGTCACGCCTCCCCAAGTGATGGCATCGATGGCGGGTATCGATTTCGTCCGCGCCATCTTCGACGGAACATTGCCGGCGCCGCCGATCATGCAGACCATCGAGCCCTTCGACTCCACGGCCGAGCCGGGCGTGGTGGTGATGCACAGCGTTCCCGGCTTCCGGCATTACAATCCGATCGGCTCGGTGCATGGCGGCTATGCCGCCACTTTGCTTGATTCGGCGATGGGGCTTGCGGTCCACTCGATGCTGCCGCCGGGGACCGGCTATACCACGCTCGAATTCAAGATCAGTTTTATCCGGGGCATGACCAGGGATACCGGCGCGGTCCGCACCGCGACCGCCGAGGCGCGGATCACCGACAGCAAGGGCCGCTTGCTCGCCCATGCCACCACGACCTGCCTGGTGTTCGAGATCCCCAAGGAAACGGCAAAGTAAACGGCCAAATAAACGACAACGCAAACCGCGAAGGGAACGTGAAGCGCTGACATCGGTTGAATCCGCGCTCATCCTCAAGCACGGGAGAATGGCCATGTCAGTCGTCAGCGCGGACGTCGAACCGCTCGCCTTCGTCTTTGCGGACGACGGGTCAGTCCCCAACAACCCGATGCCGTTTCTGGTCTACAAGCGGGCGATTTCAGTCGATAGCGACCACCCCGAGAAAACAATCGAGGGACTGTTCGGCGCCAATGGCTGGGGCGATATGTGGCGCAACGGCGTCTACGATTACCTGCACTATCACGCGACGGTGCACGAAGCGCTCGGCGTCGCGCGCGGCCATGCCCGGGTCCGCTTCGGCGGCGACGGCGGCAAGGAATTCGAGATCGCGGCCGGCGATGTCGCCATTCTCCCCGCCGGCACCGGCCATCAATGCCTGTCGGCGAGTTCTGATTTTTCCGTGGTCGGGGCGTATCCGCCCGGCCCGAAAATGCACGTCACGCGGCCGACGCCCGAAAATCACCGGAAAGCGCTGAAGACGATTCCGGCGGTCAAACTGCCGAAGACCGACCCGGTGATGGGGGCAGATGGTCCGCTGGTGAGGTTGTGGAAGCGGCGCTAATTGCGCGTGCCCTCTTTCCTTCTCCCCTTGCGGGAGAAGGTGGCAGCCGAAGGCTGCCGGATGAGGGGTTCTGTCCGCGAGCGAAGCGCTTGCGGAGCCAACCCCTCACCGCAGCGAAATTGTTGTTGGCGCCAGTGATGCCCTCTCCCGCAAGGGGAGAGGGCGATGCGACTGGCGCCGATTCTTTTCTTTGCCCTTTCCACTCGAGGCTTTGCGCAAAGCGAGCCAGCAACCGCATCTACGCCGCGTTGCTGCCTTCCTGGCGGCTGGCTTCGAACAGGAACCAGGTGCGGCGTTCGGTTTCGTCGATGAAGGTTTCCAATAGCCCGGCGGTACCGGAATCCTTGTGGTCGTCGCAGAGTTCGTGGGCCTTTCGCATCGCGGCGGCCATGTGCTTGTTGTCCTCCATCAGCTCGCGCAGCATCTCGCGCGGCGGGACATATTCTTCGTTGTTGTCCTTGATGGTCTGCAATTTGCTGACCTGACCGATCGAGCGCAGCGTGGTGCCGCCGAGCTTGCGGACGCGTTCGGCGAGTTGATCGGTGCTCGCGAAGATCGCATCCGATTGGTCGTCGAGCATCAGATGATAGTCGTGGAAGTGCCGTCCGCTGACATGCCAGTGGAAATTCTTGGTCTTCAGGTAGAGCGCGAAGGCATCCGCCAGCAGCACGTTGAGGGCCGCCGAGATCTTCTCGACCGCCGCCGGCGGCAGATCAGTGGGCGTATCGAGATCGGGAGACACTTTGTCAGACTTGGCTTTGCTCACGATGCACCTTCCTGTTAGGAAACCCGGACATTGACGGCGTTGGACACCGGCCGCCGGACCATCTAACGCATCATGTAGATGCCGGTTCCCCCGCCGGAACCCCTGTTTTGCCGGACTCCCGCGACCATGGACGATTGGATCGACTACTACGATTCCACGCATACGATTTATGCGAGCAGGCTGCATCGCGACCTGCATTTTCAGCTGATCGCCAGGGACATCATCGGCTACATCCCATCAGCCGATGCGGTGGTGCTGGATTATGCCTGCGGCGAGGCCTTGTCAGCCGCACGGGTAGCGGAGGCCTGCGGCAAGCTCTACCTCGCCGAGCCCGCGCCGGGCGTGCGCGGCCGGCTGATCGCCCGGTTTGCCCCGAACACCAAAATCAGGGTCCGTTCGCTCGATGATTTGCGGAAAATGGAGGAAAATTCCATCGATCTCGCGGTGATGAATTCGGTGGTCCAATACATGGCGCCGGGCGACCTCGATCAGGCTTTCGCGGTGATCCGGCGGCTATTGAAACCGGGCGGCCGGCTGGTGCTGGGCGACGTTTTGCGCCCTGAGGTCGGCATGGCCAGAGACGTGATCGCGCTGCTGCGCTTCGCGGCGACCCATGGCTTCCTCAAAGACGCCCTGATCGGGCTGGTCTCAACCGCATTGTCGGACTACCGGCAATTGCGCGCGCGCGTCGGGCTGCAGCGTTACGGCGAAACCGAGATGGTCGCGAAGCTCGCGGCAGCCGGATTTACCGCCTCGCGCGCCCATTCCAATATCGGGCACAATCCATGGCGGATGACGTTCGTGGCGTGGCCCGCGTTTTAGTCGGCGCCGACCGGTTATCCTTAATCAGCGGTAAACATGGCCCGCCCCGGCGTGATCGGCGATAACGGGATCGGCCCGGTGGCGGAAAGCGTCGACGCGGGAGCAGTGCATTGCTCTTTATCCTGGTTCAAATCCAGGCCGGGCCTCCAGCCTTCGCTGCTCCGCAGCTTCGGCTCGGCAAGCCGCTTCCCGCCTTCCGACGAAGGCTGCCGCGCCGTAGCTCGAAGAGCGTAGGCGGGTTCCGCGGGTTCAAACGCCCAAATGCCGGTTGATGGGGCCTTTAAGGCTCTTTCGCGGTTGCGGAATCTGTTCTAAAGACCACCCCGCGCGCAAGGGCAACCTGGCGCTAGGGGTCAAGGGACGCGCGGTATGCGCGCCCTTTTTTTGTGCCTAATTCCCTGTCCGTGAGACTTGATGCCCAAAAGAACCGACATTTCCACCATCCTGATCATCGGCGCCGGTCCCATCGTGATCGGCCAGGCCTGCGAATTCGATTATTCCGGCACCCAGGCGGTCAAGACGCTGAAGGAAGAGGGCTATCGCATCGTCCTGGTCAATTCCAATCCGGCCACCATCATGACCGACCCGGAATTGGCCGACGCCACCTATATCGAGCCGATCACGCCGGAAATCGTTGCCAAGATCATCGAGAAGGAACGGCACGTCGTTCCCGGCGGCTTTGCGCTGTTGCCCACCATGGGCGGCCAGACCGCGCTGAACTGCGCGCTGTCGCTGCGCAAGCAAGGAACTCTC
>Ga0210410_10005743_pt1 | contig 10774 bp, 6 predicted proteins | sample IncBWC4MmetaG_FD_161058 | JGI IMG/M metagenome (GOLD analysis project Ga0210410, IMG submission 161058) | Forest soil microbial communities from Barre Woods Harvard Forest LTER site, Petersham, Massachusetts, United States - Inc-BW-C-4-M | ecosystem: Environmental > Terrestrial > Soil >... | reverse complement strand
CTTCTACGACCTCATGCACCTCAACCTCGCAATCGGCTCCTTCGGCGGCAACTACTGGCACGATTGCGTCTACGCCCTCGATGTCGCAGACTACAGCAATATCCACCCCCAGAAGAACGCAGCCGGTCACTACTGCCCGACAGGCGGAGCCGCTGTAGGCGCTAACTTTGCAGGAGGAAGCACTCCGGCCGGTCTACGCTTCATCGAAAACCAGGACTTCCGCATCCCCTCTAACGATCCCTCGCAGGGCGCTGCGGTTGACCCGAATATCAAGCCTTACCGCGAACACCAGGCGGTCGGCGGTATCGACTACCAGATCAACAGGACCCTCGCCTTCGAATCCCGCTACGACCGCGTCCGTCTCGATCACGCCATCGAGGACGTAGGCTACATCGGTCCGAATGGTGAGGCCTTCATCATCGCCAACCCTGGGTTCGGAACCGACGCGGGCGGCGCAACCCCCACCTGCCCCACCTGCAAACTCCAGCCCAAAGCCGCCCGCAACTACGACGCCGTCGAGTTCCGTCTGACCAAAGCCATGAGTTCCCATTGGTTCGGTCAGGTGGCCTACACCTATAGCAAACTGCGCGGCAACTACAGCGGTCTCACCAGCACCGATGTGGCCGATGGCGGCGGAGCCCGTGCCAACCCCAATAACAACCGTGCCTTCGACGAACCGCAGTTCCAGTTCGATGCCGCAGGTAACGTCGCCAATGGCCTCCTCGCAACCGACCGCCCCAACTCCTTCAAGGCGGTTGGCTACTACAAGTACACCGCATTCAAACGGCATGACCTCTCCGCCAGCATCTTCCAGCAGGCATCCTCCGGTTCGCCGCTCAGCTCGTATGCTGACGTCAACGGCGCCGCCGGCAGCTATCCGGTCTACGTCGTAGGCCGCGGTAACTGGATCGATGTCACCAAGGATGCCACCGGAACCTGGATTTACGGCAAGACCTACGTCCGCCGCACCCCCTGGTTCATCCAGTCCGACGCCTCGCTCACCGAATCCTATGCGGTCAGCCCCGCGCATGAGACCTGGAGACTGGGCTTCGAGGCCAACTTCACCAACCTGTTCAACCAGAAGGCCGCAACCGTCTACAACCAGCACATCAACTCCTCGGGCGGTTCCACGGGCAACTACATCCTGCCTCCGGGATCGACTGCGGGTAATCCCAACTACGGTATCCTCGAGAACGGCTACGACTGGAAGGCGATTGCGAACTCCAGTGCGGCCGGAACCCGCGGTCCGCTTGTCCTGAATAACCTGTACGGCCTTCCCAACCAATGGCAGGCGGGTCGTCAGATCCGGCTGAAGTTTAAGTTCGTCTTCTAACCCCAAACTACAACCCAACGAAAAGGGGACTGCTTCGGCAGTCCCCTTCTCCTTTGACCTTACCTATCCAGATCCCTAGCCAGAACGCGAACCGGGTGCCGGGCACCCCATATTTCGATTGTGAGATGGGGCATCGAGAAAGCTCGACCGCTCTCTCCTCCCGCCAACCCATGCCGCAAAGGTGTCCAACCACCACGGCCGGGCGAAACATCTCAAGCCTCCCGCTCCATACCCATTTCGTCGTCTCGGGCTCCGCATCGTGTGGATGCGGCAGAAAAAGCCACCATCAAAATCACCACAATTTGTACCCTTCCACCACACATCTCACCACGATTTGCACCACAAAAAAGACCGCCCCAACACTCCCGCCCTGGCCAAAAAAAACACCCAGGAAACCCTTGCCATTGTTATACATAGCATTATTTTTGGAGTTTTCCGCCCAAAAATCGCATGTCAAGCCCCCGACCAACCTAACCATTGCCAATCAACAACATCCGCACGCAAGTTAGTTAGATCCGATCCGCTATACTGGATTTATAGATCAAAAACAGTCCAGCCCCGCACCCTATGGGGCTAAATAATTGATAACAAGTAATTTGTACACAACCCATCTGCAATCAATATTTTGCAGAGGGATAATTACCTTTGCAGACACCACCTACCAGTAACCCATTGAATCAAAATACCTTACGCGCAGGATACGGAGGGAGGGGGTACCCCCAACAGCAAATCCAGAAGAAACGAGAACAAAATAATTTAGGCCACATGGCAAAGATCGAATAGACGAAAAAGAACGGGCCCGAAAACCAACAGCACGCCAAACCCCTCCAGCCACGTCCACCATATCAAGGTTAGCGCAGGGGCCATTTTCGTTCTATCCTTGACCCTACCCCATGGCCACCACTCCCCAAATCGTCGGTCAGTCGCCCCTGCGCAAAGAGGGCAAAGCCAAGGTGCTCGGCCAGGCCCAGTACGTCGACGACATCACCCTCCCCGGCATGTGGTTCGGAGCCACCGTCCGCAGCACCATCCCTCGCGGCCGCATCACCTCAATCAATTTCGACCCCTCCATTCCGTGGCAGGAGTTCACCATCGTCTCCGCCGCCGACATCCCCGGCGAAAACACCATCGTCCACCTCACCAAAGACCACCCCTGCCTCGCCGTCACCCACGTCAACCACGCCGAAGAACCCATCCTCCTCCTCGCCCACCCCAACCGCTCCCTCCTCCCCGCCGCCGTAGCCGCCGTCCACATCACCTACGAAGAGCTCCCCGCCATCTACACCATCGAAGACTCCGAAAAAAAAGAACAGACCATCTGGGGCGAAGGCGAACAAGCCAACACGTTCAAGACCTACCTGATGCAAAAGAACCAAACCCCAATCCCCGAAGAGGTCTGGCAAACCGCCGACTTCATTGTCGAAGGCGAGTACCGCACTGGAGCCCAGGAGCAGCTCTACATCGAGAACAACGGCGTCATCGCCGAATACTCCGCGACTGAAGGCGTAACCGTCCGCGGCTCCATGCAATGTCCCTACTACCTCGTCCACGCCCTCGAGCTCGTCTTCAACCTCCCCGCCGAAAAGTGCCGCGTCATCCAGACCGAAACCGGCGGAGCCTTCGGCGGCAAAGAGGACTTCCCCTCCGTCATCGGCAGCCACGCCGCACTCCTCGCCATGAAGTCCGGCCACCCAGTGAAACTCTGCTACGATCGCGCCGAAGACATGGCCGCCACCACCAAGCGCCATCCATCACGAACCCGCCACCGCACAGCAGTCAGCAAGGACGGCAAGCTCCTCGCCGGAGAGATCGACTTCGCCATCGACGGCGGAGCCTACGCCACCCTCTCCCCCGTAGTCCTCTCCCGCGGCACCATCCACGCCCCCGGTCCCTACCACTGGCCCTATATCACCGTCAGCGCCAAAGCCATGGCAACCAATATCCCCCCCCACGGGGCCTTCCGCGGATTCGGCGCTCCGCAAAGCATCTTCGCGCTCGAACGCCACATGGACAAGATCGCCAAAGTCGTCGGCCTCACGCCTGAAGAACTCCGCCGCCGCAACTTCCTCTCCACCGGCGACAGCACCGCCACGGGCCAGCTCTTACGCGACCCAGTCGATCTGCAGCATCTACTGACCCGAGCCCTCGAAGAGTCCGACTACCACGCCAAGCGTGAGCAGTTCGACCGCGAAAACCCAACCAGCACCATCAAACGCGGCATCGGCTTCGCCTCCTTCTTCCACGGAGCGGGCTTCACCGGCTCCGGGGAACGCCGCCTCAACTCCCTAGTCGAGATCGAGCTCACCCCCGAGGGCCTGCCCAGAATCCTCGTCTCCTCCACCGAGTTCGGCCAGGGCACCAACACCATCCTCTGTCAGGTTGCCGCCCAAAGCCTCCGCCTCCCCTACGACCAGATCCTCATCGCCCAGCCCGACACCAGTCACGTCCCCAACTCCGGCCCAACCGTAGCCAGCCGCACCGCCATGGTCGTCGGCAAACTGGTCGAGCGCGCCGCGCAATCGCTCTGCGCCACCCTCGTAGCCAGCGGCGTTCTTCCTCAGGATTACACGCCCGAGGACTTCGGCCGCGCTGCTCGCAGCTACCTCTCACAGCACGGAGCCCTCAAGTCCGCAGCCCGCTACGAATCGCCCGAGGGCATCTTCTGGGACGACGAGACCTACAGCGGCGAAGCCTACCCCGCCTACGCCTGGGCCGTCTACGTAGCCGAAGTAGCCGTCGACACCACCACCTACTCCGCAAGCGTCACCAACTTCCACACCGTGCAGGAAGTAGGCAGAGTCCTCCATCCCATCCTCGCCGCAGGCCAGGTCGAGGGCGGCGTCGCGCAAGGCATCGGCTACGCCCTCTACGAAAAGTGCCTCTGGCAAAACGGGCATCTCGCCAACAACCAGATGACCAACTACATCATGCCGACCAGCGCCGACGTTCCGCCCATCCGCGTCACCTTTGAAGAGGTCCCCTCCCCCCACGGACCAAGCGGCGCCAAGGGCATCGGCGAACTTCCCATGGACGGTCCCGCCCCCGCCATCCTAAACGCCATCGAACACGCCACCGGCATAGCCTTCAACGAAATCCCGCTCTTACCAGAAGACATCTTCGAACGAATGACTCGCGTCCCCAACGCAGGCACCGAATCCTTGAACCCTGACATCGCCGGCCCGATCTTCAGCGAGGCCACCGCATGACCACTATTCAATGCACCATCAATGGTCAGGAGCAAACCATCGAGGCCCCGCCGATGAAACGCCTCCTCGACGTCCTCCGCGACGACCTGCACCTCACCGGAGCCAAAGAGGGCTGCGGCGAAGGCGAGTGCGGAGCCTGCGCCGTTCTGATCAACGGCGACCTGGTCAACTCCTGCCTCGTCCCCATCCTGCAAGCCGAAGGCACCGAGATCACCACCATCGAAGGCCTCAGCATCGACAAAAAACTCCATCCCATCCAGCAGTGCTTCCTCGAAAAGGGCGGAGCCCAGTGCGGCATCTGTACTCCCGGCATGATCCTCGCCACGCATCACCTCCTCGACAAGTATCCGCAACCAACACTGTCACAAATTCAGGAAGGCCTCAACGGAAACCTTTGTCGCTGCACCGGCTACATGCGCATCTTCAACGCCGTCCAGCAGGCCGCCCTCACCGGAGTCGCCGAATAATGCGCTCCAACATCACTCAATACGATCTGATTGCCCCCAACTCCCTCGACGCAGTCCTGCAAATTCTCGCCGACTCACCCGATCACTACACCCCCATCGCCGGCGGCACCGAGTTGATGGTCGCCCTCGGCGCCGGCCGTCTTCAAACCAGAAAACTCGTCTCGCTCTGGAACCTCGAAGAGCTTCGCTTCATCGAAGTCACTCCTGACGCCATCATTATTGGTGCCGGGACCACCTTTACCGATATCCGCAAACACCCCGTCATTGCAAACGAATTCTCTATTCTCGCGCAGGCAGCCAGTTGGACCGGCTCGATCGCTAACCAGAACCGCGGCACGCTCGGCGGCAACATCGTCAACGCTTCCCCTGCCGCCGACTCGCCACCTGCTCTCCTCGCCTACGACGCCGAGCTTACCCTCATCTCCACCCGGGGCGCTCGCACCTTGCCCTACCGTGACTTCCACCTCGCCTACAAGGAGACGGCTCTCGAACCCGATGAGCTTGTGCACAGCATCACAATTTCACGTAACTACAAACGTTACAAAACCTACATCCGCAAAGTCGGCCCCCGCAACGCACAAGCTATCTCCAAGGTAGCCATAGCCGTCGTCGCCCGCATAAACAAAGGACGCATCGAAGACATCCGCATCGGCGCCGCCAGCGTGCGTGAATATCCCGCCCGCCTGACCGCCACGGAAAAATCCCTGACCGGCAAAACCATCACCCCCGAGAACATCGCCGCCGCCCGCGCCGCTATCCTCACCGAAGTCCGCCCGATCGACGACATCCGCAGCACCGCCAAATATCGCGCTGCCGTAGCCGCCAACCTGCTTGAAGAATTTCTTCTCTCTCTTTAGGTTAATTTTTTTGAGGATGGTTTTTTGGGGGTGGTTTTGCGAAATTGCGGTGCAAAAGCGTGGTTTTTTGGATGGAAACAACGTGGTGAATGCGTGGTAAATCGTGGTGAGAAAATGTGCCAACTTTTTTGAAATAAATCTGTGGAAAATGTGATTCGGACAAAGCAGGGAGACCGCAAAGCCGGAGGCTAACCAAATAACTCCCGCGCCCTGGCCAAATCCGCCGCTGTATCGATGTCCAACTCCCCGTTTTCCAACTCCTCGTATCGAGCCTCCGCCAATAGCCCCCGCGCCCCCACATCTCCCTTTAACTCCATCAACTTGTTGAAATACTCTTTCGGGAAGAATGCAGGAATTCCATTTCTCCCCGCATAGTGCGAAGCCTTCACCTCGACTTTCGTCATCAACTGGCGAAGATGCTTCACCGTCACCGCAGGCTGATCACAGGTCATCAGCAACACGCCCTCCACATCTCTGGCGGACTCTAATGCCCGCACACCAAGCCGGATCGAGGATGCCATTCCCTCCTTCCACTCCTCGTTGATCACCGGCACCGCATCTCCAAGTACGCTGCTCCCCAGTACCTGAACAGAGTGAGCCCCAACGACAACGACCACAGGCAAACACCCAGCCTCGCGCGCGACCCGCGCCGCTCTCTCCAGCAAAGTCTCTCCACCGAGCATCACCAGTTGTTTTGCCTCGCCCAGCCGTGTAGAAGCACCCGCCGCCAGAACAACCGCAGCTACAGTCACCGCGCAACATCCAAAGCGCACTGCGCCTGCAGATACCGCGAAGCCCCACCTTCGCTCACATGCCGCGCCACATCCTCCGCAGACAACCGCCGCGAAGCCCCCAGCTTTTCCATACAACACGCCTGCGCTTCGGCAATCACTGCCAGCGCAATCGCCTCGGGCCCGTCTCCACCCAGATCAAGCCCCACCGGGGCATAGATCTGCTCACAGCACGAGGCGATCGTTCGCCCCAGCTTCACCGCAACCTCGCTCACCAGCAACGAACTCCGATGCCGGGCACCCAGCAGCCCCAGATACCTGGGCCGCAACGGCAACAGCGCCGCCAGCAATTCCCGGTCCTGCTCGTAACTGTGGGTCATGAGCACCACAGCATCTTCCGGCCGAATCCCCAGCACATCGGCAGAGACAGAGGGAACGGCCACCACACGCTCCGCCTCCGGAAACCGCTCCGCCCGGGCCAACTGTGCTCGCCCATCCATCACCGTCACGCTCCAGCCCAGCAGCGCGCCCATGCTTACCAGAGGCTTCGCATCATCTCCCGCGCCCAGCACAAACAGCCGCTGAGGAGCAGCAATCCTCTCTACGAATATTCCCTCCGGCATGGTCCGGAACCAGCCTCCGCGCAGCATACCTGCCCGGGCGTCCACCAGTTCAGGCTCAGTCAATCCGCTACTGGCGAAGACGAAGTCTCCACTCGCCGAAAGCACCGCACGCACCAACCCTCTGTCGCCGCGTGGCAACCAGGTGAGCGCCGTGACGTTCTCTCCAGCAAGAGCCCCCTCCATCGCCGCCATCAAAGCCCGGCACTCCGCGGTATCCCCGGGCTCCAGCAGCAGATCGACCACCCCGCCACATCCCAGCCCAAACGGCACCTCCGCCGTGTCATCAAACATCGTCGCGTAGCGCTCCACCACAGCGCCTTCGCGCACCAGCCAGGCCGCCTTGCGCACAACCTCTGTCTCCAGGCAGCCTCCGCTGATGGTCCCCGCATACTCGCCCCGAACACCCAACAGCAGACGGGCTCCGGGACGTCTGTAGCTAGACCCCTCCGCCCGCACCAGCGTCACCAGCACAGCAGCGCCGCCCTGTTGCCATAGCCGAACAATCTGCCGACGTTCCATCATGGCAAGAATCCTGTCCTCTCTTAAAGCTTAGTCCATTTCAGCAGCAACCCAAAGAGCGGTGCTCTCAACGCTGGCTCGACTGCAACCGAAAAGGCTGTTCCCACGTTTTGCCCTTCCAACCCACTCGCCGGCCACCAAAAGAGAAAAACTTTTCTCTTTTTCGCCAATTCGGTGCACGCCTTACTCCAAAGGCAGTAACCACCTATATACCGAAATCCCTTCAAATTCATCATTTTATGGTTTTCCTGCCGGATACTTCTCTCTAAGTCGCCAACAATCTGCCGGTGGTTCGCAAGGAATCTGCGATCCGTACCACTTTGGTATTCACCTTGCATGAGAGGGGATATCACCCCACTCTGCGGAGGCTACGACCTCCAAAGAAATCTTCTTCTGCTTCACCAACTAAGTCAGCACCTTCGACCTGATTCACTTTGCACCGCAATACCTAGGAGTTTCACCCATGCGCATCAACCGTCTGGCCGCTGTCCGAGTTCTCTTCAACCTCGTATCTTTTGTAGCCTCCACTCTAGCCCCCACCTTCGCATACTCCCAGGCCCTGACCCTTCTGCAAAGCGGGACGCGCTACGCCGGCACCATCACGCCCGGCTTCAATGGGGACTTCGGACCAGCAACGACGGTCAATCTCAACACTCCCTCTTATATTGTCTTCGACTCGCAAGGGAATCAGTACATCTCGGACACGCAGAACAACTGCGTCCGCAAGATTGATCCCTCAGGCTCAATGAGCACCGTGGCCGGTCTCGCCATCTCCGGCCAGGGCGACACCTGCTCCACTGCCTCCAACAACACTCCGACTCCCTCGCAGGGTCTGTATCAACCCACCGGCCTCGCCGTCGACAGCTCCAACAATCTCTACATCGCCGACAGCAAACACAGCTGCGTTCGCATGCTCGCCAACGGAGCCTCGGGCGTTGCCTCTCTCACCACCGTCGCCGGCACCTGCGGCTCCGCGGCCTCTTCCACGCCCAACCCCAACGGCCTCGTCCTCGACGCCGGCAACAATCTCTACATCTCCATTCAGGACACCGAGGTTCTTCCCGCCGTCAGCACCTATCAGGTCCTTCGCCGGGCGCCAGACGCAAGCCTCTGCGTCATGGCCGGGTCCCCCTCCACCCTCGTTCCCAACTCCTGCCCGGGCATCACCGGCAGCGTCGTGCTGAACGCACCCTCGGGTCTCGCGATCAACGGCACCGGCGATCTCTTCATCGCAGACACGGGCAACAACTGCGTTCGCCAGATGGCGAATCTCGCCACCCACAAGACCGCCGTCGGTCACTGCTCCAACGACAACTCCGGTACTCTCGCGACCGCGCTGAACAAGCCTTACGGCCTTACCTTCTCGCCCGCGCAATCTCTCTTCATCACGGAAACCAGCCCGGACAACGTCGTCAGCTACATCCTCGGATCGTCAACGCTGACCATCGCCGCCGGCCTGCCCAACGGCGCCTCCGGCCCCTACAGCCCCACCCAGGACGGCAACTCCGCCCTCAGCGCTCCGCTCAACGCCCCCCGCGGCATCGCCGTCGACAGCTTCGGCAACTTCTCCCTCGCCGACTCCGGCAACAGCATCGCGCGCAAGCTCAGCAGCAACATCATTTTTCCCACCACTCCGGTCGGCAGCCAGAGCGCAACGATGCCGCTCACCTTCGTCGTGAACCAGAACGTCAATCTCTCCGCCACCTCCGGTCCCGACTTCACCATCACCAGCAACACCTGCAGCGGCGCACTTAGCCCCGCACCGGCAGGCGGGATACCCAACACCTGCCAGGTCTTCCTTCGCTTCACTCCCACACGTCCCGGACTTCGCAGCGCCCCGGTCAAACTGACCGACTCACTCTCCGGCAAAAACATCCTGCAAGGCCTCGAAGCCGTCGCCACCGGCTCTCTCAGCGTCTTCACTCCCGGCATCGTCAACACCGTCGCCGGCACACTGGCCGCGCCCACCGCAGTTGCAGTTGATTCCACCGGCAACACCTATGTCCTAGAAGCCGGCACCACCGCTGGCACCGCCGATCTTCTTCTCGTTCCCAATGGCGGCGGCACACCCCAGATCGTGATCCCCCAGGGCGCTGGTCTGCTCACACCTTCTGCCCTTGCCATCGACTCCGCAGGCAACTTCTTCATCGCGGATGCCACCCACGGCACTGTCGCGCGATTCGGCGCCGATGGCACGATCAATACCAGCTACGTCACGGCCCTCGACACGCCAACCGCGATCTACGTCGATGGCTTCGACAATCTCTTCATCGCCCAGGCAGGCACGACCCATAACGTGATTGAGGTCTACGCGGCCGGATTGCGTCGCACCATCGCGTCCAGCTTTGTTTCGCCCAGCGGCCTCGCCGTCGATCTCAACGGCATCCTTTACATCGCCGACGCAGGCGCTCACCTCGTCTACGCCGTAGACAAATCCGGCGTAGTCCATCAGGTTGCCGGCAACGGAACCACAACCACCACCGTCCCCGGCCAGGCAACAGGCACCGCGCTCATCTCTGCCTCCTCGCTCTCTATCGATGCAGCGGGCGACCTCTACATTGCGGATGCCGGAGCGAATCGCATTTACACCGTGTACTCCTCCACCACCAGCAGCGGCAGCAACATCGCCACCGTCTTTGGAACGGGAACAGCAGGCAAGGCAGGAGACGGCGGCTTCAGTAACCTCGCACAGGTCAGCAACCCTGTCAGCGTCGCTGTCGATGGCAGCAGCAATCTATTCGTCGTCGACAATGGCAACAGCTCCGTTCGCGAGATCACCTACCCAAACCCGACCCTCGCCTTCGGCACCATCACGGTCGGCCAGAGCTCTCCCGTCATCCGACAGAACATCAGCAACTTCGGCACCGACAATCTCAGCCTCACCGCTCCCTTCTCCACCTCTGACTCGCATTTCATCGTCGACGGCCAAACCACCACCTGCGGTACCACAATCATTGCCGGCTCTACCTGCACCATCAGCTTCATCTTCACTCCAACCGCCAACGGCCCGGTTACCGCAACTGCTACGCTCGCGACGA
>Ga0210410_10005742_pt1 | contig 10778 bp, 13 predicted proteins | sample IncBWC4MmetaG_FD_161058 | JGI IMG/M metagenome (GOLD analysis project Ga0210410, IMG submission 161058) | Forest soil microbial communities from Barre Woods Harvard Forest LTER site, Petersham, Massachusetts, United States - Inc-BW-C-4-M | ecosystem: Environmental > Terrestrial > Soil >... | reverse complement strand
GCTATCGCGGATCGGTTTCCGTCGGCGCCGCCGACCTGGGCGAATTCGGCCCGCTGTCTCCGCTCTGGACTTTTCAATATCCGATTTTTAGTTGACGGGACACGAGTTCGAATGGACCGAGACCGGTTCGACATTCCGCTCAATATCCGGATTTTGTGGACGGAGACTCGGCTCGTAGCGCTTGAGACCGGTCCGCATTTAAGTGGCCGTCATCATGTCCGCGGGCGCGGACCCTGCCCTCTGGTCTATCTCGTAGGGCGCTGCGTTACGTCCACCGATAATCCGAAACCAGCCGTTGGCGATCGCTTCATCGAAGCTTGGCTCGCCGGGATGTTTCGCCAACACCGCGTCACAACTGGCGCGCTCGACCGGCATCGCTTTCAAAGACGGCCGCAGACTTAAGAGAAGCTTATGAAGGAGGGCTGGATGGCGCGGATCTCTCGGCCGCAGTCGCGGACGGCGAAGTACAAATAATGGAATTCAGTATGTAGCGTGTCCTCTACGATTTCGTAGTCGCGGCTGTCCTTGTGCTGCGACGCGAACGCCCGCTGCCACGGCTGGCACTGCTGCAACTCGCGACGCGAGATGATCTCAACGCCGGCCTTCTGCTCAGTGACTGCCCCTGCCTCGGCTTGTTGCACTCGCTAGGCTCGCGTGTCGGCAGTAGACGGTCGCCCGACGCCCGGACGCGCTCTGCTGGATCAGATACGTCCCCGAATCTGCTGTGCAAATTATAAATTAGTCAGTTACTGACACCTCTGTCAGTTTCACCCGCAGAGGCAACACAATTGCTCACACCTTACGGAACTCTCCGTCGGTCCCTTAGAAGCTGACCTCCGCTTGCGGCGGCGGCGCGTCTTCGAGACAATCCTGCGGCGCCGCATCCCCGAGGGACCGGTCGGGGGGAGCCTTTGCGATCGATGCCAGTCTGATCAAAGGCGGATGCCAACCGGCAGAAAGGGATCGAACGCGAGAGGGGCTGCCGCCAGAGGCAGCCGGCCGGGCGGTCGAAGAATATGTAGCTGTGCTCGACGATGCGGCCTTTGGCGCTGCGACCAATGTCGTGCCCGGAGTTCGTCTCGCCGGCCGATCCGGCGGCGCGATGGACCGGTGCCCACGGCGGACAAGCATTCGCCTATTCCACCGACTCCCTGATCGCTGTCGACCTATTGGCAGCGGGGCCAACCGCAGCAATAATTGATGGCATTTCAGCGCTGCAATCCGGGGAGGTGATCGTGTCGACTGTTATCCAGTCAAATACACAGAATGGGCACTTCCCACATTGGAAGCTGAAGACCGGCGGAGTGATCATGCCGGATGAACGCCTGTCGTGGGTACAAACTATCGTGTCTGGCCTCCAACACGGCGTCGCGATGGCGGGTGGAACGATCATTGCTCCCCTCATCATGGGGTTTGATCCGAACCTTGCGCTGTTTTTCTCGGGAGTCGGTACCCTGATCTTTTTTCTGGTGGTCGGCGGCCGCGTTCCGAGCTATCTCGGATCGAGTTTCTCATTCATAGCGGTCGTGATCGCCGCGAGCGCCTATTCGGGCCACGGACCAAATCCGAATCTTGACGTAGCGCTAGGCGGCATAGTGGCAGCTGGCGTGCTGTATGGCATAATTGCGCTGATCGTTATGCAATCGGGCGTCGGTTGGGTTGATCGCTTGATGCCGCCGGTAGTGACCGGTGGTGGTCGCGGTCATAGGGCTCAACCTTGCTCCCGTGGCGGTCAAGGCCGTGAGCGGGAGCCAGTTCGATGCGTGTATCGGACTGATCACCGTGGTCATTGTTGGTCTAGTCGCGGTATCGGCTCCTGGGCTGTGGCGGCGGCTGCCGGTTATTATTGGTGCCATTGCCGGATACCTGCTGTATCTGCCGCTTGCGAACGTCCTAGGATTGGGAAAGCCTATCGATTACGCTGCACTAGCCGCAGCGCCATGGATTGGACTCCCGAAATTCACCGCTCCCTCGTTTCACGCCAATGCCGTTTTCTTGATCGCGCCCGTGGCAATCATTCTGGTGGCTGAAAATCTCGGGCACATCAAGGCGATCGGCGCAATGACCGGGCGAAGTCTCGACCCGTTTCTTGGCCGAGCGTTTCTGGGAGACAGCTTAGCAACCATTGTTTCCGCTCTGGGCGGCGGACCCGGGGTGACGACCTACGCCGAAAATATCGGGGTTATGGCCGCGACGAGGGTCTACTCGACCCTCCTCTTTGTGGTGGCCGCCGTAGTTTCGATCCTGTTAGGATTTTCGCCCAAGTTTGGTGCCTTGATCCTGTCAATACCCGCCCCAGTCATCGGCGGTCTGTCGCTGGTGCTGTTTGGGTTGATCGCGGCGATGGCCGGCCGGATCTGGGTGGAGAACCGAGTCGATTTCTCAAACCCACAAAACCTGATCGCCGTCGCGACGGCGCTCACGGCGGGTGCCGGCGATCTGACTCTCAAGTTCGGCAGCTTTACCATGGGCGGTATTGGCACCGCGACGTTCGGTGCGATCATCCTTTATCAAATCTTCGGCTGGAGCAAAGCAAAGGATTAGGTTTTTGCGCACGCCAACGGCGGGAAAAACACCGGCGGCTCGCCCGCAGCCCATTGCTGACGTCGCCACAAACTTTGGTGCAATCATGTCTCGAGAATTCGACATCGCAATTCGCAGGGCTCGGCTGCGGCGCAACGGCGATCGGCTCATCGAGATCGGGATTAGAGACGGTCACGTCGTCGCGATTGCTGAGAGTCTCGGCGCCGCAGCGACGAACGAGATCGACGCCCGCGGCAATTTAGTGACTGAGTCCTACGTCAATCCGCACCTTCACCTCTGCAAGGTGTGGACGCTTCCTATGATGGAAGAAGAAGCGCTGAAGACTTATCACGGCGAGACGATGGGAAAGGCCATGGCCAGCATCGAGCTCGCCAGTAAGATCAAGGAGAAGTACGCAGAGTCGTGGATCACCGAGAACGCACGACGCGCGGCGGCGCTGGCGGCAGTTTACGGGAATCTTCATATTCGCGCTTTTGCGGACGTCGATAGCAAGGCGCGTCTCGAAGGTGTTCGGGCGCTCATCCGCGTGCGCGACGAGTTCCGAGGCATTCTCGACATTCAGGTCGTGGCCTTCGCCCAGGACGGCATTGTCCGCCAGCCGGGCACGTCGGACTTGATGCGAGAGTCCCTGAGGCTTGGCGCCGACGTGGTCGGCGGCATTCCCTGGATTGAGTTCTCGAATGCCGATGCGGCAGCGCACGTGAAGACTTGCTTCGACTTAGCTGAAGAATTCAACAAAGACGTTTCCATGCTGCTTGACGATGCCGGCGACGCCGGCCTGCGCACATTGGAAATGATGGCCCTTGAGGCGCTCCAACGAGGCTGGCATGGTCGCGCCCTTGCCCATCATTGCCGCGCAATGAGCCTCTATCCAATGCCCTACGTGCAGCGGCTCGCCCGTATTCTGAACGAAGCGCGCATCCCAATCGTTACCGATCCGCATACCGGTCCATTGCACGCTCGCGTGAAGGAACTACTTGCAGAGAAAGTGCTCGTGTGCCTCGGGCAAGACGATATTTCCGACGCCTATTATCCATTTGGCCGCAATAACATGCTGGAAGTGGCTTTCCTCGCATCACACCTGCTATGGATGATGACTGGGCAGGAAATCGATAAACTATATGACATGATCACGGTCGATGCGGCCGCCGCGATCAATATCCCACGCTTTGACCTTGCCGAAGGTGCCGCGGCGAACTTGGTGGTGCTCGATCAGCCCGATGTAGTCGAGGCGTTGCGGTTTCATGCCGCTCCGGCGTATGTCATCAGTCACGGCAAGCTTGTCGATCAGGCTAAGATGCGAACAATCGCGTCTGCTTGTCGGCACGCCTAGTTAACAATTCTGATGTGCTACAGGACGCTGCTTAATTGCGGAATCAGCGACAGCAGTTCGTCTACCTGAAGCATGCTTCTGCCCTGCGAGTGGGCAAGGCAAACAGATTAACAACCACGAAGCCAACGCCGCCAACTGTTGGCGTCATAATTTCTCTGGCGCTAATGCCGGGACGCGGCGGATTCGCTCTATTGGTTGACGCCATCGGTGGGCTTGGCAGGCGCCTGCGTCGGATCGCCGGGTTTGGTAACGCCGTTCTTGCCTGAGTCGGTTCCGCCGCCCTTGCCGACTACTGCGAGAACGGCTGCGAGCACCTGGCTATGCAGACGCGGCGACTTCTCGATATTCAGGTGGTCGATGCTGGGGTCCCTGCTCACGTCTACATTGGACAGCGAACCCTGAAAGCCGGCCCCGCGCGACATATAGCCATATCCCGTGTGGGTCAGGTTCAAGAGACGGCCGACGTTGCTCGGCGTGGCGTAGGATTGCTTGGCATCGAACGGCACTGCGAGAGCGACTGGAACACCTTTCCGGCCCAGGTAGGCCGACATTTCCATCACCGCATCAGCGCCAAGCGAATGCCCTATAATGATGATCGGGCCTTCCTTGCCGGCGTGATAGGCGGCGGCAGCGTGGTCGGCTAGCGTCTGCCATTCCGAATAATTGTGTACCGTTGCGTAGATACCGTGGCGCTGAATCTTCTCGGCAAGGGTATCCATACCAAGCGAGAATATGTTCATAAGTCCGCGCAGAAGGTATACGTGCGCGCGCGATTGCGCCATGCCCGGGCTGGCGCCAAAGCCGACCATTATTAGGACAAAGAGGACGCCGACCACCGGGAATAGTCGTATGTGTCTCATAGCCGCTCAGGGGGTAGTTTCGCGAGAAGCAAAGAAGCCTCGACCGTTTCGCAGCGGTCGAGGCTGAGTAGTTCTTGCGGTCGCGGGGAAGAGGCCCCCGCGTCGTGTAATCCTACCTGATCCGTTCGGTTTGGCAAATAGTGCATGCCGCGAGCCTCGTCTTTTCGTTTTTGGCAGCAGTATCGCGCCACCGCCGAAACCCCTCCACGACAGTAGCCCGGCTGGCTAAGCGTTCAATAGGATTCAACACCATTGAAGGTTCATCGGAAGGCCCCGCCTGTAAATTGCGCGCTTGCAATTGGGGTCACACTAAGACCCATCGCAGGGCGTGGCAAAATATCGCCGAATTCAACCTCGACAATATAGGCCATACTCACCCGCAACATTCGGGCGGTTTCCGGCCGTCTTCAAGGCGCCGCACCTTTGGTAAACCTCCCATGTTAGTGTCCGGCCGCGGGTTGGCTTCGCTCACTATCGCGGTCACGGTACTGACGTGCGGCCTAGCCCGCGCGCTGGATCTCGACCTGGACAAGTCGGGCGCGCAACTATTCGCGGCGAATTGCACTACCTGCCATCATAGTCCAAGGGGCCTCGCCAAGAAGAGGTTTAGCTGGACGCTGCAGAACTTTCTGCAGCAGCACTACACGACCAGCACCGCCTTGGCGCAGACACTCACTGCATATCTTCAGTCGATCGACGCCCCTCGCTCAAAGCCGCGGTCCGCCGTCCACAAATGGGGGTCGTCCAAGACTAACGCTTCGGAGTCGCCGCCACGCCCCCCTTTGTCGATACCGAAGCGATAGATTTTGGTTGCCGAGAGAGGTGGAGCAGCGGACTGAGGTTAGTTACCAAGCCATGTCCGCCTGATGTCTTTTCGCAGCGATCGATTAAAACGCGCCAGCGGCCAGCGGTGTCGCTCAGACAGCGCCAGGCATCGGCCGCGAACGCCCCTGACCCTCCTGATGCGCGCAGCCCGCCGCCAGGGTATGTTGCGGGCCGTGGATAGCCCTTACGGTCTCGGCGCTCGTCTCGCAGACGCCTCTACGCATTTGCCGGGGCTTGCGTCGTGGCGCACGGCCGGATGTGCGGCTGTCTAACCCAGTGGGAGGCCAAACGCTGAGGGTCGCTCTGGAGGGGTGTTCCGAAAACCCTCCAACACTCCGCCGATAGGCTCGCGGGGTACATCAATGGTGAGCGATGTACGCGTCGCGCAAAATATTGGCTTCAAGTTCCAGGTCATCCAGCCGGTGTTTAACGACATCGCCAATGCTGATGATCCCACACAGCTTCCCGTCGCGAAGCACAGGCATGTGACGCACGCGGTGGCGGGTCATTAGTTTCATCACGCGGCTGAGATCGTCCTCAGGAGCCACTGTGACCAAGCCGTGCCTCATGATGTCTTTTACAGTCATCGAAGCCACTTGCTCGCCGAATTGAGATAGCGCGTGAACGATCTCGCGTTCGGAGATGACCCCGAGAATTGAATTGCCGCTCGTCACCACAACAGAACCAATGTTCTTTGCACGTAACCAGTCCGCCGCCCTTTTTACGGTGGCCTCGGGCGCGATAGTCGTGACTTCTGTTCCTTTCAGTCTCAAAATGCTCTCGACGTTCATGGCCTCTCTCCTGTACTTCCGCGTCGATGCCGCAGATGCCGATGCGACCATTTTACACTCGAGTATGGCGAGCGCGCGGCCTGCCTCTGTGTCAAAACGGCGCTGCTCTCGTGGGTCGGCTGTTTGACGCACAAATTTTGCACTCGCCGAAGTAGTCAATGCACTCAATGCCGTTGCAAAAGAGTGGACAAAAGTGCAGCCGCAAGAAGCCGAAATGGTCCCGTTGCTGTTCTGCCGCGCATTGCTGGGCACGATCATTCAGATGCCAAGCGGCTTCCCATGGTCTCCTGAAGCAAGTTTCTCAGCGCGTTGGTATTAAAGGGCTTGTGCAATATTCTCAAATCTGGAGGGGTCGCTCGCGCAGCATCGCTGTACCCCGTGGTCAGGATCACTTGCAGGTTTGGATAGCGCGCCCGGACCTCACTCGCGAGGCCAACTCCGTCGATCGTCCCGGGCATGACGATGTCGCTAAAAATAAGATCTATGTTCGCCCCTTCCGCCAAGAATTGTAGCGCCGCTTCAGCCGAGTCGCGATAGACCGTATCATAGCCTAGGTGCTCAAACAGAGACGACGTTACCTCCGCAACCTCGACACTGTCGTCAACAACAAGGACCACCGGACGCTGCGAATGGGTCGCGTCGATCGTGGAAGTCTCTTCCTGCACAAGGTCCTCGCCGGTACAGCGGGGCAAATAAACGCTGATCGCCGTTCCGTGTCCGACTTTGCTTGCCGCCCGTACAAACCCGCCGGCTTGGTGGGCAAACCCATATACCTGAGATAAACCTAGCCCGGTTCCCTTCCCGACCTCCTTGGTCGTGAAAAACGGATCGAATATCTTGGAAAGCAGAGCCGGAGGAATGCCCATGCCGGTATCGCTGAACTCCAGTGCAACAAGTTCTTCGTTCCCCTGCTCTCCGAGGCGCCCATCGTTTGCCTTTATGTTGCCGGCGGTTAACGTGAACACGCCGCCGTTGGGCATGGCATCGCGGGAATTGACGGCAATATTGACGATTGCCAGTTCGAGCTCGGCAAGATCAACTTTGACGGGCCAGATGTCAGGCTCGATCTTTTCATTGTAGACTAAGTTGCCCCGTAGCGAACTTTCAATCAGCGTCCGCATATTCCTGATACTAGCGGTCAAATCGAGAACTCTGGGGCTGAGATGTTGGCTGCGGGAGAAGGTCAGCAGTTGACGAGTCAGGCCTTCTCCGCGTTTGGCCGCAGTCTGTATCGCCTCGAGGGCTCGTGGCAGCTTCGGATCAAGCAAACGCCTGAAAGTTTCAGCGTTACCGCCGATGATCATCAATAGGTTGTTGAAGTCGTGCGCGATGCCGCCCGTCAATTTGCCGATCGCCTCCATTTTTTGCGCCATCGCGAGCTGTTCGCGCGCCTCGACCAGCTTCTCCTGCGCGTCGCGCCCCTCTGTTGCGTCACGGATGATATTGGCGAAGCCGATCAGTTTCCGATCATCGTCACGTATTGCAGTAAGCACACCGGTCACGTAAAACGGCGCGCCGTTCTTCCTAACACGCCACCCCTCCACCTCGTGCTTACCCTTCTGAATCGCCAATTCGATTGCGCGATTCGGTTCACCGGCACGGCGCTCGTCCGGGCGGTACAAAACGCCGAAGTGCTCGCCGACGATTTCATCCATCTTGTAACCGATAACCTTCTGTGCGGTGCTGCTCCAGCTCGTAATGCGTCCGGACGTGTCCAGTAGAAAAATCGCATAATCGGCTACCCCCTCAATGAAGAGTTGAAAGTGCCGTTTGGCGTTTTTGAACGCCAACTGGGTCTGATCAAGCTGAATGCTTAGTAGGCGCTGCGCTGACAGCAAATGTGCCGTTGCGTCGCCGTGCGAGGCGATCGCCGCGCCTAAAATGAGAGATGCCACGGACGTGCTTGTTGAGAGCGCGAACAAGAGCAGAAACGCTCCACTCGATTCCGCCGCCGGCAATGCGTTGGCGCCGGTCGAGAGCCCCCACCCAGCAAGGCCGCAAAAGACGAGTACGGCTGATGCTGAATCCCGTTGGTTGCCGCGCAAACCAGCCCACATCAAAGGGAGCAAAATGAGAAATCCAATTAGATCCCGATTAGGAAGTACCTCGCTGAGTTCACCGCCAATCGCAGGACCGTAGGCGGCCATGCCGATTGCGCCGGCCACGACAACGACGGCGGCTGCTTCCACCGCGCTCGATTTGGAAAACGGCGTGGTCGCCCAGAGCAAAGTGACAGGGGCAGTGATTACAATCCCGGTGGCGTCCATGAGCCACCACTTTGGCCAGGTAACGATCGAAACCGCGACTGGGTCGGCAAAACCAAGAGCATTGGCGACGCCCGGCCCGAGCAGAGCGAGGCCGGAACTAATTATCGCGGTCGGGGCGAAGGCGATGAGTACAAATTTTGCGACGTTGAGTGGAGATGCGAATCTATCGTGACCGTGCACCCAATGCTTGATGAGCCAAGCTCCAGAGAGCGCCGCGACCGTGGTCGCGACCGCAGTTGAAGCCGATTCGAAAAGCGTCGTCGGACCAGGAGAAATGGCAATGGCGCAAAATGATCCTGCGAGAATCGCAGGCCAAACTCGATTGCCCCGTAGCAGGACAAGGCTGAGCGCGACGCCAGTCGGCGGCCACACCGGTGTTGAGGCTGCATTGAGTGCGGGTAGCAACAAGGCGGCTTCGGTAAGGCCGAAATAGCTCACGGCGACGACCGCAAGTTCGTAAAGACAATTTGCGGTGCTCAGACCGGAAAGGATAGGAAATCTCGCTTCGCCAGTTTCTGCTCTTGTCATGGAAGAGCCTCGCTGGGGAACCGAGGAAATGCTCAATAACGGGAGCTGACTATGTTAAAGCGGAGGCTGGCGAAAAGTGGACCACAGATTGGCGACATTGCGTTATCACTTGGCGGAAGTGAGAAGCGGAGTCTTTTTAAAGAGCGCGACTTAACGAGCGTAGCGCTCCGCTATCCGACGCCGCCGCCGGGAGCGGGTGCGCCCCTGGTCGTTGACGTAAGAAGGCTAGATCTTTCGGTTCCCAAACGCCCTTGACGTTCACTGCACAGCCGGCGACTGCGCTGGAGTTTGTGCAGGTTTGTGACGCGGGATTTGTACCGTCCCCGGCGGAGGTACCGAAGAAATGTTTTGTCTGAGATCCCGTTCGACTGCTTGTAGAGTCGCGATATCCTGAGCTATGTTTTCTTGCTTGACGGCAAGCTGCCTTTGATCGAGAGCGAGTTGCTCTACGCTGCGCCGTACAAGGGCAAGATCGACTGCTAAGGGCTTAAGCCTCTCTCCCCACTCAGACGAGGTTTCAGTCGAGGCTGCCGATGGCGGTAACAGCCAGCCAAGCGGCGGAACCGAGGTCCTGAGCAGCTCCTTTGCCTCTTCATTGTAAGACTGCCACGCAAGCGTCGCGACCACACCAAGGAGGACCACTAACGAAAAGCGGGCAACGGTGCGTAAAGCTCGGCTGGCAATTGACGGCCCGAGAGCCGTCAACTGCTTGCTCCTTAAATCAGGAGAGTGCTGGGGTGCGCCGGCTCTTGGCCGCAGCCGAGTATCGTAGTCAGATTCGTCGGTAGCGATCCGAGTGCGCTGAAAGAATGAGCTGTTTCCGCCGTCTGGATCACGCTCGGCGACGTCGCCTTCATAGTGCTCATCGTCCCGAGGTGCGGTCCGCGAAAAAAACATGGCCCCCCGTTTCAAGTCGCAGAAGTCGCTTGCTCGACTGAGTTTGGTTAGGTGGCCGTGGGGCTGTGACAGAATGAGGGCGCACAGGTGGAAAACATTAGGCTGCGGTAGTTTGGCCATAAATTCCGCTCGACATAGCGGCGGCCGCCAAAGGGTCCCCATTCGACCGCGTCAAGATCGCTTCTGCGCCGCACTTGTAAGCTTAGATCGCGGCGCTCGTCGGATTGATTTGAGGAGGTCGCAATGGAAATCATTCAGGATCACCAAAAATGTGCCGAGGAGTGCGTGATGATGGCGCTGTCGTCGAAGCGCTACAGCGACAAGGCGCTGTGGCTTATCTTAGCGCAGTCATGGGCGCGATTAGCCGAGCAAGTCGCGTTCACCGAAGGAAGAGATGATCTATCGAGGGCCGAATTCAGCGCTGCCGCGCTTCCAATTCACTACGAGATTCACGGATCGAGGTGATGGTGGCGACCGGCAACGAGCTAGTGGGGGGCTCGACCACCCGTAAGCGAAAAATCGTCTTGCTCGCGCTCGGCGCGCAGTGGTCTGTCGCGCCGGTAGTCTCAAGAAGTTTGCCGGAATCTCTAAAGACTACGGTGACACACAGTGGCTAAATCCGTAGACGACTGGCGTGAGCTGTTGCGTCGCTACATCCTGTACGTCCAGGCCCGTGAAGGTGCTGATCTTTTGGACAGGGACAGCCCTTTCGCCTGGGATGAGCGTATTAAGC
>Ga0210410_10005741_pt1 | contig 10778 bp, 9 predicted proteins | sample IncBWC4MmetaG_FD_161058 | JGI IMG/M metagenome (GOLD analysis project Ga0210410, IMG submission 161058) | Forest soil microbial communities from Barre Woods Harvard Forest LTER site, Petersham, Massachusetts, United States - Inc-BW-C-4-M | ecosystem: Environmental > Terrestrial > Soil >... | reverse complement strand
CGCCAACGTCACCCGCGCCCGCAACCATATCGACGACGTCGAATGGTCGGCGGAAGACGGCACCCGCAGCGAGATGGATTTTCTCTGCCGCATCGTCGAGGCCGTGATCAAGGCCGGCGCCACCACGGTCAATATCCCGGACACCGTGGGTTATACGGTGCCGGAGGAATACACCGCCTTCATGCGCACCCTGATCGAGCGGGTGCCGAATTCCGACAAGGCGATATTCTCGGTGCACTGCCATAACGATCTCGGCATGGCGGTGGCGAATTCGCTGGCCGGCATCGCCGGCGGCGCGCGCCAGATCGAATGCACCGTCAACGGCATCGGCGAGCGGGCCGGCAATGCCGCGCTGGAAGAAGTCGTGATGGCGATCAATGTGCGCAACGACAAGTTCCCGTGGTGGAACAAGATCGACACCACCCAACTGACGCGGGCCTCGAAGCTGGTGTCGGCGGCGACCTCGTTCCCGGTGCAGTACAACAAGGCGATCGTCGGCCGTAACGCCTTCGCCCATGAAAGCGGCATCCATCAGGATGGCGTGCTGAAGGATGCTTCGACCTACGAGATCATGCGGCCCGAAATGGTCGGCCTGAAACAGTCCTCGCTGGTGCTGGGCAAGCATTCCGGCCGTCACGCCTTCGTGCACAAGCTGGAGGAGATGGGCTACAAGCTCGGCGCCAACCAGCTGGAAGACGCCTTCGTGCGCATGAAGGCGCTCGCCGACCGCAAGAAGGACATCTATGACGAGGACATCGAGGCGCTGGTCGATCAGGAGATCGCCGCTTCCCATGACCGCATCAAGCTGACCTCGCTGACGGTGATCGCGGGCACCCATGGGCCGCAGCGCGCCACCATGAAGCTCAACATCGACGGCCAGACCAAAATCGAGGAGGCCGAAGGCAACGGTCCGGTCGATGCGGTGTTCAACTGCATCAAGGCGCTGGTGCCGCACGAGGCCAAGCTGGAGCTCTATCAGGTCCATGCGGTGACCGAAGGTACCGACGCGCAGGCCGAAGTGACGGTGCGGCTCGCCCATGAAGACCGGTCGATGACCGCGCGTGCGTCGGATGTGGATACGCTGGTGGCGTCCGCCAAAGCCTATCTCGGCGCGCTCAACAAGATCGTCATGAAGCGCCAGCGCGACATGCCGGCCGCGGCGGCGAGCTGACGCGCGGCGTCATTCCGGGTTGATGTTTCACATCGCCCCGGAATGACGGTCGAATACTTCAGCGCGGCGCCCCAGGCGCCGCGTTTTTGCATTGCAGCAAAAATTGGCAAAATGCCCTGCTAAAGGGGCATTGGCATTTCGCCCGGCTTCTCTGTATTGGTGCGGCTGGCATACAAGGCCGGGAGCGGCGCAAGGGCGTGCGTTCCCTCAAAGAAATCACGCAGGAGGAATTATGCGTCATTTGATCCTGGCTGCAGCGTCGGCTGCCTCATTGGCCCTGGCCGGACCGGCATTGGCGCAGTCGCCGATCATCATCAAGTTCAGCCACGTGGTGGCCGCCGACACGCCAAAGGGCAAGGCGGCCGAGAAGTTCAAGGAACTCGCCGAGAAATACACCGACGGCAAGGTCAAGGTCGAAGTCTACCCGAACTCGACGCTCTACAAGGACAAGGAAGAGCTGGAGGCGCTGCAGCTCGGCGCGGTGCAGATGCTGGCGCCGTCGAATTCGAAGTTCGGCCCGATCGGCGTCAAGGAATTCGAGGTGTTCGATCTCCCCTATATCCTGCCGGATCTCGCGACCTTGCGCAAAGTCACCGACGGTCCGCTCGGCGCCAGGCTTTTGAAGCTGCTCGATCCCAAGGGCATGACCGGTCTCGCTTACTGGGACAACGGTTTCAAGCAGATGAGCGCCAACAAGAAGCTGATCACGCCCGCGGACTACAAGGGCGTCAAGTTCCGAATTCAGTCGTCGAAGGTGCTGGAGGCGCAATTCCGCGCGCTCGGCTCGATCCCGCAGGTGATGGCGTTCGGCGAAGTCTACCAGGCGTTGCAAACCGGCGTGGTCGACGGCCAGGAGAACACCTGGTCGAACATCTACACCCAGAAGATGCATGAGGTGCAAAAATACGCCACCGTCACCAACCACGGCTATATCGGCTATGTCGTGGTCGTGAACAAGAAATTCTGGGACGGTTTGCCCGCCGATATTCGCACCCAGCTCGACAAGGCGATGAAGGAAGCGACCGCTTTCGGCAACGGCCAGTCGGCCAAGGAAAACGACGACGCGCTCGAGGCGATCAAGAAGTCCGGCAAGACCGAAATCATCACGTTGACGCCGGAGCAGGACGCCGCGATGCGCAAGGCGATGGAGCCGGTCTACAAGGACGTCGCCAGCCGGGTCGGCCAGCCCCTGATCGACGAATTCCTCAAGGAAACCGGCGCAGCCAGCCACTGACATGACGCCGGCGAGCCCTTGCGGGGGCTCGCCACGCTTGCGCGGCGCCGCATCGCGGGGATCGGCCGACACCGTCCTGACAGACATAACGACGATGTGCCCGGCGGTTCCTCGGGTGCACGGGGGGAGAGATGCTGCTTCGTATTCTTGATCGGCTCGAGGAAATCCTCATTGCCTCGCTGATGGGCGCCGCGACCGTCCTGATTTTCCTTTCGGTCCTGCACCGGTTCGGCACCGGCATTTCGTTCCTCTATCCCTACCTGATCCAGATCCACATCGCCTGGACCCAGGAGTTGTGCATCTACATGTTCATCTGGATGGCCAAGTTCGGCGCCGCCTATGGCGTGCGGACCGGCATCCATGTCGGCGTCGACGTGCTGATCAACCGCCTCAACGACCGCTGGCGCAAGGGCGTGATCCTGTTCGGCCTGTTCGGCGGCGCGCTGTTCACCGCCATCGTCGGCACCATGGGCGCGAAATTCGTCATCGAACTGATGTCGACCGACCAGGTCTCGCCCGATCTCGAATTGCCGAGCTGGCTGGTCTATGCCTGCATTCCGCTCGGTTCCTACCTGATGTGCTTCCGCTTCCTGCAGGTGATGCGGACCTATTGGAAGACCGGCGACCTGCCGCATCATGATGCCGCCCATGTCGAGGGCATCGAAACCAGCAAGACCGCGCCGATCGCGCTCGGAGAAGCGTGATGAGCGCTGCCCTGATTTTCGGACTGCTGTTTGCACTGATGCTGACCGGCATGCCGATCTCGATTTCGCTCGGGCTCACCGTGCTGACCTTCCTGTTCACGATGACGGAAGTGCCGATCGAGAGCGTCGGGCTGAAACTGTTCTCCGGCCTCGACAATTTCGGCATTATGGCGATCCCGTTTTTCATCCTGGCCGGCACCTTCCTGACCCGCGGCGGGGTGGCGCGGCGGATGATCGCGTTCACCACCTCGCTGGTCGGCCATCTGCCGGGCGGGCTCGGTCTTGCCGGCGTCGCGGCCTGCGCGATGTTCGCGGCGATCTCGGGGTCGAGCGTCGCCACCGTGGTGGCGATCGGTTCGATCATGATGCCGGCGATGGTCGAGCACGGCTATCCGCGCCGGTTCGGTGTCGGCGTGATCTCGACCTCCGGCGCGCTCGGCATCCTGGTGCCGCCCTCGATCATCCTGGTGCTGTACGGCGTCTCCACCAACACCTCGATCGGCGCGCTGTTCATGGCCGGCATCGTGCCGGGCGTCATCCTGGCGCTGATGCTGGCCGCCGTGACCTGGTTCGTCGCCTGGCGCAACGGCTATCCGCGCATGCAGCGGGCGACGCTTGCCCAGCAATGGACCGCCTTCCGCGAAAGCCTTTGGGGCCTGCTGCTGATCGGCATCGTGCTCGGCGGCATCTATGGCGGCATCTTTACGCCGACCGAAGCCGCCGCGGTCGCCGCGGTCTACGCCTTCGTCATCACCGTGTTCGTCTACAAGGAACTCAAGCTCACCGAAGTCGGCAAGGTGCTGCTGCAGGCGGCCAGCATGAGTTCGATGCTGCTCTACATCATCACCAATGCGGTGCTGTTCTCCTTCCTGATGACGCATGAGCAGATCCCGCAGGAAATGGCGGCCTGGATCATCGACAAGAATTTCTCGATCTGGATGTTCCTGTTGGTCGTGAACATCATCCTGCTCCTGGCGGGCAATGTGATGGATCCTTCCTCGATCCTTTTGATCATGGCGCCGATCCTTTATCCGCTCGCGACCAAGCTCGGCGTGCATCCGGTGCATCTCGGCGTGCTGATGATCGTGAACACCGAGGTGGGATTGTGCCATCCGCCGGTCGGCCTCAACCTCTATATCGCCTCCAGCATTGCCAAGATGGGGATCAGCGAGATCACCATCGCGGTGTTGCCATGGCTGTGCGCGATGCTGGTGTTCCTCGGGCTGATCACCTACATCCCCGAAATTTCGCTGTGGCTGCCGCGCCTGTTGGGAATGATCTGAAATCGCCGAATTAAATCTTGGTAAGGGAGAGCACTCTTGCCAAACTGTAAGTTGATTGCGCACCGGCGCGCGCTCATCCTCGACTAACCTTCAAAGGAGGTTCACATGAGGAATTTTGCCATCGCCGGCATTGCGGCGCTCGCCATCGCCGGTTCGACCGCGGTCTATGCCCAGCGTCCGTGGTTTCATGAGCACATGCAGCATATGCGCATGAACCCCGAGGACCGGGCGGCCTTGCTCGACGCGCGGATTGCCGCGGTGCACGCCGGGCTGAAGCTCAACACGGACCAGGAAAAGCTGTGGCCGCCGGTCGAGGCCGCGGTGCGGGATTTCGCCAAGCTGCGGATCGATCGCGCCAACGCCCGGATGAATGCGCAGAAGGATGACGCGCAGCAGAAGCCGGACGATCCGGTGGCCCGTTTGCGCGAGCGCGCCGACAACATGGCGACCTCGGCGGTGGCGCTGAAGAAGATCGCCGATGCGGCCGATCCGCTCTACAAGACGCTGGACGACGGCCAGAAGCGCCGGCTTGCCGTCCTGACCCATATGGAGGGGCGGGAACACTGGCGGCACCACGGCTTCGAGCACGGCATGATGGGCGGCGACCGGGACGACGACGGCCGGGGCCGCGGCGACCGGCTGTAGCCGGAAGGCGAGCCTCTGCCGCCCGAACCTTCAGGAGAAGCCGCTGGATTCCGGCGGCTTTTTCGTCTTTTCGGCCCGCGCCGCCGGCCGGGAAAACCCTCCCGGTTTGCTGGACATCGGGGGGTCGCTTTGCTAAACGACGCCCTCTTGCGAAGGCTTTTCCCGGCGAGTTCCGGGCGCATAGCTCAGTTGGTAGAGCAGATGACTCTTAATCATCGGGTCCCAGGTTCGAGCCCTGGTGCGCCCACCAAGCTTTTCAAGCACTTAGTACCACACACAACCCGGTAAGCTGGCCTCGTTTTACAGGTCATTTTACAGTTTTGTTCTCGCTTCGAGCTTCAGCACCGCCGCCTCTGCGAGCTGAATATCGCGACCGAGATAGTGCGCGTCCAGAATGGCCTCGACGTCCTTCAAGGAGTGGCCTGTGAACGTCGCGATCTGCGGCACCGTCGCCTCTGCAAGCGCTAAGCGCACCGCGGCTGACCCTCTAAGATCGTGAAATGTCAGGCCGGTGACGCCGGCGCGGGCGCACGTCTTGGACCACGAGGTACGAAAGCCGTCAGAGGTCCAAGGACGGCCATACGAGTTCGTTAGGACCAATGGACCGCGGCGTTCGGTGCTGTCGAGGAGCACCTTCAGCGGCATGCCAGCGGGCATCGTCATTCGCCGGCCAGTCTTTGACTGCCGAAATCGGACGTGACTGCCGTCGTACGACGACCAGGGTAGCCGCAGCAGATCGCCCTGGCGTTGTCCGGTCCAGAGCGCCAGCACCAGCGCCAACTTGATCTCGTTGGAGGCAACTGCGAGCAAGGCGGCGATTTCGGCTTCTCCCCAGAGTTTGTCGGTCCGATCAGCCGCGTAGAGGCGGCCGCCCTTCTCGCAGGGGTTGGTCGCGATCATGCCCCGGTCCTTGGCGAACGACATGATGCGCGCCAGTGTCGTCCAGGCGTAGTCTGCCTTACGCGGCGTTGCTGCAAACGAATCTCGCCACGTCTTGAACTCGCCTCGCACGCGCCGATCGGCGAGGGCGGAAAGAGGTAGGTCGCCGAATTCGTTCTCGATCAGCTTGATATAGATCAGGTATGCGCGTCGGCTGGATGGCGCTAGCCGAGTGAATTCCGGCGAGGCTTTGTATTCCGCGATGATCCTCATCAGCATGCCCGCGCTAGGTCGCCGGAGTTGGGCGTGGGCATCGTTGTAAGCGCCAACAAAATCGGGGGTACCGGGCTTGGCTTTGATCTGTGGGCCGCCGCGCCAGGCATAGAAATAGGTTTTCACCTCACCGGTGGCGAGGCGCATTTTGACCTTATGATATCCCGCCAACGAACTGCATGGAGCCGGCGCAAGGCCGCTACAACAAGGCACTGAACCGCCAGCCTGCTCATCGCTCGTCTCGCATGTAGGGACTGCGCGCAGTGACCTGTTTGAGATCAGGATCGTCAGAAAGAAGGGGCTGCGGCTCCGGCTTATAGCTCGCCAGTCTGTCTAAGGCGGCCTCCTGCTGCCTCTCGGCGTGAGAGATCATCAACATAGTCGCGGCGCAAGCCAAGCCCAACCACGTTAGCAATATCCTCAAGCTGGCCTCCTTTCGGAAGATCACGATGCATAAAGCGGGCCATGTTTCTGATCACGCCGCTGCGATCTTCCTTATCCGCGCTGCGCATGACGATCTTAGCGTGTCGTTCGGCGGCGGGCCGCTGCCCCTTTATGCCGCCAGGGAGAAAAACCGGAAACCGGCCACCGTGAGCTTGTTGGGAGATACCCAAACCGGCTCGTCGACCGTCTCTGACTCTGCCAACAGAAAGCAGGTCGGACAGTTGAACAGATGCAGATTGGTTACCGGGACAAATCTAACAAGCTCCGACCGATACCACTGCATCTCGATGCCGCAGGTTGGGCAGGTTGGCGCTTCAAGGTCTTCCAGCGAGTGCTTCAGTCTGTCCATCACAACCTCCCCTAGGTCAAGTGATGAAAGCCCCCAAGCCCAACAGGCAAAGCCTTTAGTCGCAGGTTTGACGTGTCATCTGCTACCTTGTTCACGACTTTTTCCAGGCGTCTTCTAGGCATCACTAGGACTGACCTTCGCATGTTCCGGGAGGAGAACCCACGGCCTATGCAGCGAGAAGTGCCTAGTGCTGCGGTCATCAACTTCACATAGGCAAGCCAATGGGCCGCAAGCCAAAGACAACCGGGCCGCGCGCCCGCGATCCTGGCGCGTTCAAATCTGTACTGGTCCGCATAAATGCTGAGGGCTGGCGCGCCCTGAAAATGCTCGCCGTCGAGAAAGACACCACACTAAACGCCTTGGCAGTCGAAGCCTTTAATGATTTGCTCAAAAAAGCACGGCGAGCGGCAGTCGGTGGAAAATCCACTCCTCGACTGATCATTTGGTGGGGGGCGACAACCCAAGGCGGCACGGGTGGTTCTCAATGAACGATCTGGCTGACAAAGAGTTTCAAGTTGCATCGGCAGCCTTGGAAAATTGCCGCAGGTATATTGCCGCGTACAAAACCCAAAGGTGGGATGTCGTCAAATGGGGAGGATCGGTCAACCTTGCATTGGCGGTCGCCGCTGCCATACCAGCCTTGGCGGAAATCCAAATATATCTTCTTGTCCTGAGCTGCGGGGTAGCTGCAGCAAGTTGGCTGCTCGTTCTTAATTATAACAGGCGGGTGACTGGTACCCGAAATCAGGTCGTCACCATCATTGCATGGATGAAAGAAAGAGGCGTGAACTATGACTCCATCGTCAGTCAAAAGACCAAAGATGCATATTCGCGTGGAGAGGATTATGACATTCAAGAACTCATATTGTTCATGGGCATTCTAGCTGTTTCGCCCATCCTCGTTTTGTCAAGTCTGCTCTTTTTGCACGCCGCCAACTGAGCCTCTGCTGAAAAAACACGGCAAGCGGCCGGCAATCCCAATCATCAGATAGCGCCGGACCCAAACGCTTTATTTAGGACGCGCGGCCAAAATAGTTGCGGGCTGCGTATCATGCCCACAGTGAGAGGGCCGTCGCCGAGTTCTCAGCCCGGCGGCGGCTTTTTGTTTGTAGGTCTCAGGTCCGGTGTTGGGGTCAGAGCGGACATCGCCTAAAGGGGCGGGCACTTCGCCTTTTGACCCATCTCGGACATCGGGCCTTGGGCAATTGATCTCAAGGGCAAGTTCGAATCGAATCACCTACGACGCGGGTCGTCGTCAACAGGGTCGTCGGGCCACGCGGGGATGGCTACCGTGTCGATGCAAAAATGACGGCGGAAGAAGCCCGTACCTCAGGGCAAGAAAGGTCTTGCCGGGTGAGCCAACGGCATATCACGGCTTGCGGACGCATTCCTTTCTTATCTACTATCTACGCGTGTAGCATGGGGCTACCCACAGGGAGGAATTGTGCATGGCAAAATATAGGGGTTACTACGACGACAATGGCAACGAGCACGATTATGGCGAAGACAATGGTAACGGCGAACACCGAGGCCAGGAAGGTGGGAATGACGATACTTCCGTCCATCGGTTCGGCACGCTAGACGCCAATGCCATCGATCCAGCAACCGGCCAAATGTATTTCGGAACCGGAAATCTGGCGACCGGCTACAACATCGCGGACAACGCGGAGGAGCATGTCGAACTCGGTCTGAAAGTCCATCTCCGCGGACCCGCCGTTGACCAGACGCCGACCTTCGATAGCCACGGAAACCCGACATACGCGGAACCGGCGGGCCTCCAGATCGCGACACTGGGACACGAAAGGGCGAACTGGAACTTTGATTTCAGTGCAGACACGGGGTTCGGCGGTGGCAACCATACTTTGGATCAGTTCGACTTCAAGATAACGGTTGCCAACGGCACGCACTCCGAGACGTTCGATCTGGCCAAGGACGGCAGCCACCTCTGGATCAGTGAGCAAAATCCGACCCACGGTTTTGGTGGGGATGATTTCCATCACCCGGCGACCACTGCCGTCATGGCGTCAGAGGCGGAAAATTCGGTGAATTTGGCGTTCCATGCGTTCGATGATTTTGGTCCGCTTGCGACCCGCCTGGCTACGGGCCAGCACTATGAAGTCACCTTGCAAGCATTCGAGCATCACGAGCAGGTTGCTGCTGTGCATAACTTCATTGTGCTGACATAGAGCAAACGCCGAGCGGCTGTTTGGCCGCGCTTCTCCGCAAGTAGTACCCCGTTGCGACGCGCTCCGCGTTGTGACGGGGTTTTTGCTGCGGTGCATGAGTCCGTTCATGGCACGTTTCGGACATTGCGCGATGCCCGACTTGAGTCCGCTCTCGGGGGAAGACCGGAAGTCGCATTTCGGGTCGATCAGGTCTGTTGTTGACCCTGGCTGTGTGAAAACTCAAAAAATCGAAACGCCACGAGAATGAAATTTTGCAGTTCGACTGCCAAGTTGAATTAGCCTGCAAGTTGGGCGACCAACCGGCCTTGGACGAATGATTTCTTCTATCGCGATGGAGCGTTCTCGCGTTTTTACACAACCAAGACCCAAAGCGGACGTCCGTTTGATTGCTCATGACGTCCACCTTGAGCGTGAAGCCGGGCGAGCTCGGCTCGCCCACGCCCTGCAACCTTATCTCAAAGACAAGATGACCGGACCCGCAACCGGATCGGTGACGCCGAGACCGCCGCCCAGATCTTCGAGCGTACCGCGAAAAGAATCGAGAGTGGAAATCATATCAGGCCGCGCCTTGATGCAGGCGTCCATATCTTGCCACTCGGCGATAATGCAGTAGGAACGGTCGTCGGTCTTGATGATGTTGGCGTGCAATAAACCCTGCCAAGTAGCTCCAATTGTCTTGTGAGCGTCCAAAAATTCCTGATCGCGCCCCGGCTTCACTCGAAAACGAACAGCATTGAAAGCAGTCACGGTCTTCTCCCATTAGTCCTGTGACGGTCCCGAAGATGACTCGCGTTTACGTGGTCGCGCGAGTAGAAAGCGCACGCATTCATTGCCGGCTTTTGCGGCGATTACGGAACAATCGGACGGCCTACTGGGCCTTGATCATCTTCGCCAATTCATGGCGCAATTCCGAGCTATCTTGATGGCCATGCACCGCGACAGCGTGTTGCACCGCCGCTTCCAAAAGTTCCTTTTGGGTATCAGCTGAAATCGCGATCGTGCAGTTCATCTCACTCGGGTAATCTCGGCAATCCACAAACATTCTACCCATATCCGCCTCCCTCATTATGAGTATCGCATTCGCCCTGCTGAACTTGTCCTACTCACCTCTTCTCGATCATTGCGCCGCTCCGAGCTCCCAGGAGGAGCCGTAGTACAGCGTATCACACATCGAAGAGAGTGACATGCCGCCTTTTGGCCCTTGGCGGACATTGCATCCGACTTCGCGGATGTCCGTTATTGCGGGTATCGGCGCAAGAATCAACCAGCGCTCGCTGCTTAACTCGTCATAGATCGTGGTCTGCAGAGGCCGTCTTCGGGCGGTCCTTTGCGACGGCGAGCACCAACGCGATGTCTGTTCATGACACAAAGCGGACGTTCCGGCTGCCGCGCTGGATGTCTGCTTTCACCCGGTAAAGCAGACATGATATTCCGTATGAACAAAAATGCTTCCCGGGGAGGACCGTCATGAACGCCAATGTCGAGAGGACGACCATCCGCAACTACCACGCGGTGCCGACAAACGGTCCGACACTGACCGCGTTCCTCTTCCACGTCACCAATCTCTGGCGACGCACGCTACGGCAGCGGAGCCAGAAGGACTGGACGAC
>Ga0210410_10005739_pt1 | contig 10780 bp, 13 predicted proteins | sample IncBWC4MmetaG_FD_161058 | JGI IMG/M metagenome (GOLD analysis project Ga0210410, IMG submission 161058) | Forest soil microbial communities from Barre Woods Harvard Forest LTER site, Petersham, Massachusetts, United States - Inc-BW-C-4-M | ecosystem: Environmental > Terrestrial > Soil >... | reverse complement strand
AGCCTAGGTGGCGTGCCTCGGGGGCTTGTCGCAATTGCGGCCGGCGTCAAGAGGGGGCAGCTAGTATCAAACGGACGTCGCCCACCACTTGGTGGGTGCAGGATCACCAGATCCACGACCGACTCCGATCGTGCGGGCGAAAACATGATGGCTCAGGGCGAAGAGATAGTTGCTTTCGAAACCCCGGTCGCCGCTTTGACGGTGGTCGCCGCGCACAGTCCGGACAAGAATGCGTTTGTCTTCCCGGAAGGCACACTCTCTTTCGGGGATTGGAACAACAAATCGACGGCTTTGGCGAAGGTCCTTCTGGACCTCGGCTTCAAGCGTGGAGAAAATATCGCGATACTAGCGCAAAATTCGATTTATTGGCCGATTATTCAGTTGGCTGTCGCCAAAGCCGGAATGGTCCTGGTCCCTCTAAACACCTATTACAAGCTCGAGGACCTTACTTACGCGTTAGTGAATTCCCGGGCGCGCGCAATATTTTTCACGCCCGCCTTCAGGACGAACAAGTATCTCGACTTGATTCGAGAGGCTGCGAAGCAGAGTGAGGACCTTCGTAGCAAGGTCGTGATTGGTGGGCGCGCGGAAGAATGTCTCGGCCTCGATGATCTCATCGCGGAGTGAGCCGCGTCGAGCACCGTCCTTCCGCCGATCGAAGGCGAAGACGACGCGGCGATCATCTACACATCAGGCACTACGGGGTTTCCGAAGGGCGCGATTCTTCGACATCAGGCCGTCATGGCCGACGGTCGCGCCGCCTTTTCTAGACTGAAGATCGGATCCGAGGATCGTATTACCTCCATAGTCCCTATGTTTCATTCGGCTTCCTTCTGTGTGGCAATCCCTGGCTGCCTCGCTGTCGGTGCAACGTTCCTTGGCCTCGAAGCGTTCGATGCCGTTGAGATGTTCGATGTTATCGAGCGCCATCGGGCGACGGTTCATGTCGCTGTTCCTACGTCACTGCGAATGATGCTCGAGCACCCCCGAAGGAACGAGTTTGACCTATCGTCGCTTAGAGTGGGCACCTGCGGAGGAGCAGACGTCGAGCCCGAGCTTCTGCGGCGCTGCGCCGCTGAGTTTCCCATTCCAGGGCTGGTACAGGCGTACGGACTGACCGAGTCTGCAGGGCTCATCTCGTGTCCGGACCCCGGCGATTCGGATCGCTTCGAGACCGCGGGCCAGCCGTTGCCGGAATACAATGTTCGGATCGTAGATGCGGAAAGTGGTGCGATTCTCGGCCGCGACGCGATAGGCGAAGTTCAAATCAACAGCCCATCAATTATGCGTGGCTATTTCGGCAACGACGGTGAGACAGGAAAGGCAATCGACGCTGATGGTTGGTTGAAGACAGGTGACCTCGGTCAAGTCCGCCAGGATGGTAAGTTGGTGCTTTCCGGCGGACGTCTCAAGGACATGATTATCCGAGGTGGTGAGAACATCTATCCCGCTGAAGTCGAGCGAATTCTCCTCTCCCATCCGACCGTGTCGGAGGTCGCGGTCTTCGGGATCAAGGATGATCACTTCGGGGAGATAGTCGCTGCTGCAGTCAGGGGCGGAAATGTCACCGCGGGCGAACTTTCCGATCACTGCGCTAGTCGGATCGCCAAATACAAGATTCCGGCCAAATATTTCCGAATCGAAGCGTTTCCGCTCACCCCAAGCGGAAAGATCCGAAAAGTTGCGCTGAGAGAGATGGTGGCTGACGGGAAGCTCGAAGGACTAGCCTGATTGACTGCCGAAAACTCCTCAGGAGCAAGCAAATGAAAGAGCTTACGAGACCGCTACCTGTTCCCACGCCTGAGACTGCCCACTTCTGGGAAGGTACCCGACAGGGACAATTGCGACTCCAACGATGTGTCCATTGCGCCCACGCGTATTTCCCGCCTCGTCCCTTCTGTCCCAAGTGCTCCAGCACGGAGATCGAGACATTCGCCGCGAGCGGCCGGGCATCGCTTTACAGCTACGTCATTTCGCAGCGATCGATCCCTGGATTCGAGGCTCCCTACGCGATTGCCGTAGTGCAACTCAAGGAGGGCCCCAGAATGATGACAAACATTACCGGCTGCGCACAGACGCCGGAAGCTCTCCGTCTCGACATGCCGCTCGAGGTCGCTTTCGCCAAGCAGAACGAGGAGATCACTCTTCCTCTCTTTAAACCATCGGAGGCGTGACATGAAGCGATCCAAGGCTGCCGTCGTGGGTGCCGCCGAGACTACGCAGCTTGGGGTGATTCCGAACATGTCCCAAGTTCAACTGCACGCCGATGCAGCGCTCAATGCAGTTCGGGATGCAGGAATCTCCATCTCGGACATCGACGGCATTGCAACGGCGGGCGAAAGTCCCGAGTCGCTCGCGCACTATCTGGGCATCACGCCAACCTGGATCGATGCCACTGGCGTCGGCGGATGCTCATTCCTCATGCATGTTCGGCATGCAACGGCGGCCATAGAAGCAGGCTTGTGCCGAACCGTGCTCATTACCCACGGTGAAAGCGGACGGTCGCGTATTGCAGCAGCGGGATTCCCGATACCGATCCAAGGCAGTCTTCTTCAGCAGTTCGAAACTCCCTATGGTACTACCGGCCCTGCGACAATGTTCACCGTCCCCGTTCTACGATATCTGAAAGCACACGGGTTAAGCGAAGAGGCATTGGCGGAAGTGGCGGTGGTTCAACGCGAATGGGCCGCGAAGAATCCCCGTGCCACCTTTAGGGATCCGATTTCCGTCGATGACGTGATGAATTCGCGGATGATCTCCTACCCGTTTCGATTGCTGATGTGTTGCCTTGTGACTGATGGTGGAGGGGCGCTGATCCTCACATCGACCGACCGCGCCAAGGACTTCAGTCGGCCAGTTTATATCGCCGGTACGGGAGAAAGTGTGGAAACTCCGATGGTGAGCCAAATGGAGGATTTTACCACCTCGCGTGCATTCAGGGTTTCAGGTCGCGAAGCATTCAAGTCGGCTGGCGTCACGCACTCCGATGTCGATCACTTGATGATCTACGACGCCTTTGCACATCTGCCGCTCTACGGTTTGGAAGATCTGGGTTTCTGCAAGCCAGGGGAGGCGACCGCGTTCATCCGCGAACGCAACACTGCACCGGGTGGCAAATTGCCGATGAACACCAATGGCGGCGGGCTAAGTTACATGCACTCCGGCATGTACGGCATGTACGCCCTGCAGGAATCGGTCAGGCAAGTGCGTGGGATTGCCGCGGCTCAGGTGCCCGATGTGAAGATCTCGGTCGCTCACGGGGTTGGAGGCATGTTCGCGGCCAGCAGTACGATCGTATTCTCCAGAGACGTCCACTAGAAAACTGCAATGAGCCGATCAGCCTCGAGAAAGGTGGGCTCCCGGAGGACGTCGTGAAACGTGGAATTACCGTTCTACTTTCGCTTTCCGTGCTGGTCTCGGTCGCCTATCTCACGGCGAGCAAATGGGCGATCCGTCACGAGACGATCGCGGTCCATGATCCGGCGCGCGACAATCGTCTGGTCCCGGTCCATGTTGCGGTTCGGCGCGACAAGGAAATGCAGGCCAATGCCGGCATGATCAAGCTGCCGGTTGCGATCATCAACCACGGCAACACCGTCAAGAATACCGAGTATTCGTTTCTCGCCAACGCCTTCGCCGCGCGCGGCTACATGGTGCTCAGCCCGCAGCATGATCTTCCCACCGACCCGCCGATGGTGACCAAGGCCGGCGAACTCTATGTCGGCCGCCTGCCGCAGATTCTGCGCGGTGTCGCCAATATCCGCTTTGTCATCCAGGAAATGGAGAAGGTCCAGCCCAACGCCGACTACGACCGGCTGACTATGGTCGGCCATTCGATGGGCGGCGACATCTCGATGTATTTCGCCAAGCAGTATCCCGACGAGATCAAGAAGGTCGTCACGCTGGACAATCTGCGCGTGCCATTCCTGACCGAAGGCAAGTTCAAGATTCTATCGTTCCGATCCAAGGACAACCAGTTCAAGCCTGATCCCGACGTCATTCCGGACGAAGAGCAGCGCGAGAAGGCCGGAATCACGTTTGTGAACACCGACTTCCGGCATGACGACATGCGCGACACCGGGCCGGACGCCGCCAAGAACTCCATCCAGGCCATGCTCGATAAATTCCTCGCCGAGACCGATAGCACCGCCATCGCGCCCGTTGATACCAAGAACGCGGCGGCGACGATCCTCGAGGCGGGTCCGGTCCCACTCTACGCACCGACGGAGAAGACCAAGAAGCCGGCGACGGCCGTGAAGAAGTCCGAGAAACATCCCTCGTCGGCGACGAACTGACCGGTCTGTCCGGCGCCCGGGCAACGACCATCGCTGGCATCGACCAACCCCGCGTCCTGGCCAGTCAAGAAGCCCAGCGAAGCGAATTCCAATGAGGATCTGTAGAAGCTAGTCAGGTCGTTCCTGGAATTGAGGCGACCCGCCCATTGGAGGAAGGGCGGATGCCCGCTACTCACAAGGAGGGCCTGTTCCGGTCGCCGATTATGTGGGCGGCGAGTCGAGGTAAACATAAAGAGCCGCGATCTTGCCGTCCCGTGCGATGACGAAATCCACACCGGTGTACAGGGGCGTTTCGCCTTTCGGCCCCGAGCCCCACGCTAAGCGTCCTGAATTGTGAAGAACTTGGGGCGCGCCATGAGGCGTATAAACATAATGGGGATGCGTCGCTCGAAGATCACCGGCGAACTTGTCCAGCGCGTCGTGACCAACGAATGTACCAGGCGGCACGCACAGCACACAATCGTCGGTGTAAAGTTCCTGGATTGCGGCCCTTCGGCGAGCCGGATCACCCTCACCGAAAACTTCCGGTAGATTGCGGTTGAGCAGCGTCTCGATACCGGTCACATCCACGCCGAAGGACGGAGGGGCGCTCTTCTTACTAGGGTTCTCAATCATGTGAGGTTTCCTTGTATTTGGGGGATAGTTGCAGTCGTTGGAGCCATCGCGAAACCGGAATGAGTAGAAGTCACCGTTTCAGACTTGTTGGAATTCGGCCCCTGAGGCGTCGTTCATAGTGTGCACAAGTTGCCCGTGACGAGGGCGTGTCCTAAATGGGATACCAACGTTCATCAGGGTCTCGAAAGCCGAGAGCCAAATTTCAGTCAGTACCCACGGCGCCAACCAGATCATCTGCTCCACCAGAAATATCCTCCGTGACACACTACATCCGGGTGCCGTGTTCCGAGAGCACCCGCGCTCCGGGCTCTACGGGCCGACTCCAAAGTGACGGAATGTGGTAGCGCGTTCCCAAGTTAGCCGGCGTTGCGATTTTGCCTGCATGGTTCGTGAGGGTAGCGGCTCGCGCGCGCAGGTCGACGATAGATCTGCAACGGCACCATTAAACCTTATTGGAAACACTGTGGCCCTCGTTGCATTCGTTTTGCTGGGGAATTGACGAGATTGCTCCGACGTCACCGAGGACCTTTCTTGGACTCGGAGTTTGCCTTGCCGAGCTGCTCCAGCGGTGTATGGCTCGTCTCTCGAGCTGTCGCCCCAGCGATAGCTGCTGCGGTGCAACAGCACGCTATGAAGGTGGCGACCGGGATCCATCCCCAAGGACCGGCTACCACCAGGCTCTGGCTTATAGCCGGAGTGAATCCTGCGGCAAGGAAGCCAAAGTTCGTCCCGATCGCCATGCCGGAGTAGCGTACGCGCGTTTCGAACATCTCTCCAAAGAAGGATGGCCAGATTGCGCTCGTTGCCGCATAGACGACGCCCGAAAGGAGACTGGCGGCGATGAAAATGAGTGTGCTGTTGCCGGTGGAGATGGCAAGAAAGTAGGGGAAAACCATGATGGCACAGCCAAGAGAGCCCGCAATGAACACTGGCTTGCGGCCAATGCGATCTCCAAGCATGGCGAGGAACGGCTGAAGGAAGAGAGCTACGGTATTTCCGATTACGCCCGCCCAAAGCACAATGTAGCCAGGCACATTGAATTCGCGGGAGGCGTAGCTAAGCGCGAAAACCGTTGTCAGCGAACTGATGCAGGAAATTAGCGAGCAGATCATGACACGAAGTACGTCCGCCCAGTAGTCGCGAAGGAGTGTCACGACTGGATAGCGCTCGACCTGGTTTGTCTTTTTCAGGACCTCGAAGGATGGAGTTTCGGGCATGTCGCGACGGGTAAGATAGGCCACGACAAAGACGAGCGCGCTAAGTAGGAAGGGGATTCTCCAACCCCAGCTCAGAAGCTGTTCTTCCGGAAGCAGGGAAACCGGAATGAACACGAATTTCGCAAGAATGGCGCCGGCCTGCACCCCGCTTAGCGTCCAACTGCTAAAGAAGGCGCGATTTCCTGCCGTCGAGTGCTCTAGCGTAAGCGAGTTCGACCCACTCTGCTCTCCTGCTGCTGAAAGGCCCTGCAAAAGACGAAGAAAAGTGAGTAACACCGGAGCAGCATGGCCAATCATGTGTGCATCTGGGAGAAGCCCGATCGCAACCGTCGAGCCGCCCATCAAATATAGGGTAAACAACAAAACTGCTTTGCGGCCAAGTCGATCGCCGTAATGGCCAATGATAATTGCTCCGACGGGACGCGCGACAAAGCCAATTCCGAAGCTGAGGAGAGATAACAAGGTTGCGGTTGTCGGGTCGAGATTGACGAAGAAGACTTTGGGAAAGATCAAGGCCGCTGCGGCACCGTAAATAATGAAGTCATAGTACTCTAGCATTGTGCCAACAAAGCCGACAAGCGCGGCACGACCTGCCATGGGAGTTTGCTGGCCGTTCAAACTCCCCTTCTTCCCAGAACGGGAGAGCAACTTCAATGCCATGTTCTCTCTACCCTCGGGGTCCGTTCACATCTGGGGCCGAGCGCTCGTCGGCCTGTGCTGACTCTTGAAGCAATACGGATTGTTTGGTTCTGCAAATCCAGTCGTCTCTCACGGTCGCATCTTCGCAAACTGCGAAAGGAGATACGTGCCGCAAGGCATATTTCGCGGCGAATGTCGCCTCACCAGAAGCGGCTCCGATCGCTTTGGGAAGTGGGCTTCCCGAAGGCGCGGTGCAGTGGCACCAGCTTGGTGACGCAAACTTTGTTGCGATCCTTCGCGCGGAAAGAATGGGAGGTCGTGGATTGCAAATGGCCGGGATACGACGAACTGCTAAGCGTGCCTGTATTGGATTGTGGGATGCAGCTCGATGGAACAGCGAACTCGTTTGGAAGTATCTCGACAAAAGGTTGTTGCGACCCCGCAGCCCCCGCACCTCGCGCGACTTGCCGCCCTGGAGACGGAAGTGTTGGCGCGTTTGGCGGCCTACGATGGGCCGAGAGTCTCCGATGAGGAGCGCGCCGAGGGACTTCTCTTCGATTCCGGCTAGAGAAGCCGATGAACGGCGACAGAATCAGAGGAGCCCACATGCGTCTGCTCCGCGGGTGCCGCCGAGCTTTTCGAAGCCGGCAAATGCGCATGTCGGAGCGACGCTCGGATTTGGTTCCGAGCGCCGCAAAGCCTGGGGAGTCTATCCGGATTCCCCTATGAGGCGAGCGCCAGGGTGCGGGAAATGGCTCGCTTCACGGAGGCCCGATCGGAGATGGCATCAAACCAGCGCTTTACGTTTGGGGCGCCGCCAAGGCTGACTCGGGCCGCTTCATGCCGCCAGAGCCAACCGTAGTGCGCGATGTCTGCTATCGTAAATTCATCACCAGCCACATAGTTGGATCGATCCAACATGGTTTCGAATACAGTTAGAGTGCGCTGCGCTTCCGCCAAGGCACGTGCCGCCGTTTCGGAATTGAGGGCCTTCGCAATCCTTTCGAAAAAGCTGTTCGTGAACGCGGGCCCAAGGCTTGCGGCGTGAAAGAAAAGCTCCTCAAGGACGCGCGCGCGCAGCAGGGGAACGGTAGGCAAGAGACGATCAAACTTTTCCGCGAAATAAAGGAGGATGGCTCCGGATTCACTAAGCGTGACGGGCTCGTTTCCGGGGACGTTGCGATCTACGACTACGGGCACTTCGGCATTGGCGTTTATGGCCATGAAGTCAGCCGACTTTTGCTCACCGTTCCGAAGATTCACGGGAATTAGACGATAGGCAAGCCCCAGTTCCTCCAACGCAATCGGGATTTTGAGGCTGTTAGGCGTAGCGAAAGCGTAGACATCGATCACGAAGATCTCCTATTGGGGTTGGATGGCAAATGGTCCGCTGACGATCGGCATCCGGTGGCAATGAAGCTTAGATTTGAGCCTGTCCGCCATCGACGAAGAGTTCGATACCTGCAATGTAACTGGCGTCGCCCGACGCCAGAAAAACGGCCGCCTTTGCGACTTCGTCAGGTTCGCCGACCCGGCCGAGTGGGACGGTCGTTGCCATGTAGTCGAGCATTGCCTGTCGCTTGACGGAGTCTGGCCCGGCTAACTCAACCAGGCCCGGTGTTTTGATGGGACCCGGGCTGATCACGTTTACGCGAATCCCTCGTGGTTTGAGGTCTAGAGTCCAACTGCGCGCGAAGTTACGGACAGCGGCTTTCGATGCCGAATAAACACTGAAGGCCGGCGTTCCCTTAATGCTGACATTTGAACCCGTGACCGAAGCGCCGTCGACGAGAAGCGGTAGGGCATTTTGAACCGTAAACAGCACGCCCTTTACGTTCCGGTCAAAAGTATCGTCGTATTGCTCCTCGGTGATGGATCCCAAAGGCAACATGGAGCCGCCGCCGGCATTGGCCACCAAGACGTCGATGCGGCCATGTCGGCTCTTCACCTCACTAAAGAGCCTGCTTAGATCGGACAGGTTTGCCGAATCGGCTTGTACGGCTAGTGCGTCGGGACCTACGGCATTCCGGGCCTTTTCGAGTTCGGCCTGACGGCGGCCGGTAAGGATGATTTGTGCGCCTTCAGCGCCGAAGCGTTTAGCTATTGCAAGTCCAATACCGGTTGTGCCGCCCGTTACGACGGCGATCTTTCCTTCGAGTTTGCGTACCAAGTGGGTGCCTTCCTTTTGCCGATGAGAGCACGGGAGCGTAGAAGCGAATTCGAACGATTGGTGGCCGCTTGCGTTCCCTTCTAGGCAACAGTCCGTTCTCTCTTATGAAACTCCCTCCGGCGCGACTTGAGAAATACGATGAGCGGTTGCTGACCGTTGCGCCGGGGGATTTAATGGATCTTCGCATTCGGAACCGCCGAGCCATCATTGCGGGAGCCAGCGCCGGCTTAGGATACAGCAGCGCCATGGCGTTGGCCCGAGAGGGTGTTACGCTCTTTATCTCTGCTCGCGGAGAAGAGCGGCTTCGCAACGCGGCCGAGACTATAGCCCGGGAGACGAATGCCTCGGTGACGCCTGTCGTTGCCGATCATGGAACGCGCGAGGGACGACGGGCCCTCCTGATGGCTTGCTCTGAACCAGATATTCTCGTCATTACGTGCTCTCCGCCGAGAGCAATTGAAGATTTTCGCGAAATTAGCGAGGAGGACTGGTACGGGTCGGTGGCGACGACGCTAGTTGGGCCAATCGAATTGATAAAGGCAGCAGTTGACGGAATGGCCGAAAGGCGCTGGGGCCGCATCGTGAATATAGCGACTGGCGCGGCCAAACACCCGACCGAGTTAAGGCTGCTATCCGGACCGACGAGATCAGCGCTGGTAAATTATACTGTGGCGTTGTCCAAGCGGTTTGCCAAGGACAACGTCATCTTGAACAATCTTCTTCCTGGGCTTCACATGACGCCCGGTCTGGAGAAGATGCTGTCCGATCGGGCGGAGCGAAATGGAAGCAGCTACGCCTTCGAGGAGAAGCGACTCATCGAATTCTTCGGCATGCCGACGAAACGACTGGGGGATCCGAACGATTTCGGGGCATTTTGCGCGCTGCTTTGCAGCGATTACGCGAATTCCATCGTCGGCCAGAACTTGGTTATCGATGGCGGTACAATCCACGGGATGTTCTAGTCCTACGATCTAATGTTTTCGTTTGATAAACGGACTGCTTGATTCCGTGTGAAGCGATCCCGACAGTATCATGCATGCAACGGCCGGGCCAATCCATTTGAGACAGCGGTCGAGGCCCGGCCGCGTTACTTCGCTTTGTACGAACGCGGCTTTCTCAAAGTCGAATTGCATCCCAGCTTCACAACAGTGATAGCAGAAACTGCAATCCATTCCGAACCGACCACGGGGCTCGGCAAATGAGCTACGGAAAGACGCGTCAACGTCGGAACGCCGTAAAACTCGCGAACGCCGAGGGTAAGACGGCCGTGGGAATCGGCGTTCAGACCAACTCACCCGATATGGTGGAAATGGCGGCCGCCGCGAATTTCGATTTCGTGTATCTCGACCTCGAGCATGGATCTTTTGGCTTTGATTCCGCGATTCACTTGATCAGGGCGGCCGAAGCGTCGGGCATCACGCCCTTGGTGCGTGTTCCAGATCATACGCCCAGTTTCATAATGCGCGTGCTGGATGCAGGGGCGATGGGCGTGATCGTTCCGAACGTGAAGAGCGCGGCCGAAGCTCAAAGCGTCGTTTCGGCAGCAAAGTACACATGGAACTCCAATGGAGGATCGCGCGGCGCGTGTCCGGGGACGCGGGCTACCTGGCATCAGGTTCGAGACTGGCAAGAGTTCTCGATTGTAAGCAACAAGGAGACGTCGGTTTGGCTTCTTTTGGAATCACCGGAAGCACTTCAAACGGTGGATGAGATCGTAAAGGTGCCCGGGATTGATGCGATTATGCTTGGTCCTTTCGATCTCGCACATGCGCTGGGTTTGCCAGGTCAAACCACACATGAAGTGGTGATCGAGGCATGCAGAGAGATAAGTGCGAAAGCGAGAA
>Ga0210410_10005738_pt1 | contig 10781 bp, 7 predicted proteins | sample IncBWC4MmetaG_FD_161058 | JGI IMG/M metagenome (GOLD analysis project Ga0210410, IMG submission 161058) | Forest soil microbial communities from Barre Woods Harvard Forest LTER site, Petersham, Massachusetts, United States - Inc-BW-C-4-M | ecosystem: Environmental > Terrestrial > Soil >... | reverse complement strand
TATCGGGCCATTGATCCTGCGGAAACGCATCAAGCCCGCGAACATCGGCTTTCCATTCCCGATAGGTCAGAAAGCTCAGCATGTCGGGAATTTCAATCGGATTGTCGAGCCGCCGTCTTTGGAGATCGGGCTGTCCGATAAGGGCCACAGGCGCGCCTTTTTGAGATTCAAACAGGCCTTCCATGGCCGCCAGCGTTACCGGCTGGTGATCGGCGATCAATTTTCCTTGCTCATCGCCTGTGGGGAAAAGTTGCAGGATTGCTGCCACGGCGCCAACCAGCACACCGCTCTTCACAAAGGTCCTTCCGTAAGACTCGTGGCGATTGGTGAGCAAATAAAATGCGCCGACCGCGGCCATCACGAAGCAGCCGGTTTGCACGGCGCCGAGCATGGTGTGCGCATACTCCCACATGACCCATTTGTTCAAAACGAGTTGCCAAAAGCTTGCCAATTCTATTTGGCCGTGAGAATCAATCCGATGGCCGGTCGGATATTGCATCCAGGCATTGGTCGCCACAATGAAATACCCCGAGAGCCATGAGCCCAGCCAAACGAGAAAAGCAGCCCACCAATGGCCGATGCGCCCGAGCTTTTTCTCGCCAAACAAGAGCAAGCCCAGAAAAGTGGACTCCAGAAAGAACGAGAAGACGCCTTCCATCGCCAATGTCTGTCCGATAACGCCGCCAGCGGCCCTGGAAAAGGCTGCCCAGTTCGTACCGAACTGAAATTCCATGGGGATGCCTGTGACAACACCAACGGCGAAATTGATGCCGAAGATGCGCGCCCAAAAGCGCGTAGCCCGGTTGTAGTGTTCGTCGTTGGTGCGCAACGCTTTCGTTTTCAAGTAAACGATGAGCAGGGCCAGGCCCATCGTCAACTGGGGGAAAATATAGTGAAAGGTGATTGTAAAGGCGAAGTGCAGACGATGCACTCCGAGCGCGTGTTCCATAAATACCTCACATCTACCAAGCGCCAGATGGAGCAGCGGGCTGACAAAATTTGTCGGCAAAACCAGTTACGCTTCATTGTGGCATTTCCGCACTAGGGGAGATTACTCATTCTTTAGCTCGAAATTGCCGTATCCGCGCGAATACGAAGCGATCAGCGAGACGTAAGTCCTTAACCTTTAACGGCCGCGCGAATCTTCGGCGTACCCGCAATAGCGTTCTTCAGCTCGGGATCGCTATTCACCAACTCCACGACCGCTCGCGTGACGTGGTCATCGATTTCGGACGCCGTACGTATATCCACCGGATAGCGGACGACGAATTCCACTCCCGCGTCTGAAAGCTGGAGCTTGGATTCCGGTTTCGGTGATTTCAACGGTATTTCCGTCTGACGCTCGATGCCGGCCAGCTGCTCCTCGATTCTCTCGCGGTATTGTTCGTAAACCGAATTCACCGCGCTCGAGATTTTGTCTTGCACCAGCTTGTAGTTGCCGCCGGTCGCCAGAGTCGCGGCGAGTTCATGCCAGGCGTACTCCGTGCCCGGAATCTGCTTGAACAGCGGCGTGCCCGCCTGAAATAACACGGAATTTGAGAATACGACGATGCGGCCAGTTGGATCGAGATCCACACCAACGCCCGCGAGCTCCATAATATATAAGCGCACTAGACCAATATCGACGACGTCGCCGGTCACGCCCGCGATGCTGATGCGATCGCCGACGCGGATTCCATATCGCCCGACCACAAAAAAATATGCCGCTACGGACAGCAGCACGGCCTGCAAACCCACGGCAATGCCCGCAGTAACAAAGCCCGCAAAGGTGGCCAGCGAGCTGAACTCGCTCACGAAGCCCGTGATCAGCACGACCCCAACCAGAAAATACATTATGAAGCGGCGCAGTAAGAGAAACTGGCGCCTTCGCCGCGGCTCGCGGATGTAGCGGAACGTCAGCTTGCGCCACACCTCCGAGAGAATCGCGACGACTCCCAGCGCGAGAGCGATCCCGATCAAACGTACCAGCAGCGAGCGCAACGTGTCAGCGGACTCTCGCACAATCGATCTTCGCCACTCTATGTACGTCGCGCGGCTCTGCTCGAGCAGCAAAATTTCCTGGCTGAGCGGCATGGAGGCGCTCGATAGCTGCTTGAATCTGGTGATGAGATCCTGATATTGCTGGCGTGGGCCTGCTGCTCCCGTGTTTTCGGGAGTGTCCTGTTGATTCGCCAGATCCCGCCCGCGTTGAATGATCGCAAGTAAAGTGTCGCGAAGCGGCTTCCTCAGATTTTCCGCGTCTTGCCGCACATGCTCGGTCTCCTTAATCATTTGATCGATGTCGTGCACGCTGCGCATGCGCCCCAGCAATGTCAGCGCTTGGCCGATCAAACCGGAAGAATTTGCTAGTGGAGAAGGCGCAGAATTAAGCTTCGCAGTTGTTTTGGCTAGGGCCTTATCCGCGAAAACTTCCGGCACCGATCGAGCCAGTTGGTTGATGCTGCCTTCCAAGCCTTCGCCTGTATCTGTGCTGTCTTCCGCGAATGCCGCCATTTTTTGAATAGCATCTTGTACAGCTTTATCCAGCGATAATTCCCCTTGCAGTCTCTCGCGTTGCGCGAGCAAAGCTTTTCTCTTGCTTGCAGGGGCGGAGGTGAGCTGTTTATTCACTTCGTCTAATCTCGTTTGTATGTTGTCCATCTCCGCGGCGATTTGTGCCGCAACCTGCGACAGATTTTGCTGGTGCGCAGGCAGCTTTGGTGGCTGGTTTGGGTTCGGTGTTTTATCGTTCGCTCCAAGCAATGCTGCTTCCGCACGCGCGGACTGAAATGCCAGGCGCACGACTTCGGCGGCCAGGCTTCGTGTGGTGTCCTCATAAATCGCGTCGCTTGGCAGACCCGTCGCCTGAACTCTGCTTGTGGCGTCGCGATACCAGGTGATGACCGCGTTCAGATGGCCGAGAATGGCGTCGCGGCGCAACACCGGCATATCTTGCGCAAGCGATATCGAAAACGCGGCGAGTACAGTGAAAAATGCAGCGACAGGGAGTCGCCCTTTTTGCCGTAAATTGATAGAGATCTTCCTCCGTGTTGTGCACTACATTTTGAAATTCCTAAAATAAGACGCTTGAGGGCCTCAGAAAGGTGTAGACCGACACGCTGAGAAGAGAAAAACCGTACAATGTCGCGATGAGCGATGGCGCGCAATTGCCCGTGTTACAGAAGCCCAGCGCAGTCGCAGGGCTTTTCAATCGTGTTTTCGGATTCCTGGTCGGGCTCGGGATCGGGCCGGGGTACATGCAGCTTTTGCAGGTGCGCGGACGCAAAACCGGGCGCGTTTACTCATCGCCTGTGAATCTGCTTCAAGTCAAGGGCAAATCCTACCTGGTCGCGCCGCGCGGCCGGACGCAATGGGTACGCAACGGCGAAGTAACTGGCGAAATTCTGCTCAAGAGGGGAAGCGTTCAGCGCAAGTACCGGCTGCGCCCGGTCCTCGACGCCGACAAGCCAGAAATATTGAAATTGTATTTAGACAGCTACAAATCCGCAGTGCAGCGGTTTTTTCCCGTGCGCGCCGGTTCGCCCGCCGAAAGCTTCCGCCAGATTGCATCGAGCTATCCCGTCTTTGAACTGCTTCCCGAACAAGTTGCCTAGCGATTGCCTTTTGCATTCCCTACAGCAGATCTACGGCAAACCTCGTACTCCAATCTCCTGCACACGACATTCGAGGATCACCTGCTCGTGATTCCTACCTGCGCCGATAAGCTGCAATCAGAAAGAAGGCGCACCCGCCTCCGCCCGGAAATCGATTTCGTTTGCCATCGCCGCCCAGTCGAGATAGGCCCTAGTTTTTACGAGGAACACACAGACAAGGGACTTAAGTAGGCATCAGCACTGCGCGGGCCTGCCAGATCAAATTCTGCATACCGTCTGGCTTCGAGAAAACCGCCGTCACTCCGGAAGCTAGCGCCTGTTTCTCCGCCGCGCTGCTGTGATAACACGTTAGCATCATCAAGGGAACTCGCGGGAATAGCCGTCTGAGCTCGCGCGCAGCTTCCAACCCGTCCATCACCGGCATTCGCAAGTCTAAGACAATCAGATCGGGCGCAAGCTTCTTGGCCTTGCTGATGGCCTCAAAACCATCTTCGGCCTCACCGCACACACTAAAACCAGGCTGGCGCTCAAACGCCGCACGCAGGGCCCGGCGGACCGCTGGATGATCATCGACAATGAGTACGGATGCCAAAAATTCTCCTGATGCACACGCCGCGAACTTGCGCGCCCCGAGTCAACATTTAGTCACGAGCTATAGCCCTCCGCAAGGGGGGATTCACCTTAGTACCCTTTGTTTGCTTGCTGACACACGCTTATCGGGCTCGCCTCCGTCTCTAAATTTGTTGGCGCTTCCAGCGGCCTCTCTTGAACAACACGACGCCGGCCGCCGCAATCGCTGCTTCCGCCACGACGATAGAGAGGAACACTCCCTTCGAGCGCATGTGAAGCGGAATCGCCAACGCGTACGCCAAAGGAATTTCCAGCAACCAGAAACCGAAAAAGTTCACGATCGTCGGCGTCACCGTGTCGCCCGCGCCGTTGAAGGCTTGCAGCATCACCATGCCGTACGCATAACCGATGTTCCCGTAGCTCAGGATGCGCAGGCAGGATGCCGCCAGCGGCACAACCTCCGGATCGTTCGTGAATAGCCGCACAGCCGGCTCGGCGAAAAAAATGAAGAACACCCCGATGACGCCGAGAAATAGCATGTTGTAAAAGCCAGTGCGCCATACTGAGGTCGCCGCTCGCTCCGGCTGTTTTGCGCCCAAATTTTGGCCGACCAAGGTAGCGGCGGCGTTGCTGAGCCCCCAACTCGGCAGGATGATGAAAATTAGGATGCGGATCGCGATCGTGTAGCCGGCGAGTGCCGCGGATCCGAACAGGCTCACGATGCGCACAAGGCCAATCCAACTTGTGTGCGCAATCGCGAATTGCAAGATGCCGGTCAACGACACACGCACCAGCCTCCACAAAACACCGAGCTCCAAGCGAAGTTGTTGGCGCAAGATGCGAATGCGTTCTGTGCCGCGCAGCAGCCGGTAAAACTGATAGAGCACTCCGATGCTGCGGCCGGTCAGCGTGGCCAAAGCCGCGCCGGTTACGCCGAGCTTCGGGAACGGTCCCCAGCCGAAAATGAGACAGGGATCGAGAACAAGGTTGATAATGTTCGAGACCCACAGCAAACGCATGGCAATCGCAGCATCGCCCGCGCCTCGAAAAATTGCGTTGTTGAGAAACAGCAGCATGATGGCGCCGCTGCCCCCCAGCGCGATGCGTGCGTAACCGCCGCCGACCGCGACGATCTGCGGAGACGCACCCATCAAGCTGAGCAAGCGCGGGCCTAGGAATGCGCACGGAATGCCGATCAGCAGTGAGATCGCGATACCGATGATGATGGCTTGAACGCCCGCGACCGCGGCGCCCGCCGGATCTTTCTCACCGATGCGCCGTGCGACCATCGCTGTGGTCGAGAGGCTCAACCCCAGTCCCACCGCGAAAACCAGACTCAGCAGCGACTCCGTGAGACCTACAGTTGCCACCGCATCCGCACCGAGCCGGCCGACCCAGAACACATCGACAACCGCGAATAGCGACTCCAGGACCATCTCCAGAACCATCGGGATAGCGAGCAGCAGAATGGCGCGATTGAGGCTGCCCGTCGTGAAATCCTGATGCGAACCGCGCAGCGCTTCGCGAATGGAACTCCAGAGAGGAATTGGTCGAGGTGCGGCGGTAAGTTCTTGCGTTTCCATATAGGCCTATACATTTCTGCGAAAGCGCGGTTCAGACCGGCTTTGCGCGGTTGCGGCAATAAATGTGTAGAAACGGGAGATGGAACGATCCGCCTAAGCGGCGGTTACGCGACAGCGACGAACGAGATGTAACGAGGCACGAACATCTTCTTTTCCTGAGAAACTGCGATGCAAAAGATTGTAGCTTGTGCAGCGCCGCGTTGGCTAGTGAAAATTGCGGCAGTTGGCGGGGTCGAGTAGGCAGTCCGCGACGCGCGCCACTTGCGCCATTTCTGCTACATCGTGAACGCGTACGATGTGCGCCCCGCCAACAATGCTGGCGGTGACGCTTGCGGCTGTGGCCCAAAGACGCTCCTCGGCAGGAGCTGACTGGCCACCGCGAGCTAGCGTCGCGCCAAGAAATCCCTTGCGCGACGTCCCTACCAACAGGGGATAGCCGAGCTTCGCGAGTTCCGGCAGCTTCCGCAGCAGTTCGTAGTTTTGCTCGAAGCTTTTCCCGAATCCGATGCCCGGATCGATGATGATTTGCGATTTGGCAACGCCGGCTTTCCGAGCTTTGGAAATTGACGCGCGCAAACCCTGCATAACGTCCTTCATTACATCGCGCGCGAACGCTTCCTTCTGCATAGTCTGAGGCTCTCCGCGCATGTGCATCAGGATCAAAGGCACGCCGCGGCGACGCGCCACTTCCGCAATGCGCGGATCGCTACGCAGCCCAGAGACGTCGTTGATAATTTGAGCGCCCGCGCAGATGGCCGCTTCCGCTACCTGAGACTTACGCGTGTCGATGGAAATAGGAATCTTCAACCCGCCGCGCAGCCCTTCCAAAACGGGAAGGATGCGCGCGAGTTCCGTATCCGCAGGCGTGCCCGTCGAACCCGGTCGCGTCGATTCGCCACCGATATCGAGCAGATTGGCTCCCGCCTGCTCCATCTTGAACGCGTGCTCCACCGCGCGTTGCGGATCGAGAAAGTTGCCAGCGTCGGAAAAACTATCGGGCGTAACATTGAGCACGCCCATAACGAGGGTACGCCCACCCAGAGCGAGCGTGCCCGACAGAAGGCGCAGGTGGAATTTGCTTCGTTTGAGCATAGGCCGAGGAAGCAGTTTATCTTGGGAGGCAAAGAAAACGTAACGCAGAGAAGCAGAGGCTTGGCGGGGATAAGCGCTAGGGGATGCGAGGAAAAGCAGCGACGGACTAGAAGTTAGTCGAGGTCGAAGTCGCGAATCGGCTTCCCTGCCGGCGCATCCTTCGCTTTCTTCATCGCTTCTTCAAATTTCTTGGCCAGGATATCTTCCTTATTCGTCTCCTGAAACCAGGAGTCCGCGAATTTATCTTCGCGCCGGCGCTGCTGCTCGCTCAAAATTCCCGCCGCATTCGTCAGGTCCACATCAGGTCCCTTACGAGGCGGTTCCTCATGCGAGAGCACCACCCCCAGCGCCGCATCCACCGACAATTTCGCCTGGCAGCACGGGCACGTAACCTTAAGCGGCTCTTGATTCTTCCCCATGACGCTATTCTAATCCTTCTGACCGCAAAAGGAATCATCGCATTTACCGCCCCGGGGAAGGTGGATTCGACATCGAATTTTGCGCCACAAGCAAGACATTAGGTTCCTTGACGGCATGGACCCAACAGGGCCCAAGCCAATTTCATTGGGGAGTAGGCATGACCTGTAGCGCAGCACGATCGCGCGTAGCCACTGCCGCTTCATCGCTGGGCATAAGAACGAGGGTGCAATCCTTTGAATAGATATTGCAGTTGAGCGTCGCCTTGCGAACGATCCGAACGGGCTCCGTATCTGGAAAAGTTTGCGGATACTTGAGAGTAGAGATCGCGTGACTCGCGCGGCGGAGTCCTTCCGATCCGGAGACGAACACAACCTTCTCGACCGGCCCCGATTTTGCTTCATTCGTCAATGAAATGAGAAATTGTGCGGACGCCGATTGCCCGGGAAAGGTACCGTGAAAAGGCACTTGAAACATACGCAGGTCCGTCAGCGCCACATGGCCGTCCACATAGCGTGATACACCACCGAATGACGATCTTTGCTTCAAAAAGGGCCGCAGCCGCGCCATCTCTTCAGAGAGCCTGCTAAACACTTGACCGTCGGTCTCGGGAAACCGCATAGCGCTGGCCATGTTGCAGATGGCCGCGGCTTTTTCCTTTTGTCCGACCTTCTCATACGCTTCGACAAGGTGTTCACCGATCATTGAAGCTTGCATCAGATCCCATGCCGCGGCCAGATAGCGTTGAGCAGAGGGGAAGTCCCCCATACGGAACTTGATCCAACCGAGCGTATCCCAGTTCGCCGCAAGCTGCGTCATCCTCGCAAAATCCTTATAGTCCGCCTCCCCAGGCGAGGTGTCCATCGACGCCGATGAGAGAGTAGAAGCCGCGCGTTTTGAGTAGTCCAACGCCTCGCTCAAATGAACATTGGCATCGCCCAGAGCATACGCAATCTCATTGAGGTCCCCGGGTTGTGCGTCGTCGCCTACAACCTTCTTGAATTCGGCGATGGCCTTCTCAACGTCCGGCACTCGCATGTAGGAAAGCCCCAAGGCCAGAGACAAATGCGGCGGAACGTCACTATGCGCGGCTATAGCCTTTTGCAAGATCGCGACGGCATCAGACGAGCGCCCATTGTCCCGGTACATCTGACTTAACCGAAGAAGGACTGCGTCATTGTCGGGATCGGCGGCGAGAGCCTCTTCCAGCCGAGGGATCACCAAGGCTGGCGAAATGCCGGGAAGAAACAATCCCGCCAAGCTGTCCGCGAAATTTCCCTTGATGAAAATATAACGGCGTTCCGTGTCGTCAACCAGCTTTGCCAAGCTGCTGAAAGCCGAGCGCTCAGTTCCTTGGATCTCATTTTGCAGTATTTTGAGGTGAAGCGTTCCGTGAAGCGTTTCTTTTTCCAGCGAATATGTGGCCGAAAACTCCGCAAACGCCGTTTTTCGCTCGACATTCTCCGGCCGCACCGGAGAAAAACCCGCCGGAAATTTCACAGTCGAGTCATAGGTCACGTCTTGCGGACTGCCCAACGGCAAAGATTCTTTAGAGAGCATTTGCTGATCATTCAGCTCAGGTATGAAAAACGGGGGCGCAGGCAACAGGATGCGATGGGTCTTCCAATCCGGCAAATCCGTTCGCTTGTACGAAAAGCTTATCCAGAATGGATCCGCCGTATCCTCTGGCTGCGCAGCGGAGACATCGCTGACCGTTCCGCCGAATCCCATACGTGCGACCATCGCTTGCGTAAGCTCCTGCCAACGATCTTGCTGCGTGCCTCGAAAGGCAAGCCGCAGACCTAACTCCGAATCGCCGCGGTCTTCGATCCGCATCTTGGCCTGCAGCGTGCCCTTCGCATCAATGGAAGACTCGACGTGAAACTTTTCGTAATTCGGGAGAGGCGGATCGCGCGGGGTGGTGGCCAAACGACTGGCTTCTGGAAGCGAAACGATGAGTGCTTTTCGGTCGCGCAACGGCGAAAGCAACAGGCCGAAAGGCGCAATCTCCGGAGTGGTATCTAGGAACAGGAATCCTTGCCCTCGTGGAATTGCCGTCACAACGTGATCGAACAGGCTGGGCGAGGGAAAGCCGGGATTGATATTGAATTTCGAGCTGAGCAGGGCTGCATTGGCAGAGATGCCCACAGCCTGCAGGAGTGCCGCAAGCAACGTGTGCTTATCCTTGCAGTCCCCATAACGATTGGAAAGAACATCGGAAGCACTATGAGGAGCATAGCGGCCCACTCCGAGGTCGATTCCAATGTACCGGAAGCGAGCCGAAACAAAGGCATAAATGGCGCGAATCTTTTCTTCTTCTGTGGTCTTCCCCTTGGTCAGCTCGTCCGCTTTCGCTCGTATCTCAGATGAAACCGCGAGCTTTGGCCTCAGCAAACCCCCAAACCACCGGCCAACTTCATCCCATGACGCGAAGGAAGAAAACTGTACATCCGGTGGCGGTAGACCATGATAGTTCTTCTCCCAATCTGGGATTTTCGAAACCTCAGGTCGTTTGCGATTCGAAGCTTCAAAGCGGTAGAGCCGCCGGTCGCCTTCTTCATGAATTACCGGTTGTGGATCCGAATTACGGACTTGAACCTGCACGTCACGAGGCAGGTCCACCTCAAGAATTTCTTTCAGGCACGTTCCGGCTCTGAAATATTCGTGGTCAAACCAGAATTTCCCGGAAGCAATTGGATCGTGGATCGTCCAACGTACGTTTGTTTCCAAAAGATCACCGACAGAGAGCCCTTTGATCGCGATGTGTTTTTCGCGTTCATCCGTGTACATCGGGGCTTCCCGGGTAACTGCCGAATCGAGCTCCTGGATTTCTGACGCCGGCGTCTCGACCACGGTGCCATCCGCCTTGCGTACGCGTGCATAGACCACATTCAGCGATTCAAAACTGGAAGCAAACGGGTACACAAGGACGCCAAAGTCGCGGATCGCGTTTTCGGATTTCACGCGAACACGAAGTGTTAAGTCGCGATAGCCCTTGCCATCGGCCTCGAATCGATATTTGTTTTGGAAAAACTCTACTACGTACGGCTCGTTCGCATCGGAATCGGCGGGAGAAGTTTGCGGAGAAGCGCTCTTGACGACAGCAACAGGAGGAACAGCCGGCGCTGGACGCTCTTGGCAACAGACGCGCCTGGAACTTCCAAGCAAAACAAGAAACATCCCAAGGCAAGAAACTACAAAGTTCACGCGCAAACGGGCCCTCACAGAATTTTCCGCGAGATAGTATCTCAGGAGGAATCCGCTGCGAACTTATTTTTGAGTAGTGCGCTTCGCTATAGACACTACGCCCTTTCGCCGTAGGCGCTTGGGCTAGGGCTAGGTCAAGTAGCGAAAGCTAGGGAAGTCCATCCCCAGGTAACGGTCACGCTTTAGCTGGGTTCTCCCCGCGTGTAAATCCCGGTGCCGGCCGCAATTCCGGTCGCACCACCTTCGGATCCGCGCTCGGCGCCGCCTGCGGAGTCGTCGGAGGCGTCCGCGGCTTTTCCGGCAGCGGCTTGCCTTCCAT
>Ga0210410_10005735_pt1 | contig 10791 bp, 8 predicted proteins | sample IncBWC4MmetaG_FD_161058 | JGI IMG/M metagenome (GOLD analysis project Ga0210410, IMG submission 161058) | Forest soil microbial communities from Barre Woods Harvard Forest LTER site, Petersham, Massachusetts, United States - Inc-BW-C-4-M | ecosystem: Environmental > Terrestrial > Soil >... | reverse complement strand
CTTTGATGGGACTTACCTGCGAGACCGCAGTGAGGACCGTAGACGGTCCCACCAGGTTGCCCACCTGGACAGTATTGATGCCGGCGATTCCATCGACCAAAGAAACCACTCTGGTGTAGCCCAAGTTGAGCTCAGCTTGTTCGACCGCCGCCTGGCTGGCCTCAACTGCCGCCTTTGCACCACGGAGCGACTGGGTGTCGGTATCCAGCTGACTCTGGGGAATCGCGTGAGCTTCCGCTTCGGGAATGTCACGCTTCACGTTGAGCTCGGCGTTGGCCATCTGCGCCTCGGCCTGGGCCAACTGCCCTTTGGCTTGATCGAGCACCGCCTGAAATGGGCGCGGGTCAATCTCAAAGAGCACTTGACCCCTTTTGACGAATGCGCCTTCGTGATAATCCTGGCGAATCAAGTAACCGCTCACTTGCGGCGAAATCTGTGCGTTGACGTAGCCTTCGAGCGTTCCTACCCACTCACCCTGAACCGGCACGTCCTTCTGAATAACCGGCGTCACTTCGACTGTGGGCGCCGGAGGGGCCGATGCGGAAGCTACTCTGCGTTCGCAGCCGACGCCCAGCACCGTCACGAACGTAAGCACCATCAGAAAACCGAGAAAATTCCAACTGTTGCGTTTTCGTCGTACGTTCAGGTGCTCAATAATGTGTTTGGTATAGGTCCCGCTGGAAGTAAACTTCGCTCCTTCTTTGGCCAGTAAGCACAAGAGTTGTTCACCACACGTGTCGATGAATGTGACTTCGTTGAGATCCACGATGCAATCACGTCGCGCTTCGGTGCGGTGGTTCTTCTGCCAGCACGCCCTGAACTCTTGCACCCAGGGGTCGGTAAGCAGGCCATGCAGAGCCCATCTCTCTTCTTCAGGTGTTTCTCTCAAAGTGATTTTCAACATCCTATTCTCCTCAAGGCGTGACGATTGCTGGGGTCTTTGCGATCGCAAGGACGATTGTGTCGGTATGCACGTCATTTCTTCTTCGGCCCCCCCTCTTTGCTCTTGTTGTACTTTTCCTGGAGCTCGCGTTCCGCGAGCAGCCAGTCGTCCAGGTCGCAGCCGTGAATTCCGCCACGCTCGATGTGAATCTCAAACGCTCGCTCACGAATTTCTGCCAAAGTTGGCTCATTGTTGCGACTTTCTTCCGCGACGTTTAACCGAAGAATGCTTCTTGACATGGTCTGAGCACTCATAACCGGGTCTTGCAATTTCATAGTTTTGTCTCCTTCCAAACGGATTTCTTCGACTTCAACTGGCAGAACCGGACGACAATACTGGCGGAGGGCTGAGCTGAGCGCGCTGTCGCACCGGACTAGAGAGTTGCCAATCCAAAGTCAGCTCGGTCTTGTTCCAACCTGACCTCAACTCCGGCCCTCCAGAGAAACCGCTTGGTACCTCAGCGCTTTGCCTAGCTCTTTTCTCGCGTGGAACACGCGAGCCTTAATGGCGGCGACTGAGAGCCCCATCAGTCCAGCCGTCTCTCGAGTTGATAACTCTCCCAGTTCCCGCAACTCGACGGCTCTTCGCATTCCCGGCCTCAGGTGCCTTATCGCCGCAGACACAATCCGTGCTTCCTCTTTCTGCAAGTAGGTGGCTTCAGGGTCCGGGCTTGCATCAGCTAGGTCGGGGCCAGGCGTGGCTCCGCGGTCGCCACTCGAATCATCGGCCGGCACCTCGTGCAGTGCGCGTCGCCTGCGCAGCGACATCAGGGCTTGGTTGATGGCGATACGTGTCGCCCAGGTGGAGAACGAGGACTTCCCTTCGAATTTCTGGAGGTGGACGAATGCTTTCTGGAAGGTTTCCTGGACAACGTCTTCGGCATCTTCCCGAACTCGTGTGTAACGGAACGCGAGTGCAAAAATCCTTCGCTGGTGACGCTTGACGAGGGTCTCAAACGCCAGTTCGTCTCCACTCTTGGTGGCGGCGACTAGTTCCTCGTCCGGAGCGGCATCACAGGACGAAGCAACGGCTCGTTTGCCAATCTCGTTTCGAAGTTGACCCAGCATGATGCTTCACCTGTCCAATGGGCCCACGCTCTTGAACCTGTGCGTTTGCCTTGCTGAAACTAAGGGCAAACCACAGTCCAAATCCTGGATTGCGTAAGTCATTGATTTTTTGGTGGAACATCGGCTTGGAAGTCGAAGAAGTCGGAAAAGTCGAAAATGTCCAATCGACTGGCATTCGAATTTGCTGTCAAAGTCAGGAAATTAACCATTCGCGAATTGCAAGCTAGTCGGAGAGAACAGTTGGCTGCCCTCGCTTCAACTGCAACACGAATCATCGAGCGTCCTGCTCGCCGGGATGGAGAACGGCTGCGGGGGAAGATCGCTTCCCCTGAGCTTCCGAATGGAATCGACGACCGATGGCTCGCGAATCCCACGCCTTGCGGAATTCGCGAGAATAAAGACCAACTCTTCCGGTCTCATAACGCCGAAAGCCGGATGGAGCACCCGGGTTTCGCGAGGCACTTACAAGGATTGGTTGCGGGGTCAGATTTGAACTGACGACCTTCAGGTTACGCGATCTGACTCAGCTTTCGCTGAGAGTCGGACTGTACGTTCATCCCGCGGAACGGGATGCTCGCCATGCAGTCTCTATGCCTTCCTCGTTCTTTCCAAGGCTTGGTTCGGTATTGCCGTAGCCGTAAAGCGGGCCTTAGGTTCCAACGACTTTGACGAGTGATCTTCCCATACATTGCTGTGCGGACACCCATTTTGCCGAAGCGGGATTTGAACGACCGATCCCGCTCAGCGGGTTATGAGCACGTATTAGATCATAAGGCCCGTTGATTCTGTGCGACTTAGCATACGTTTTGGGATTTTGAGTTCTTTCCCAAATCTTTCCCAGCCACACGCAGCAGTTATTTCAAAACCCTAGTGACATTTTTCCATCCGCGATGTCGCGGCATTTCTCAGTTAGGCAGCCCTCCCGCAACCGTTCCTGTTCTCCAGGAGTAAGCTTCCAGTTCGCGCCTCCGACCAGCGCGGAAACGAGGGCCTGTTCAAGCTGCACCGTCCTTGCCCGCTCAAGCTGCGCCGCTTGTTCCCGTACCGCGCCATCTAAGATCCCTGTGTCCGCCCCACGCAGCTCTGCCGCCCGCTCCCTCCACTCTTCTCGAAGCGTGTCGAGCCGCTGCCAAAGTGCCGACTCTACCGTAGCCGGTCCTCGAAACCCGAGGAAGGTAGCCGCCATCCCTGCTGACCCAAGGTCGCCTGAATTAAGTGCCTTCGCGGCCAGGGGGATTAGTTCATCGGAGTATCGGACGGTGTCCAAGGTTCGCAACAATTGGCTTGCACAAGGATGATTCCCACTACCCATCTCCTCGGCAAATCGCTGCTTAGCATCTGCGAGCACGGTTCGGAACAGGTAGCCGATCAGGTAGCCCTCTATCTCACAACCGTACCTCGGCTGAGCCACATACTTGTCGAGAAACTCGTCTACGGCTGGCCGTAATTTTCGGCTCCCCGAACGGAGAATTATTGCCGCAGTCCTCTGCGATTCCCAGGAATCTTGAAGCATCCCTGCATCTTTCAGCCGCGCGCTCAGAATCTCATCCAACTCGGGGTGCTCCGACTCGGCCATTAGGAAAACAGCATTCTTGCTCGTTGGCGTACCTGGGTGGATCGCATCAGAGAGAATGGCACTGCTGCACTCTTGCGGCCAGCCCTCGCACCAGAATTTGTACCCTTCGTCCGTGTAAAAACTATCTTCTTTGCGTCGACTCTCCGTCAGGCTCACCGCGATGGACCTAAGTTCTCCGTGCGGTTGCCTCGGCCACATCGAGTTAAGGATCTGCACCCTCTCACCGGGTCCCAGCTCCAGGGCCGTGGACAACACTTCGGAGCGCAGCCGTGACAAAATTTCAGGTTCAACGGGCTTCGATGCGTTTTGACGCTCCGCTGTGAACCATGCTTGGTAAATCGCTGCCGCGCGCTCTGGTCCGCTGCGCCGCTCGATGCTCTGGAGGACAAGAGCGTTCGCCTTCGCGAGGTGTTCCTGAAAAACTTTGGTGCGCGCGTCGTAGCGGTCCTTCCATTCTGTCTGTCCAGCGGGGTCTTGAGGCCTCGGCGGCAGCACTCCCAGTTCCTTCCGCACCTGGAGTCCCGCGAGAAGGTCGGTGATGCCCTCACGCGGCTCGACCTGCGGATCAGACAAAGCCGCCTTCAGAAGAGGGATAATCACGTCTATCTGGGATGACTCAAGCAAGCCGCGATACACGACATACCCGGAATTGTCAGTGACATTTGCTTTGGACAAATAGAGTTGAACAAGATTCCGGACCGACGGGGGCGTATCGAGCAGGATTAGACGATGCAGCGCGCGATATCGCTCGCCTTGGTCCTCCTTGTTCTCGAGCATCCGCTCGATCTCCGCGAGTTCGGACATGCTCCAGGCAGGATCTGTTGCAACAACGTCGAATTCCAGCGGATTGGACTCCAGCGATAAGTGCTCCCGTCCGCCGCCTTCCTCTGCTCCCTTTGCCCGCGAGACTTCACCGCTCCGGATCATTACGGCATAGTGTCCAGGCTTCTGAAATCGATACCAATCTCCCAGTTCCAATCGCTGCGTTACGGGCTCCGAACCAAGAAAGCCGATGCTGGAAAGAATGGAGCCCGCAAAACCCATGTAATCTCGCACCGCACGAAGATCCAGCACTCCATCCGTCCGTGTCAGAGTTGGGGTTACGCCCTCCAGCCCCGGACTTGGTGCCGTCCAACTCCCGAGATATTTCTTTTCAATCTTCGTAAAGTACGAAATTTCGATTTCGATCGGTTCGCCGATGTGAAAGGATGACTTGTCCCCAACAAATCTTATTTTGAATTCGATGTCATCCGGATTCGCTCCACTCAAAGCGGACGTTGCCCACAAACCCACAAGAATAAACAAAAAACCAACTCTTCTCATATATCCCCATCTCTAACACGTTATGGGAATACTAAGCCTTTCTATGTCAGAAATGTACCGTCGAGTTGTGAGAACGAACAAAAATACTCGGCCCGTTGATTCTGTGCGACTTAATTCAGTTTTTGGCGTTCGGAGTTCTTTCCCAAATCTTTCCCATGCTCGATATTCGTACTAGATCGCGAGCTCGGCGACCTTGAGGACCAGTTTTCCGCGGACGTGACCAGTATCGGTCATAGCTGCCCGACGAGAACGATTGCGCGCATATCTACTACCTCCTGTACCTGTTTGGATTAGCTCCCCTTGCCCAAAGTTTTGTTTGACGACCCCGCTAAAGGATCAATGCGAAGATCGCGCATCGCGGTTGACGAGCCGAGTGACTGTTGCAAATAGGACGCTCACGGATATGCCACACATCAAGACGCCGACAATGCTCTCGAGCGGCCCCAGCATTCGCCAGTTTGCTGGTAGAACTACGTCGCCGTAGCCTACCGTGGCGTAGCTGCTTGCCGAAAAGTAAAGCGCGGATTCCCAAGATGAGAAACAAAGCCTTCGGTAGCAGCTCGCCCAGAATAGAATCAACACTCCATGCAGGACAATTACTGCGCCTGTGAGTCGCACAACCAGCACAGCAGAGCGTAACGGCCCGAGTTTGTTGAGATCGCCGGTTACAACGCGTCTGACCCAAAATATGAGGGCCACAAGGCCAGCACACTGCAACCACAGTGTAAGTATTATTAGAAGGAACGCTGCGCCCATTTCATGAAACAAGTTCATCGGCAAGGACAATTCAGTGGACAGCCACGTTGCCGCCCTTGCCCGGTTCATTTTTGGCAAGTAGGAAGCACAGCAAGAACATCAGTGCGGAAGTGGCAGCGAGCAGCCAGTAGATATCGACGTAGGAGAGTGCTTCAGCCTGTGCCATTACCACACTGTACATTCTGGCAAGTGCCTGTTGATGAGCCGAGTGCATGTTTAGACCTACGTGCGTCAGACGGCTCGTCAAGCCTGCGATGGCCGCGTCGAACCGATGAGAGCGTGTGTACTCGGCGAGAACAGACTGATGGTATTGACCTCGGCGTGCAAGCAACGTAGTCACAGCGGAGGTTCCTACGCTCTGCCCGATATTCCGCGTGAAGTTTATCAGACCGGCCGCAGCGTTGCTTTTCGACTCAGGCAGGCCGACATACGCAGCCATTGTGAGCGGAACAAATAAAAATCCAACCGGGAGATATTGCCAAATGCGCATCCACGCGGCAGCACGAAAGCTGATGAGTAGATCGATCTGTTTGCATGAGGAATACATCGCCACAGCGAGCGCGATCCAGCCGAAAGCGAGAAGGTGCCGGGCCTGAAAGTGTCCGGCGAGGCGCCCGACCAACGGTAGAAGAAAGACCAGAAGAATAGCCGCCATAGAGATGACCATGCCGGCCTTCTGAGCCGTGTAACCCATGAGGGTTTGCAAAAACTGGGGAAGAAGGACGGTTGAACTGAACAGAACCGCGCCAAGCACGAACATCATCAGATTGCAGCTTGCAAAATTAAACTGTTTGAAGAGATGGACATCCACAATCGGTTCCTTGTGGCGCCACTCCCAGACAACAAGGGACACCAAACCCACGGTGGCAAGAATGATCAGTGTGGTAATGAACCGCGACCCAAACCAATCGTCTTCTTGTCCCTTGTCCAACGCAACCTGGAGAGCGCCTACACCGACGGCGAGCAGGGCAAACCCAATGTAGTCGAACCTCGCCAGGGTAGTTTTCAGACGGGACAAGTAGGGCGGATCTTCGATTAGCTGAGAAACCAGAAAGACGGCCAGAATTCCCACGGGAACGTTGATATAAAAAATCCAGCGCCAGGAATAGTTATCTGTAATCCATCCGCCCAGCGTGGGACCAATGGCGGGGCCACAGATGACCGTGATTCCATACAACGCGAAGGCCAACCCGCGTTTCTCCGGCGGGAAAGTGTCCGCCAGGATTGCCTGCGTCATCGGCTGGAGTCCGCCACCGAAGGCGCCCTGCAGTACTCGGAAAAGAAGCAGCAGCCCGAGGCTCGGCGCGACGCCACACAAAAACGAGCTAACCGTAAAAAAAGCGACGCACATGAGGAAGAAGCGCTTGCGTCCGAGCCAACCAACGAGGAAGCCGCTGATCGGAAGCACAACGGCGTTCGACACCAGGTAACTGGTCAAGACCCACGTGCTCTCATCATTGCTCGCGCCCATGCTGCCAGCGATGTGTGGAAGTGCCACGTTCGCTATGCTGGTATCGAGCGCCTCCATGAACGCAGCCAGCGAGACCGCGACGCCGATGATCCACGGGTTGACCTTTGGCTGCCACGTCGGTTGGTCAGCTGCGAGAGATCCCGTTGTGCTCATCGCACCCTCACGTCTGGCACGACGGACAATCCCGGCTTCAACATTCCCTCTACATTGAAACTCTGACCTGCGCTGCGATCGAAATCGATCCGCACTGGAACTCTTTGTACGACCTTCACGTAGTTGCCCGTCGCGTTCTCCGGAGGCAGCAGACTGAAAACCGACCCGGTGCCGCCACCCATGTTGGTCACGCGTCCGGACCACGTGCGACCGTAGGCGTCCACGTTGATTTTGACGGGCTGCCCAGGCCGCATATGCTCGAGTTGTGTTTCCTTGAAATTGGCGGTCACCCAAATGTCATCGAGGGGCACGACTTCCAACATTTCCTGGCCAATGCTCACGTTTTGACCGACTTCAACACTCTTCTTTCCAATGATTCCTGTCACCGGCGAGCGAATGATGGTATAGCTGAAATTCAGCTGCGCTTGGGCCAACTGAGCGCGGCGTTGCTCGACTTGCGCATCCGCAGCGTCCGCTTGGGCGCGGATTAGAGACACGTGTTGCGGCGCAGTCTGGGCTGTTCGCAGATCAGCCTTTGCCTGCAAGAGTTTCCCTTCGGCCTGCCGCACAGCCTGCTCGGCGGACTTGACGGTGGCGTCGGCCGAAGTGACTGCCGCTTGGTTTGCTGTTGCTGAAGCGACCGCCTGATCAAATTGCTGGCGGGAGATATCTTCTTTGGCGACGAGCTGTTTAGCGCGTTCGAGGTCTGCGTTACTCTTGGCAGCATTGGCCTCGGCCTGCGTCAGCAACGCCTTGGCCGACTCGTGATTGTGCTCGGCTGCCCGAAGTCCCGCTTCTGCGTTAGCCACCTCGGTCTGCGCTGAATCGAGATTGCTTTGTGACGTCACAGAGGTGATTGGCACATTCCAACGAGAACTTGTGGCACTGGCTTTCGCGTCTGCCAGCGTCGCCTCCGCCTGAATCACCGCGATCTTGAAATCGGCAGGGTCAATGATCGCGAGGAGATCGCCTTCATGGACCAGTTGGCCTTCGACGAAGTTCACTTTCATTACCTGGCCGTTGATGCGAGCACTCAAGGGCATCACGTGCCCATCCACCTGTGCATCGTCGGTGTCTTCGTAGAGAAATGCATTGCGGACGAGATACCCGATAACGATCACGATCGCCAACAGCGCAAGAACCACCACGGCGACCTTTAATGGGTGCTCGCGCAGGCCATCAAGGAACCGATTGGGACTGCCGTTGTTTTTGGCTGGGTCTTGGGAATTGCGTTCGGCTTCCACGTAAATGCGTACCTCGTCATCTACCACTGCAGAGCCCTTCTTGCCGCCTTGATTGTCGTTGGACATTACTTTTCTCCCAGATATTGGTTGTAGCTGGTGCGTGCGACCCCAAGGGCGCGAGCGAGCGAGAGCTTGGCGAAGTTATGGTTGTAAAGGCTCGTTATGTATTGATCGTTGGCGCTGGCGAGAGCCTGCTCGGCCTGGACGACTTCAACGCTGTCAGTTACTCCAGAAGTGAAGCGGTCCTTCGACCGGGCAAGGCTCTCATTGGCAAGCTCGACATTTTGCTTGGCTACTTCAACCTGTTCTTTTGCGGCATTTAGATTCAGCAGGGCCGTGCGGACATCCTGGTCGATCTGTCCGCGTACGTTTTCCGCCTCGGCCTTCCGCTGACGCAGTGCGGCCTCGGCTTGCGTGATATCACCTTTAATTCGTCCGCCAGTGAAAAGGGGAACCCTGATCCCTGCTTGAAACGTGAAATCTCCGTGCGAGTTGCCGAACGTCGGTCCAATATCGCCGTAGCTACCGTTAGCCGCCACAGTCGGATACCGTTCGCCTTTGGCAGCAGAAAGGTTTTGTCCAGCAGCTTTTTGAGAATCGAGAGCGGAACGGAAATCGCTGCGCGATTTGAATGCAATTTGCAGGGCGTCGTCGACGCTTAGAGGAGTGAGATCGGAATATGGGAGTGTGTCGGCCAGCTCAAACTGCTGCCCTAACGGCAGTCCGATCGCGCGTCCAAGCGCCAGTTTTGCAAGGGCGAAGTTGTTGCGGACTATGCTTAGGTTGTACTCCTCCGTGTGCAACTGAACCTCGGTGCGTGTTGCGTCGATTCGTGGAGCGGTACCCGCCTGCACTTGATCGACCGCGCGATCGTATAGAGCTCTCGCATTCTGCACCTGGGCTTCTTGCGCCTTAATTCGAGAGTCTGCCTCAATGATCCGCAAATAGGCGTTGCCGACCGTGAGTGTGACCACATCCAGGATGTCCTGATAGCTAAGTTGGGCGGCCTGTTCAGCAGTGCGGGCTGCGCGAAACCGCTGGATGGATTCATAGCTGAACAGTGTTTGGCTGACGCTTGCATCCACTGAGCTGTAGCTGAACGGTCCAACAACATTGGGAATTCCTGTGATTTCGAATTTGTTGAACCCGAAGGTCGCAAGGTTCACTTGCTGGACGTTCTCCGATGCGCCTGCGCTGACTTGTGGCAGCAGATTGCTGAGCGCGAGCAGCCGCTGACCGCGAGCAATTTGGGCGTTTTGTCCACTTTCGATTGCTCCGAGGTTGTAGCGCAACGCCATCTTGATGGCGTCGCGGAGAGTCAACTGGACAAGTTCATCGCTGGCTGGGCCGCTCGGCACGCTTCCCAGCACTGTTGTGCTTTGCGCTCTCGTTGCTGTTGCGTCGAACAGCACCAACACGAACACGACAAGAAAGGAAGCCAGCAGGTTAGAAGTCTTGCGTTTCCGCCGGACCTTTAGCCGCTCAACAATGTGCCGGACGTAGCAACCGCTCGAGATGAACTGCGCACCTTCGTTGCGCAACGCGCGCAGCAGTCTCTCGCCAGTCTTGTCGATAAATGTGACTTCGTTCAGGTCCACGATGCACGCACGCTTCTTGTCGATTTGGTGGTTCTTCTTCCAGTTCGCCCTTAGTTCTCGAACCCAAGCCCCACTGAGGCGGCCTTCTAGAATCCATTTCTCTTCCGAAGGTGTTTCGCTAAAGCTGATCTTCAACATGCTGTTTTCCTCAGAAACCGGAAGCGTTGCAGAGAGGTTGCGGGGTGTGCCTGGCGATATCGGTCCCGGGCTTCCGAGTGGGCTTCAGATAAGAAGCTAATTTTTGGCGGAGTTCCCGCTTCCCGCGAAATCTGCGCGCTTTGACTGTGGCGACCGAGAGCCCCATGCGACGGGCCGTCTCGCTTGTAGATAACTCACGAAGTTCACTCAACACGATTGTTGTGCGCAGCCTCGGGCGCAGATTCCGAACCGCCTTCGAGAGAATCCGGACTTCCTCTCGCTGCGAGCAGCGGGTTTCCGGGTCGGCATTTGAGTCGGGTATCCCCAAACTGTCCGCACTTCCTGCGTCAAGAATGTCGTCGATCGATATCTTGCGCACCGCACCAATGCTTCGCAGGAACATAAGCGCTTCGTTGATAGCAATGCGCGTCAACCAGGTGGAGAAGGAGGATTCTCCTTGGAACTGGCACAAATGCACGAAAGCCTTGTAGAAGCTTTGCTGAACGATGTCTTCCGCGTCCT
>Ga0210410_10005734_pt1 | contig 10791 bp, 7 predicted proteins | sample IncBWC4MmetaG_FD_161058 | JGI IMG/M metagenome (GOLD analysis project Ga0210410, IMG submission 161058) | Forest soil microbial communities from Barre Woods Harvard Forest LTER site, Petersham, Massachusetts, United States - Inc-BW-C-4-M | ecosystem: Environmental > Terrestrial > Soil >... | reverse complement strand
GCGTTTCTGGCGAAGATACTCAAGCATTGAGCGCTGCGGCCGGCTGATCGTCAGGAGGCGAACCGCGTCCTCGCTCGTTTGTCCTAGCTAAAGGCGAGGCACCATCCCGATCCACGCAGCCAGCAACGCTCTTCGGGAACCTCCTGTTCGCGATAGAGGCGGGTGACCTTCTGCCAGCCTCCCTTCGCAAAAGCTTCGGCCAGCGCGTGTTCGGACACCTCGTCGCGGTTTCCGGCGCAGGGAAAGATCGCGACCGCCGAAATCCATCTCGCGAGATAGTCGCCACCGCGCCGCTCGATCCGAAACACCGCGCCGGCACTCGCCACTCGATCCGGCGAGTTCGCCCCAAAGCCCTGATCCGAGGTCATCGGCAGGATCAGGCGCCCGCCATCGGCGAGGCGATCGAGCCAGTTTTGCGCCGGCCGCGTGCAGCCGGCATTGACGTAGATGATGTCGGCTTCGTCGAACGAAGCCAAAGCGCCGTCGCCTTCGATGATTTCGACGTCGGGGTAGCCTGCGAAATTGGCCTTGGCGCGCGCGGCGAGTTCCGGCTCATATTCTATTCCGGTAACCCGGCCAGATGATCCCACGAGGTGGGCCAAGATGGCGGTGTAATAACCGGTGCCGGTTCCGACATGCACGACGTGGTCGCCCGCGGCCACCGATGCCTGGTGAATCAGGTGCGCATGCAACGACGGTTGTCCGTTGTTGAGGCGCCGTTCCGGCAGAATGCCGACCAGATCATCGGTGTACAGATAAACCGGATCGGCGTCGGGCGTGGTGACGTAATCCCGGAACCAGCGCATGATCGGCCACGGCCCGGTCCCCACATAATCCTCGCGGCGTATGGCGCCGAACGCGGCGGTGAGACGCGCATCATCGTCGACCCGCGCGGCGGCGAGAATCTGTTTGGCATAGGCTGCCCGGATGATGCTGAGTTCGCCTTGCCGGTCCATCCGACCCTTTCGACCGCGCCGTGCCAATGCTATGGTTGTGTGTGATTCAACACAATTGGGTGTGTGAAATAGCATAAGATCCCTGAAGAGGCCAAATGAAAAAGCGGCTTTATCCGGCGGTGCTGGAGCGCGGTCCCAAAGCAACGTTCGGCGCCTGGTTTCCCGATTTTCCCGGCTGCGTCGCCGGAGGAAGATCGCAGGAGGAGGCGATCGAGAGGGCGGAGAACGGGCTGGCGCAAACAGTCGATCAGCTGTTCGAGCAGGGCAGGTCGCTTCCCGAGCCGACGCCGATCGACCGCATCGTGCCTCCAAAGGGCTGCGACGTCGTGGCCTATTTCATTGTCGGCGTGGATCCGCCGGATCCCTCGGAGCGGGTGAACGTCTATTTGCCGAAAAGCCTGATCGGCCAGGTTGACCGCCGCGCGGCGGAGCTCGGCATGAGCCGCTCCAGCTTTTTCGGGCTCGCGGCCACCACGGCGCTGATGCACTTTCCGGGCTTTCGGGAGGGTTTGGCGGAGCCGCGCTCGAAGGTGCACAAGACCGGCCGGCTGCGAACGGGAAAATCGCCGACCAGGAAGCCGTCGCCGTAGGCCGCCAAGCGTTGCCCGGCGGATTTGGCTGGCGTGAAGAAGCTCAGGTCGTCCTGAAGCGCAGCACGCCCTCGGACTCTGCGGCGGTCAGGCGCCCTTCCACCAGCATGTAATTGACGTGCGCAATCAGTTCGCCGGCGGCAAAGCCCATCTGGTGCACGTCCAGCACATGCTTGTGGAACACCACCGGCACCAGTTCCTTCGACGTCTTCGAGGTTTCCCGGCAGGCTTCGGCGATCAGCCGGCAGCGGTCCTCGTGATGATCGGCCAGTTGCTTGATGCGGGTCTTCAATCCGTAGAACGGCACGCCGTGGCCGGGCAGCACGATGACGTCATAGGGCAGCGTGGTGGTGAGGCTCGCCAATGAGGCGAGATATTCGCCGAGCGAATTCTGGTCGGGCTCGACCGCCCAGACGCTGACATTGGGCGAAATCTTGCTCAGCACCTGGTCGGCCGACAAGAACAGCTTGTCGGCGGCGCAATACAGCATCACCTGATCGAGCGCATGACCGCCGCCGGTGATGACCTTGAAGCGCCTGGTCCCGATCGAAATCTCGTCGCCATGCGAGATGCGGCGATAGGCCGGCGGCAGGATCGAAACCCGCTTCAGATAATCCTGGCCGCGGCCGAGCAGTTTGTCGGTCAGGTTCTCGTCCATGCCGTGACGGCGGAAGAACAGCCGCTGGGCGTTGCGGCGCTCCTCGGTGCCGCGGTTCTGGTGATAGACCGACTGCAGATATTCGACCTGCGACATATAAAGCGGGCAGTTGAAGCGCTCGACGATCCAGCCCGCGAGACCGACATGGTCGGGATGCGAATGGGTCACGATCAGGCGGGTGATTTTCACATGCTTGAGAGGCCCCTCGAACAGCGCGGTCCAGGCGCCGATCGACTCTTCGTTGCCGAATCCGGAATCCACCATCGCAAATCCGTCGCCGTCGGCGAGCAGATAGATGTTCACATGGTTGAGCCGGAACGGCAGCTTGAGCCGGACCCACAATATCCCCGGCATCACCTCGACCACCTGATCGGGGCCGGGGTGATTTTCCCAGGGGTAGCGCAGGGCCTCGGCCGAGGACTGAACCGTATCTGTTCTTGAATGCATGGCTTTCGCGTCGCAATGATCTGGTACCGGCTTAGCCGCACAATCGCCGCGGCGCCAGCCGAAAAAGCAGATGCCGCCTTGGGCAAAACACATGGGTTAGGCCGTCATTCCGGGGCGCGCGCCAGCGCGAGCCTCAGATGTGCAATTGCACATTGGGGAATCTCGAGATTCCGGGTTCGATGCCATCGGGCCGCGCTTCGCGCGCATCCGTTGGCATCGCCCCGGAATGACGAAGTCGCTTACGCCGCCCGGATATTCGACAGGAAGGCGTCGATTTCGGCGCGCAGCACGTCGGCCTCGCGGCGCAGCGCGCTGGAGGCGCCCAGCACCTCGGAGGCCGCCGATCCGGCTGCCGCCGAGGCGGTCGAGACGCCGACGATGTTGCTGGAGACCTCGGCGGTGCCGCCGGCGGCGTGCTGGATGTTGCGCGCGATCTCGCGGGTGGCCGCGCCCTGCTCCTCGACCGCGGCCGCGATCGCGGTGGTCACGTCGTTGATCTCGCTGATGGTGTTGGTGATGTTTCTGATAGCGCCGACCGCCGAGGTGGTCACCTGCTGCATGCTGGCAATTTGCGCGCGGATTTCGTCGGTCGCTTTCGCGGTCTGGTTGGCGAGGCTCTTCACCTCGGAGGCGACCACCGCAAAGCCGCGGCCGGCTTCGCCGGCGCGCGCGGCCTCGATGGTGGCGTTGAGCGCGAGCAGGTTGGTCTGCGAGGCAATGGTCTGGATCAGATCGACCACGACGCTGATGCGGCCGGCGTTTTCGGCAAGCCCCTGCATGGTGGCGTCGGTGGCGCCGGCCTCATCGACGGCCTTGCGGGCAATTTCCGCCGAGGTCACGACCTGGCGGCCGATTTCCGAGATCGATGAGGACAGCTCCTCGGTGCCGGAAGACACGGTCTGCACATTGACCGAGGTCTCCTCGGCAGCGGAGGCCACCGCGTTCACCAGCGCGCTGGACTGATCGGCGGTCGCCGACATGCTTTGCGCGGTCGCCTGCATGGAACCGGCGGACTTCTGCAGGCTGTCGAGCGCGCCGCGGACGGCGGCCTCGAATTCGACGATCCGGGCCTCCATGCGGCTGGCGCGTTCGGACTTGGCGACGCGATCCATGTCCTGATCGGCCGAGAGCATGCGGGCCTCGATCATGCTTTCGCGGAAGATTTCCAGGGAACTTGCCATCGAGGCGATTTCGTCGTTCTGGCTCGAGCGATAGATTTCCGTTTCGAGATCGCCGTCGGACAAAAGCTGCATCGAGCGCTGCAGCGCGCGAATCCTGCGCAGGATGTTGCCGCCTACATAGAGCCAGACGAACAGCGCGGATCCGATCAGGGTGAGGCCGCCGAGCGCCAGCATGACCAGCGTCGCGAGCGAAATCTCGCGGCGCGCCTGGAAGGTCGAGTCGTTGGTCTCGGTCTGCACGCCGTCGACCAGTTGCTGCACGCTGATGCCGAGTCCGACATTGAGCTTGCGGGTCTCCTCGAGCACGATCTGGCCGTAGTCGTTGGCGTCCAGTTCCTTCTGGCGCAGCTTGAAGACGCCGGTCTTGCCTTCGCCGAGCGCCAGCAATTTCAGCGCGGCGTCATTGAGCTTGATGGTCCCGGAGTTCTTGGGCAGCGAATCGAGGTCCGACTTGAGGCGCGGCAGCGCCGTCTTGAATTCCTTTTCGATCGCATCCAGCGTATCGCCGGAGCCGGCCGAGAGCGCCGCGGTCATGTCGGATACCATCAGATTGCCGCTGGCGACGACATTGCCGAGTTGCTCGACGGCGCGCGCCGCCTCGGTTGCGTCATCGGGAGAAAGATTGGCCGATTGCAGGATGGCGTTGATCTGGGTCTGGGCGTCCATCATCGCAGGCGCGGCTGCGGCGACGAAGCTCGCCTGCGCCTTGCGCAGCGCGTCGTACTGCTTCTCGTGCTGGGCTGCGGCTTCGAGCCGTTCGCGCGCCGCGGAGCCCAGGCTCGTGATGGTGTCGTCGATATTCTTGACGGTCTCGGTGAGGGCGGCGACCACGGTCTTGTCGGCGCCGAGTTCGATGATCTCGCCGAGTTTGGCCAGCGTGCCCTGCTGGGCTTCCTTCATTTTCCTGGTGCGTTCGTCCAGCGCCTGCTGGTTTTCCGAGGCCAACAGCGCCGGTCCCTGACTGGCAAGGCTGGCGCTCTGGGCGGCAAGCTGCAGGCTGGCCGAGAGCCGCGGGATATCCCGCCCCGAGAGGTCGAGCATGCTCTGGCCGAGATGGTTGAGCACCATGCCGGCGCCGGCGCTGATGACGATGGCCATGCCCGCGATCACGGCGAAGGCGGCGAACAGGCTGCCCCTGACACCCCAGCGCTGCCGCAAAAATCTCAAGAAACCAAACAGTTTGCCAACCTTGAAACGCGCCGCCATGCCGTCCCCACCCTGCTCGGAATCGTCGGGGCGCAGTATCGCGTTGCCCGGTTAACAAAATCGGGAACAATCAAGGGTTTTGGGTAAATTTTGCGCGGCGTCGTTCGATTTGACGCGTTTTCTGCACGCGAGCCAATCCCCACACCGGACGCGGACCAAGCCCAGGACAGGCTTTCGCTCGAAAACGCCATCAAACAAAAAGGCCGGCACGAGGCCGGCCTTTCCGTCGAATTCGAAACAGATGCGGATCAGTAGTTCGCGACCACCGGGCTTGCCCAGTTGAAGCGATAGTTCACGCCGACCTTCACGACATGGTCGTCGGTGGTGAAGCTGCCGAACGGAACCAGAGCGGCCGGCGCGATGAAGTTGGCGCTGCCGAAGTTGTAATACTGATATTCGACCTTGGCCGACCAGCTCGGCGCGAACATGTATTCGACGCCGGCGCCGACGGTGTAGCCGTCACGATGGTTGCCATTGATCGCGAATGCGACCGGCACGCCGCCGAGCGTCACCGACTCGTTGTTGTCGGAAAACGCATAGCCGCCCTTCACGTAGAGCAGTCCCGGGCCCCAGGTGTAGCCGACGCGGCCGGTCAGCGAACCCAGGCCGCGCTGGTTGTTGTTGTAGGCAAGTGCGCCCGGGAATACCGCGCCGACGCTGCCGCTGAGCCAGCTGAACTGGGCTTCGGCGCCGAGCACCCAGTTCGGAGCGAACTGGTAATCCGCGCCACCCTGCACACCGCCGAGGAAGCGGCCGTTGCTGTTGTTGCCGGTGGTGAGCCCGTTGAAATTATTGCTGCTCGCGAAGGCGCCGCCGAGGTGACCGCCGATGTAGAAGCCGGTCCAGTTGTAGATCGGCGCGGCATAAGCCGGAGCCTTGGCGTAGCGGGGCGGGCGCGTCCCGAGATCGGCTGCGAGTGCTGGCACGGTCGCGCCGAGAGCGACGAGGGCCACAGTACCGAGTAGAAGCTTCTTCATTGGTGTTGTTCTCCGACAGATCATTAATTCGACAGGCGCCGCGTGTTGGCTCCATCCATGGGCAGCGCACTTAACCCGCTTTTGAATAAAATGCTGTCACCCGCAAGCCACAGTGGATGAGAACCCAACCCATTGGGGAACAACAAGATTCCGTGATTAATGAGGTCTTAATCAAACCTGAAAGAAGCCTTAATTTTTTGCACGCCGAAGAAACCTCCCGGCCCGCGCGCGCGATCCGAAAAGTTCCGCAGCAAACCAGATAGGTGCGCGCGAGAAACGAGCAGCTCTCTATAATTTCTCGACCGCCTTGAACGAGCCGTCCGGCTGAATCACGGTGAGAAAAACCTTGGGCGGGATGTCCCGCGCCTTCGGCCCGAACGTCATGATGTTTCCACTGATGTCGAAGCGGCCGACCTCGTTGATGAGCCGCAGCATCTCCGCGCGGGTCGGATCGGGTCCCGCCAGTTCGAGCGCCGCCGCCACCAGACGGCCGGCGAGATATCCCTCCAGCGAAACGAATTCCGGCTTGAGAGCGGGATCGAGCGCCTTTTCGGCGGCCTGGTAATCGGCGACGATCTTGACCGAAGCGTCCCATGGAAAAGGCACGACCTGGGAGACGATCACGCCCTTGCCCTCCGGACCGAGTTCCTTCGCCAGCGCGTTGGCGCCGACGAAGCTGATATTGACGAAGATCGGATTGAAGCCGGTCTTGTGCGCGAGCTTGATGAACTCGGCGCACGGCCCATAGGTGCCGACCATGACCACGGCTTCTGGTTCGGTGCGCTTGAGCGTGCGCACCGCGGAGCCGACCGCCTTGGTGTTACGCTCGAAGGTGCCTTCCGCCGTCAGCTCCATATTGCGCTTTGCCAGCGCCAGCTTGACGCCGGCCAGGCCGTCGCGTCCGAAGGCATCGTCCTGGTAGAAGATCGCGATGCTCCTGACATGCCGATCCTCGGTCAGGTGCTTGACCCAGGCCTCGGCTTCGGCGCCGTAGCTGGCGCGAATGTTGACGACATTGTGCAGCTCCGGCGCGCGCAGGAAGGCGGCCCCGGTGAACGGACCGATGAACGGCACGTTCCGCGCTTGCGCGATCGGAACGGTCGCCGCGGTGGTCGGCGTGCCGACCGCGCCGATCAGCGCAAATACCTTGTCCTGCTCGATCAGCCGGGTGGTCTGATCCACCGAACGGTCGGGGTCGTAACCATCGTCGCGGCTGATCAGATCGAGCTTGCGGCCGTGCACGCCGCCTTTGGCGTTGATCTCGGCGAAGGCGGCAAGGATACCCTGCCGCATGCCTTGACCGAGCGCCGAAGAGGGGCCATCGAGGGCCGCCGCCTGACCGAACAGGATACGATCGGAACTGACCCCGGTCTCCTCGGCCCTGGCGTGAAGCGGATCCACCACGGCGAACACGATCGAAAGAACGGCGAAGATCGTCAGTTGTAATTGTCGCATGGTAACTCTTCCGCAGGATGTCGACTTCGTCGAAGTCCACCGCAAGATATTCCCACCTTGTGAAGAGCTCGCTAACCCTCGGCGATTATCGGACCCCGCATTATTCCGGGGGCACCCCACATCTTCACACAGATTGCATTTTAGCCGTCGCGTAAATCGTTAACTAAGCCATCCGGACTACACGGCAATGCTTGCAGATATTGGGGAGTCTTTAACCCGAGTCTATGTCCGATCGCTCCCGGGCACGTGTGCGGTGCCAGTTGTGACGAAAGACCGAGATGAGCGATCCGGGCGACAATCGCCAGGGCGATATGATCGAGCGACGACAGGTCGCTAGGTCGCGACGGCAGCTTCACCGGCCGGCGCTGGTCGCGGCTGGCATCGGATTGCTGCTGTCGCTGATCGCGGCCTACGCGGTCGGGCAGTGGGAGCAGCGCGTCATCAGGGCGGAGTTCGAGGGTGCCGCCGCCACCGAACTGATCGTGCTGCAGAACGGGATCAACGAATATCTCAGCCGGCTGGTCGCGCTGCGCACGCTGTTCGAATCCGCCAACGAGGAAATTACCCGCAGCGAGTTCGAGATTTTCAGCGGCCGGCTGTTCGAGAATCACCCCGGCATCCTTCGGGTCGGCTGGCTGCCCAAGATCTACGGCAAGGAACGCGCCGACTACGAGGCAGCCGCGATCAATGACGGCGTCGCTGGCTACACGATCAAGGCTTTCGCCGATGGCGGCGTGGTTTCGCCGGCGCCGCCGGGCAACCAGTATTATCCGGTCTACTTCTCGACCGAAGCGAAAACCTCCCCAGTCTACGGGCTGGATTATTCGACCGAACCGACGCGGTGGAACACGCTGGAGCGCTCGCGCGACAACGATTCGATCGCGGCGCTGCCCACCAAACTGGTCTACGACCTGAGGGGCGGCACCCACGGCGTGCTGGTCAGCGTGCCGGTCTATGTCAAGGGCACGTCGCGCACCACGATCGCCGACCGGCGGCGCAACCTGAACGGCTTCATCGCCGGCATATTCGACCTGGCACAGCTGCTGCAATCGATCCGTGCGGCGACCGCGGCCTCTTCCGCCATCGCCATCAACGCCTACCCGCCCGATCTTGGTCGCAGCGCCGGAGCGCACTATCGCGCGGTGCCCGATTATTCGTCGGCGCCGCTGACCGCGAAGGCGATGAAGGCCTTTGCGTCGCCGGCGCGCTGGTCGGGCGCGCTCAGGATCGGCGATGCCAACTGGCAAGTGGTGGCAATTCCCGCCGCCGGCGGCCGGCTGACCGCGCGCTATGACCGCGCCTTGGCGGTGCTGGCCGCCGGACTGATCGTTACCGTCTTTGTGGCGATCTATCTCGGGCTCGCCGGCCGCAATGCTCGCCAGATCGAACTGGCCAACCGGCGCGTGCTGGAACTGGCCCGGATCGACGCCCTGACCGGGCTGCCGAACCGCGCGGTCTTTCTCGAACAATTGGAGGCCGCGGTCGATACGCGCGTATGCCCGCGGGGCGACACCTTCGCGGTGCTGATGCTCGATCTCGACCGCTTCAAGAACGTCAACGATTCGCTGGGGCATGCCGCCGGCGATGCTCTGCTGCGCGAGGTGGCGAAGCGCCTGCGGTCGGCGCTGCGCTCGACCGACCTGCTGGCGCGGCTGGGCGGCGACGAATTCGCCATCATCCAGTCCGGCTGCGACGATCAACGGCAGGGTTCGATCGATCTGGCGGCGCGGATCTGCAAATCCATCGCCGAGCCGTTCCTGCTGCCGGGTTGCCGGGTCGAGGTCGGCACCAGCGTCGGCATCGCGATGGTGCCGGAGCACGGCCATGATCGCGAGCAGCTCCTGAAAAAGGCCGACCTGGCGCTGTACCGTTCGAAGTCCGCGGGCCGCAACTGCTTCACGCTCTACGACGAAGCCATGTCCGCGGAGCTGGAAGCGCGCACCACGCTGGAGGGCGACCTGCGCGACGCCATCGCGCGCTGCCAGTTCGAGGTGCACTATCAGCCGTTCTTCGACGTCCAGAGCGGCGATCGGAAGGGGTTTGAAGCGCTGGTTCGCTGGCGCCACCCCATCCGGGGGCTGGTGCCGCCCGACCAGTTCATTCCGCTCGCCGAACAGACCGGCCTGATCGTGCCGCTCGGCGAATGGGTGCTGCGGCGGGCCTGCGACGACGCGACGTCCTGGCCCGAAGGCGTCAAGGTCGCCGTCAACCTGTCGCCGGTGCAATTCAAGCAGGCCGATCTGTTCGATATCATCCAGTCGGCGTTGCAGAATTCAGGTTTGCCACCGCAGCTGCTGGAAATCGAGCTGACCGAATCGGTTCTGCTGGAACGCGCGGTCGAAAACCATGCCTTCATGCAGAAGCTCAAGAGCATCGGGATCTCGCTGTCGCTCGACGATTTCGGCACCGGCTATTCGTCGCTGAGCTGCCTGACCGCGTTCCCGTTCGACAAGATCAAGATCGACAAGTCGTTCATCTCCAGTCTGACCAAGCGCGACAAGAGCTCGGCGATCATCTCGTCGGTGGTGACGCTCGCCCGCGGCCTCGACATCTCGGTCACCGCCGAGGGCGTCGAGACGGCGGAGCAATTCGAGCAGCTGCGAACGCTCGGGGTGAATTTCGCGCAAGGCTATCTGCTCGGGCGCCCGGTGCCGCTCGGCGAACTCGAGGACCAGCCGCAGACGTTCCGCCTGCGCAAGGATGCGGCGTAGGCGGGGAGGGTTCCGTGCCGCCTACGGGCCGTTCGACCAAGGTCGCGCGGGGCTGGGCCGACCATGCGCCGCTTGCTCGGGATGGCAGGCTGAAATCCACCGGCGTTGTATCCGATACGCCGATGGGTCCCATCTGAAAAAGCTGGCTTATCCGACTACGCTGCATTCCTTAGCTCCTCCTCATGAGCAACCCAAGCCCAGTCGAGGAAGAATACTATGAACCAATCATTCACGCCCGTCCGTGTCGGACGCTACACTTTACCAAACCGTCTGGTCATGGCCCCGATGACCCGCAGCCGCGCGAAGGTCGACGGCACGCCGGGAGAACTGGCCGCCGAATATTATGCCCAACGCGCCGGCGTCGGCCTGATCGTCACCGAAGGCACCCAACCTTCGGATGATGGCCAGGGCTACCTCGCTACGCCGGGCATCTACAGCCCAGCGCATATCGCGGGGTGGAAGAAGGTGACGGCAGCCGTGCATGGCAAAGGCGGTCATATCTTCATCCAGATCATGCACGCGGGGCGTATGTCGCACCCCGACAACACGCCGCATCATCGTCAAGCCGTAGCACCCTCCGCGATCGCGCCGGGCGCACAGATGTTCACCG
>Ga0210410_10005732_pt1 | contig 10794 bp, 7 predicted proteins | sample IncBWC4MmetaG_FD_161058 | JGI IMG/M metagenome (GOLD analysis project Ga0210410, IMG submission 161058) | Forest soil microbial communities from Barre Woods Harvard Forest LTER site, Petersham, Massachusetts, United States - Inc-BW-C-4-M | ecosystem: Environmental > Terrestrial > Soil >... | reverse complement strand
TCGGCATGCACAAATTGAAACCGCGATTCGTTGATCGCATGCGCGCCGATGATCTGCGTGTCCGTGGCCTGAAACGTGTGCTCCTCCCCCAGCGTGTCGGTCCCCAACTGCGGCAGATTGAACTGCCCTACGTTGGCGTTTGTTCCGACGTCCCGATAATACTGGTAGCGCACTGTCAGCGTGTTGTTCGGCGTGATCTGGTAATCGATCCGCGGGCTGAGGTTGGTGCGGGTCTGGGGGTTTGCCACCGCGAGACTCTCGGGAACAATCGCGAAGTTGTTGGCCGGATCGAGCACCTGGGCGCTGACTACGTTTAGCGCCCCGATGTTGCGCCGCTCAATGTTAAAGAAGAACGATGCCTTCTTGTTGATCGGCCCGCCGATGTTTCCGCTGTACTGCTCGGAGTTGTAGTCTGGCGGCGACACACCGGCTTGCGTGGTTTCGAACGGATTTCTGGAGTTGAACGCCGAAGCATTTCCAAGCATTTGCAACTGCCCGTGCAACTTGTCCGTTCCCGGCTTCGTAAAGATCTCGATGCGTCCATAGCCCAGCTTGTCGTACTCGGACGAAAACGGATTCTGGTTGATGCGAATCTCGCGGATCGACGCTTTCGGCGGCAATTGCCCGGCGGTAAAGCCGTCAATATAGATTTGCCCGCCGTTCGGGCCCGCCGACGGCCCGGCCAGCGCCTGCAACTCCGATGACAACTCGTCGGGATCGTCAGAGAGCGCTTCCAGATCCTTCCCTTGCAAGACGATGCTGTTGGCGTTGTTCTGTGGGCTGACATCCAGCTGTGTCGTGGAGGCGGTCACTTCCACTTTTTCCTTCTCGACTTCCAGAGTAAGCGGAATGTTCAGGCTCAGGGATTGTCCGGCGGCCAGCGAAACGCCGTTCTTGTCGAACATGGCAAAACCCGCGGCCACGGCCTTGATTTCATAGCTTCCCGGTGCCAGATTCTTGAATTCGTAAATGCCATCTTTGTTGGTGGTGGTGTCCACGGAAGCGCCCGACGGCGTTGTCAACAACACGGTCGCACCCACCAGCGTCGCCCCGGATGGGTCCGTCACCTGGCCACGTATCACTCCGGTCTGGTTTTGCGCGCGGCACGGCAATGCCACCAGGATGGCCAACAGCAACGACAGAACGCCGCTTCGCCAAAATCTCTCCGTCACGTTGTTTCGCATCTCTCGACGATTCCGCCCCTTTGCAATTTCCGTCCCCAACACCGGCGCTATTGCCCCGCCGCGTCTCCTCCGCCGTTGCTCAAACTCCAGGGCGTCAAAATGCTCGAAGCTTGTTCCTGTGTCGTGGCTTGCAAAAGAGGTTCCACCCCACCCAGCACGGTGATGGCCGTCACTGGCGCGTCCTTCAGCCCGCCTGTGGCGACAATCATCACCGCTTCGCCTTTTTGAAAATCCCCCAACGGAGCCGCTGTTAACCGCCCCAATAGCTGCTGCAAATCTCCTCCGCCATTGCGTCCCTGCCCGCTCACCCCGCTGCCCGGGGCTCGCGGTGCGCCACCAGCTGGAGGGGCCGCCTGCCCTGCCGGGGTTAGACTCCCCGGCTCTGCGCCGCCTTTTAGCCGCGCAGCAATCATCTGCGCAATCTGCAGCGGCAACTTCCTCAACTGCGAATCGGAGCCGACCTTCACCACCTCGGACTTCTTCGTCGCCAGATCGGACACCGTGATCGTCCCTGCGTCGGCATCCACCGCCAGAATAATTCCTGCGATATTCCGGAACGCTCCGGTCACCACCTCATCCGCGGCAAAGCTGGCTCCGTCGGCGCTGCGCACCCCGCGCGCGCGCAACTGGTCGCCGGGACTCACTTCCGCCAGGCTGCTTATTCTTGCATCGTCAAATTTCACTGAGCCCGGCGCGTAACGCCGCATCAGCGTGCTCTTCCCGGCCTCAACCGTCACATCTTTCTTTCCTGCGGCGGTCATCGTTCCGATTGTGATCGCGCTCTGAGCCGGATCCACACTCTTCACCAGCCCGCCAATTCCATGCTTCTGCCACTCTTCCCTTTCGTGCGCTTGTCTTTCCGCGATGTCGTTCTTCTTCATCGCAATCACCGTTACCGCTTCACAAACCGCCGGGTCCCCCGCGCAGCGCAGCCGCACCAGCACGCGATCCCCTTGTTGAAATTCGGAGAACGGAATAGCCTCCGCTTGCGACAAGTCTTTCGAGCCGGGAGGCACGCGCAGCAATTTTGTTGCGGAGGTCACAGTTACTTTGGTTTCGGCCGCGGTATCGGTCGTTATGGTCAACGATTCGCCGGCGACCGTTTTGATTGTTCCCATGACCGGAGGAGTTTTTACGGCAGGAGTTGCGGGTGTTCCAGCCTGTCCAAGTGTCGAGGCTGGGCCGATCAGCGAGAGGCAAAGGCAAATTCCCGCTCGAACGGCACTTCCAGCGAAGCCGCGGCGTGTTTGAAATCCCAGCTTTTGCATTCAACTCTCCTCGAGTTCCCTCTGACGGGTGGGAGCGCGGGCGGGCCCGGACACACTCCACTATCTTACAGGCGAGACATGTCGTTTAGACGGCCTGAAAGGCCTTTCGCGTTTCATGGAACTTAAGGGGCTTCAGCCTGTGCGCCCGGGTCATCCTGCTCAGCGCCCGCTGCGTCAAATCCGGATCCTGCTGCTGTCCAATCCGCCGCTCAGATCCCTACAATCTCCCCCGCCGCATCCACATCCACTTCCAGCGCGCGCGACGCCTTCGGCAACCCCGGCATCAGCATCATATTCCCGGAAACGACCACCACAAATCCCGCTCCCGCCGAGAGCGACGCGTCCGTCACATTCAACTTCCAGCCCTTCGGCGCGCCCATCAATTTCGGATTGTCCGAGAGCGAATACTGCGTCTTGGCGATGCACACCGGCAATTTCCCGAAGCCCCAAGTCGTAAACTCCTCCAACTTCGCCTGGGCCTTTCCGCTTAGTGTCACGCCGGCGGCCCCATAGACCTCCCGCGCGACTTTCTGAATCTTCGCCTCCAGAATCTCATCCGTTTCATAAATTTGCTTCGCCCGGACGCCCGGATTTTTCTCGATAATCTCCACCACCTGCCGCGCCAAGTCCTGGGCCCCCGCGCCGCCATCCGCAAACGCGGTGTGCCGCGCGCTCGGCGCCCCATTTTCCAGGCACGCGCGCTCCAGCCTCTCCAGGTCCGCGTCCGTGTCCTTCGGAAAACGATTGACGGCCACCACCGTCGGCAATCCAAACTTGCGGAGAATCTCTAAATGCTGTGCCAGGTTCGGAATTCCCTTTTCCAGGTCGCCTTCGCCCTGGTTCCGCAGGCTTTGCACCGTCGTCACCAGCACCGCCGCCGCCGGGCTTACGCCCGTCAAGCGGTAAACGATATCAATATACTTCTCCGCGCCCAGGTCCGCCGCGAAGCCGCATTCGTTCACCACATAGTCCGCCAGCCGCAGCCCCATCTCCTGTGAAACCACACTGCTCGTTCCGTGGGCAATGTTTCCAAACGGCCCGGTATGCACGAACGCCGGCACCCCTTCGACTGTTTGCACCAGGTTCGGTTCGATTGCCTCGGCGAGCAGCGCCATCATCGCGCCCGTGGCCTGCAGATCTCCCACATGAACGGGCTTTCCGGTCCGCGTAATCCCCACCACGATCCTGTCCAGCCGGTGGCGCAGGTCCACGCGATCCCGGGCCAGCGCGACGATGGCCATGATCTCGGAAGCCGCGGTGATCACAAATCCCGTGCGTCGCGCCGCTCCCTCTTTCTTGCTCCCCGCGTTCACCACAATTTCCCGCAGCGCGCGGTCGTTCATGTCCATCGTGCGCGGCCAGGGGATACGTTCCGGGTCGAGGTTCAATTCATTGCCGTGAAACAGATGCGCGTCCACCAGCGCCGCAAGCAGATTGTGTGCGGAGGCGATGGCGTGAAAATCCCCGTGAAAATGCAGATTGATCTTCGCCGCCGGCTCGATCGTGGATCTGCCGCCGCCCGCCGCCCCGCCCTTCATGCCAAACACGGGACCGAGTGACGGCTCCCGCGACGTGATGATCGCTTGCTTGCCAATGCGCGCCAGCCCCTGAGTTAATCCGATCGAAGTGACCGTCTTGCCCTCGCCGCTCGCCGTCGGCGTCGTAGCCGTCACCAGAATCAGCTTGCCGCGCCGCGGGAATGCGCTGTCGTTTAAAAGCTCCAGGCGCACCTTTCCGCCATACGGACCAATCTGTTCGAAATATTTTCCAGGAAGATCCAGCTTTTTTGCGATTTCCACAATCGGGCGCAGGGATTTAGCCATGTTCCTTTTTGCGAGCCGTTCGCTTCAGCTCATTCCTCACTCACCGATCCATGGGATCGGCGAAGCCGCAGGAGGGGGCAGTCTCTCTCCAGACATTGCGGCTCGGCTTACTCGTAATGCAGGTTTAGAATATCATTCCCCCACAGCCGATCGTTCCCAATCTTGGCTTACTCGAGCGGCCGTCGATAGCGTGCGGCTTCTAAAGGGGCTGATTCGTGCACGATCCGCTGGTTTCATTCCCCGCGCGGAAGAGTATAATGACGGGCGTGGGGTCCAGAGGCTAGGCCCCGCTCCCGCCCTGGGCCCACCGATTCGGCAAACCTTCGCTTCCCCGCCGCTGAAGGACCTTCCGAAAATATAACCCGCCTCTTGAGAGTCATGACCCTGCGAAACATTAACCTCGAACGTCGCGAAAGGCAGAGAAAGGTGCCGGATCAATTTGCCTTTTTGCAGCTGGAAGGCGATGACGGCGGAACGATATTGGACATCTCCGAAGGCGGCCTCCGCTTTGAGTCGTTTGCCCCTGTTCGCCAGAACGGCCCAATGCATTTTTGGTTTTCCCTGAATCTTCGCGAGCGCATCGAGGCCTGGGGCGAACTCGCCTGGATCGACGCGGCGAAAAAATCTGGCGGTCTCAGATTCTTGCGCCTCTCCGCGGAAGGTCGCGCGCAGATTCACGCGTCTATTTCCCGGCCTTCAACCCAGGGAATTCCCGCAACCAGTGGCCCTCGCGAGACCGGCGCCGTCTCTACCATCGTCTCCAGAACGCAACCCCGCGAAACCACGAGTTTCTTCGGGACTCGACAATCCGGTCATTCCAGCATTCCCTTCCCCGCGCAGCAGGAATCGGCGGCCAGCGGAATGCTCGTGCCCATCGAACGGCATGTCGCGGCCTTGCGGCGCCAGATGATCGTTGGCGTTTTGCTCGGCGCCAGTCTCGCAGGCATCTTATCTCTCTCCTTGATCGAGATTTCGCAATACCGGCAGAAGAATGCAGCCGCCCCAAAAGCGCCGGCAGCGGCAACGTCTGAAACCGGACTGCCAGCATCCTCCAGATCGCCCATTCCCGCAGGCACCGGCCCTGCGGATGTCTTCGCCATCCCTACTCCAAAAAAAGGGGGAACCGCCGCCCGTATTCCGGCCACGCCCTCGGTGGATACTGGCGCCCGCCCTAGCCGCCCCAAAAATCCCCTGACGCCAGATCAGCTCTGGGCTCTGGTGCAGGCAGGAAACACCACCGCAGCGGGAGCGTTGGCTGAGCTTTATATCAAGGGCGAAGGGGTCCCCCAGAGCTGCGCCCAGGCGCGCGTGCTCCTGCTGGTGGCCTCTGAAAAGCGCAACGCGGCAGCCATCAAGCGCTTGGCGGAACTCGACAAAGGGGGCTGTCCCGCAAACTAGCGCTTCCTTTCATCGCGGCTCGCCCAGCGCCGCGAGCTGTCTTCCCTGGAAAAGTCAGCCTGGCATCAAGGAAAATTTCCCAGTTCTAGTACCGCCAGATCGGACACTGCTTCTCTCGATGCGCTCTTCTTCCTTGATAGTCCATGCCTTACAGGCGCACGTGAAACTCGCAAGTCGGCCCCCTCGTTGCTACAAGAATCTTCGAACAAGGTGTATTTGTGCGGACTGACGCGCGCTCCCGGAATTTTTTTGGGCCGCGGACAGCCCCCGGGGGTCGCGACACCGGCCATCCAGGAAAAAATTGGGGAGGTTGGAAATGCAAGAGCACCAGGGAATGGACGAACACGAACACGTTATGGGACACGACGCAAGGGGCACAAATCGCTGGCTGGTGATTGCCATCGTGGCGCTGCTGGTAGTCGCCGGCTTGGCAGCTGGTTACGGCTACCGGCAACAGCTTCTGGTTGGCCATTTGACGGCACAACAAACCGTGGCCGATGCGACCATCACCCAGATGCAGGGGCAACTGAACGCCGTGACCTCCAAGCTCAACGACATGACCGCGGCCCAGGCGCAAGCCCAGTCGCTAGGAGCGAAGCAGGCTGACAAGAAAACAGCCGCAGGCAGCCCCCGAACTGGCGCCAAGCGGACGACCGCGACGGACAAGCGCTTCAAGCAACTGCAATCGGAACTCACCGAGCAGCAGAAGCAATTGAAAGACACCCAGGACCTGGTGGCCAAGAACCGTGCCGACCTCGAAGGCAATATCAGTTCGACGCGCGATGAACTGAATGGCTCCATTGCCAAGACCCACGAGGAACTGGTGGTGCTCGAAAAGCGCGGCGAGCGCAGCTACACGGAGTTTGACCTGATGAAGGCCAAGCAATTCCAGCGCGTGGGACCGGTCACCTTGTCGCTGCGCAAGGCCGACACCAAACACAAAAACTACGACCTTGAAATGATTGTGGACGACAACCAGATGGGCAAGAAAAAGGTGAATCTGTACGAGCCGATCTGGATCCACATCGAAAACGAATCTCAACCGGTGCAGATCGTTGTGAACCGCATCGAAAAGAACCTGATCCACGGTTACGTCAGCGCCCCGAAATACAAACCGTCTGAACTCGCAACATCCGGCGCGGCCGGCACGCTCAGACCGGTTGCTGCACACGTACAGGACAACGGCAGCCAGACCCAACCGAGCTCCAGCCAACCGCAACCGTAAGGCGTTGAACCAATGTTGGCCAGAGTGGGTGGCCTACCCTTTCTGAGTTATGCCCGACTGTCGGGTTGGGAGGGTAGGTCCTCGGATGTCCGTTTCTTCGCGTGGCATTTCCGACGCCGCGTTCCCCAGGTTCGGGGTTAGAAACTGGGTCTACTGGAGCAAATGGAACAGGATGGCGGGTTTTAAAGTTTCAGGGCTGAGAGAATATCCCAGCCCCTCGACGGCGGGGACTGTACTGCGTCCTGATTCGATGATCGACCCGAACGTCCGCAACCTCGACCTTGACGCTCAGTCTACCGGTCGCCGTCAGTGATCGGATTACGCTTTCCGGCTGCCTCCCTTTGATTCCTTCATAGAGCCAGGCTGATAGTAATCCAATAACAGTTTTCTGCCGGCAGGATTGAATAGCTGGTAATGAGCAATTCCATATTTTTGTGACCAGCACTGTAAGGTTGTGCCCAAGACGCCAAAACCATATTTCACGCTCCGGGCAAAATTGATCGAGGAAGCTTCCGGGAAATACTTCGTGGGGCAAGAGATCTCACCGATCCGATAGCCGAAACAAAGACACTGCGCGAGAATCTCGTTGTCAAAGACAAAGTCATCGGAGTTCTCAAGAAGTGGCAAAGTTGTCAGTACGTCCTTGGCGAAAGCTCTCAGACCGGTATGATATTCGGATAACTTCGCTCCGGTGAAGACGTTCTGAAATGCTGTCAGGAAGCGATTGGCCACGTACTTGTAGAAAGGCATCCCGCCTCGCAGAGCGCCACCGCCGAGGATTCTGGAGCCGAGCACAACATCGTAGACTCCAAAGGCAATCATGCTAGCCATTGCGGTTACGAGCAGCGGCGTATACTGGTAATCAGGGTGAACCATCACGACGATGTCTGCCCCTGCAGTCAGGGCCTCACGGTAGCAGGTCTGCTGGTTTCTGCCATATCCATAATTCTTGTCGTGGACAAAAATCTGCAAGCCCAGGCTTTCTGCGATTCGCACGGTCTCGTCTCCACTTTGGTCGTCGACGAGGATGGTTGTATCAACAATTTCAGGGAGTTCGCGAACGGTCTTCTCGAGCGTTTTCGCTGCGTTGTAAGCTGGCATCACAACGACAACGCGCTTACCGTTAATCACCTTTTGACTCCTCTTTCTAAGCCGCCACAGCCATGAATCTCTGGCTTGCCGTGTTCTGATGGAGTTTTACAAAGTTCCCGCTGCCATTTTCCAGATAGCATACCATCTGAGGTTTCTGCGGGTGCTATTCAGCCATCAATTGGCTTGCTCTCTGCTGGGCCTGGTTAATGTCGGTCGAGAAACGGAGTGCCTGTTGGTAACTCAACTGGGCTTCCTGGACGCGTTTGCCTTGGTAGAGCGCGTGTGACAGCAGTAGATAGCCGACGTCGCTAGGCTCGACCGAGACCAACCGCGCGAAATAGTAAATGGCTTGGTTCCAATCACCGGTTTTCTCGGCGATGAGCCCCAGATCGCGAAGAACAATTGGAGACACCCGGTCTAGTTTCAGGGCGGCCTCGTAGTTCTGTTGCGCGCGGGTGTAATCGCGGAGCGCAAAGTAGACCGAACCGAGGTTGCTATAGGCAGAAGCGCGAAGTTGAGTGTTGGTCGTCAGTTCGAGCACCAACTCATAGCGTGTCGCCGCCTGCTTCAAATCACCCTGCTCCTGGGCGTAGATTCCGAGATTGAGTTGGCTAGTGGGATCCGCGGGTTCAAGTGCTGCGGCGGTGCGGAAATGCGGGATCGCCTCGTCGCGCCTGCCATGCTTGATCAAGGTCACGGCAAGGTTATTTTCGGCTACGAAATTGAGCGGGCTGACGGCCAGTGTGTGCGACCATAGCTTGAAACCGTCTTGCCAGTAACGCATCTGAATGCGGGTGACGGCGGACAATCCACACAGGACGGCCAATCCGGCAGTGACCACGTATTTCGCTTTAATATGACGCACGCTGGCCAATTCTCCTGCAGCCCAGACGATCATCACGAAAAGACCGATCAATGGCAGATAGGCATAGCGATCAGCCATGGCCTGGTTTCCAACTTGAACCAAGCCAATCATTGGAACCATCGTCCCCAGAAACCAGAACCACCCGACGAACAGGTAGCGGGACTCGCGATATTTCAGAACGGCCCACGTGACGGCGAGCAGGAAAAGCGCCGAGGAAGCCACCTGCCACTTCGGCAAGGCGTGCGGAAACGGATAAATGGGGACAAGGTGGGACGGCCAGACCGTCTTCTCGATATACAGCATGTAGCAAACAATCGCGTTTTCAAGCCGTAGTAGAGGGGAAATTGTAGCAGTCGAGACCACGGCCCCACCCACGCTCTGCGCGATCATTGTAATAGCTGCACTGGCGGCCGACAGCACCAGAAGGGGGATTTTTTCTAGGCACAACTTACTAACGGGCTGGGTGCTGGCGGCAAAGGGCAAGCCGCTGCGGGAAGCCTGATCGTGCGATTCCTCATTAGCAGCGAAGGACATTCTTCCGAGCGGCCAATAATCCAGCAGCAGAAGCAGTAGCGGCAGTGTAATGACCATCGGCTTCGACATGAGGCCCGCAGCAAAGAAAATGGCGACCACCAGGTAGCGCAAAACCCCCGGTCTCCGGACGTACCACCCGTATCCGGCCAATGCGAGCAGAAGAAATAGCATGCAGAGCACGTTCTTGCGTTCCGCCACCCATGCGACCGACTCAACATTGAGGGGATGCAGGGCAAAAAGTGCAGCCACCATCAGGCTGCGCCCGGTGTATCCGGTGAACCACTGCAGAATCAAGAACAGCACGAGCGCGTTCATGGCGTGCAGCAAAAGGCTGGTGTAGTGATGGCCCGCTGCGTTGAGCCTGAAGAGCTGGCAGTCGAGAGCATGCGACAGCCAGGTTAGCGGATGCCAGTTCGCCTGATCCCAGGTCGTGAAAGCCCATGAAATCGTGCCCCAACTCAGACCCGCTTGCACGTGGGGGTTGTCGGTAACATAGCCTTCGTCGTCGTAGCCCACAAAACCATTGCGAGTCACCGGGTTGTAGAGCGCCAGGGTGACCATCACAAGCAAAAGACCCAGTACCAGATTGCGTTTCGCGGGAGAACGAAACATTCCTCCAGATTCCTGGCGGGGTTTTGGAGCAACAACTGGCGTGGGATGGCTTTGAATGATTACGCCCAGCATTTCCTGAATCCAAGGCTATAGTGGAGGCTGGCGAGTTGCAAAGAAAAATCTACTGGGACTGCGCGCTTTCGTAAACTCGATTGTAGAAGGCGTCGTTAGCCGAAAATAAGAAAAGTGCCGATGCCCTTGACCAGGTGTCGGCGCTCACCCGAGTACTTCCCTCGGCGCAAGCCCATCACAAAGACCATACATTAGTTCCTCCCTGATGAACCTGCCATCATACGGGTCGTAGTATCTGGCGCGGTAATACGATAAGGCGAAAAATGTGCCCCACGAGGAATCCCGGGGTCGCGACGGGCGTACTCATTGCTTCTGCTGGTGTCCTAGAATCAGGCATGTTTCATGATCTTCCTGAATGAAGCGCGTTACCAGCGGGAACGCCGCCCGCAAGAGACGTTCAATCTCTGAGGTCGTACAGTTGCGTGTACCAACCCAAATGAGTTTGGGCGGCGCTCCCGAGAGGACGCTGCGCTCCTCAAAGTCAGAGTCCTTCGAAACGATGGTGAAACCGCTCGTCTTGGCGTAGTCCCAGATCGCAGCCTCGTCTGTGCTGCCCAATCCACATTGATGGACATGGGCCGAACCTGGGTAAAGGTCGGACAAGACATCGATCAGCTGAGGAGAGAGATTTCGTCAAAAAGGAGCTTCACGCGTTCAACATTTCCAGTTTGCGCTCGCGATCAGCCGCGAACGCGAGACACGCACGGATATCTTGCTCCGT
>Ga0210410_10005731_pt1 | contig 10795 bp, 10 predicted proteins | sample IncBWC4MmetaG_FD_161058 | JGI IMG/M metagenome (GOLD analysis project Ga0210410, IMG submission 161058) | Forest soil microbial communities from Barre Woods Harvard Forest LTER site, Petersham, Massachusetts, United States - Inc-BW-C-4-M | ecosystem: Environmental > Terrestrial > Soil >... | reverse complement strand
GTCTTCGTTGTTAATGTTTCGATGGCTGGAATCCTGTATTTCTCTCCAACTCAGTCGCGGAATCCGGCAAATTGCGGCACTCGATTCGGAAGCTCTTCCGATAGTGATAATGCGGAGTGTCGGCAAATGATGCATCATTAGAAAGTGGTCTTTTGCTATCGCCACATGACCACTTCCAAGTTAGGTGACCATAATCGTGCCTCTAGCCGAAATCATTAATGAAATTGATGTGTATCTGCTCCGCCTTCGACAAGCCCGCGATCTTCTCGCAGCTTCAACGATGACTGAACAGCGTTCGCCGGCGCGCAGCCGTCAAAGGGCAATCAACGCCCGGAAGCGCGATAGGGCCACGCGAAGCGTGCAGCCGCTTCCCAAGAAGAAGCTTCCGGATGGAATCGCGACTCGCAAGCCAAAACCCGCGGCCGAGAATATCTACGGATCGCAGAACCGAGTTTCTGTGACGGTCGAGACCGCCGAAAGAAACGAACCAGCGTTCTTAGCTCCAGAACCAGCGTCGCATCAGGTCGAAGGAGCGATGTCTCTTCAGAAGGAAAACCCGCGAACTACGCCGCAACGCCACAGGCCTGTGCGGCAGAAGAAAGCCCCCGCGAATCTCGAGACCTCCCCAATGCCAGCCACAGCCTCCAGCAGGCCGGTACCTACTGGATGGATTGTCGTTTCGGCCGAGGAAGCGAAACGACAGAGAGAGCCTGAGGCGCATCTCGCCCAGTTGCGCTCTGCTGCGCCCTCGAGAGGATTGACCGGCAGAAAGGCATTCGAGGCGTTATTCGGAGACACTTCCGAATCCTCCGGAACTTCGCCGAATTTCAAGCACTAAATCGGCGGGGTTATTACACAATTTCGGTTCGTTCGGAGTACCCTGCTTCGGCCGGTTCAGGTGAGGCATTGATTTGCCGGATCAATGTCTCTCGGCAGAAGAGGCGCAATCTGATGGGGTAAACATCCGAGCACTTCCCCAAAGTGTGCCCATCATGGTCGACACAGAAGTCGCTCATCCCAACGCTTCCCGTGAACACCGAGGCGACCATTTTGAAAGAAGGCTGGAGATCCTGTGCTTGGCAGTTCGCTCGCCAAGGCCCGGGAAGTGAATTTTCCCGGGCCTTGGCGAACGTTTAGATCCCGAGGCCGGCCGCCTCATTCTCGCGAAAGATCTCACCGGACCTTATATAGCGCCGCAACGTCGCAACCGTCTTGTGGCCCGTCTGACGCATGATGACGAACTCACGCACGCCGTTCATCGCGGCCTGGGTGACGCAGCCTGCCCTGAGCGAATGGCCGCCGAGTTCCTCCACCTTCAATCCCGCCCTGCCAGCTGCACGCTTGAGGAGCTTGCCGATCGAATCCCTGTGCAGGCCTCGCCGCGAAACATGACCATAGCGGCCAACCGAACGAAAGACCGGACCGTCGGAAATTTCGGAAGCGGCGAGCCACTGCTGGAGTGAGCGAACCGGACACGTTTCCTGACTGGTCCCAAAGGGCAGGCCCACCTCTCGTCCGGCGCCCTCCTGGTCCGTTTTCGACTTGCGAACGGAGATGACGACGCCGTCGGAGGAGAACTTGAGGTCACATTGACAAATGCCGGCGAGTTCCGAGCGGCGAAATCCGCCCGCGAATCCTACCAGAACGATAGCGGAGTCACGGAGCCCAATCAGGCCCTCCCGCCTGGCGGCGACAATCCAGCGGATGTCGGCGGAGAGAAGCGGGTCCTTTCCGTGCTGCGCGGTGCCGATGGTGCGGCGGACGCCTTTGAGCGTCTCGCCGACGACGAAGTGGCGGGTCGTGGCCGGCGAATTCGTAAAGCCTGCTGCCTGGTGCGCCTTGGTGATCGAGGTGAGACGGCGGGTGATGGTGCCCGACGCCAATGTGGACGCACGGTCGGCAATGTAGAGGGCCACGGTCTCCGGCGTCGAGGGGAGAGCTGTCAACTGGTGCTCGCGGCACCAGGACTCGAAGTCGCGCCAGTCGTTTCTGTAAGCCTTCAGTGTTGCGGGGGCCTTGGCTGCGGCAACGAAGGTCTTCGCCTTCTGGATCAGTTCTTCGAGGCCCGCTGGTTTGGGGGTAAGGGAATATATATGAGGTTGCATGGACTTCCTTTCGTAAACGAGGCACACGTGTGCCCTATTCCGGAGGTCGGAATCGAAGAATGGACATGGTGAGAAACGGGCGGCGAGGTTAGGCTACGCGGCTGGAGAGGAGCAGTAAGATGGGGTGCGGAGGCAAAGCCGATGCTGATCGTTCACGTGCATGTCCACGTCAAGCCTGAATCGGTTGCAGACTTCAGGCAGGCGACAATCGAGAATGCCCGCTTGAGTGTTCAGGAGCCTGGCATTGCACGCTTCGATGTTGTCGAGCAGCAGGACGATGCGACTCGGTTCGTGCTGATCGAAGCCTACCGCTTGCCGGAAGCAGCGGCCGCACACAAAGAGACGGCTCACTATGCGAAGTGGCGCGATGAGGTGGCAGACATGATTGCGGAGCCGCGGCATAGCGTGAAGTACAACGATGTCTTTCCCGAACCCCAGGATTGGTAACACAGGATCGGTAGAACATGCGCTTCGAGTTTGCGACGGCAACCCGAATCATCTTCGGTGAGGGCATGGCTGCCACCCTCCCCGATCTGGCTCGTACTTTCGGCGCACGTCCGCTCGTAGTGACTGGCTCATCGAGAGCGCGCGCTGCATCGCTTGTCTCGGCACTCTCGGCGGAGACCTTCGCGGTCTTTGGCGAGCCGACAGTTGACCTGGTCCGCGAGGGCGCACGGCGCGCGCAGGATGCCGCCTGCGATGTCGTGATTTCGATTGGCGGCGGCAGCGTAATCGACGCCGGCAAAGCGATTGCCATCCTCGCTACCAACGGAGGCGAGCCGCTCGAGTTTCTCGAGACGGTGGGAATAGGTCGCGCCATCACGGCCCCGCCCCTGCCGTTCATTGCAGTACCGACCACGGCTGGCACCGGCAGCGAAGTCACGCGTAATGCCGTGCTCGGATCGACCGAGCACGGCGTCAAAGCGAGTCTGCGAAGCCCGCTGATGCTGCCGCGGGTCGCAGTGGTCGATCCCGAGCTGACATACGGGCTGCCGCCTGACGTCACCGCATTTACGGGCCTCGACGCCCTGACGCAGCTCATCGAGCCGTATGTGAGCATCCGAGCCAATCCGCTGGTCGATGCGATTTGTGTTGACGGGATCAGCGCGTTGCAGGTGCGTTGCGACGTGCGTACCAGAATGGCGCGGATCGTAATGCGCGGCGCGATATGGCCTTGGCGAGCCTTTTCGGCGGTTTGGCGCTGGCAAACGCTGGGTTAGGTGTGGTGCATGGACTTGCGGCTCCGCTCGGAGGCCAATGGAAGGCTCCGCACGGAGCACTCTGCGCCGTGCTGTTGCCACACGGCATGGCGGCCAATGTAGCTGGATTGCGCGCCCGTGCACCACAGCATCCAGCCTTGGAACATTACACGGTCGTCGCACGACTGCTGACCGGCCGGAGTGAGGCAAGCCCAGAGGACGGGATCGACTGGGTGCGTGCGCTCTGCGCCGAGTTCAAGATCCCTGTATTGCGAGCCTGGGGAGTCACCGAGGCCGATTTGCCGGGCTTAGTTCGGAAGGCGGCAAAAGCCAGCAGTACTCAAGCCAATCCTCTGCCGCTTACAGAGGCGGAGCTGATGGCGGTCGTGAGGGCGGCGGAATGAGGACCGGCACCAACAAGCTGCTCTCGTTAACTACGATTGCCTTTCAATAGCCAGGAGAAAACCTGCTTTGCTCCGGATGATGCCAGGAGCGCTAACTTGGGCTTTCAAATAATCAGCTGACTGAACCCCTGTCAGTCTCCCTAGCCTAATCCACCAATGAAAGCAACTAGCCTGCAATGACAACGTATGCAACACATGTGCCGCCTTCGTTGTTCTTGGAGGCAATAAGGCACGAAGGGACACGACATCCTTCGGAACAAAGCACGTGGCACGGATCGTTTACCACAATCCCGACGCGCGTGACGCGCCGGTTCCTCCCCCAGAGATTGTCCATCCATACGCCGGTTCTGCCCAAACGCACGACACGATTTCGGTCTCGATGGCGGCACGGGCTTGTCGAAAGGGAAAAGACAGCAGATTTTGGATCGTTCATCTCCGCTCCGAAATCATTGGGGAATTGGCTGGTAAGCGACAGAGAACAAAAGTAATTTTGACCCGAAACCTTCGGGAGCTACACTGTAACCTAAGGTGCTCAATTTGAAATCCGACTCTGGGGCTGCCGGAGACGCCGGCGCAGCAGAGTTGGAATGTTGATCTCTTTTTCCCTGCAAATCGCAAAGCGAGAATGCGCGGGAAATGTATGAAGAGGTTTGAAACGGGGCCCGGGGGTTCAGTGAGTTACAACGAACAGGAAACCCGCTACTTCCTTATTGATCCCGTCCTGCGGACCAAAGGATATGACGATTATCAGAGGCTGAGATTAGAAACGCCTGCCCCTGTCGAAACGACGGGCCCAAAGGGAAGGCGCCGAAAGGGCTCGGGGCGCACGGATTATCTCCTCTGTGTTCAGGTAGGCCAGATGCCCAAGCCTCTACCCGTGGCGGTACTAGAAGCTAAAAAGCAATCAGAGGACCCCCTGAAAGGAATGCAGCAGGCAAAGGGCTACTCAGATTGCAAGCGCTTCGATGTGAAGTATGTCTTTGCGACGAATGGGCATCTTTACGGGGAGTACGACCTAACCACGAAATTGCAAGGCGGCACGTGGCCATTCGCGGACTTTCACCACCACAGTGACCTAACCGCCCGCTATGCCAAGGACACGGGCATTGACATTGCCCAACCCGAGGCCGCCATCCTCTTCCAACAGGACAGCCCGGCATGGTCCAAGACTCGATATTATCAGGACGCGGCCATCCGGGCGGCCTTTGAGAAAGTCATCCAATGCCATCAGCGTGGTGAAGCGCCCCGCATTTTGCTTTCGCTTGCCACGGGTGCGGGCAAAACCATCATCGCCACCAATCTGCTCTGGCGCCTTAGCCAAGCCGGACAGCTTCCCAAGCCCGCTCTTTTCCTCTGCGATAGAGACGAGTTGCGCGAGCAGGCCTACACCAAGCTTAAGGCCGCGTTCGGCGATAACGTCCGCATCGTCAGAACCGAGAACGGCAAAAACACCGCGCAGAACGCCCGCGTGCACATCGCCACCTATCAGACTCTCGGCATCGATGACAATTCGGACGGCAATGACTTCGCCAGCTTCCTTTCAGAGAACTACAGCCCAGACGCCTTCAGCATCATCATTATTGATGAGTGCCACCGCTCGGCCTGGGGCAAGTGGTCCGAGGTACTCAAGCGGAACCCCAGCGCCATTCATCTTGGCCTGACCGCCACGCCGCGCAAGCTGCACGAGGATAAAAGTGCCCCCACTGAAGATCAGGAAATCACCGCCCACAACCTGAAATACTTTGGTGAGCCCGTCTACGAGTACACCCTTATTCAGGCACAGGATGACGGCTATCTCGCCGCCTGCGAAATCGTCAAGCGCAAGACGAGCATCGACAGTCGCATATTCGCCAAAGAAGAGATTTTGAAAGCGGGCGTCAAAGACATCCGCACTGGCAAGTTGCTCACCGCCGATGATTTGACCAAGGACGAGTACACGGGCAAGGACTTCGACGACGAACTGTTCATCGAATTGCGCACCCCCGCCATGTGCTCGGACCTCTTTCAGTTGCTTTGCCAGAACGGCGGGCCCGAACAGAAGGTCATTATCTTCTGCAATCGTGAGATCCATGCCGACCGCGTCGTCCAGCAAATGAACAACCTCTATGTCCGTTGGTGCAAAGAGAAGGGCCAGGAGCCCAAGGATCATTACGCCTTCAAATGCATGTCCGGAACCAACAACGGCGCGGACATGATCGAGCCTATGCGCGGTTCCAGCGAACGCGCCTTCATCGCTTGCACCGTGGATCTGCTGGAGGCGGGTGTGGACATTGAGCGGCTCAATGCGGTCGTCTTCTTCCGCTACCTGCAATCGTCCATCAAGTTCTATCAGATGGTGGGCCGGGGCACGCGCATTCACGAAGAGACACAGAAATACAAGTTCTGGCTCTACGACTACACTGGCGTTACCAATCTCTTCGGCACGGAGTTCATCAGCCGTCCGCCCCGGCCCAACCCCGGCCTCGGCCCCGATGGAGGTCCCGAAGGCGGCGGAGAAGGCCCCGAGGGCGGCGGAGACGATGGGCCCTCGGTGGGGGAAATCGGCGGACAGCCCGTGAGCGTGAGCTCCGAGGGCAGCTTCATTCTTGGCGTGCGCGATGGTCGCGAAGTTCCCATTCCTGTGGATGAATACCGGCGGGAGATGATCCAACGCGTCCTTGCCGAGGCGCACAGCCTCAGCGACTTTCGCGCTCTGTGGATTGAGGCGCAGCGGCGTCGGATGCTGATTGAGCACCTGCTCGGAGCCGGTCTTGTGCCGGATCATTTGCGAAACCATGAACGCATGAACGATTTCGACCTCTACGACTTCTTCGGCCACCACGGCTACAAGGCGCGGGCTTTGCGCCAACAAGAGCGCGGCGAACTTTATCTCAGTAATAACGAGAGTTGGTTTGCCAGCATGAACCCGGATGCGGCAACTGTGCTCCGGAGCTTCGGAAATCAATTCGCGTATGGCGGCACGGATGCGCTCGAGACCTTGGCTCTATGGGATGTGCCGGAGATCAGAATGGCCGGCGGGATGAACGCACTGCGGAGTATTGGCTCTCCGGCACAGATCATGCTCGATGCCAAGGGAAGGTTGTTTGGGGTATGACAACAGAGAAACATCCTGATTTTGTGCCGATCACCGCATCCGACCAATTGCGTCGAGCTCCAAAGAGATGGTCATGGAAGCTGCTGACTGATCTTGCGAGGCTTGAAAGTGGCCATACACCCAGTCGCTATCGAGATGATTGGTGGGGAGGAGATATCTCATGGCTGTCTCTGACAGAAATCCGCGAACTTCATGGGAAGTGGGTAACTGAGACTCAAATAAGGACGAACTCTGAGGGAATCGCGAACTCAGCAGCACGCGTGCTACCTCGCGGGACTGTCTGTTTATCGAGGACGGCATCTGTTGGATTCGTAGCCATAATGGAAAATCCCATGGCCACGAGCCAGGATTTCGCCAATTGGGTCTGCGGAGATGACCTCGATCCTGAGTTCCTCATGTATGCGCTCATTTGGTCACGGGAATATCTGAGGTCAATCGCTTCAGGTGCGACGCACAAGACGATTTATATGCCACAACTCGAATCTTTCCATATCTGTACTCCGGATCGGCCGATGCAGGAGCAGATTGTGTCCGAGTTGAAAGGCCGACTGGTCGAAGTTCAAGCGGCCCGTCAGGCGGCTGTTAATCAGTTACGCTATGCCGCAGCGCTAAAGTCTAGGGCTCTCGAATCCATCTTTGCTGGCATCTCGAAGAGAAATGCAATTGGCACTGTCGGGAATGTGCAATCTGGATATGCCTTCAAGAGTGATACGTTCACGACGGACGGAGTTCGCCTTTTACGCAACACTAACATTCTTCCTGGTCAAGTTTATTGGGACGACCAAGCCTTCCTTAGCGAAGAAGATGCCAAGCCTTTCAAAATCTATGAATTGAATGACGGTGACGTATTGATTAGCTTGGATCGTCCGATCATTTCCAGCGGAATCAAAGTTGCGCGAGTGGGCGCGACTGATTTACCAGCATTGCTCGTTCAGCGAGTCGGGAGATTTTTGATCGATTCAGAGCGATTGGATCCAGATTATCTGTACGCCTATCTGCAAACGCAGATGTTTATCTCGGCAATCTCGGGGCATGATCGGAGTCTAGGGGTTCCGCACATCTCACCGACCCAGGTGGAGAACGTAGAGATACCGCTACCCGATGTGACGACTCAAAGGAAATTGTCGAAGCAGTTAAATGAGGTTGCGCGTGAATGGCAGGTGATTAGATCGGCGATACAGGCACAATTGGCCGATCTCACCATGCTACCCAATGCAATCCTTGCGCAGGCATTCGAGAGTAGTTGAAAATGGCAAGAACGAAAAACGGAACCAAGCAACCGAAATCAATCGGCTCCACGCAGTCTCTCTCGGCCTTTGTAAAGAGCATTTGCGATGTGATGCGCCGCTCGAATTGCGCCAGCGCCCTGCAATACGTTCCCGAACTGACGTGGATTCTCTTTCTGCGCATTCTGGACGCGCAGGAGATGCGCAGCAAGGAAGAGGCCGACGCTGTGGGCGCGGAGTTTTCGCCCGCGCTGCGCAGCCCTTATCGCTGGCAGGATTGGGCCGCTCCCTACTCCGACAAGCCCCATCACCCAAAGACGGACGAGGGCAAGCCCTACGGCTGGAAGCGGGCTGCGCTCTTCGCCGCCGGGGATGGCAAGCTCTTCGAGTTCATCAATACCGAGTTGCTGCCCATGCTGCATGGCCTCGACATAGACGCCCGCACCGGCCTGCCGAATCCTGCGGCCAGCTCTAAGCAGCGCATTATTGGCCGCATCATGACAGCGGTCGAAAAGGTTCGCGTGGATAGCGAAACCAATTTGCGCGACATTCTCGACAAGGTCCATGAGATTCACATTGACCACATCGACGACAAGCACTTCTTCACTCTCTCGCAGGTCTATGAAGACTTGCTCTTGAAGATGGGTGAGAAGAACTCTGACGGAGGCCAGTTCTTTACTCCGCGTGAAGTGATCCGTGCGATGGTGCACACGGTTGATCCATCGCTTGGCAAGAAAATCTACGATCCCGGCTGCGGCACCGGCGGGTTCCTTGCCGTTGCCTACGAACACATCGCCCGCAAACTGGGACGCAAGGTAACCAGTACGGATCTGGAAACGCTGAAACACGACACATTCTTTGGCCGCGAAAAGGAGAATCTGGTCTTTCCCATCGCGCTGGCCAATCTGGTTCTGCACGGGATCGATCAGCCGAACCTCTGGCACGGCAACACGCTGACGGGCCGCGCAACATACGATGCCTTGTTCGCCAATGCGCCGCAGACCTTCGATGTGATCCTGACCAATCCACCCTTTGGAGGGAAAGAGGGCAAGGACGCACAGAAAAACTTTGCCTTTGAGACCAGTTCCACGCAAGTCCTGTTTGTGCAGGACATTTTGAAAGAGCTTGCGCCGACGGGAACCTGCGCGATTGTGTTGGACGAGGGCCTGCTCTTCCGGACCAACGAAAGCGCATTTGTCGACACAAAGCGCAAGCTCATCGAGGAGTGCAGTCTCTGGTGCATCCTGAGCCTGCCCGGCGGTGTGTTTTCGACGGCTGGCGCAGGCGTAAAGACCAATCTCCTCTTCTTCACAAAGGGCAAGAAGACGGAGAAGATTTGGTACTACGACCTATCGCACGTCAAAGTCGGCAAGAAGACGCCGCTCACGCTGGCGCATTTCGGCTTTGACAAGAATGGCGAAGTTCTGGAAGATGATGTGCTGCCGGCCACTCTGAAAACGGAGTGGGCCTCGGAAGAGGCGAACGAGGCCGAGCCTTTCCCGAGTTATGCCCGGATGCTCGCTCATCGTGGCACGGCAAAGGGCGAAAGCCGGTATTCGTGGACCATCGATTTCGCCGATAAGCGCAAGCAGGCCAGAGCCGAGATGCAACCGCTGCTCGATGAGGCCGCAGAGGTCCGAGGCGCAATCGTTGACCTGAAGGAGCGACTGGGGGACTTGAAGCGGGCAAGCGGCCTAGCCTTGAAAATCGAGAAGCTGGAAACCGAGATCGCGGAAAAGCAGAGGGCAACACGTGACCTTGAAGCGAAAGCCTCGGAGATTGACGCCGCAACCTTCGACTTGAAGGCAGTGAATCCACGAGCCGTAGTGAAGACGGATGACCGCACCCCCGAGCAGATCATCCAGAGCATCGAGGAACAAGGAAAAATCGTCAGCGATGCACTAACCCGCCTGCGCGTGCTGTTGGCACGAGATGAGCCGGCGTGCGTAGTCGCAGAATAACGGAGCAGGCTGACAGTTGGATTTGGGAATCGCAGTTTGATCGAACCGTTGAGGAAGAGGGCCCGGAAATGAAGGTTGTAGGCATAATCACAGAGACGAAGCAGATGCGTTATGTTGTGCTCTCTGGATCGATCTCGGCTCCAAGCCGGGGAGCAGAGACGCTGCGGCCGATTCCATATCCTCCGAACATTGATACTGGAGCGGGCTTGAGCGCAATGCTGAAGACAATTGCCGGGCTCGTATCATCGCTTCAACCCTGTAAGATCGCCAATCACCACGAGCACCCGACGCCGCTCCTTCATAGAGAGCAAGTCCCGGTTCAATCGTCGCGTTTGCGCATGAAGCAAATGCCATGATTCCTGCGGCGAACCGCGTCTTTTCATTGACCACGGCGCCCTTTGCAAGGGAAAGGACTTGAGAGTAAATATTGCGGTCAAGGAGAAAGACCACGTTGGTTCGGTGTATCGCGTACTGAATAACGTAGGTCCCAATGGCGTATGAGTCATTAGCCGCGAAGGATGGAACAAAACACCCGCCCTCCCGCAACAAGTTCTGCAGCTCTTTGGCTTTTTCTGGTCCTAACGGGTTGTGGTACATGACGTCGCCGTCGTCAACAATTACAAATCTCATCTTCGCGCGCCGTTGGCTCTGGCTCCATCTTCATTCTAAGATCTTCTGATTGCGCAAAAGCGCTAGGTAGCAACTTTGCCCCGTTGCAGGTCCACGGAATATCATTGCAGAGTACTCCAGACTAGTTTCGGGATCGGTCACATGCTCAAGAAGCTTCCACAAGAACTACTCGAGGA
>Ga0210410_10005730_pt1 | contig 10796 bp, 7 predicted proteins | sample IncBWC4MmetaG_FD_161058 | JGI IMG/M metagenome (GOLD analysis project Ga0210410, IMG submission 161058) | Forest soil microbial communities from Barre Woods Harvard Forest LTER site, Petersham, Massachusetts, United States - Inc-BW-C-4-M | ecosystem: Environmental > Terrestrial > Soil >... | reverse complement strand
GCATCTAAAGGTATTGGTGTAAGGCCCCAGGGAGCCCGTTCTACACTGCTCCCAGGCAGGAGTCCAGGTGAATTCAACGGTAAAGACGGTGCTGTTCTGGCTGCTTATTGGCGTCTCGGCGCTATTGCTTTGGGAAGTTGTGAAATCGGCCCGCGACAATCAGAAAGACGCGGAGCTGAACGTCAGCCAGTTCATGAGCGATGTGGACCAGGGCAACGTGCGCGAGTTGACCGTCAACGGGATGGAAGTGCGCGGCAAGCATCGCGACGGCTCGCTGTTTCACACTACGGCTCCGAGCAACTATTTCACGCCCGAACAGCTCAAGGCATTGCACGACAAAGGCGTGACCATAACCTTCCGCGATGTGAACAGCGGAAGCTTGCCGCTACAGTTGCTGGGTACGTGGGCGCCGCTCATCCTGTTGGGCGCATTGTGGTTCTTCATGATCCGGCAGATGCAGACCGGCGGAAACAAGGCACTTTCCTTTGGCAAGAGCCGGGCGCGCCTGCTCTCGATGCAGCAAAAGAAAGTCACGTTCAAAGACGTTGCCGGCGTGGAAGAGGCCAAAGAAGAACTACGCGAGATTATCGAGTTCCTGCGCGAGGCGCAGAAGTTTCAGAAGCTGGGCGGACGCATTCCCAAGGGTGTGCTGTTGGTTGGACCTCCGGGCACGGGCAAGACCTTGCTGGCGCGGGCGGTTGCGGGCGAAGCGAATGTTCCGTTCTTCTCCATTTCAGGTTCAGACTTCGTCGAGATGTTTGTGGGCGTAGGCGCGAGCCGCGTGCGCGACTTGTTTGAGCAGGGCAAGAAGAATGCTCCATGCATTATCTTCATCGACGAAATCGATGCGGTCGGACGCCATCGCGGGGCTGGACTGGGCGGCGGACATGACGAACGTGAGCAGACACTGAATCAGTTGCTGGTGGAGATGGATGGCTTCGAATCGAACGAAGGCGTCATCCTGATGGCGGCGACGAATCGGCCCGATGTGCTGGATCCGGCGCTGCTGCGGCCGGGACGGTTTGACCGGCGAGTGGTAGTGAGCCGCCCTGATGTGCGCGGGCGCGAAGAGATTTTGCGAGTGCATACACGAAAGATTCCGATGGCGGAGGATGTCGATCTCTCCGTCCTAGCGCGCGGCACACCCGGATTCTCCGGCGCAGACCTGGCCAACATGGTCAACGAAGCGGCATTGGCCGCGGCGCGGCAGAATCGCAAGGCCGTATTGCAGTTCGACTTCGAGCTGGCCAAAGATAAAGTGCTGATGGGCGTGGAGCGCAAGTCGCTGCTGCTCACCGACGAAGAGAAGAAGAACACGGCGTACCACGAGGCAGGACACGCTTTGGTGGCGACGAAGATGCCGAATTCCGATCCTCTGCACAAAGTCACGATTATTCCGCGCGGCATGGCGCTGGGCGTGACCATGCAACTGCCCACCGACGACCGGCATAACTACTACAAGAACTATCTGGAGACCGAGATCGCCATCCTGATGGGCGGGCGCATCGCGGAGGAGTTGTTCCTGAATTGCATGAGCACCGGCGCAGGCAACGACATTGAGCGGGCTACGGACATGGCGCGCAAAATGGTTTGCGAGTGGGGCATGAGCGACCTCGGTCCGCTGACCTTCGGCAAGAAAGAAGAGCAGATTTTCCTGGGTCGCGAGATTGCGCAGCATCGCGACTACAGCGAGGATACGGCCATCAAGATTGATCAGGAAGTGCGCAAGCTGATCAATATGGGTTACAACACGGCGAAGCAGATTCTCTCCGACAACCGGGATACGCTGGAGCGGATTGCCCGGGCGCTGATCGAGCGCGAAGTGCTGGATGCCGCCGAGATCAAGATGCTGGTCGAAGGCCAGCAATTGCCTCCGGTACAGCCGCCGCCATCGTCGAAGAACGACGACGGAATCCAGCATGTGATCAAGCCGGACATGCAGCCGGGACGCGCCAAGGGCGGGGAGCGTCCGGCTACAGCGTAACGGAAGTTCGCAGTTCTCGACATTCAGTCCTCAGTTAGGGCGGCCTTTAAAAGGCCGCCCTTATTTTTTGTGCTGAACATCTCACTAGGGGGTGCTTGCCTCCTTCGAGGAGGCCGCGAACGATAGGGCGTAGGAGGAATATCCATACAGGGAACTACGCGCGCCTATCAGCAATTTCCTGATACAGCAATCTTCGAGAGCTTGGTTAAATGACAACATCGGGGGGGTGGAATTCGTGTTTTCGGTGTGCGCCCATAAGTATTCTGGGTCGAAACTTCTGAAGGTTCACATGGAGGCAGATGGCTACCGTCGCTCACAGAGGCAATCCCAGGATGGAGGCAGCAGCCGAGGACCGCGTCAGCATCGGATGCCCAGGCCTCGACAACATTTTAATGGGCGGGCTGCCGCATGGCCGTCTCTATTTGATCGAGGGCGATCCGGGCGCCGGCAAAACTACGCTGGCCTTGCAGTTCTGTGCGGCAGGGGCTAAGAAAGGCGAGAAGGCGCTTTACATCACGCTGTCGGAATCCCGCAAAGAGTTGGTTCAGGCGGCCCAATCGCACGGCATGTCGCTGGACAACATCGACATTGTGGAATTGTTGCCGAACCAGAATGATTTGCTGCCGGAGCAGCAATATACGGTGTTTCATCCCACGGAAGTGGAGCTCAACGACCGCCTGCAGCGCATTCTAACCGAGGTGAAGCGAGTCCGGCCGAACCGTCTGGTGATTGACGCGCTCAGCGAACTGCGCACGTTGGCCAAGGATCCCTTGCGTTACCGGGGGCAGATTTTAGCGTTGAAGGATTACATGGCTGACCTGGCATGCACCATGGCGGTGCTCGACGATCGCACGGCGCGCGGGTCTGACTTGCAGTTGCACAACCTGGTGCATGGCGTAATCAACATGGAGAAAGTGCGGCGGGAATATGGCAAGACGCGCCGGCTGATTGAAGTCGTGAAGATGAGAGGCACGTCTTACCGCGAAGGCTTCCATGATTATTCGATCGTGACGGGAGGCGTGGTCGTGTTTCCGCGGCTGGTGGCGGCGGACTCGCGATCGAATCAGGCGCCAGAACCGGTTTCGAGCGGGATCCCGGAGTTGGATGCGCTGACCGGGGGCGGCCTGGACCGCGGCACCAGCACGCTGCTGATTGGCCCAGCGGGCTGCGGCAAGACCAGCATCGCGGTGCAATGGGCCGCGACTGCGGCGAAGCGCGGCGAGTGCTGTGCGCTGTTTACCTTTGAGGAAGGTCCGCAGACTTTGTTGACGCGCGCGGCCGGATTAGGCATCGACATTCGGCCCTACGTCGATAATGGGTTGATAGGCATTGAGCGGGTGGATCCGGCAGAGATGTCGCCGGGAGAGCTCGTGTCTAAGGTGGGGCGGTACATCGAGGAGAAGAAGGTCCGGATGGTCGTGCTGGACAGCTTGAACGGATATTTGCAGTCGATGCCGGGGGAACAATTCCTGGCGGTGCATCTGCATGAACTGCTGGCGTATCTGTCAAACCGCGGAGTGCTGACGATTATGGTACTGGCGCAAGCGGGAACGGTGGGGGCGCCGTTCCAGAGCGCAGTGGACGTGAGCTACCTGGCGGACAACATTTTGCTGCTGCGATATTTCGAAAATCACGGAGAAGTGCGGCAGGCAATTTCGACGATCAAGCGGCGCAGCGGGAATCATGAACACACGATCCGGGAGTTGAGACTGGGGCCGGATCGCATTCATATTGGAAAGCCGCTGCGCGAATTTCAGGGTGTGCTGACGGGCACGCCCACTTTCTTAGACGGAACGAAAGATAACTGATTTAAAGCGATGTCGATACTTCACGACGATTACCGGGTGCTGGTGCTGGCGCCGTTCGGCAAGGACGCGATATTGGTGCGCGAAGTGCTGGAGCGGTCGGGAATTCCGGTGGGAGTGGTTGCACAGGTGAGTGGGGTGGCGCGGTGCGTGGCCAGCGGCGCGGGGGCAGCGATTGTAGCCGAAGAGGCGCTCGACAGCGAGGCCATCGAACATTTGGCGCGCAGCGTGGCGGCGCAGCCAGCCTGGTCGGACTTCCCGATCATCGTGTTGACCGGCGGCGGCGCCAGCACTCCCGATACCGAGATGATGGTGCGTTCGCGCACGCCGATGGGGAACATTAATTTGATCGAGCGTCCGGTGCGTCCCGCGACTCTGATCAGCAGCGTGCGCACCGCGATCCGGTCGCGGCTGCGGCAGTATGAAATCCGCGATCATCTGGAAGTGCGCAAGCATGCCGAGGAAGAATTGCAGCGAGCACATGACGAACTGGAAATGCTGGTGGAAAAGCGGACGGTGGCGCTGCGAAAACTCTCAGGCCATCTCCTGCGCGTGCAGGACGACGAGCGGCGGCGCATTGCGCGAGAGCTACACGATGGACTGGGGCAATGGCTGGCTGCGGCACAGATCAATGTGGATATGGCGTTGAGCCGGACCGGTGGCAAGGCGTCTCCGTTGCTCCAGGAGACGCGGAACTTGATCGATCATGCGGTGTCGAGCATTCGCACCATGTCTTATCTGCTGCACCCGCCTCTGCTGGACGAAGCGGGATTTGAAGCGGCGGCGCATTGGTTCATCGATGGATTTTCCAAGCGCACAGGGATGGTCGTGAAGGCCAATTTTTGCGAGTCTGATCATGGCGGGACCGCGAAGTGCGCACGCATGCCGGAGGTAGTGGAGTTGGCGTTGTTCCGCGCCGTGCAGGAAGGACTTATCAATGCGCACCGTCATGCGGCTACCCCGAGCGTTGAGATTCGATTTCAGCGCCTGCCGGATTGCGCCATTCTGGAGATTCAGGATTTTGGGCGCGGCTTGTCGAAAGCGGTGATGGAGCGCTTTCAGCGGACTGGCACGGGAACGGGTGTAGGGTTGGGCGGAATTCAGGAGCGGATGAAGGAACTGGGCGGGGATTTGACCATCGAGTCCTGTGCAAGCGGCACGACGCTGCGGATGAACGTGCCGCTATCGGAAACCGCGGCTAGGATTAGTCCTGCGCCCAATCATGTAGGAAGAGAACTGACCGCAGCGGAAATGCGTTTGACCACGAATCTGGGCCGGGTTTCGTAAGGCTTTGCCGTAAGCATCTGCGAAACTCACTGCATCGAATCCCTCGCAACGATCCGTCACAACCACAACAGAGAAACACCTATTTGAGTTAACCGCGCTTAACCTCGTCGTATAATCGCTGCAGTGATCACCGTCTCCAAAGAAGATTACTTGAAGTCGATTCTCGAGGCTGAGAGCGAGGGCGAAAATGTCATCGCGGCGCGGCTGGCGGACTTGCTGAAGGTGTCTCCGCCGGCGGTGACGATGGCGCTGCGGCGGCTGAAGAAAGACAAACTGGTCCGCGTGGGCGCGAATGGGCAAATTCGGCTGAGCGCCGGTGGACGCAAGATTGCGCGCAAGTTGACGCTGCGTCATCACCTGATCGAGCGCATGCTTTCGGAACTTTTTGGCATGGAGTGGTGGAAGGTACATGACGAGGCAGAACGGCTCGAGCATGCGGTGTCTCCGGATTTTGAGGCGAAGTTGCTGGCGAAGCTGGGGCGAGGTGGGGCTTGTCCGCACGGAAATTTGAGCGAATTGGAAAGCCCGGCCAGCCGCCGGCATCGCGGCCTGGTGCTGCTCGCCGATGCCGAGCCTGGGAAGAATTATGTCGTCAGCGGGATTTACGAGCGCGACCGGCGGCTGCTGGAGTTTCTTGAAGTGCGGGGGATTCGTCCGGGAGCGAAGTTTCGGCTGATCGAACGGAATTACGATCAGACGTTGACGCTGGCGACGGGAGCGGGGAACGTTTCCATGGGGCGGGCAGCGACGGACCGGGTGTGGGTTTCGGCTGGCGAGAACCGGGCGGCTCGCTGAATACCGATCTCTTCGTATTAACTATAGTTTATATGTTACGGTATACTTACGCTAAGTGCTGCGTCCGCGGCATTTTCCTTCTATGACGACTTCTCCACCAGTTGTGCGACCGCCTGATAGCTCGATAGATGGCGTCGTAATCACCCATGAAGACATGGATCGGGCGCATGACCGGATCAAGGTCTCGAAGGCCCGGGCGCGCCGGGGAATGTTTTCGCGGGCGCAGTTGCTCTGGCTGCTGGTGGGGCCAGGAGTGCTGGTCATGCTGGGTGAGAACGATGGGCCCAGCATGTTGTCGTATGCCGCGACGGGCGCGAAGTTTGGCATCGGATTTTTTCTGCCCTTCGTTGTGCTGACGTTTGGCATGGCCATCGTGGTGCAGGAGATGACAGTGCGGCTCGGCGCAGCAACGCACCGCGGGCACGCTGAACTTATTTTCGACCGGTTCGGGCCCTTCTGGGGATGGTTTTCCATGCTCGACCTGGCTGTTGGCAACTTTCTTACGTTGATCACGGAATTTATCGCCATCCGCGCCGGGCTGGGATTTTTTGGCGTGCGTCCGTGGGCGGCGGTCATGATTGCGCTGGCGGTGCTATATGCGGCCCTGATGAGCCATCGTTACTGGACGTGGGAGCGGATCACGCTCGCCGCCGCGCTGCTGAATCTGATTTTTATTCCCGTGGCGCTGATGACCCATCCCAGTTGGCATGCGGTCGGGAAGTCGCTAATCAACTGGCAGCCGCTGCCCGGGTTCAACAAAGACACTTTGATGATCGTGCTCGCCGACATCGGGGCGACGGTCACGCCATGGATGCTGTTTTTTCAGCAGAGCGCGACCGTCGACAAGGGGATGACGACGAAGGACATTCACTTCGGACGCATCGATACCGCGCTGGGAGCGGCTCTAGCGAGCGCCGCAGCGATGGCTACGATCATCGCCACCGCTCCGTTATTGGTGCACAAGATGGCTCTGGACAGTTTTCAGGCGGGCGAGTTTGCGCAGGCTTTGCAGCCACTGATCGGGCGTGTCGGAGCATCGCTGTTTGCGCTGGGCATGGTGGAGGCGGGCATTGTGGCGGCGATTACGATTTCAACTTCGTCGGCCTATGCCTTTGGCGAGGTCACACGCAAACCGCACAGCCTGAATCTGCCGATGGGCGAGGGCAAGTCGTTTTATGCGGTGTTGACGCTGTGCGCGCTGGCGGCGGCGGCGATTGTGCTCATCCCCGGTCTACCGCTGGTGTATGTGGTGCTGCTGGTGAATGTGGTCGCGGTGCTGGCGATGCCTCCCGCGCTCGTGTTTCTTTTTCTGCTGGTGAACGACAAGGAGATCATGGGCGAACGGGTGAACCCGTGGTGGGCGAACGCGCTGGCGGCGGCAGTCGTTTTTCTGCTGACGGCGGCGGGCGTGCTGTATGGCGTCAGCATCATCGCGCCGAATATTTTTGCCCGGCTGGGCGGAGGTTGACGCGAAAAATATCGAGATCAGCGGGCAAGAGCGCCCGCTCCACGAAAGCGAGAACTCCTTTCGCCGTTACGGCTTGATCTCGAATACGGTTCCGCAGCAGCCTGTGCTCAGGCCTCCGTTTACTGTCGTCCCGAAAATGTTTCCAGACTGGTCCAGGGCCACGCCTGCTTCGGGCTCGAAGCCGTCGGGCGAGTTGGTGAAGGCGTGCAGGGTTGTGAACTTCCATCCGGTGCTCGACGGCGACATTTTGAAAACCGTGCCGCAGCCGGAACCGTTGTTGCAGGTCGAGTCTCCACCGACCTGGGTTGTGCCGTATAGATTTCCTTTTGCGTCGAGCACCGGAGTACCCCACGGGCCCGCACCGTCGCTTCGGGTAAAGGTGTGGATTACATGAAAGCTCCAGGAGCCGTTCGATTTGGGCGACATCTCGAAAATGGTTCCGCATCCGGGCGATGAGCAGGCCGTAGGCTTTCCGCCGACCAAAGCTGCGCCGTAGAGATTGCCCTTGGAATCGAAGACGACTCCAGCGGTGGGTTCCCCGCCATCGTTTCCCCCGGTGAAGGTGTGCAGGATGGTCTCAGTCCAGGTGCCGTCAGAATTGGGCGAGAGCTTGTAGACGATGCCGCATCCGAAGCCGACACAGTGGCTCGACGCTCCGCCCTTGACGGTGGTGCCGTATAGATTGCCGGCGGCATCGAGGGCGACTCCGCTGAACGGCACATATCCGTCGCCGCTGTAGGAGTGGAACACGTGGAGCACGGTCTCAGTCCATCCGCCGCTGGAGTTGGGCGAAAGCTTGAAGACGATCCCGCAACCGCCGTTTTCGCCGTTGCAGAAGTCGGTGCTTCCTCCGTATTCGGTGGTGCCATATAGATTGCCGGCCGCATCCATGGTCACGGCGTCGAGAGGATACCAGCCGGTGCCCGCGCCGTTGAATTCGACCAGAGTCTTCTGCATCCACGTACCGTTCGAAGAGGGAGAAAACTCCTGCACCGTGCCACAGCCGGGGCCGAGCACCGGACAGCTGTGGTCGTTGCCGCCAAGCCCAGTCGTCGCGTACAGATTGCCGGCCGAATCGATAATCATGCCGGCCAAAGGCTGGGATCCGTCGGCGCCGCCGCTGAAGGTATGCACTTCACTGAAATTCCAACTCGTCCCCGACGGTGACAATTCGAAGACGATGCCGCAGCCGATGCCTAGGCATGTGCTTAGTCCACCGCTGGTCGTCGTGCCGTAAACATTTCCCGCGGCGTCGAGCACCGGGGTGGACCCCGGATACTGGCCACCTTCAGTACCAAAGAAAGTGTAGAGCACGGACTCGGTCTGAGCGTGCGCGGAAACTTCCAGGCTGAAGCTGATGGCCGCAACCGCGACCATTGCGAATAAAAGGCGTGAACTCTTGCTTGATAGAGGCAGGAGCAAGAACGCAGAAGGGCAGAAGTACTTCATGGGAACTCCTCATCAATCCGGAGTCAGTAACTGGGGAGGGTCTAGACTCGATCAGACTAAGCAGCTTATACCGTCTCCGGAGCTTTTCCTATTCTTTTTCTTCTGAGCCCGGAGTAATTTCGAAAACTACGCCGTAGCCGTCGCCGGAGCTTTGCTGATTTCCTCCGTAGAATGTCGTGCCCCAAAGATTGCCACTAGGGTCGGGAGTAACTCCGGCCCAGGGCAGCGAGCCTTCGGAAATCAGGACAAAGCTGTGCAAAGGATTGTAAGTGAAGCTTCCGTCAGACTCAGGGGAAAGCTTGTAAACGATCCCGCGGGTGGTGCCATTGCCGCCGAATTCGGTGGTGCCATAGATGTTTCCGGCGGCGTCGACCGTCAGCCGGCCCTGGGGATTTTGCCCATCACCCGGAGCCTGGCCAAAGAAATGAAGGGTGGTTCGTTGCCAAGTGCCGCCGACGTTGGACAATTTGAAGATAGTGCCGCAGCCGCCTTGCGAGGTGCAGTTTACGCTGACAAAACCGCCGTACTTCGCAGTGCCATACAAGTTGCCGGCGGAATCGAGAACCACGCGGCCCGAAGGAATGCTGCCCGGATCTCCCCCAAGGCTGGGGAACTCAGTGAGAATCGTTTCGTTCCAACTGCCGGTGGCGCTGGGGCTCAGCTCGTAGACCACGCCACAACCTTGCTGAAAGCATCCTGCCGCTCTGCCTCCAAATTGCGTGCTGCCGTAGAGATTGCCGGCGGAATCGAGAACCACGCCGGAAAGCGGGAAGTAGCCATCGCTGCGCGGCAAAAAGTTGTGCAGATTTTTGAAGTGGTACTTGCCGTGGATCAATGCGAGTTCGTAGACCTCGCCGATGTAAAGCGTCGTGTTGTCGCTGAATTCGGTTACGCCGTAGAGATTGCCGGCGGCGTCCATGGTCACGCCATCGATGGGAATGCGGCCATCGGTCAAGCCTTGAAAGCGATGCAGCACGCGTTCCGACCAATGCCCCTCCGGGGTGGGGCTGAGCATGAATACCGTGCCGCAGCCGTTGAAGCAGGATGTGGTCAGTCCGCCCTTGCCGCCCTGGGTGGTGGTTCCATACAGATTGCCGGCGGCATCCATAGTGAGAGTGGTCTGGGGCAGAGCGCCGTCAAGTCCGCTGAGAAAGTCGTGGATAATGCGGTATTGAAAATGTCCGTTGCCGATGGGCACCAGTTCGAAGACCACGCCGCATCCGTTGAGGCAGGCGGTTCCGGCCCCGCCGTTCTGCGCCGTACCGAACATGTTGCCCTTCGCGTCGATGAACAGCCCTCCGGCGGGATCGGTGCCGTCACCGCCGGAAAACTGATGGATGACGATCTCTTTGGAAGAGGCGAAACCGGCTGCGGCTGATAGCGTCAGGGCCAGCACAGCGGCGATGCGGAGAAACGAGTTGAAGGAAACCAAGGACTGATGAGCGGTCTTCGTCCCCGTGAAGGTTGCGATCTCTCCTGTGTGTGTGGCCATAAAACGGCTCCTTATCGACGTCAATGCGCTGGCAGAATATGTTTGAGACTTGGCCCGACCGCAGCATAACGCCTGCACGGCGAGCAGGGGAATGGCTCGACCGTGCTACCCCGAAGTTACATAGCAAACCTAAGCGTTCGTCCGCCGATTCTTTTCACTGTCGAGTAAGTTCTGCCTCGCAGGCCGGCGTGCCGCGCAGCCAAAGGTGAGGTTACGGTGTGATTTCGTAGATCGTGCCTTTGTTTGAAGCGCCGCCCAGGTTGGTTGTGCCATAGAGATGTCCGGCCGCGTCAAAGATGAGTCCCGAGAGGGCATCTTGCCCGTCGGTGGGTGCGCCGGTGAAGTTGTGCAGAATGGTTTGCGTCCATGTGCCGGAGCTGAGCGAGAGTTTGTAGACCAGTCCGTTTCCATTCGCCCCGCCGAGCGACGCAGTTCCGTACAGATTGCCGGAGGAGTCGAAAATAACGCCCGCCAGCGGAACCGAACCTTGGGTCGTGCCGTTGAAGGTGAAGATCA
>Ga0210410_10005729_pt1 | contig 10799 bp, 6 predicted proteins | sample IncBWC4MmetaG_FD_161058 | JGI IMG/M metagenome (GOLD analysis project Ga0210410, IMG submission 161058) | Forest soil microbial communities from Barre Woods Harvard Forest LTER site, Petersham, Massachusetts, United States - Inc-BW-C-4-M | ecosystem: Environmental > Terrestrial > Soil >... | reverse complement strand
CGGCGTTCGTTGACCGGCGTCCGTTGACAATGACCAGCCCTTGCGAACACGAGACGGTGGTTCCAACTCAATCGATGGATCCGACAACGTCCAAGCGAACCGCACAAATCAGCGTGTGTATTTGCACACTGAAGCGGCCCGAGTTGTTGCGCCGGACCTTATCCAGCCTGCACGATCAGCAAACTGGCGGAGTCTTTACATACTCCGTGGTGGTCGCTGACAACGATGCTGCCGAGTCCGCACGGCAGGCGGTGGCTGAATTTTCCGCCGCTGCGCGCTTGCCCGTGACATATTGCGTGGAGCCGCAGCAGAACATTGCGTTGGCGCGGAATAAGGCAATCGAAAACGCCACCGGCGATTGGATCGCCTTCATCGACGACGATGAGTTCCCCGCACCCGATTGGCTACTGAATTTGTTCAAGACTTGCGCTACATATCAGGCCGACGGTGCGCTTGGCCCGGTGAAACCCTATTTCGATACCGAACCGCCGAATTGGGTGAAAAAGGGTGGATTCTTCGATCGTCCGAACCATGCAACCGGTTACAAGGTTACCTGGGAACAATCCCGCACCGGCAACGTGCTCTTCAGAAAAGATATCTTGAATGGCCTCGAAACCCCGTTCCGTTCTGAGTTCGCAACGGCGGGAGAGGACATGGATTTTTTTCGGCGCGCCATGAATCAGGGTTGTTCGTTCGTCTGGTGCAATGAAGCGGTAGCTTATGAGGTCGTGCCATCCTCACGCTGCACGCGCACCTACTTGCTGAGACGGGCTTTGCTTCGGGGAAGCAACTTCCCCAAGCATCCGGAGAATCGCATCCGGAACGTAACGAAATCTTTAATCGCCGTGCCGTGTTACGCGCTGGTCTTGCCGATTCTGTTGTTCCTGGGGCAGCACGTCTTTCTTAAGTATCTGATTAAAGTTCTCGATCATGTCAGCCGGCTTTTTGCTTTTCTGGGATTCACCCTGGTCACCGAGCGACAAACCTAAAGCGATCAGTTTGACAGGATAGGGAGAAACGCTTTGATGGAACGTGCAATTTCATTCTTCGCGCAAATGACGGACTGCGGTAGAGCGGTCTGCGCGCAAGCTCGCAACGGGAGGTTCATTTAGGTGTCCGCGCCAACGCTGGTTCCCGATCGAACTCAAGCCATGCCCGACAATGGTATCGAAATAAGTGTCAGAGGGCAGTGGGTCCGAGTGCCCGCCTTGAAGGTCCGTGACAACACGATCATCGTCAAGGGAGGATGGATCAAGATCGCTCACATCCACGATGAAGAGTGGCTCGAAGCGGAAATTGGAGATCCGGAAATGTATGTCCAACAGTTGAAGGCGCAGGGCAGGCGGGAGTTGCGCGCCGATATCTTTACGTTCACACAGAAAGTGCCGGCATCGCCTCCCAAATACCAATATCCGATGGAGTGGAGCAGTGTCGCCGCCATTCGTCTCACCAGCTTCAAAGAATGGTGGGAGAGCCTGCCCCAGGAGACTCGCAAGAACGTGAGGAGATCGCAGAAGCGCGGAGTAACGAGCAGCGTCAAAGAGTTTGGCGATGAACTAATCAGAGGAATCAGCGATGTAAACAATGACTCGCCGATTCGGCAGAGAGTGCGCAACGCTTATTACGGCAAGACCCTTGACGAGGTAAGGAAGGACTATTCGGCATTTACCGATCGCAGCGATTTCATTTGCGCGCACGTCGGCGACGAAATGATCGGGTTCCTGAAGCTGGTCCACAGGGGAGAAGTTGCGTCGATATTGAATCTGACAACCAAGGCCAGCCATTCTGACAAGCGGCCTGCCAACGCGCTAGTCGCACGGGCCATCGAACTCTGCGAAGCCAAGCGAGTTTCATTCGTCACCTACGGACAATTCAACTACGGCAACAAGCAAGACAGCCCGCTGCGAGAATTCAAGATTCGAAATGGTTTTGGAGAGATATTGAAGCCGAAGTTCTTCGTCCCCTTGACGGCGTGGGGCACTCTTTGTATGAAGATGAAATTTCATCGTGGCCTTCTTGGAATCCTCCCTCATGGCATGATCACGCTGGGCGTCAGTGTTCGGGCGAAATGCTACAATCTCAAACAGTTGATCAAGCCGGTGTAGCTCAATGTTAGAGCGGCCGAATAGTAATCGGCAGATGGGGTGTTCAAATCCTCCCGCCGGCTCCAATCCTTAAGCGGGAGGCGGCTTCCTCCTCCTCCGCGCAAACCCTAACCGAATTTCTAAGTTCTTTCTGAATTGATCTCAATATGCCAGGAATCGTTGGTCTTGTAACAAAAATGCCTCGGGAGTGGGCGGAGCCGCAGCTGCGGCAGATGGTCGAAGCCCTGCGTCACGAGTCTTTTTACGAGACCGGAACTCGGATCGATGAATCGATGGGCGCGTACGTTGGCTGGGTGGCGCGCCGTGATTCCTTCTCCGACGGAATGCCCGTCTGCAACGAAAAAGGGGATGTTGCGCTCGTGTTTTCCGGCGAGGAGTTTCCTGAAAAAGAGACCACTCGCCGGCTTCGTGAGAAGGGGCATGTGTTTGCAACCGGAGGAGCGTCGTACCTCGTCCATCTTTATGAAGATGATTCCACCTTCCCGGCAGTTTTGAATGGACGGTTTCACGGATTCCTCACCGACCATTCGCGTGGAATCGCTACTCTGTTTAACGACCGGTACGGGATGCACCGGATCTACTATCACGAATCCAAGGAAGCGTTCTATTTCGCGGCGGAAGCCAAAGCGATCTTGGCGGTTCGTCCCGAACTTCGGAGCGTGGATGCTCGCAGTTTAGGAGAATTCGTTGCCTGCGGCTGTGTGCTGGAGAACCGGACACTGTTCCCGGGGATCTACGTGCTCCCGTGTGCCGCAGCCTGGACATTCCGGGACGGATCGATCGAGCGCAAAGCCAACTATTTCAACCCGCAGGAATGGGAGAACCAAAGCACCCTCAATCCGGAATCCTTCTACCAGGAACTGCGAGAGGTTTTCGTGCGGAACCTGCCGCGGTACTTCAACGGCCAAGAGCGGGTCGGCGTCTCCCTGACCGGTGGCATGGATACTCGCATGATCATGGCCTGGCACAAGTCTCCGCCGGGGTCTCTTCCTTGTTACACCTTCGGGGGACCGTTTCGCGACTGTGAAGATCTTCGCCTGGCGCGGCAAGTGGCGCAGATCTGTCAGCAGCCCCACGACACCATTCCCGTCGGAAAAGATTTTCTGTCGCAATTTGCCCGATACGCGGAGCGTACCGTGTACATGAGCGACGGGTGCGTTGCCGTCTATCGGGCGTCGGATCTCTACGTCAATCAGCGGGCTCGCGAGATCGCTCCGGTGAGGATGACCGGGAATTATGGCAGCGAGGTGCTCCGCTGGGCGCCCGCGTTTAAGCCGGGGGAGCCGCCTCCGGGGCTGTTCCGGCCGGAGTTTTTATCGCACATCCACGCAGCTCGTGCCACCTATGGCACGGCGCTTCAGGGGCATCCAGTTTCGTTTGCTGTCTTTCGCCAGGCCCCTTGGCATCATTACGGTCTGCTGGCTCTGGAGCAGACGCAGCTCTCACTGCGAACTCCGTACCTCGACAACGATTTCGTCCGCACGGTTTTCCGCGCGCCGAACCCTGCGTTTGCGAGAAGGGACACAGCCAACACCGATATCTGCCTTCGGTTAGTCGCGGACGGGGATGCCGCTCTACGGCGGCTTCGTACCGACCGAGGCCTGGGCGGGGACGAAGGCTCGATTTCCGCAAAAGCGTCGCGGCAGTTGCTCGAGTTCACCTTCCGGGCGGAATGGGCTTACGACTACGGCATGCCGCAGTGGCTAGCCCGAATCGACCATCTCTTCGCAGCGTTCCACCCCGAGCGTCTATTTCTCGGGAGACACAAATTTGCTCACTACCGCGTGTGGTACCGGGACGCTCTGTCGAGCTATGTTAGGGAAACTCTGCTTGATCCGAGATCCCTATCCCGGCCGTACCTGGATAAGAATCACGTGGAAAAGGTGGTCAGCGGTCACCTCAAAGGAGATCGAAACTATACCACCGAGATCCATAATCTACTGACGCTCGAACTCATGCATCGGCTTTTTTTTGACGCGCAATGAAATCGAATCTCCAGATCGGAACCCGCGAAGTTTCGCTTCCCAGGCAGCAGGCGAAGGCAATAGCGATAAGGCCAACCACCGGCAAAACCGCGCGCAACCCGGCGCTTGACTTCACCAAAGGGGCGCTGGTGTTAATCATGGTGCTCTATCATTGGCTGAATTATTTCGTGGGCGCGCAAGGCGATATTTATAAATACTTGAGGTTCCTGACCCCGTCCTTCATCTTCATCACTGGCTTTCTGGTATCGAACGTGTACCTCTCCAAATATGGAGTCGCGGACCCGCGCCTTCCAAAAAGATTGATTCAGAGGGGCCTGAAAATATTGGGGGTCTTCGCTGTGCTGAACGTGATCAGAACTTTATTGCTCCCGGGTCCGTTGCGAGCCCAGACATTGTCTGAACAGTTGACGGCGAGGAGTTTGATCAACGTCTGCGTGACCGGGAGCGACTTGGGCGGGGGGCAAGGCAAGGCGGTTGCCTTTTATGTTCTGGTTCCCATCGGCTACCTGCTATTGCTGTCGGCGGGGCTGTTACTCGTCAGCAAGCGGTTTAAGTACGTTTTTCATTTCGTGTGCGCGTTGTTCTTGATGGGCATCTTCATCCTATATCTAAACGGTCTCCAGAGTGCGAACCTGGAACTTCTTGCGATCGGATTGCTGGGGGTCATTCTTGGCTATGCCCCCATTGAAGAAATCAACACGTACGTCAGGCATCCGTTTTTACTGACGGTGGCTTACATCTGCTATGTGGCCGCGATCACAGTCTGGAACGTAATTTATCCCCTTCAAATCGTCGGAGTCTGCCTTAGCTTGATGATTATCTATTTGGTGGGCGGACCAAACGATGAACCGGGCAAGTTAAGGCGCCATGTTGTGCTGCTTGGGAAATACTCTCTTTTCGGGTATATCGCCCAGATTGTGATCCTGCAATTCCTTCATCGAGGACACCGGACGGGCGATCAAGATGCTCTGACTTCCGGCCTGTTTCTTCTCGCGGCCTTCGCGCTCACCATCCTGGCGGTCGAGGCGACGGATCGCGTAAGAGCCAGAGTCGCCAGCGTAGACCGGTTGTACCGGGCCGTGTTCGCTTGATCATGACGGCTACGCGGAATTAAAACTCGCCAGAAAGGCAATGGCCGAACGGGCGCGGGATTTGCCCGATTCGCGTTGTACGAACGTGTACTTCCGTGCCTTGAAGACGGTGCTTCCAGTGGGTAGATTCTTTGATAGGACACGTCGGGCTTGCCCCTCGGGTTCTGGGTCGGCGGCTTCGCGGCTGGCTCGTGCCTTTGCAATCCTCGAAATCGGTGACGGAGAGACTCAGAATGAAACGCTGCCAGGTGCTCCTGTTTCTTGCTGCACTGTGCTTTTGCGGCTCTTCGCAAGCTCAACTTTGGTCCGGCGTTATTGCCCCGGCGCGTGGCACCGACTGGACCGGGGCGGGCATTTCTGGAGGCATCCCGTCAGGTTCTTGGACGCAGTGCGGTTCTACGATTGCGGCCTATTCAGGCACTGCCAGCGCAATCAATACCGCAATTTCGATTTGCGGAGCAAATCAATATGTGCTGCTCGGTCCGGGCACATTTACTCTCACGTCAAGCATTGCGTTCGGCGGAAAGAATTTTGTAGCTCTGCGCGGTTCGGGGGCCGACTCCACGTTCCTAGTGTTCACGAGCGAAAGCGGATCCCCTCCGTGTAACACCGGACACACACAGGCGGTCGGCATGTGTGGCACACAAGCGTACTACCCGGCGATGCCGCCCGCGAGCATCTACAACTGGACCGCAGGGTACGCGCAAGGCTCGACTCAGATCACTCTGTCCAGCGTAAAGAATATAACCCCGACGGGATCCGGCAGTCCTACATTTCTAATGCTGAACCAGGACGATGACGGCTACACCGGACTTCCAGCAAGTGGCGGTCCGGTCGACAACGGCAATTATTTCGTTTGCGCCGATTGGTGGAGCGGGTCGATTGGATGCACGGCGAACGGTCCCAATGGGAGCCTCGGCTCAGTTCTGAATAACCGTTGGCAGATTGAAGTAGCGGTAGCGACGGCCATCAACCAAGGAGGGTGCGGCCCGACTTGCGTCACGATCTCTCCGCCGCTCCGACATCCGAACTGGCGTTCCGGCCAGAGCCCGACGGTATGGTTAACCTCCTCCGTGCAGCAGGAAGGCCTGGAGAACTTGTCGATCGACGTGCAGAACGTCTCCGGCGATCTCGGAGTTGGAATGTGGGGTTGCTACCAGTGCTGGGTCAGCGGCGCCCGGATCATGAATTTCTACAACTTCGGTGCGTACATAGCGGAATCGGTTCACTCAGTCATTCAGAACAGCTATTTTTACAACGGCTCCGGGCCCGATCCTTATGGCATCCTTGGCGGTGGATGGAATGCGGATTGTCTGTTCCAAAATAACATCTTCCAAGCGGTGCGCGCGCCTATTGTGTATAACGGCAACGACTCGGCCAGCGTAATGGCGTACAATTTCGCGGTCAACGACCAGAACAACACTGGTTCCGGCGACGCCATGTTCCAGGCGTTCTGGACGCACGCGGCTGGCGATGATTTCAATCTCGTCGAAGGGAATATTGGGACTGGGCCGGCTTACGATAACCTGCACGGCACCCATCTGAACGAGACGACGTTCCGCAACTTTTTCACTGGCTGGGAGTCCTGCGCGAATGGGAATTGTGGCACGTTCACAGCCAAGGATTTTGGCACCACTCCGATGGCCTACGGCTACGGTTCGCGCTACGGAGCGATCGTGGGGAACGTGCTGGGCACGCCGGGATATCACACCATCTACAAGAGCACGAGTTTTGGCGGGCTGCAAATAATTCAGAATTTGGGCTACGGCAATCCTAATGTACCGCCCCCGGGTTGTGGTGGAGGAGGCGGGTGCGCGTTGCCTCCCGATGCGCTGGTTGCTTCAACCGCACTCATCTGGGGAAACTGGGACACAGTAACCGGTGCGGTACGGTGGTGCGGCAACTCGTCCGATACCGGATGGAGTACGACCTGCAATAGCACCTCCGAAGTTCCAACTGGCGCTCCTGTCTATCCGAATTCGGTACCCACATTGGGCGACACGGGCGCGGGTCAGGGAGCACTGCCGGCGTCTTTCATTTATTCGTCCCAACCGTCATGGTGGACAGCTTCGATTCCTTGGCCTCCGATCGGACCCGATGTTACCGGGGGTAACGTTGGCGTTTGTACAGGCAAGCTGAATACCCCAAGTGAGTACGCAGGGGTTCCCGCCACCAGCAACGCGCAGTGTACAGGAACTTCGCTTAATGCAAGCGCGCTGGCTGGGCACGTGAACGCCATTCCGGCCATGAACTGTTACCTCAACGTGATGAACGGACTGCCAGACGGAACCGGGAGTGTCTTGCCGTTCGATGCAACCGTTTGTTACGGTAACGCGCCTCCGCCTCCTGCCCCTCCAACTGCTCTGAGCGCGGTGGTTCAGTAATTAACGGGGTTAGACCAGACCCAGTCGGACTAGCCAAGGCTGCGGGCCCAGACCCGCTTGTGGCGGGGTCGGCGCGTCTCACGAAATTGGCCTTGGAAGATCCGGGGCAGTCCGCCAGATGGACGGGCGGCCAGTATCGGCTGTAGTCTCGTCAACGCCGGATCAAGTGGTTTTCAAGAAGCAATTTTCCCCGCGCCATTTTCGACCGTTCCTGAAAGCCGTTGAGATAGGAAAAAGCGTCACCGCCCTTGCACTGAGCACCAGCCAATCGAATCACAACTGACAATGACACGCATTCAGACGAGCGACCTGTCCTGTCTCCGATTGCACGCCGTTTCGCGCAGAGTTTGTAGACCAACAGAGGTCATGAAGACTGCGCTACCCTTTGGATCCAGCACCCAGAAATCTCCATGCCGGCAGGAAGCTTGAAACCATTTGATGCAAACGGCGTGTTTCGCCCGGTTGGGGCGGGGGGCGAATTCCGTCGCCGCGCGGTGCGCAGTGCCGGGGTCACGGTCATTTCCCAGGGAATCGTATTCGCAACTCAGATGATTGCCACCGTTATTCTCGCCCGGCTCCTCATGCCTGCGGATTTCGGCGTGGTCACGATGGTTACCACTTTCAGCTTGCTCATCATGGGTTTTGGGCAGAACGGGTATTCCGAGGCGGTCATTCAACGCGACGATATCGACCAAACGATGGCAAGTAACCTGTTCTGGATCAATGTCAGTACGGGCCTTCTTTTGACCGTCGCGTTCGCCGCATCGGGGTCGTTGCTAGCTATGTTTTACGGGGATCCCCGAGTGGCCAACATTGCCATCGGCATGTCCTTGACGATTCTGCTCAACAGTGCATCGGTTCTGCACCTTGCGCTTCTCAAGCGCGCCCTGCAGTTCTCCGCTACCTCGGCCAACGACATTTTCGCCGGCATGGTGTCGGTGGCGGCGATGGTTTTCCTGGCATGGAGAGGCTGGGGATACTGGGCGCTGGTGACTGGCGCCGTTGTCCGCCTACTTGTTCAAGCTGTTGGGGCGTGGTATCTGTGTCGATGGATTCCCAGCTTTCCACGCCGCGTAAAGGGAACGGCCTCCATCGTAAAGTTCGCACTAAATGTCTACGGACGGTTCAGCTTCAACTACCTCACCCGGAACACCGACAATCTTCTGGTTGGCTGGAGATTTGGCTCCACCTCGCTCGGGTTCTACAAGAAGGCGTACGATTTGTTCCTTCTCCCGGCAAACCAACTCTCGGCTCCGGTTTCGGATGTAGTGCTCTCCACGCTGAGCCGCCTCGAGCGCGGGTCGGCGCAGTACAAGCGATATTTCCTGAATGGGCTGTCCATCCTCGCGTTTGTGGGAATGGGAGTCGGCGCCGGTCTGACCCTGGTGGCGGCAGATGTGATTCGCGTGCTATTGGGACCGAAATGGGAGGCGGCCGGTAAGATCTTTACATTGTTCGGCCCGGGAATCGGGATTATGCTCATTTACACGACCAGCGGCGTAATCCACCTTTCCATTGGAAGAGCGGATCGGTGGTTCCGCTGGGTCGTGGTGGAGTTCAGCGTAACCGTCTTGCTCTTTCTTATAGGGCTTCATTGGGGGCCGGCAGGAATCGCCGCGGCATGGACTGCGTCTTTCTGGATTTTAACGATTCCCGCATTCTGGTATGCAGGCAAGCCCATCAACTTTGGGGTTGCTCCGGTTCTGGCTGTCGTCTGGAGATATGCTTTGGCATCGTTGCTGGCAGGGGGCGCATCCGCCGCGATCATCCGGCAGATCCCTGCCCTGGCCGCAGCGACGGGCGTCGTTGGAGCTGCCGTAAGGATTGCATCGACCTCCGTGCTGTTTTCGGTCTTATATATCGGGGCCGTCGTCGTGGTACACGGCGGATCCGAGCCCCTCACGCGTTTGTTGAACCTTTTGCCGGATATGGTCCCGTGGAACAAGTCGGCGAATTCGCCTCCTCCGCCTGAGGCAGTAGCAGTTGGTACCCAGGAACCCCAGGTTGACCATGCAACTGCGTCCTGAAACTCAGGGCCTTGGCGCGGGGAAGTTGGTTGAGAACGGATCGAAGCTTGCAGGATTTTCAGTGGTTGAAGATCATGTGGCAATACAGAATACAGATTGAGAGGAACTTCAATGAAGACTTCTATGGAACGACCGTCCACGAATATCGATGAGCTATTCCTGAAAGAATACAGCGCGGAAGAAGCCATTCGAAAATACACCAAGGAAACCGCGGGGGAAGGTATCAGCTATTTGTTGGAAAATGACTACGGGAAGATCTATCTGGATGCCTTGGAAAACTCCATTCCCCGATCCGCGGTGAAGGACGGAGTGCGCATGATAGAGTTTGGCTGCGGCGGGGGCATGAATCTCGTGCACCTGGTCTCCACGATGGAACGAAAAGGCATCGCTCTGCAGTGCGCTTATGGTACGGATTTCTCTGAAAAACTGATCGAAGCCGCCAATCAAGAAGCGAAGACCTATCTTTCGCCGAAGCAGAATGAAAAGATACGGTTCTGCGCGGCGCGCAATGAAAATCTTGCAGACGACCTGGCGAAAGGGATTGGCACTCCCAAGAGTGCTCTTCTCGGAACCTTCCACCTCATTCTGGGCGTCAACACATTTCGCTACTGCCAGCGCTTGAAGGCAGATGTGCAATGCGCAACCGCAATCTACGACCTTCTCGCGGAGGGCGGCATCTGCATCATGATCGATATGAACAAGGGTTTTCCGTTATTCCGGAGTCGTTTTCGTGATCGCTTGACCAAGGACGAAGAAGCCTACTATCTGCCGACGCTGGACGAATACGCCAACCCGTTTTCCTCCGCCGGTTTTGAGATTCTGCGGAAAGAGAATTTTTGCTGGATACCCCATTCCGCGGGCCGTCGGCTTACCCGGTTCTTGAAAGCGCTGACTCCGGCGCTCAACTCGATGGTTTCGAGCCATGCCATGCGGTCGCTCGTGATATCCCGCAAACCTGAACGCCGATTGACGTAATGCAAGATTGGTCGCCTGACCAATGGTGCGGTGCAGAACGATGCCATCAATGAAACAGATCTCGATGCCAATGTCGCGCGAGGCGGCGATGCCGACTCGATCGAAGGCGTTGCTGCTTTGCAACGGGGATCTGTCTGCGAATGATCGCAACGTAGGCGAATTGCTGGACTTCTTTGGAGTGCCGTGGGAGATTGCCCAAATCGCGAACATAAGTCTATTTGAAGGGCTTGAT
>Ga0210410_10005728_pt1 | contig 10799 bp, 6 predicted proteins | sample IncBWC4MmetaG_FD_161058 | JGI IMG/M metagenome (GOLD analysis project Ga0210410, IMG submission 161058) | Forest soil microbial communities from Barre Woods Harvard Forest LTER site, Petersham, Massachusetts, United States - Inc-BW-C-4-M | ecosystem: Environmental > Terrestrial > Soil >... | reverse complement strand
AGCCGGGCTCCATCGAGACTTCGAGGTTCTGCAGGAAATGCCGCGCGAAGCATTTTGCCTGCATGTAGGCGAAGTGCAGCCCGAGGCACATATGCGCACCGCCGCCGAACGGCACCCAGGCGAAGCGATGGCGATTGCGCTGCGCCTCGTCGGTAAAGCGCATCGGATCGAATTTTTCCGGCTCGGGCCAGAGGTCGGGCATGTGGTGGGTGAATACCGGATTGACGCCGAGCAAGGTGCCGGCCGGGATCGCATAGCCCATGAAGGTGAAATCGCGAACGGCGCGGCGCGGAATCGACGGCACCGGCGACTTCAGCCGCATGGCTTCCTTGAACGCCATGTCGGTGAGCTTCAAGGCTTCGAGATTGTCGAATGTCGTGGGTTGATCCGGCGCGATGCCGAGCCCGTTCACTTCGTCGCGCAATTTCGCCTGCCATTGCGGATGGGTGGCAAGTGCTGCCACGAAAGACGTCAGCGACGAGGTCAGCGTATCGTGCGCGGCCATCATCAGGAAACTCATGTGATCGACGATATCCTGCGTCGACAGCAGCGCGCCGTCTTCATGGGTGGCGTGGCACAGCTGCGAGAACAGGTCGTCACCACCCCTGGCGCGGCGGATCGGAATCTGCTCGGAGAAATAGGCGACGATGCGTTCGCGGCCGCGGACGCCGCGCGCCATCTTGGTACCGGGCAGCGGTTTGCGGATCACCGAGATCGAGGCGGCCACCATGTCGACAAACGCGCGGGTGATCTCGTCGACTTCGCGCCCGATCTCGGCGCCGAGGAACGAGGTCGCGGCGAGGTCGAGGGTGAGCTGCTTCATCGCCGGATAGAACAGCATCGGCCCCGGCCGGTCCTTCCATTGCCTGACCCGCGCCGCGATCCCGCTATCAAGCGCTGCGAGGTAGGATTTCATCGGTCCGGACTTGAAAGCCACCGACAGCGCGCGCCGGTGCAGCCGGTGCTCCTCGAAATCGAGCAGCATCAATCCGCGCGGAAACAGCAGGCCCAGTATCCGGCCCCAGCCGTGGGTCGAGGAGAACAGCTTGGCCTGGTCGAACAGCACCAGCTCGTTGGCTTCCGGTCCAAGCAGCGTGAGGTTGGTCTCGCCGAAGATGTGGCTGCGATAAACCGGCCCGTATTTGGCGTGCATCCGCTCGACCTGTCCCTTGGGGTCGGCGAGTGCCTGCAGCGTCTTGCCGATGATAGGCCAGCCCTCGTCGCCGGGAATATGGGTCAGCGAATTGCGCTTGGGCGGCGTGAACGCGATTGCGGGAGAGGCCACACTTGGCATCGACATGGCAGTTGCTCCGTTTGATCCCGATTAATGCGGGCCGCGACGAATTTGCGACCGCGCGCGCGGTCACCGGCAACAATCCAAACCGGCAAACTAGCTGCTTGTGTCTCCGGTACAAAGCCCGGCGACTTTTGCTCCGGTTGTTTCTTGGGAGGCGGGACGGCCGCTCCTCACGCCTTGCTTCTCTGCTTCGCCGCTTCCTTCTGCAGATCCGGGGCGTTGATGGTCGGGATCGCGACGCGGCCGGGGCCGGTGAGCGGAAGGGCCGCCGCGGCCTTGTCGTTCTCCATGATCTTCGCCATCACGGCTTGCCCGGCGCGCTCGAACACCTCGCGATTCTCGATCACGAATTTCTGCGACCGGCGCAGCCCGTCGATATGGCCGTTGATCTCCGGCACCACGTAGCGCGCCACCATGTCCCAGCTGCGGCGGGTGTTTTCGGGATTGGCCCAGTCATGCACGAAGCCGATGATGGTGCCTACGCCGCCTGAGACCTCCATCAGGTTCTTGATGGTTTTGACCAGATCGTCGGGGGTGCCGATGGTGGAGGCAGCACTCTCGCCGCCGGCAGTCTTCTCCACGGCGTCCTCGGGCGAGGTGAAGGGCTGCAGGCCCGGCCGCTGCAAGGTGCCGACATTATATTCGTTGTGCCAGCGCATCAGGCCTGGGCCGGCCTCGCGCCGCGCCTGTTCGCGGCTCTCGGCGATGTGCCAGGACAGCAGCACGCGCCAGTCGGCGCGGCTCACGGTGGTGCCGTGCTTCTTGGCCGCGTCCTCGGCAAATCCCCATTGCGTCGGCAGCGCCATCAGGCCCTGCGTCGACATCGAGCCGAGCGAAATGATGCCGATGCCGTATTTGCCGGCCAGCGTCATTCCCGAGGGTGAAATCTGCGACGCCACCACGAACGGCATCTCTTCCTGCAAGGGCAGGATCTGCAGCGCGGCATCGTTCATGGTGAACCAGTCGCTCTTGGCGGTGACGCGCTCGCCCCGAAACAACCGGCGGATGATTGCGATCGCCTCGTCCTGGCGGTCGCGCTGGGTCATCGGATCGATGCCGAGCGTATGCGCGTCGGAGGCCAGCGCTCCCGGGCCGGAGCCGAAGATGGCGCGGCCGCCGGTCATATGGTCGAGCTGCACCATGCGCTGGGCGACATTGTAGGGATGATGATAGGGCAGCGAGACCACGCCGGTGCCGAGCCGGATGCGTTTGGTGCGTTCGCCGGCGGCGGCCAGGAACATTTCCGGCGAGGCGATCATCTCCCAGCCCGACGAGTGATGCTCGCCGCACCAGAATTCATCGTAGCCGAGCGCGTCGAGCTGCTCGACCAGATCGAGATCCCTGCGGAATTGCAGCATCGGATGCTCGCCGATGGGATGATGCGGGGCGAGGAAGGCTCCGAATTTGAGGCGCGCCATGGTGTTTCTCCGGATTGTTGTTTTTGTTCGCTTGGCCCAAACTACGGGGGAGCGAGGGGCAAGGCAATTGCGGAAAACTGCGCCCTAAGCATGGTTGTCGTGCACGCTTGGGTAACATACCGTCGCCCGGAATTTCCCGCCCGCCTGCCCCCCTCACAGCAAATGGACAGCCATGAACCGCGTTCTCGCCCATACCGGCGCAAAATATCCGATTGTGCAGGCCCCGATGGGCTGGATCGCACGCACGCAACTGGCGTCGGCCGTGTCACGCGCCGGCGGTCTCGGCATCATCGAGACCTCGTCGGGCGAGACCGAAGCCTGTCAGGCCGAAATCAATAAAATGAAGGCGCTCGACCTGCCGTTCGGCGTCAACCTGCCGATCCGGTTTCTGCGCGACGATGCGACGCTGAAATTCGTCTGCAACTCCGGCGTCAAATTCGTCACCACCTCCGCCGGCAGCCCGGCGAAATTCATCGCACCGCTGAAGGCGGCGGGCATCGTCGTTTACCATGCGGTGCCGACGGTGGAGGCCGCCCTGAAATGCGTCGACGCCGGCATCGACGGACTGGTGGTCGAGGGCGGCGAGGGCGGCGGCTTCAAGAATCCGGAAGAAGTCTCGACGCTCGTGCTGCTACAGGGGATTCGCGCGCGCAGCGACGTGCCGATGATCGCCGCCGGCGGCATCTGCGACGGCCGTGGCATGGCGGCAGCGTTCGCGCTCGGCGCCGAAGGCATCCAGATGGGAACGCGTTTTGTGAGCTGCAGCGAGAGCCCGGTGCACGCCAACTACAAGAACGCGATCGTGGATGCCAGGGAGACCGGCACGCTGGTGCTCAACAAGAAATCGACGCCCTGCATCCGCGCGCTGAAGTCGGAGCGCACCAAGGCGATCCACGACGAGGGCCTGATGGCGCCCGACGCGCTGAAGGGGATTCGCGACGTCTATTTCCACGGCGACATGGAAGCCGCCCCCGCGCTTGCCGGGCAATCGGCCGGTCTGATCGACGAAGTGAGGCCGGCGAGAGAGATCATCGAGGAAACCGTGGCGCAATTCTTTGCCATCACCGGTCGGCTCGGCGGATTGGCCTCGGCGAGGACCTTCGGGTAAAGACGCGATCACCTTTCAGGTATTGGATCTCGATCGCGAGCACGCTTACGTGCTGGTTGCAAATCCACACCCATTCACGGCTGAACGTTCAGCGTCCGGACCACGCGAAAGCTGAAGCCGCTGCCGTGATAGACCTCGTAGCGATAGCCCGCGCGTGATTGGTCCGCGGACCAGTTCCAGATGCCGCCGCGTACCATGTGCTTGGTGCAGTCGCCTTCGAGCCACGGCGCGCCATCGGTCGGCGTATCCTCGGTGTAGCGTTTGTTGAAGCAGTCCTCCGTCCATTCCCAGACATTGCCGTGCACCTGATAAATCCCGAACGGGTTCGGCGCGTAGGAATCCACCACCGCCGGGCCCTTGCTGTCCACGCCGCGCGGGCCACCGGCATAGGGTGTCGAGGCTGCGTAATTGGCGTTCAGCGGCGAGATGGTGTTGCCGAACCAGAACGGCGTGGTGGTCCCGGCGCGCGTGAAATATTCGCGCTCCGACTCGCTCGGCAGCCGGTAGGTGCGGCCGACCTTGTGCGACAGCCAGGCGAGATAGGATTTTGCCGCCTCGAAGCTGATGCCCTGCGCCGGCAGGCGGCCGCGCCCAAGTTCGTGATCGTCACCCTTGTTGCCGTCGCAGCCGCCGTCGGCAAGGCAGGCGTCCCACTCGTCGAACGAGATCGTGAAGCGCCCGACCGCGAAAGGCCGCGCGAAGCTGACGCGATGTAACGGGTCCTCGCCCTTGGAGCGATCGACTTCGGTGATCGGCGTGCCCATCAGGAAGGACCCCTTCGGCACCACCACCATCTCCGGGCAGTTCTCGCATTCCTTGAAGCTGTCCTTTGGTTTGAGGGATTGTTCGATCTCTGGCGTCAGCGGCTGCACGCCTTTCGCCGCAAAGAACTGCCGCGATGGGGCAGTGGGCGCCGGCATCGTCTCCGCCAATGGCGTGGGCTCAGGCCTAACCCGCTTCGATTTCGCTGATGCGGCGCCGCCGAGCGAAATGGCCAACGCGCCCGCGGCGAACGCGGCGAGCAGTTTAATTCCGGCAGTCATGGGCAATCCTTCTCGCGGGAGGCAACATGGCTTGGTAGCATCGAAATGAAAGTGCGTTCATGTTGGGATCGAAGCGGCCAGGCTGGGCCCGAAACCGGCGGCCCCGGCGGCGCGGCCGCCAGAATTTACACCCCGGAGGCCTTCGGCTAAGAGAACCCTCCGTCTTCCGTTTCCGAGTCTGTAATGTATCTGAAGCAATCCGACGCCACTGCTTCACTGCAGCTTTCCAGCCAGCGCAAGCGCGATCTGCTCGACCATTACGAGGCCAATGGCGACGAGCTCGATCGCTGGCGCGAATTCAATGCCGCCTACCACGAAGACGATCAGAAATTCATGCGATTCCTGATTCCGCCGGGCAAGCGGGTGCTGGAATTGGGCTGCGGCCGCGGGGATCTGCTCGCCGCGCTGAAGCCGTCTTACGGCGTCGGCATCGATTTCGGCGCCGAGACCATCGCCAAGGCCAACGCCCGTCATCCCGAACTGTATTTCGTGCTGGGCGATGTGGAGCATCGGGCGACGCTGGAGGGGATCGAGGGGCTGTTCGATTATATCGTGATCGCCGATACCATCGGCATGTTCGAGGATATCGACGCCACGCTGAGGCTGGTGCATCAATTATGCGCGCCGTCGACGCGGATCGTGATTTCCTACTACTCCCATCTGTGGGAGCCGATCCTCAGGTTTGCCGAAGCGCTGCATTTGCGCAGCAAGCAGCCGAAGATCAACTACATCGCCACCGCCGACTTCCTCAATTTGATGGACCTCGCCGATTTCGAGGTCATCAGCACGGAGCAGCGGCAGCTGCTGCCGCGGCGCTGGCTCGGGCTTGGCCCGTTCATCAACAAGTTCATCGCGCCATTGCCGGGGATCCGGCATTTGTGCCTGCGGACCTATCTGGTCGGGCGTCCGGTGCGGCAGTTCCCTGACCGGAAATTTTCGGCGAGCATACTGATTCCCTGCCGCAACGAGAAGGGCAACGTCGAGAACGCGATCCTGCGCATGCCCCGGTTCGGCAGCGCGCAGGAGATCCTGTTCGTCGAGGGAAACTCCAGCGACGGGACATTCGAGGAATGCGAGCGCGTTCGCGATGCCTACAAGGGCAATTGGGACATCAAGGTCCTGAAGCAGGATGGCAAGGGCAAGGGCGACGCCGTCCGCAAGGGATTTGCCGCGGCGACGAACGACGTGCTGATGATCCTGGACGCCGACCTGACCATGCCGCCGGAGGCGCTGCCGAAATTTCACGCCGTCATCGAGACCGGGAAAGCCGAATTCGTCAACGGCACCCGCCTGGTCTATCCGATGGAAGACGAGGCGATGCGCCCGCTGAATTTCATCGCCAACCGCTGCTTCGCCTATCTGTTCAGCTATCTCGTCAACACCAGGCTGACCGACACGCTGTGCGGCACCAAGGTGCTGCTGCGAAAGGACTACGAAGTGCTGGCGCGCGAGCGCGATTATTTCGGCAATTTCGATCCGTTCGGCGATTTCGACCTGATCTTCGGCGCCGCCAAGCAGAATCTGAAAATCATCGAGACGCCGATCCACTACAAGGCGCGCACTTTCGGCGAGACCCAGATCTCCCGGTTTCGCGACGGCTGGCTGCTCTTGAAGATGGTGTGGTTTGCCTATCGGAAATTGAAGGCGATTTGAGGCCGGCAATCGCTCGAATCCGTCATTGCTTTCTTTCGGTTGACGACCAGTATGCCGGATTGCCATCATCCAGGCGTTCGCCGCGGTCGAGACGCTGTATGAGGCGGCAAGCCCTCTCGCTTATCGGGTCTTTTTGAGGAGCTACGCCCGCTCGTTTGCCCGCCCTGGAGCTTCGGGCGCTTCCCGCATGCGCGGTGTCCGAAAAAAGGAACCGGAAATCCCCTGACCCTAAGATTGGATACAAACAATGTTCGTTTCATTTTTCCCCCGACCGAAACTGTTCTTTCTGTCGGTCATCGTCTGGACGGCGCTGGCGATGGGGTTCTGGTATGGCTTTGCCGGCAATCTCATCGGGTCGTCTGCGCCAGGAGGTGTCGGCGTGGAGATATTCTGGTCGGCACCGTCGCTTTGGTTCGACCTCTATTTCGCCCTTTGCGTCGCAATCTTCGCCGCCGCCTGGATGGTATTCGCGCCGCATCCCTGGGCGCCGTGGTCCATCCTCGGATCCGCGCTGATCCTGTTCACCTCTTATTTTCAGGTCCAGGTCAGCGTCGCCATCAACAGCTGGTACGGGCCGTTCTACGACCTCGTCCAGGCCGCGCTTTCGAAATCGAAGCCGGTCACGGTCGAGCAGTTCTACATCGAATTGTCGACCTTCGCCGGCATTGCCCTGGTCGCGGTCGTGGTCGGGGTGATGACGCGGTTCTTTGTCAGCCACTACATATTCCGCTGGCGGACCGCGATGAACGACTTCTACATCGCAAACTGGCCACAACTCCGGACCATCGAGGGCGCCTCGCAGCGGGTCCAGGAGGACACCATGCGGTTTGCGACCACCATGGAAGGTCTCGGCGTCAATCTGATCAGTGCCGTGCTGACGCTCTTGGCCTTCCTGCCGGTTCTCGTGAGGCTCTCCAGCAATGTCACGGAGCTGCCGCTGATCGGCTCGATCCCCTATCCCCTGGTCTTCGCGGCAGTGATCTGGTCGGTGCTTGGAACCGGCGCGCTGGCGCTGATCGGCATCCGGCTGCCGGGGATCGAGTTTTTCAACCAACGGGTCGAAGCGGCCTATCGCAAGGAACTCGTGCTCGGCGAGGATGATCCGGCCCGCGTTGATCCACCGACCGTGGGCGAGCTGTTCGGCGCCATTCGCCGGAACTATTTCCGGCTTTACCTAAATTTCATGTACTTCAATGTCGGCCGCATCGTTTATTTGCAGACCGACGTCATCTTTCCCTACATCCTGCTCGGACCAACGATCGTTGCCGGCAAGATCACTCTCGGTTCGATGAACCAGATCCTGAATGCCTTCACGCAGGTCAGAACCTCGTTTCAGTATCTTGTCAATTCGTGGAGCACGATCGTCGAACTGATTTCGATCTATCAGCGGTTGCGGGGTTTTGAGGCCAAGATCGGTGGCGAACCTCTGCCTTCGATTGAGACACGGACGGAGCCAAAGTCGTTGTGATGGTCGTAGCATGGGCAAAGACGCGCCGAGCCACCGATCACCCCACGCCGATCCTCGACGAGAACACCCGCCGGATTCCGTCGTTTGCGTTCTCCAAGGTCGTAGCTTGCCGTCAATGCGAGGAGCCAGGGTCGCGCGAACGCGCGCCCGATGACAGGCTCCGCGACGAAGCAATCCCAGCTTTCTTTTTGTTGCCCGATGGATTGCTTCGCTTCCGAACGCTCGAAAAGACGGCTGAAAAAAGAGCCTTCGGGCCTTTTCCATGCAGCAATCGGGCCAAGACCCCGGCGAATGCTTACCCCCGAGGTAATCGCCGCGATGACCGAAACCTGATCAAACCATCCATCGAATCTCTCGGATCAGGCCGCTCCCCCATGCATCAGCTTGTTTCAGCCAATCTGGATTCCTCGCGCCGCTGGGCGGTACTCGCGATCGTCGTCGCCGCGCAATTCATGTTCGGCGTCGATGCTTTCGTCGTCAATGTTGCGATCCCGACCATCGCGGTCGAGTTGCATGCGAGCGCCGCCCAGATCGAAGCCGTGATCGCCATCTATCTGATCGCCTATGCGACGCTGGTGGTCACCGGCGGCCGGCTCGGCGACATCTACGGCACCAAGACGATATTCCTGGCCGGCGTGTTCGGCTTCACCGTCACCTCGCTGTGGTGCGGGCTGGCGCAATCCGGCTTTGAACTGATCACGGCCCGGCTGGCGCAAGGGGCCACCGCGGCGCTGATGGTGCCGCAGGTGCTCGCCACGCTGCACCTATTGTTTTCGGACGGCGCGCGCGGCCGCGCCTTCGGCATTTACGGTATCGTGCTGGGGCTCGCCGGCGCCGCCGGCTTTCTGCTCGGCGGCGCGTTGGTGACGTTGGATCTCGCGGGCCTCGGCTGGCGCACGGTGTTCTTCGTCAACGTGCCGTTCGGCCTTGCCATCATCGTGGCGGCGTTGAAGATCATGCCGCCGGTGCCGCGGCGCGCCGGCACGCGGCTTGATATTCCCGGCGCGGTCGCGCTGTTTGCGGGCTTGTTGTGCCTGATCGGACCGCTGTTGTTCGGCCACGATGTGAATTGGTCGCCCCTGGTCTGGCTGGTGATGGCGGCGGGCGTCGCCATCATTGCCGGCTTCCTGCGGCTCGAGCGATCGATCGCAGCCAAGGGCGGCATGCCGCTGATCGATCTGGCGCTGCTGTCGGACAAGGCGTTCATGCGCGGCCTGTGTGCCGCCTTCTTCTTCTTTTTCGCGAACCTGTCGTTCTATCTGGTGATGACCATGTTCATGCAGAAAGCGTTGCACATTCGCCCGTTGCAGGCCGGTCTCGTGTTCGTGCCGCTGGCGCTGGCCTTTGTCGTTGCCTCGCGACACAGCGGCGCGCGGGCGCGGCAGCGCGGCGCGCTGGTGCTGATCGAAGGCTGCGCCATCCTGGTTGCAGGTCTCGCGATACTGGCGCTGACAGTTGCATCGGTTGATTCGCCGGCCGCAGCCATGCTGGCGCTGGTGCTCATGATTTTTGGCTACGGCCAGGGGCTGGTGATGGCACCTTTGTCCAGCGCCGTGCTTTCCACGGTGAATCCGGCAAGCGCTGGCTCGGGGTCAGGCATGTACGGAACGACGGCGCAGCTCGCCAATGCCGCCGGCGTCGCGGCGATCGGCGCCGCATTCTTTGCAATTGAGGCGGCTTATTCTGCGCGGCTGGCGGTTTTTGCGGCTTTCGCGCTGTTTACGCTCTCGATCATCACCAGCGCCGCATTCCTGTCATGGATGCGGCGCGCTGCGACGTAAAAGCAACGCTTATTTGAAATTCTGGGGAATGACAGCACACGGCCTTTTTATTTTGCAGTGCAGCAACTATCTGTGCTTGGTCGGGTTGTAAAAAGCCTGTCGCCAAGGAGCTGCCGTTGACCCTCGCCAAGAACGTCGATTACCTGCGACATCTGCCGAAGCTGAACGGCTTCGCGGATTTCGGGCGGACCCTCAAGCCGGGTCAGCGCAGTCCCATCGTCGAGACCAAAGACTTTGGGCCGAACCCCGGTAATCTCCGGATGTTCTCGTTCGCGCCCGACAATCTGCAGCCAGCGCCCGGCCTTGTCGTGGTCCTGCATGGCTGTGGTCAGACCGCGGCGGCCTACGATTTGGGCGCCGGCTGGTCGACCCTGGCAAAGCATTATGGATTCGCGTTGCTGATGCCCGAACAGCAGCCGCTCAATAACGCCAACGGATGCTTCAACTGGTTCAATCCGGACGACACCGCGCGCGATCGCGGCGAAGCCTGCTCGATCCGGCAGATGATCGCGCGGGCGGTCGAGGATATCGGGATCGACCGGACCCGCATCTTCGTCACCGGGCTTTCCGCCGGCGGCGCCATGACCTCGGTCATGCTCGCGACCTATCCGGAAATATTCGCCGGCGGCGCCGTCATTGCCGGGTTGCCATATGGCGTGGCGAACAATATGCGCGAAGCCTTGAGCGGCATGTTCCAGTCGCCGCCACGCCCGGCGTCCGAATTGGGCGATCTGGTGCGCAAGGCCTCCAGTCACAAGGGCCCCTGGCCGAAGCTCTCGGTATGGCACGGCAGCGCCGACCGCACCGTCAATCCCGCCAACGCCAACGAGATCGTCAAGCAGTGGCTCGACGTGCATCAACTGCCTTCGGCGCCGATGTCGGAGGGCACCGTCAACGGCTATCCGCGGCACGTCTGGTGGAACGCGGACGGTGAAACGGTCATTGAATCCTACACCATCACCGATATGGCCCACGGCACCCCGCTCGGCATTGGCGACAATGACAAGCGCTACGGCACCCAGGGCGCGTTC
>Ga0210410_10005727_pt1 | contig 10800 bp, 9 predicted proteins | sample IncBWC4MmetaG_FD_161058 | JGI IMG/M metagenome (GOLD analysis project Ga0210410, IMG submission 161058) | Forest soil microbial communities from Barre Woods Harvard Forest LTER site, Petersham, Massachusetts, United States - Inc-BW-C-4-M | ecosystem: Environmental > Terrestrial > Soil >... | reverse complement strand
CGCACTTTGGTCTATTTGCCGGGGCAGCAGGCCCACGTTTCGGCAGTGGCGTACTGGCCTCGCTCGTATTGGTGCTGCGGGTCGGTGATGCGTGGACCCAGAATTGCGAGCCTGACTTCTCCGGTAACCAGGCGAAGGGAGAGCAAATCGCCCAGCGCCAGTGCGCCCCCTGTCACGGTACGCACGGCATTTCCGTTTCCGCACAGTTTCCCAATCTCGCCGGCCAGCTCCCCGAATACCTGGTCAAGCAACTCAAAGCCTTTCGTGTCAGCCCAACGGCCAAGCCCTTACGACCCAACCCAGTGATGACTCCCCTGGTCGCGGCGCTGACGGATACGGACTTCCAGGATCTCGCGGCCTACTACTCGCGGCTCGCCCCGGCCTCCGGTACGGCGCGAAATGATTCGCGACTCCAGTTGGGCCGGAAGATCTACACAGAGGGGAATCCCGCCGAAGATCTCCCGGCCTGCATCACCTGTCATCGTCCGACCGGAACAGGCATTCGTCCGGACTTCCCACGCCTCGCAGGCCAGCGGGCGGACTACCTGGAGAGCCAACTGGCCAGCTGGTCTGCGGTCCGTGCCAAACCCGGCAAGCTCATGACCATGATCGTACCTCACCTGCGTCCCGAAGAGAGGCAGGCTGTGGCCGACTACATCGCTCAACTGCACTAGCGACTCACGGTGAGAATCCGGAACGTCTCAGGAATCACAGCGGGACGACTCGGAGTGTCACCCACTTTGGGCAACTGGGGCCCGAGGGACGCGACGGGAAGAAATACTCGCGGCCCAGCTGGATCGAGTGCCAGCGTGCGCGCCGCCGGTGCGGTCGCGACGGTTTGCACCAGACGATACTCGTCAGGCGACACCTCACGGACAATGCTCAGTGTTCCAGAGTAACAGGCCACGAAAATGAGGTGCGACTGCGAGTCATACGCCACCGCATCGGCACCTTTTCCGATCGGCACGGAAGCCACCCGCAAATGCCTGGCCGGGTCCACAATGGCCAACACGCCGCTGCGACATCCCACGAAAAGCCGGTTACTCTCCCGGTCCATAGCGAGCGGCGTTGGCTCCGAACAGCCCGTGCCGATACGCCAATGACTCGCAACCTCCCAGCGGTGCGTGTCGATCACCGCAACCTCACCTTCATCGGCAAGGTTAACGTACAAAGAACCTCTGCCATCCGACGCGGCTGCCTCGGGCGACCCTGGCAACTTTACTTCGGCGGTGACGCGCCCGGCTTTCGGGTCGAAAACCACGGCAACCTGGGAGTCCCCATCGAATGCGATGCCGCGCTGACTCGCAGGATCGTAAACAATGCCGTCCGAGGAATGCTTCAGTGCAATCCGCCGCGCCACACGCAGAGACTCGAGATCAAACACCGTAGCGACCTGATCCGCGCCATCACTCGTCATTCCAATGCCCGCCTCAGGCGCGATGGCGATGCCGTGAGTTCGGGTGCCTGCAAACGCTGGTATTGTCCCGATGGGGCGCATCGCCGGAACATCCAGCACCAATACACCTCCGACTCGCGCCACGAAAATTCTATGGTGAACGGGGTCGTAATCGGCATAGTCCCAACTCCCCTCCCCGCCGATCGCCTGGGACGCGGACACGCGGAAATCCGCACCGGACCCCGGATCGGTGCCCTGCGAACTTGCCGGGCGGCTCGCGGCAATTGCAAGCAGCAAACACAGTGCCGCTCGCCCGTAGGCCCTCGTCCGGCCCGACACGCTCGCCTGCCCTGGTGTCGTGCTCGCTGTGAAGCTCGCGACATGACATGATTCGTCGAACATCATTTATCTCCACGGTTGACCACATCGCCCGATCTTCCATCCGTTTCGGCATCAAACAAATGTTCTGACGATGAAAATCGGACGGTTCGACCAGCCTCGAGATACTTTGCTTAGCGCGAGCAACCTCCTCTGCAGCAACATGTACTGGCGCGGTTCCGTGTCGTCGGCGCCGGAGCTACCGCAAATACCAGAGGGGGGCCTTGATGTATTCAGCGAACGTCCTGACTTTCAACCGTCGCTGGCCGCGTACGGCGGTCTGCCTGAGCACGCTGGCATGCCAACTCGCCTGCACTTCGGCATGGGCGCAAAGCACTACGATCGCGGAGGCTGCGGTTGACAGACCGGAGAGCAACTCCCTCGAAGAGGTCGTCGTCACGGCTCGCAAGCGCGCCGAGAACATACAGGACGTTCCGGCCTCGATCGTCGCCATTTCGGCGGCGACCATCGAGGAAGCCCATATGACGCAGATCGACGACATCGGCTCACTCGTCTCTAACCTCCATATCGTGCAGCGAAACGATAACTCGCCGGACGTGACCTTACGCGGGGTCGGCTCTTTCGGCGTCGTACAGGGTGTCGGCTTCTACGTGGACGAAATCCAGCAGTTCGAAGGCCAGACGCTGCGACCTTTCGATATCGAGCGCATCGAGGTTCTAAAAGGCCCCCAGGGCACCTTGTATGGGGGCGCCAACATCGGTGGGGCCATCAAGTATGTCACCAAGGAGCCCTCCTTCTCCTGGTCGAGCGAGGCCAGCGTGGAAAACGGCAATCTCGCCACCCGCAACTATTTCGCGGTCGTCTCAGGTCCTTTGATTCCGGACGAGCTCGCGATGCGGGCGAGCGTCTACGACGAGAACCAGGATGGCTACATCTATGACACGTACCACCAGACCGATATCGGTGCCACCACCGATCACGGCGGTCGCTTGACGCTCCTGTACGAACCCAGCGATGGCACCAAGGCACACCTCTACATCAACGGGGACGCATTCAGAACCGGTGCGCAGAACCTGCTGTATACGCCGCCCGACGACCATACCTACCTGTATTCGGTCAATGACTACTACCTCCCCTCTTTCGTGCGCCGCCTTTGGTCTCCCACGCTGCGCATCGATCAACAGTTGGGAAGCGATGTGAGCTTCACCTCTATTTCGTCCTATTTCTCTTCCTACAACCGTGGGCTCACCGATTTGGCCAAGCAGCCCCGGCCCATCGATGCCCTGCAGCAGAATCAGGACCACCGGGTCGCGAGCCAGGAACTGCGGCTGCAATCGACCGGACCCTCCAACCTGAATTGGCTGCTCGGCCTGTATTACCAGCATCACCGCACCGAGCTGACCCAGATCGACAATTTCAGTACGGGCGATGTATTGAACCCGATCGTGGTCGGCACCGACCTCGACCGCGACGAGAAGTCCCAAACTCAGTATGCGGTGTTCGCCGATGCCACCTACCGCTTGAGCCGCTGGCAGCTGGAGTTGGGGCTGCGAGGCGAGTACTACGACAGTGCGGAGGCCGCGTACAACAACTCGCTGACCCCCGTGCTGAACGCTGCGGCCAGACTCAACGGACGACAGTTGTCCCCCCGGGCCTCGCTTCAGTACAGGTTCAACGATGACTTGAACCTGTACACCACCGTATCGCGCGGCTTCGAGCCGGCCGACGAGATCGAAGAGAACGGCGAAGTCCACTCGTATCGCGCGGAGATCGCCACCAGTTATGAAGCGGGCCTGAAGTCGACCCTGGGCGATGTCGTGCAACTCAACGGCGCGGTGTTCTACATCGATTACGCCAATCGTCTGTATCAGAACATTCAGTTCGAGCCGGCCGGCATCCTCGAGGTCACCTCGAATATCGGCGCATCACGCAATTATGGCGCTGAGCTCGATATCACAGGACTGCTGCCCGCGGGCTTCAAAGTGAGCAGCGGCCTGGGTTGGACCCGCGCGGTCTGGGGAAACGTTCCGTTCATCGATCCGCAGACCAACCTCCCGATCAACCTTCGGGGTCGCATCGCTCCCTTTACTCCGGATTACTCCGCGAACGTGGTCGTCGACTGGACGCATCGAATGGGGCATGAGCTGACCTTCGGAGCCCGGCTGGATGCCTCCTTTACCGGCTCTTCCTGGTGGGACCCGCAGGATTCCGCCAGGCAGAGGGCCTACCAGCTCGTGAACATGGGAGTTCGGCTCGAGCGCGGCTTCTGGACTCTGGCAGGCCACGTATCGAACATCACGAACGCTCGTTACAACACCATCTACGACCCGACTTACGACGTCGGCGCGCCCTTCAATGTCGCTCACATCGGACGACCCCGGGAATTCGTTTTCAGCGGCACGGTCCGCTTCTAGTGTTTGGGTGGTGATGACATGATCGGCCATACCGTCTTCGGAAGAGGACCCCGGCGTGCGCTCGCTCTGCACGGCTGGCTCGGAGACCGCGGCGTGTTCGATCCCGTGTTGACGGCGCTGGACCCGCAGCAGGTGAGCCTTGCTCTCATGGACTATCGCGGCTACGGTGCCTCCAGATCCATGAGCGGCCCGTTCGACATCGCGACCATCGCACGTGACGCTCTGGCTTTGGCCGATCACCTCGGCTGGACGCGCTTCGGCGTGATCGGGCACTCCATGGGAGGAAAGGCCGCCCTGCGTATCGCCGTTGATGCACCTCAGCGAGTGCAAAGCCTTCTGGGAATTACACCGGTATGGGCCGGAAGGGTTCCATTCGACCCCGAGACGTTATCGCTGTTTCGCAACGCAGCGCGGGACGTGCGCCTGCGCGAGGCCATTATTGCCAATACGACGGGCGACAGATGGCCGGCGGCCTGGTCGCGAAACCTGGCGCAGGGCTCGACTGAGGTCAGCCTCACAGAAGCGGTCGCAGCGTACTTTGAATCGTGGGCATTCGACGACTTCGCCAGCGAGTGTGGTCAGCTCACGACGAACGTCAGGATCGTCGTCGGCGCGCATGACCGGGGCGTGACCCAGGAGCTCGTGACCCAAACCTGGCTGAAGGAGCTGCCCAATGCGGGATACAGCGTGCTTGCCGAATGTGGCCATTACCCGATGCTCGAATGTCCGCCTGCCTTGGGGGTGGTGTTCGATTCGTTCTTTGCCAACATATCTGTCGCGTGATTCCGTACGCCTCGACCAGGAGCTTTCATGACGCTACCGCCGCCAAATCATCAGGACTGCTGCCCGAAGTACGATCCCACCCCACGAGCCGTTTCTCCCGAGTTGGCGGGTGCGACAGCGGCACACGCCATATCCATCCAGGGAACCGTCCGGGACAGGCTGGAGGGAGTTCTCGACGCGCGTGGAATCAGTCGCCGCAACGTTATTGGGCTGGGCAGCCTTGCGGGCGCGACAGCCCTCTTGCGCGTCTCGAGTGCCGCCCCGCGCACCGACGGCGCCGCCGGCACACTCCCGGCCTCCAGCTTCGATCATCGGCGCGTTGGGAAGACCCACGAGTTGCCATCGAACAACGAGACAGTACGCGTCGGAGCCATGGATCCGGCAACACCCGCGGTGCTCACGATTGAGTCCGGGGATGTCGTCCACTATCCCAACACCTGGGTCAATTGGGCGAACGAGGCCAAATACGGCATGGATTTCGCGACGCGCGAGCCTATTCGCAAGCGTTATCCGCAGGGTCCCTACTCCTTGGTGGGGCCCGTCGTCATCGCGGGCGCGGAGCCCGGGGATGTCATCGAGTGCCGGATGTTGCGGCTCAAGCCGATCGATTGGGGCTGGAATTCCGCTCCCAAAGGGGTCGGGGCGCTGCCTGCCGATTTCAACGAGCCGTATCTGCACTATCTTCGTTTCGACGCCGGGCGGCGCTTCGCCGACTTCGGCAGCGGCGTGCGTATCCCGCTCGCGCCCGTGCAGGGTGTGATGGCTCTTCAACCCGCGGTTGACAAGCCAGTGAGCGCCATCCTGAGCGGACCTTACGGCGGCAACATCGTGCTGCGTGAACTGGTGGAAGGGACCTCCTTGTTTCTCCCGGTACAGGTGGCGGGCGCCCGGGTTTGGACCGGTGACTCGCATGCGGCGCAAGGTGATGGTGTAGTGGATCAGACCGCCATCGAGACGGCGATGGAGGACCTCCGCATCCAATACGTGCTGCACAAGAAAACCGAGCTGCCCGCGCCGATCGCCGAGACTGCGTCGCATTGGATCATGCTGGGATTCGGCGATTCGATCGAGGACGCACTCACTGCGTCGCTGCGGCAGACGATCGCGTGGCTGAGCTCGTCAACCGGGCTGTCAAAATTGGATGTCTACGCCCTGTGCAGCATTTCAGGCAGTTTCCGAATTACCCAGTACGCCCATCAGACCAACACCGTATATGCCACGGTGCCAGCCAAGACGGTGCACTGCATGCTGCCGAAGGACATCTTCTCGAAGGACTTGCAGCAACATATCGCAACGAGCGTCCGGCCCGGTGGCTGAGTCCGCCATGAGCTCAGCCAAGGACGTGATCGACTCCGCACGCATACGCGGTATTCCGACGTCGGCGGCGGCAGACGGTGGGCAGGCGCCATCATTCGGCCGCGTCGTCGTACTCTGCTCGCTCATCGGATTCCTGGACGGATTCGATACCCAATCGGTAGGACCCGCCGCGAGCGCGATCGCGGCGGAGCTCGGCTTGCGGATCAGTGCGCTCGGACCCGTCTTCAGCGCATCTCAGGCCGGCTTCCTGGCCGGGGCATTGTCCTTCGGGCCTCTGGGCGACCGCTTCGGCCGCAAGCGCGCGCTGTTGGTTGCGATTGCACTGTTTGCGCTGTGCACGCTGGCCACCGCGCTGGTGCACTCCTACGAGGCTTTGCTGGCCTGCCGGGTTTTGGTGGGTCTCGGACTGGGTGGGGCCACGCCGAACTTCGTCAGCCTGGCATCAGAGTTTTCTCCGCCCAAGCTGCGCAATCGCGTGGTAACCATGATGTGGGCCGCGGTGCCTCTGGGCGGTATGACGGCGTCGTTCGCGGGCGCTGCCATTCTCCCCACGCTTGGCTGGAAAGCTCTTTTCGTGATCGGCTGCGTGGCGCCGCTGCTGCTCCTGCCCATTCTCCATATCTTTCTGCCTGAGTCACATGAGACCGCACAGGCCCGTGGCGCCACGAGTCGTGAGCCGGCGGCGCGAACCGTGGCCGCGCTATTCACTCAACAGCGCGCGGTCACAACAGTAGTACTCTGGCTCATTTCCTTCATGACATGGATGACGCTCGTAGGCGTGGCATTTTGGACGCCTTCCCTGCTGCAACAGGTTGGATTGAGCGCTTCGGCCGCCGCCACGGTGCTCGCGATGAACAATGCCGGCGGCGTCATCGGCACGATCCTGATCGGCGCCTGTCTCGGAAAGTGGGCCGTGCACCGGGTGTTGCTTCTCGCCTATCTGGCAGCGGCTTCGTTCATTGCGCTCATGGGAGCCGCGGGGATTGCGTTTCCGCTCTTACTGACGGCGGGCGCCTTGGCTGGCTTTTTCAGCTCGGCCGTCGGGGGTGGGATCATCGCCGTCTCGGCCAACCTCTATCCGGCCAATGTCCGGGCCAGCGCCGTGGGGTGGGCACTCGGTTTCGGACGCCTGGGCTCGATCGTCGGTCCATTGGGAACGGGCCTGCTGGTCGCGCGAAGTTGGTCCGTAGCGGATATCTATCTGATCACCGCGTTGCCGGCGCTGCTATCTGCCGGCCTGATGCTGCGGCTCGCCCGCTCCGCAGGCGCCGCGCAGCACGCCTGATTGCGACACCTCCATCTCCCTTTTAGCGAGGAATCCTCCATGTCTCCAACGGAACCCAGCACACAGCCCGCAGCGATGATTCGCTACGCGTGCGCATACGCGGCCCTGGCAGCCGGCATGGAGTATGCCCGCGACAAAAAAGTCAATTTGAGCTTCGCCCTGGTCGACGCGGCCGGGCATCTCGTGGCCGCAGCTCGCATGGACGGTGCGCCTTTCATGACGATCGAAGTCGCTCGCGGAAAGGCCTTCGCCTGCGTCGCCTCGGGGGGGCAATCCGGGAGCGTCCTCGCGCAACGCTATCGCGACAATCCCATGGTGTGGGGCAACGCCGCCTCGCTGGGCTACGGCGCACCACTCCTGCCGGCTACCGGCGGAGTGCCGATCTTCATTCAGGGACAATTGGCCGGGGCGATCGGCGCCAGCGGCGCTCCTTCGGAGGTTGACGAGGCCGCAGTGCTGCACGCGATCGAGTCCATCGGTGCCTCCGCATCCAACACACCGCGCGCAGAGCTCTCGGAAACGCCCCGCAATTAAGGAAAGAAATATGAGAGTCATTTCGTTCGAGGGCCATGGGCAGTCCGGGCTCGGTGTGATGGCCGACGAAGCCACCTTCGTGGCGGTGCAGGAGATCGCACCCGAGCTCCCCAATACATTGATCGAGGTCCTACAGCTCCGCGACGGCATCGATCACATCCGCCGCGCACTCCGTCCCGGCGCGAAGGCTTACCGCCTCGAAGACTTCACCTTGAAACCCTTTCTCCAACGCCCCAACGCGTTATGGGCGCTGGCTTTGAACTTCAAAAGCCACATCGCCGAGACGGGGCTCACCACATCGCTCGAATACCCGCAGATCTTTCTTCGCACGCCCGCCTCCTTCGTGGGCCATGCCGAGCCCCTACTTTGCCCTCCCCCCGAGCTCGCACGTGCATACGATTACGAAGGGGAGCTCGGGGTAGTGATAGGTAAAGCAGGCCGGCACATACCAATCGACCACGCGCTGGAGCACGTCGCGGGTTACACCTGCCTCAACGAGGGGTCAGTACGCGAATACCAGATTCAAAACCGACAGTTTGGGTTGGGCAAGAATTTTGAAGCCTCGGGGGCGTACGGCCCTTGGCTGATGACAGCGGACGAGCTCGGGGATCCTGAATACCAGGCTGTGGTGACCCGCGTGAACGGGGTTACGCGTCAGCGTGCACCTCTCAGTGACATGCTCTTCGACGTGCCATCCGTCGTGAGCTATCTGTCGCAGGGATATCTCCTTCGCCCGGGAGACATGATCGCCATGGGCACGCCGGGCGCCCTGAGGCCCGCTTCGGGCGACGTCGAAGGCCAGGACATCTCGCGCCAATACGGCCCCTTCAAGACACCCGGCCTGGTTCACATGCACCCCGGAGACGTCGTGGAAGTGGAAATCACGTCCCTCGGCGTTTTGCGGAACACGGTGGCGGCGGATGCGCCCGCAACCTATAGAATCGCGTGAAACAAACGGCGCCGACACGCGCCGCCATAGACTAACTGGAGGCAATGCCGTGCTGAAAATTTGGGGTCGGGAGAGCTCAACGAACGTACAGAAGGTCCTGTGGACTTGCGCCGAGCTCGACATCCCTTACGACCGCATCGACGTTGGTGGTCCATTCGGTGGCTTGGATACCGCGTCCTATCGATCCTTGAATCCCAACGGACTGATTCCGACCATCGAAGACGATGAATTCGTGTTGTGGGAATCTCACGCCATCATCCGCTACCTGGCCGCCGGTGACGCCCACCAACGCCTCCTGCCCCCCACCCTTACTCGCTGGGGGCGGGCACAGATTGATCAGTGGCTGGATTGGGCCATGGTGGGGCTGGGACTGAATCTGCGCAATCTCTTTATGTTGGTATCAAAACCCGTGGCTCAGCAACCTGCCGCCGCCGACATCGAAACGGTCACAGCGGCCGTGGCTCGACTGTTCGAGATCCTGAATGCGCGTCTGGGGGAGGTCAACTTTGTTGGCGGCGGCGACTTTACGCTCGCGGACATTCCCTGCGGCATCAGTACGCATCGCTGGCTGAGCCTGCCGATCGCCCGACCGGCGTTGCCGGCACTCGAATCGTGGTACGCGCGCATCGCGGGAAGGTCTGCGTTCCGCGTCATTCGCTCGATTTCGGCTCGCTGAAGGCCCGTGAAAATGGCTCGTTCGCCGCCGGATTCTGAAGCTACCAAAAATGGCGGCGTGTCCTGATCAACGAGTTCGGTTCTGTCGGCGGCTGCGGCGGCACGATCAAGCCACGCAACCGGCCGGGCCGTACCGCGTCTATGTTTGTACACATCACGAGCGCCCAACAGTACTCGGCGGTTCGTCTTGCCGATCTGACGGGCGCTCTGGTCTTGCGACCAAGGACCCATACCGACACGGCTGCGCCGGCAATCATTGAAGCGCGTCGGAAGGCCGAGGAGCGGAAGCGAGTTCAACCCATTCCCACAACCGCTTGGCCAAGTGAGAGGGCGTGGCGCGAGGCTGTAGTAAGCATGCGCGAGGTCCTGCAAGGGGACGATGTCGTCGCTGCGCGTGAGGCGCTGCGGCGATTAATTGGCCCGGCCCGCTGCTACCCCGCGAAAGACCGGTTCGTAAGCGTCGAATTGACGACCCGGCGCGTGTTGCTGGCGGCGGGAACAGGTGGTGGGTTCTGCCAGACGGTTGGTTCCTGTGGTTCCGTACATGAGTCCGTAGCGGCCCCCCGCTACCATACTCTGCCGACGCTTTGAGCTGCCGTCGCCACCGCGTTGTAAACCCTAGCGCGACTACGCGGCTATCGAAGAAAGGCAGGAGTTGCGTGAATAGCGCCCTGGCGCAGGCTCTACAACCCTCACCCTACTCCGTCATGAAGAACGCGAGTGCCACGGCGGGAAACGCAAGACCGACCCACGCCGCAAGCGGCCACCCTCCCTCGGCGTACGCCCAACCGCCTAGTGCCGAGCCGACCGCGCAGCCGATGAAGAAGGCCGCTACGTAGAGCCCGTTCAGACGGCCCCGTAACTCGGCCCCGAGTGAAAAGATCGCGCGCTGTCCCAAGGTCATGTTGGCCGTCGTGCCGAAATCGAGCAGAATCGCCGCCGCGACCAGTATGGCGAGCGCCAACATCGAGCCTTGCGGGGCGATCTGTGTCATCAGAAAAGCCCCCGCGACGGTCAGCATGGCGAGAGCGGTCGCGGGACGGCTCCAGCCGCGGTCGGCAAGCCGCCCACCGATGGGTGCGGCGATGGCTCCCGCGACGCCAGCCAG
>Ga0210410_10005726_pt1 | contig 10800 bp, 11 predicted proteins | sample IncBWC4MmetaG_FD_161058 | JGI IMG/M metagenome (GOLD analysis project Ga0210410, IMG submission 161058) | Forest soil microbial communities from Barre Woods Harvard Forest LTER site, Petersham, Massachusetts, United States - Inc-BW-C-4-M | ecosystem: Environmental > Terrestrial > Soil >... | reverse complement strand
GTCGCCGCGCCATGGAGAACTCCATCACCAGCCGCTCTTCAAACGACCTGCGATTCCTCAGCCCCGTCAGCTCGTCGGTCACAGCCAGCTTTCGCAGTTGATCATTCGCCTCTTCAAGTTCGCGATGATAGCGTTCCAGCTCAATCTGGTGCGCCACTTCTTCGGATACATCCACTGCCACGCCCGCGAGCAGCACATTCCCGGCAGAGTCATGGCAGGGAAACTTGAACGATCGCAGCGAACTCACCGTCCCATCCGAATTCCGAATATGCTCTTCGGTCTCGACCATCCGCCCGCCCGCCATCACCTCCAGGTCATGCGTCCTGACCGACTTGGTCAGCTTCCGCGACCAGAGTTGTTCATCCGTGCGTCCCAGCCACGCATATTCGCTCACTCCAAACCGTTGCGCGAAGCTGCGGTTATAAAACAGCAGCCGCCCGGCAGCATCCTTGATGTAACTCAGGAACGGGCTGGCATTCATAAACGCACGAAACAGCTCTTCACTCGCCCGCAAATTCGCGGTGGCTCTTTCTTTCTCCGCCATCACTTCAGCGAGCGCCTTGCGCTGCACCATCGCCTCCAGCCGCACGCTCACCTGCCGCCCCAGCACCTCGAGCGCGTTAGCCTGTTCCGCCGCCAGTATCCGCGGCGACATATCCACCACGCACAAAGTCCCCAGCGGCTCCCCATCCGATGTAAAAAGCGCCACCCCTGCAAAGAACCGAATCGCCGGATCACTGGTCACCAGCGGATTAGTGTCAAACCGCGCATCCATCAGCGCGTCTTTCACCAGAAACAACTCGGTCTGCCGAATTGCATGCGCGCAGAAGGCCACCTCCCGCGGCGTCTCTCCCATCTTCAAATGTTCGGACGCGCGGTACCATTGGTGCCGCTCATCCAGCAGCGTCACCAGGCCGATTGGAGTTCCACAGATTGCAGCGGCAAGCTGCACCAGTTCCTCGCATTCAAGTTCTGGCTGGGAGTCCAGTAAATCACGTGTCCAAATCGCCCTTAGACTAGCGGCTTGAGATTCTGTTCGACGTACGTTCATCATTCACCGTATCTGTCAAAATCTAGAATAGCCGGGGGAACTTTCATATACCAGAAACATTTTCAATAGCTTACGAAAGTAACCTACGCCTCGATCCCTAACGTGGGATATTCCCCGAATCTGCTATTTAGTCCCTACTTTGGGGAACACAAGAGTAACCCAGCCTTGCCCGCACTTCCACCCTGAACTAAGCTAGAACCAATCATGTATGAAGACTTCAAGATAACCGACCGCTGGACCGGGGAAGAACTTCACTGCGAGTGGAAGGGAACGGTCGTCGCCATCGCCACCCGCCATGCCGACGCCACTGACATCCGCTTCGCCGTCAACGGCCGCCCCGTCTGGATCGCCATGCCAAACCTGGCCTGGGTCGAGCAGAAGCGCCGCACCAGTTACGTCATCACCGACTACCTGGCCGCCCAGGCCGCCGGCCGCTACCTCCAGCACGCCATCCAATCCGGCTACGACAACGGCCGCGAGATGTACACCATGACCGTTGATGAGGTCCTCGAACACGCCAACGCCGTCGTCAAAGAGGCTGGCCGCACCGACAATCTTCCCAGCCTCCCCGTCATCAACCCAGACATACGACCAGAAGACGAGATGGGGATCCACCTTCCAGGCGAACCAGCATAGTCTCCCGGAGACCCACGGAGAACCAGAGGATTGGCCATGTTCACCCGACGCAGATTCCTCGTCCTCTTTCCCGCCTTCGCGGCCTCGGCACACGCCGACGACTCGTGGCCGCTCCGGAAGAAAAAGCCAGTCCCCCCGCCACCGCCCCTTACCGTCTATATCGGCACCGATACCAGCAAAGGTGTCAGCAAGGGCATCTATCAGTCACACTTTGACACCACCCGCGGTCAACTGACTCCTCCCACCCTCGCCGCCGCCACCGCCCGGCCATCTTTCCTCGCCATCACTCCCGTCGGCCAGCCGCGGCGTTCCCTCTACGCCGTCAACGCCATCAACGACCCCGCCGCCACAGCCACCACCTTCATGATCGACCCCAAGACCGGCGCCCTCAAACAGACCGGCCAGGTCTCCTCCGGAGGAGCAGGCCCTGCCTACATCTCGATCGACGACACCGGCCACTCCGCCTTCGTCGCCAACTTCTTCGGCTCCAGCGTCGCCTCCTACCGCATCCAGCCCGACGGTACCCTTAGCCAGCCGGTCGACCGCTTCGATTTCAAAGACCACCAGAGGTTCGGCACGCTCGGTCCTGCCTCCGCTCGCCAGGATATCCCTCACCCGCACTCCGCCACCATCTCGCCGGACAACCGTTTCCTCCTCGTCTGCGATCTCGGCACCGACCACATCACCGTCTTCCTCATCCACCCCGAGACCGGTCAACTCTCCGACCCACACACCTTCACCAACGACCACCCCGGCTGCGGCCCACGTCACATTGCCTTCCACCCCAACGGCCGCTGGGCCTACGGCATCAACGAGATCGATTCCACCCTCGACCACTATCTCTGGACCGCCACCCGCTTCAGCGAAACCCCTCAGGGTCTCCTGGTCAATACCAACACCCCGGTCAAGACCATCGCCCCTGACTTTCCCGGCGACAAGAACACCGCCGCCGAACTCGCCATCTCCTCCGATGGTCTCTTTCTTTATGCCAGCAACCGCGGCGAAGACTCACTCGTCGCCTTCTCGATCGCCCCAAAAGACGGCAAGCTCAACTTTGTCCAGCGCATCTCCTGCGGAGGCAAGACCCCGCGCCACTTTACCCTCGATCCCACCACCCAGTGGCTTCTCTGCGGCAATCAGGACTCGGCGACGATCACCATCTTCCGTCGCGACACCGCAACCGGAAAACTCTCCGGCCCCACCCAGACCGTTGCCCTCGACTCCCCGCTCTACACCCTCTTCGTGTAGTTGTCCGTTGTCAGTTCTCACTAGCGAGAGTCTCAAACGGGCAAACTGAGAACTAACCACTAATCACTATCCACTAACAACTGCCTCACCCCTTCGGCAGCGTAGCCATGTCGATCACGAAGCGATACTTCACATCCGCCTTCACCACTCGCTCATAGGCCTCGGCAAGTTTGTCGATCGACGTCAGCTCAATGTCGGACACAATGCCATGCTCCGCGCAGTAGTCCAGCATCTCCTGCGTCTCCTTCATTCCGCCAATCCCCGAACCCGCCAGCGATCGCCGGTTCGCCACCACCGAAAACGGAGCCACCGACACCGGAACCTCAGGCAGCCCCACCAGGCACAGCGTCCCATTCAGCCGCAACAGGTTCAGGTAGAGATTCACATCATGCGGCGCCGAAACGCAGTCGAGAATAAAGTCGAAGCTCCCCGCATGTTTCGCCACAGCCGCCGCATCCCTGGTGACGACTACCTCATCAGCCCCCAGCCGCTTCGCATCCTCAATCTTGCCCGCCGAGGTCGTGAACTGCACCACGTGCGCGCCAAACGAATGCGCAAACTTCAACCCCATGTGCCCCAGTCCACCCAGCCCAACCACGCCCACCTTGCTGCCCTTGCCCACCTTCCAGTGCCGCAGCGGCGAGTACGTCGTAATCCCAGCGCACAACAGCGGCGCAACTGCAGCCGGATTCAGCTTCGGCGAGATCGTATGCACAAACCTCTCGTCCGCAACGATGTTGTTCGAATACCCGCCATACGTCGGCTTACCCGAGTAGTCGAGCTTGTTGTACGTCTCCACCGCGCCCTTGATGCAGTACTGCTCTTCGCCCGCCACGCAGTTTTCGCACACCCGGTCCGAATCGACGATCACTCCAACAGCAGCCGGATCGCCCACCTTGAACTTCGTCACCGCACCGCCAACAGCGGTCACATGCCCCACAATCTCATGCCCCGGCACCATCGGATAGATCGACCCGCCCCACTCATCCCGCACCTGGTGAATATCCGAGTGGCAGATCCCGCAATACGCAATCTCAACCACCACATCCTTCGGCCCCGGCTCTCGTCGCTCAAAACGAAACGGCGCCAGCGGCGATTTCTTATCGTAGGCTGCGTATCCATGAGACTTCATCTGCAATCCCCCCAATTTCCGTTTTGGCAACTTAGGATGGTTCGCACCCTCAAACCGATGCGCCTATTGCCGAAGATTCACACTAAGAACTCACTCGTCATAGTGCAGCAAGCTCAGCACGTCATACCCTTGAAACTTCTCCCGCCCCTTAAGAAAATCAAGCTCAATCGCAAATCCAAGCCCCGCGATCTCTCCGCCCAGTTGCCGCACAAGCTGCACCGTAGCCTGCATCGTGCCTCCCGTCGCCAGCAGATCATCAACGATAACCACCCTCTGCCCCGGCTCAATCGCATCCACGTGGATCTCCAAAGCATCCGTCCCATACTCCAGGTCATAGTTCACCCGAGCCACCGGTGCCGGCAGCTTCTTCGGCTTGCGCACCGGCACAAAACCCGCATTCAACCGGTAAGCCAGCGCCGGCCCAAAGATGAACCCGCGCGCCTCGATCCCCAGCACTAGGTCGATCTCCTTGCCAATGTAGTACTGCGCAAATGCATCGATCAGCGTCGCGAATCCCGCCTTGTCCTTCAGCACGGTCGTAATGTCATAAAAGAGAATCCCAGGCTTCGGAAAATCCGGCACCGTCCGGATCAGCGTCTTCAGTGGCTCACAATTAATCGGTAGTGTCATCAGTCCTTACCAGGCTCCTTCAATCTCAAACGGTCCAAGCTTCGAGCCTTCGCTCTCGGCCAGTTCATGTTCCAATACAGCATCGACGCGGCTGCCGCGCGAACCCTTTCGCAGCGCATCTTTCAACTCCGCAAGTTCCTCAGGCGTCCCAGCGGCAACCACCTCCACATGCCCATCCTCAGTATTCCGCACCCACCCGCGCAGGCCGATCTCCGCGGCTTCCTGCTGCACAAACCAGCGGAATCCAACGCCCTGCACCCGGCCTTTTACAAGGTAATGGCACACCATGGAGCCTCCAGTGTCGCAGAGCCAATACACCCGCGCAACACGTCGTGCAAACAAAAGAGGCAGAGCCAATCGACCCTGCCCCTGACGTCTGCAACATGATCTACGCCCGGCTCATGTAAGCGCCTTCCGCCGTATCCACGCGAATCTTCTCGCCCTCATTGATGAACGGAGGCACCTGCACGACCAGCCCCGTTTCGAGCTTCGCCGGCTTGGTCACCGACGACGCCGTCGCCGACTTGATCCCCGGCTCCGTCTCCACCACCGTCATCTCCACCACGCCGGGCAACTCGATGCCTACCGCCTTGCCGTCATGGAAACTCACGCTGATCGACAAATTCGGCAGCAGATACTCCACCGCATCGCCCAGCGTGTCGCGCTTCAACATCGTCTGCTCGAATTTCTCGTCCATGAAGTAGTACTCGTCCCCATCGTTGTACAGGAACTCCATCTTCACCTCGTCGACGATCACCCGCTCAATCGGGTCGGGCGAGCGGAAACGCTCAACAAACATCGCGCCGGTGCGTACATTGCGAAGCTTCGCCTGGATAAACGCCCGAAGATTTCCCGGCGTGCGGTGCTCCACCGAAAAGACCAGGTGAAGGTCGTCCTTGAACTTGATAATCATGCCCGGGCGCATCTGCGTTGCGGGAATCGACATAAAAAACCCCTAATCTGTGCTGAATTCAGCTGTGTTGAGAATATGTGCGCGAGCGCACTGGCATCATCGCCAATCAGCTCGCAACCCTTTGATTGTAGCGCAGCAGCGAGGTCCTTTGCTCGTTCAACCCACCGCGCGACAACTCCTTATCTTCCACCAAAGATATGCTTGAAGAACCGCCCAATGGCATGCGCCAGATCGCGTTTCGGCGGCGCAGCCTGCGGTGGAGCCGCAACCTGGGGAGCAGCAGCCACAGAGGGCGCAGGCGCAGGCGTCGGCGCCTTTTCCGCTGCGGTGGCGGGCTGGGCCAGGCTATCGGCGTCCCCGCCCGAGCTCAGCGCCGCAGAAACCTGCGTATGCGCTGCGCCCGCAGGAGCCTGCGGAACCGCCGCCGGAGGCGCCAGCCCCGCACTCACCGCAGCAGGGAAGGGATGCTGCTCCGCCGCCGGTTTCTCCACCGCCGCGGCATCTCCAGGCGCTACCGGATGCAGCAGCGCATCCGCAACCGACATCGTCTGCTCCGGCGGACATCCACACGAAGAACTCTCATGGTCCACCACCTCCTTCAGGCTGCCATGTTCAAACAGCACATGCTGCCCCGCTCGCAGCTCATACGCCGCCTCGCCAAACTGGTCCGCAACATTCAACACCGGAGCCTGCGCCCCGCGATTCTCCACACACGTATCGCCGTTCCTCGTCACCCGAAGCTGCAAGTCAAGCGGGCCATCGCCGCGCATCGTGAACCGAAGATCCGGCGTCATCACCACATCGCGCGTCGTCGCTACCATCTGCACTTCAACCGCCCCGCGATCGAGCGCCAGCATCAGCGGAGTTCCTGCCGTTCCTTCCGCACCCTTGCCCGCGGTCACATGCAAGCCGCTCGTCGCACACACCTTCACCGAGCCCCCCCGGTTCAATGCGATTTCTGCCGTACGGTCTCTCGCCGTCACCGTCGTGTTCCCCACCAGAATCGCCCGTCCGTTGCTTACTTCGAGCGCACCAGCAACCGTCGCATCCTGCACCCCAACCGTCCCGATCGACTGCTGCGCCTGCGCCATCGGCAACCCAGCGAAGAAAAATGAGAGCTCGCAGATCTTCAACCATGGAACTTTCATCTCATCCTCTTCTGTGCGTCTCGTCTTTCGGCTGCATCGCGATCCCAAAAAATTTCCTGCGCAATCATCGCAGATGGCCGCTCTCCCACGCCCGAAAACCATCGCCTACGCTATGTATAATACGGCCTATGGATCACCGGTATGTGCAGTTTGGCTGTGGCATGTGTGCTCCACAAACATGGCAAAACTTCGATGCCGGCCCCGCCTTTTGGCTGCAAAGTCGCCTTCCATTTCTCACCCCTCTGCTGGTCAAAAAAGGTTTTCCTCCCTATCCCAAAAACATCCAGTACGGCGATGTGATCAAAGGCCTTCCCGTTCCTCCCGGGTCGGCAGAAGCCGTGTACTGCTCGCACGTGCTCGAGCACATGACCCTCGACGAGTTCCGCCTTACTCTCAGAAACGTCTTCTCCTATCTTCGTCCCGGCGGCACCTTTCGCCTCGTCCTGCCTGACCTCGAACAACTCATCGGCCTGTACACCGGCGACCCCACTCCCGCCGCCTGCTCCCGCTTCATGCAGGAGAGCTGGCTCGGCGAAATGACCACCCCGCGAGGCTTGCGATCCATCCCCACCGCCGTCTTCGGACGCGCCCGTCATCTCTGGATGTGGGACTACAAAGGAATGGAGGCGGAGCTCACTGACGCCGGCTTCACCAACATCCGCCGCGCTCAAATGGGCGACTCACCCGACCCGCGCTTCAAGGACGTAGAGTCCGACTACCGCTGGAAAGATTGCCTCGGCGTCGACTGCAAGCGCCCCTAGAGCAATCCACTACATCTTCAAAAAATTCTCAATCAGCTTCTTGCCGTTCGCAGTCAGCACACTCTCCGGATGAAACTGCACGCCCTCAATCGGCAGCTCACGATGCCGCAGCGCCATAATCGTCTCTCCCTCCCCCTGCATTTCGCCAACGGCGCGCGCCGAAACCTCTAACTCTTCCGGCAACCCCTCTTCCGCCACAATCAGCGAGTGGTACCGTGTACAAGTCATCGCCGACGGCAAGCCCTTGAAGATGGTCTTCCCATCATGCTCCACCTCACTCGTCTTGCCATGCATCAGCTTCTTCGCGCGCACCACGTTGCCGCCAAACGCCGCGCCAATCGCCTGATGCCCCAGGCAGACCCCCAGAATCGGCACACGCCGCGACGCCTTCGCAAAATGTTTGATCAACTCAATGCTGATCCCAGCATCCTGCGGCGTACAAGGCCCCGGCGAGATCAGAATCCGCTCCGGCCGCAACGCCTCCACCTCAGCCGGCGTCAGCTCATCGTTGCGCCGAACCACCATCTCCGCACCCAGCTCACCCATGTACTGCACCAGGTTGTAAGTAAACGAATCGTAGTTGTCGAGAACAAAGACCATGTTATTGACGATTCTACGCTCTTCGCCAAGCTACCCAACCCCAGGCATGAAGTTCCAAAGACAAAATGATTGCCAAATGATTTGCGTGCGGATAGTTTCTACACATCTCTATGATGCGACGCATTGCAGTTTCGCTGATTGGCGGATTAGGTATTACCACGGCTCTTACCCTTGCCTCCGTCGTTTTGGTCCGACTCATGCCATATCGAGACTTGCCGATGATGCCGAAACCATTCTTTTTGGTCACGCTATTACCCGGCATACTTGCGGCGGAGTCTATCGAGTCTCATCGCTGGATTAGCGCATCAGTTTTTTGGATCGCAAACGCGTTGGTATATGGGATCGGAGTATTCGCTTTCAACACGATGCGACGCCTACGGAAATCAGACAAACCCATTAATTAGGCTTGCCGTGCCCGTTCAATCGCCCGCACCACCGCAGCTGCCTTATTCACCGACTCCTCAAACTCCTTCTCCGGCACCGAGTCCGCCACAATTCCCGCCCCCGCCTGAAAGTGTCCCTGCTCTCCATTCATATACAGCGTCCGAATCGCAATACACGAATCAACGTTCCCGCTGAAGTCCGCATATAGCACGCTCCCGCCATACACCCCACGCCGAGCCGGCTCCAGCTCTTCAATAATCTCCATCGCGCGAATCTTCGGCGCACCACTCAGCGTCCCCGCAGGGAAGCACGCGCGCAACGCATCAATCGGCTCCATCTCGGCCTTCAGCTTGCCCTCAAGCGAACTCACCAGATGCATCACATGGCTGTACCGCTCTACAAACATCAGGTCCTTCACGCGCACCGAGCCAAACTCACTCACCCGGCCCACATCGTTCCGCCCCAGGTCGACCAGCATAATGTGCTCGGCGACCTCCTTCTCATCCGCGCGCAGATCGGCCTCCATCGCCCGATCCTCTACCTCATCCGCACTTCGCGGCCGCGTCCCCGCAATCGGCCGGTACTCCACCGCCCGCCCATGCACCCGCACCAGCAGCTCCGGCGACGACCCAACAATATGCGCCGTCGTCCCTCCCCGTTTGTCATCCTTCGCGGAGCGGAGGACCTGCTTTCCGCCTTTCGCTTTTTCTCCCTCCAGCCCAAACCGCAAAAAATACATATAAGGCGAAGGGTTCACAATCCGCAGCGCGCGATAAATCTCAAACGCATCCACTCCCGGCACGCAATCGAACCGCTGCGACAGCACGCACTGAAACACATCTCCCGAAGCGATGTACTCCTTCGTCTTCTCCACCGCCTTCAGAAACGCAGCCTTCGGAGTCCGCGCCGTCACCTTCAGCTTGCCCAAGGGCTTCTTCTTCCGCCGCACAGGCAGCGCACTCGCAAGCCGTTTCTCCATCTTGTTCAACCGCCGCACTGCGCGCTCATACGCACCCTCGCGAGCCTCCCGCGTTAGGTCCGCCGTCACCATCAGGTGAATCTCTTTCTTCACATGGTCGAACGCCAGCACCTGATCGAAGAACATCAAACACGCATCCGGCACTCCCAGCTCATCCTTCGCGAGCGTTGGCAGTCTCTCAATCTGCCGCACCACGTCATAAGCAAAAAATCCCACCGCTCCCGCAGTAAACGGAGGCAGCCCCGGCAACCGCGCCGGCGTATGCCCGCTCAACGCCTTCTTCAACTCCGCAAAGATATCTCCATCAAACGCGCTCTCGCGCCGCCCCTCCAGAACCGTAATCCGCGTCCCCCGCGCCGTCATCTTTTTGTACGGTTGCACGCCGATAAACGTGTATCGCCCCACATGCTCGCCGCCTTCCACCGACTCCAGCAAAAAAGCCTCCGGCTCCTCTGCCGCAATTCGCAGAAACGCCGAGACCGGAGTTTCAAGATCTGCAGTGACTGTGCGATAAACGGGCACCAGCGAATGTTTGCGACATAACGCGAGAAATTCACGGGCGGAGGGAAGGGAATTGGTATCAATCGAAGCCATGGCTGTTTCCATCATAACTCCCTCTACACGAACGTTTTCAGTCATTTACCCGGCGGTCAGATAAGAGGCCGGAAATGGGGTTAACCTACCCCATTCGTTCGATTGCCTAACGTCCATCGGCCAGCCTATACTCCGCTCTGTTTGGCCACAGACCGGCCTGGCTCAAGCTGTATCCTGCTTCCAGTAGTGGAGGCGAACGATGGCCGGAGAATCGCTGATACCAGCAACAGAAAAAAGGGACCACACAATGCACACTCTCACCCTCGAGCAGGAGACAAATCCCTGGGAAGCCCAGGCCGCTCGATTCGACTTCGCCGCAACAAAACTTAACCTTGACCCCGGCATCTGGAAAGTCCTCCGCTACCCATCCCGCGAACTCATCGTTCACATCCCCGTCGGCATGGACGACGGCTCCATTGAAGTCTTCACCGGCTATCGCGTCCAGCACTCCATAGCCCGCGGTCCCGCCAAGGGCGGCATCCGCTACGCACCAGACGTCTCTCTCGATGAAGTCCGCGCCCTCGCCTCCTGGATGACCTGGAAGTGCGCCGTCGTCAACATCCCCTTCGGCGGAGCCAAAGGCGGCGTCATCTGCGATCCCAAAAAAATGTCTCAGGGCGAACTCGAACGCATGACCCGCCGCTACACCGCCGAACTCATGGAGTTCATCGGACCGGAAAAAGACGTCCCCGCCCCCGACATGGGCACCGACGAGCAGACCATG
>Ga0210410_10005725_pt1 | contig 10800 bp, 9 predicted proteins | sample IncBWC4MmetaG_FD_161058 | JGI IMG/M metagenome (GOLD analysis project Ga0210410, IMG submission 161058) | Forest soil microbial communities from Barre Woods Harvard Forest LTER site, Petersham, Massachusetts, United States - Inc-BW-C-4-M | ecosystem: Environmental > Terrestrial > Soil >... | reverse complement strand
TCGTGCGGCTGTCCGAGGTCGTTGGTAGATACCAGTGATGAAAGTAGATTGAGGCTGCTTACGGTCTCGACCGTTCCCCTTATCTTGCCCTTCTGAAGTACCGGTACGCTGGCCACTATCAGGCGGAGCTTGTCATCGATCTGAATGTTCGGTTCGGCCAGGTTGTTACCCGCCGGCGAAGGTGTTGCCGCGCTGGACGCGCCGACATCAACTTGCGCCACGCCATTGCGATCGAAGAAAGCCAACCGCAAATAGGCGGGCTGGCCCTGATATTTGTCCTCGTCCATGGTCGCCTGAAAGCGGCGCTCGATTGCAGCCAGATTGGCGAAGAGGCCATATTTGACGGACATTCCGAGATCGAGATTGCTGAAATAGTTAGAAATGTCCTCGCTGGCGGCGAGCCGCGCGGCGGCTTGCCGGCGTTCAATCAAAAAATCGCCGATCTCGGTGGCACGTGCTTCACCGATTGACACCAGACGCGCATCGGCGTTTTGCCGTAGTTCGACTTGCGACGAATAGAGATTTCCAATCAGGAAGAACATCGACAGCAGAAAGGCCACGGCTGCTATCAAGAGCCAACGCGGAGCCAGGGATCGACCAAAACTGATCAGCCAAGACTGCATCAATTCGTCTTCGCGAAAAATTCGGGGAAAAACCGGCGAATGCCCGGATAGTATTTGTCCACGAGCCGGTCATAGACGCCGGAGGCCTTGATGTCGCTCAGGTAGGCGTTGAACTCATCGCGCAAAGCTGGCGCGTCCTTCGGAAAGGCGGTTGCCAACGTCTGCCGGTCGGAGATCGGCCCCAAAACCTTGATCCTGCCCGCCCATTTGCGCAGATCGAGAATGGCGTCCGGTACGTCAAGCAGTGTCAGTTCGGCTTCCTTGTTGAGCATGGCCGGAACCATCTCATTCAGGTTGGCGCTCTTGTTGTAAGCCTTCAAGTCAATACCGACATTGACCAAGCCGTAATTGGTCGGATCCAGGCAGGTGCGCTCCATGACGAGCACGCTCCTGGATCCGATGGCCTTCCGTGTCTTGGCGATATCCGCCGCGAGATCGGCGCTGTCCATGATCGGTTGAAGATCAGACTCGGCTGGTGCCACTAACAGAACCTGGGACGGAAGAGTCGGCTCGGAATATAGAAGGATAGCCTCACGCCACGGCAGCACCGTGAAGCCGGTCGAAATCACATCGCCTTTGATTGGATAGTCACCTGTCAGTGTGATTTCGCCGTTTTTGCGCAGTACATCCTTGCCGAGCAAGTCGCGGATCACCGAATAAAAATCGGAATAGACAAGCTTGTACGACACGCCAATTCGCTTGGCGAAACCCTGCATCAGTTCGACGTCTAAACCGTCGCCCGCGCCGGTGACGAAATTGGCGTAGCGGATGCCGATATGGCGGATTTCGCCGCGCTGCTTGATCTCTGCAAGATCAGCTGCCCAGCTTGAGGTCACGAACAGAAAGGCCATGGCGCCGCTGAGCGACCCAAGGAGGAAACGTTTCGAGAGCATGGAGGCGCACCTTGCTTTTATGTCGGTAGCGCCTGCAACCTACAAGTCTGAACTTAAGAAGGGATAGCGGAATACAATAAAGTGGAATCCAATTTTCGGAAAATCCCTGGTTAAGGGTAAAAGATTACATACCAGATGCTGAGTGTAGCGAAAGTGGACTTGATCCGGATGAACTTTTCAGCAGCTTGAGCTTGTTCAGCACCGACCTCCAGGGGCCCATCGCGCTCAGCAGCGTGCTTAAGGTTAATATGATCAAATATCCTGAAAATTGCTGCCAATGCGGAGTTTCGCCGGACAAGAAGTGGTGCCCTTGCTGTCCGATTTGCGCATAAAACAGAACGAGTGGCGCACTGCCCAACACGCTGGTCGTCAGGTACTGAAGCGGTGAGACATTAGAGATTGCAGCAAAGAAATTCACCAATGGCGCGGGCACGAGCGGCGAGAGGCGCAATCCGAGCAAGGCCAGCCAAATCTTCACGGCGGATTGTTCATTGAATGGAGCACTGGAACGTTGAATGTACTTCCGATAAAATAGAAACGCGCTCAAACCGCCGACGGCGCTGCCAAGCAGCACAGTGGCTCCTCCTTCAAACCCACCCATGTAAAAACCCGCCGCCATGCAAATCATTGGCATGGAGGGAAAGGCCAGAAACGCAAGGACGGCGGATGTGACCAAAAACATCAGCGCGGTGACGAGTAGATTTGCGTGGGCCGTTGCTTCAAAGCCCGGAAACAGTTGCCAAACAGCTTCTCTCGAGATAGGCGATGTAAAATACGCCAACGACAGAAACAGGACGGCCGACATATAGAAAATCAATGGTTTATAACTACGCATCGGCTATCCCAAACTGGATAGAAGAGGCGGCACGTAGTCAAAGCTATTGTAGGTGTTCCAAAAAAGTACCTTCTTATTTTTCAGCGCGCCCGCTTGCGACATGGTGAGCAACGATCGCCAGGCTTTCAAAGTAAAGACCGGATCAAGGCTGAGGCCCGTCTCTTTCAACTCTTTCGCCCGTTCATCGTCGGCAGGTTCTATCAAGCCGTAGCCAGGCGCCCAGCTGGTGGAGTCCGGCAAGAAAGCCTCGTGTTGCATCACGCGAAGGGCGTCTGGCGAAATACCCGGGAAGCGGATCTTGTGCAGCCATTCCACCGTGCTGCGCGCGAGTTGGGCAACATTCCCCTCCACAAAGGGCACGGAGGGTTGCCGATTGACCACCCATCGCGTCAGAGGGGATTTGTCCTGATCGGCCACCCCCACCACCTTGGTATTCCATCCCATCAGATGGACGCCCAAGAGCAGGCCCAAAACCGTCGAACCGCTCCCCATGGCGACAAAAATGACATCGGGCGGCGCTTTCCACGCCTGAGCAGTATCGAGCAACTGCGCCAACTCGGCGATCGCATTCATGTGTCCCAGGGCGCTCACTTCGTTCGAGCCGCCCGGCGGAACGAGCGAATCCGTATCCGGATGCAGCCAGTGCGCCCCGTATGCATACGCAGCCTCGCCCGCCAATTCGACATCGTTGCTGGCGAGAGAAATGTGCTGAACCAGGCTCCGTAAAATTGCCAGGCGTGCCATGTCCGTCGGGGTTCCCGGAACTTCAAAAAGCACCATGTCCAGGGCACAATTCAGCGGCTGTCCATCGCCGGTCAAATCAGACACGCGATTAGCCAAGGAAAATTGCAACGCATGGTTGCTGGAAACCGCGCCCATTGTTCCCAGACGCTCGGATCCAGACCACTTCAGGTTTGGAAGCAGGAACTCATATTTGCGCGCCTTGTTGCCGAAGACGGGATAGTGCGTACTGCTCTCGTTCATCACCAAAAGATCAGAGCAGTCGATCTGGCGTGTCACGGACGGTGGCAACTGCAAAAGGTTGTTTTCCCGTACGAATATCGGTGCCCAAGGAATGGTGGCGCGGGCATCGGCCCGCCTCAGGAAGACGGAATTCCCGGGCTCGCCGCGGCGAATGAAGCCGGCAGACGAATCTTTACTGGAAAGCGTGTTGGCGATGAAAGGACCCTCGGTGGCATCGGGATCCAGCAGGGTGGGAAAGATCTTCCCGAGAGCCAAAGATTGCGAGTTCAAGATCGCTGAGGGTGGCGTGAAGCTTGAAACGTCGGCCATCTGCGGCAGCGGCGACATCGGGCGCCGGCCTTGAGATACGCCAACCGCGCCCAGCGCGGCGCCTCCCAGGACAACTCCTTGTACAAAGTTCCGTCGAGAGAGGTTCATTACACAACATCCGAGTTACAATCGGTATGTTTGTAGATTAACTCTTTTTTTACCTTATTCAAATCCGGACAGGCCCTTCGCGAGGAATACTTTAAGGTTTGATTAACCGAGACTCATCCGAAGGCCTGCCAGGCACCTGGTCTAGTTAGCTTTGTGAGAAAGGGCTCGAAAAGGAGCATTCGACAAGCCAAAGTATTTTCGGAGACGGATGCGTATTCAAAATTCGCAACTCGTGGCTGCAAAAGTCTCCAAGCTCGAAATCCGGGGAAAGGAGGGAAAATTCCCCCGACATTTCAATGGGCTTTTTCAATTGGAAATGTGCGAGTTCGATCCCTCCCAGGTCAGCCACCCATTCATGTGTTCGGCCAGGCTCCCCAAGAGACGCGAGAATGGGCTGGAAATCCGGGCTTTTGCAGCGCGGCGAGCCCGATCGCCGTGGTGATGATGCCCGCCCAGTCGCCCTCGCGCAGCAGCGACAGCTTCATGGGCTTGGCTTCAAGCGAGAAGAACCATTTACTGGCAAAAGGTGGGATCGAAGCCCGCGGTAGTGACGGTGATCCAAGCGCTCCTGGGCAAGACGTTCCGGGACAGGGTCGGCAACGAAAGACGCTTCGGGTTGGGCGATATTCTCGTGGTCGCTCCCTACAACCTGCAGTTAAACGCACTCAAGGCAGCCCTCCCGCCCGAGGCGCGGGTAGGGACGATTGACACGTTTCAGGGCCAGGAAGCACCAGTGTACCTGGTTTCGATGACAAGCTCATCCGCGGATGAAATCCCGCGGGGTATGGACTTTCTCTTTAGTCTCAATCGCATCAACGTAGCGGTTTCCCGTGCGCAAGTTCTTTCATTGGTGTTCGCGCGTCCACGCCTGCTTGAAGTATCTCAGCGTCGTCCGGTCTTACATCAGCGTTATGGCCGTCATAGGGGTTGCTCGGCAGCGCCTGTACATGGGCGACGAACTGGCCGCCCTTGCTATGCTTGAGGGGGGTGGCAACGCTGACCTTGACGCCGAACTCGTAAGGCTTGTGGGCCTTGCCCTTGCCGATGCATTCCACTTCGGGGGCATGCAGGCTGTAGACCTTGGCGCCGCGCTGCCCGCGTTCCTGCTCGCGCACCCGCCGGCTAAGGCTGAGCAGGGGAGCGAAGCTGCCCTCGAGCCCATGGTCGCCGTCGGAGCTCGGCAGCGCGAAATAAAGCTCTGATCGTCCAAACGTTCAAAGCGGTGCCAATTGAGAAGTACCTTAGTCGAGTGAAAGGATGTGGAATCATTACCCCTGATCGCTGTCCTTCATATTCCACGCTCTTCCCGAAATGTACCGCAGAAGCAACGTCAAGCCATTTGCCTGGATGGTGTGCATCTGAATAACGAATTGCTGCGCATGACCGATGCTGATCTTTGTGGCAGCGTTCGGCACCTTGGCCTGCTCGTTTTGGCTCTACATGATTCCGTTCGCGCTGACCGTCGAGCAAGCGGCCTCGCCGAGAGAGCTTGACATTCATGTTCTGGGGCGCCGGCCTCTTCGTGATGCCGCTCAAGCTGGCCTACACGGTCCTGGTCTACCGCCTGTTCCGTGGAAGAGTTGTGGTATAGGTTACGAATAGAACTGTCTCTCGCGGCCCTTCTCAGGACGCAAATGGTGGCACCGCCTCTCTTGGGGGGGGTAGCGCCGCTGGCCATTCAAGTTCATCATGGTGAAACATGGAGGCCGCTATATGCACAACGACGGACGATCATCAGTGACAGTCGCGTTCGCGATTGCGAGTCTGTTAACGATCGCGGCCGCGAGCTAAATGGAGTCACGGATGGGCGCACCTGCCTCCGATAAGGAAATTCATAGTCCACCCGAGGCGCCAAAAACCGAAGGGGTGAAGCATACGCAATCCGTGACACGCATTCCCGCCATCATCGTCGGCATTGTTGCAGCTTTCGTCGTCGGGCTTTCCCTCTTCTATCTCCTGCGGCCCGAGCCCCTGCTGGTGCAGGGCGAGGCCGATGCGACGCGGCTTGACATCGCTGCGCGTGTCGACGGACGGGTCAAGGAGATACCCGTCGAACGCGGCCAGAACGTTCCCGCAGGCGCGGTCCTCGTGCGGATCGACAATCCCGAGACCGTGGCCAAGCTCGAGCAGATGAAGGCCGCAAAGGCCGTTGCAGACGCGCAGCTTGCCAACGTCTTGGTCGGGACGCGCGTGGAGACCATTGCCGCGCGCAAGGCCGAAATGGAGCGCGCGCAGGCTGCTCTGGTGCTGGCGCAGAAGACCTACGAGCGCGTGCGGATTTTGACCGAGCAGGGCAATGCGCCGCAAGCCCGCCTCGACCAGGTGACCGACACGCTGCACGAAACCGAGCGGGCCGTCGATCAGGCGACCTCAGCCTACCAGCAGGCGGTCAACGGCTACACCAAGGAAGAGCGGGCGATTGCGAGCACCAGCGTCGAAAAAGCCGACGCCGACATCCAGAGCGTTCAATCGATCATCGATCAGCTCGTGGTCTACGCCCCCGTCGCTTCGCAGGTATATCAGCGCAATGTGGAGCCGGGCGAGTATGTATCTCCGGGCGTGCCGCTCGTGACGCTGATCGATCTCGCCGATGTCTGGATCCACTTCGATCTGCGCGAGGATCTGGTGAAGGGCTTGAAAGTCGGCGATCGGTTCGACGTGCATATTCCCGCGCTCGATGACCGCCTCGTCACGGTCGAAGTCAAGTTGATTGCGACCAAGGGCGAATATGCGAGTTGGCGGGCCACGCGTGCCTCCGGCGATTTCGACTTGAGGACGTTTTCGATCCGCGCCTATCCGGTCAAGCCGGTGCCCGAGCTGCGACCGGGCATGAGTGCCTATCTCGACTGGCGGACACGGCAATGAGTCTGGTATCCAAGCCCGGATTCCTGCTGGTCGCGCAGCGCGAATTCCGATGGCTGTTTCGCGACCGCGTGGCGCTGCTGCTGATCTTCGGCGTGCCGCTATTCGCGTTCATCGTCCTCACGACCGTGTTCAGCCACCCCGTCATCCGCGGGCTTGGCGTCACCGTCGTCGATGAGGACAAATCGGACGCGTCGCGCGCGCTGATGGAATATGTCGCGGCGTCTCCGAGCCTGCATATCGTCGATCGAGCCGGCACGCTGTCCACGGCCGTTCGGGATATACGGTCGGGAAAAGCAATCTCGGCCGTCTATGTCCCGCCGGATTTCGAGCGCGACCTGAAGGCCGAGCGCCGGCCGCAAATCGTCGGTTTCTATAACCAGCAGTTCCTGACCCCGTCCGGCATTGCGTCCTCCGGCCTGAACGATGCGCTGTCCGCTGCGGCAGCCGTGGCCGCTCCCGCCAAGCGCTCCGCGCCCGCGCCGGCCTCGATCGGAACGATGACTGGGGAGACCATCGCGCTGGTCAATCCACAAAAGAACTATGCGCAGTTCCTCTTGCGTGCGCTGCTGCCGACCATCATTCACGTCGTGATCACGCTCACCGCAGGCTATTCCGTCGGCTCCGAATTCCGCCGGCGCGATGCGCGGGCCTGGCTCGAAAGCGCCGGAGGCGATCCGGTCGTGGCACTCGTCGGCAAGCTCGCGCCGCTGTTCGGCATCTTTGTCCTGATCATGCTGGCCGAGCCGTTCGTGCTGGAGGGCGCGCTGGAGATACCCTTCAGGGGAGACGTGCCGCTGATGATCGCGGCCGGCTGCCTCCTGATCATTGCCTATTTGTCGCTCGGCGCCTTGCTGCAGCTTCTCGTACGCGACCTCGCGACGGGACTCGGATTGGCCGGCCTCATTGCCTCTCCGGCCTTCGGCTATGCGGGCGTCGGCTTTCCCACAATTGGCATGAACACCTTTGCGCAAGTCTGGAGCTCCATCCTGCCGCTGCGCTGGTATATGGCTGTCTTGCTGGGACAAGCCGCTCGGGGATTGCCGGTCTCCGATTCCGCCGTTCCGTTTGCGGCGCTCGCGGGGCTGGCGGTGCTCTTTGCCGTGCTCGCGTTGCTACGCATGGCGAGCCTCATCCGCTCGGGCTGGTTCGCTACGCCGCGACCTGCCGAGCCAGGCGACAGCGACCCCGCGCCGCGCGGCATCGGCGGTGCCTTCGCGGCAGAGTGGCGGCGCGTGCTGGGAACGAGGAGTGCCTTCAGCCTCTTGTTCCTCGCTCCCCTGGTCTACGGCATTTATTATCCGCAGCCCTATCTGAACCAGATCCTTCGCAAGCTCCCGATCGCGGTCGTCGACAATGATCTGAGCGATCTCAGCCGCCAGATCGTCGAGACACTGGATGCGAGCGGCGCATTGAGCGTCGTTGTTCGCGCGCGTACGCTGGCCGAGGCGCGCGCTGCCATTGATCGCGGAGAGGCCTTTGCCGCCGTCGACATTCCCCCCGGCACCGAGCGCGACGTGCTCAAGGGCATCACCGCGCACATCCCGATCTACGCCGACGCCACCTATCTGTTCGTCTACAGGTCGACCGCGAGCGGCGTCGCCACTGCGATCGGCGCATTGACCTCCGATCTCGTTTCACGAGGCGCGCGCTCCGACGGAAGCCTCGTCAAGGCTAAACTGGCGAGCATGAGTCCGGCCGACGTTTTGCTGCAGCCGATCTACAACCCCGTCGGCGGCTATGCGAGCTACGTCGTCCCGGCTGCGTTCATCCTGATCCTGCAGCAGACCCTTCTGATCGGCTCGGCCATGCTGACCAGAGGGGCACTGGCGAAAGGCGGCGGCGCCTTCGCCGGCGTGCTCGGCCGCGGCGTCGCGCATCTGACCATCTATCTGCCGGCGATCGCGCTCTATCTCATCGTGCTGCCGCGCATCTACGGCTTCTCGACGCTCGGGCATCTCCCGCAACTCTTCGCGCTCGCTGGCGTCTTTTTGCTGGCGACGAGCTTCATGGGCCAGGCGGTCGGCGCCTGGTTCACGCGGCCGGAGAACGCGACCATTGTTCTCTTGGGAACCAGCCTGCCGCAATTCTTCATGGCCGGCTTCGCCTGGCCACGCGAGGCAATCCCCGAGGTGGCGCAGGCGTTCGGCCGGCTTTTCCCCGCCGACATTGCGATCGATGGCCTGGTCCGCGTCAACCAACTCGGTGCCAATATCTGGGAGGTCGCGCATGATTGGCTCGCCCTGTGGTGCCTGGCGATGGGCTATTTCGTTCTCGCCGTGATCTCGGCGTTTGCGGTTCTGAGAGGACAACGACATGCGCAGGGCTAGTCGTGCGGCCATCATTGTGATCGCAGTCGTGCTTGTCGGCGGCGCTGTGATCTATTTCGCGCGTCGTCCTGAACCTCCGACCGCGCTCATCGGCGTCGTGCGATCGACGGAAGTCAGGGTCGAGCCGGAGGTGACCGGCCAGCTCGTCTCGATTGCGGTCCAGAAAGGCGACCATGTTCACGCGGGCGATGTACTGGTAAAACTCTCCGCGGTGGAGCTGACGGCGCAGGTGGACCAGGCGCGCGCCGCGCTGACCTCGGCAACCGCGAACCGCAACAATGTCTATGCCGGCGTCCGCCGTGAACAGGTCGATTCGCTGAAGGCCGCGATCTCCAAAGCCAACGCCCGTCTCGAATATGTGCAGCTCCAGCTCACACGGACCAGCACGCTGGCGCAGCAGAACTTTGAGTCCCAGCAGGCATTGGATCAGGCCACCAACGACGTCGCCAGCGCACGTGCAGACGTGGCGGAGGCCCAGGCGAATTACGCTGCGGCGGTCGCGGGTCCGACGCACGAAGAGCGTGCGATCTCCGACACACAGGTGCAGGCCGCAGCGGCCGCGGTCACGGTGTTCGAGCGTCGCCTCGACAAGATGACCTTGCGTGCTCCCGTCGACGGTGTCGTCAGCGTCATCGCCGCGGAAGTCGGCGAGAACGTTCGCCCAGGCCAGCCGATCCTGATGGTCGAGGCGGCGGGCGAGCAATGGCTTTCGTTCAATGCGCGCGAGGAACATCTCGGCGGCCTTGCGATCGGAAAAACGGTGAATGTGCTGCGGAATGGCGCCAATGCGGCGATCAAAGCCGTCGTCACCGAACTGCGGCCGCTTGGGACCTTTGCCACTTGGCAGGCCGAGCGGGTTATCGGCGACCATGACCGCAATACACTGCGCTTGCGCCTCGACCCGCAGGGAGACGTGGCGACGCTCGAGCCGGGCATGACGGTCTGGATCGAACATTGACAACCAGCAAGCGCTGGAGCTGCGCTGTAGGGTCGAGTAATGGATGCTTCGGTCATTTCTGCGGTAGCTGCGTTGGCCGGCACAGCCGTTGGCGGTTTGACGAGCGTGCTCGCAAATTGGCTCAGTCATCGAATCCAGGTTCGCGCCCAGTGGCTCCAGCACGAGAAAAATCGCTGGCAAATTCTTTATCGGGATTTCATCGAGGAGGCCAGCAAGTGCTACACATGCACGAAAGCCCGTGAAATCTGGCTTTCCGACGATTTTTCCCGTCCGCTTGCCTCAAGAGCGTCATTTTGAACAGGGGCGCTGTGAGGCGTCTTTTTAGGTCCCGGCTCCGCGCTCCCGCGGCCGATCGAGTCCTTGCTAGAAATAACCCGCGTCTGTACGGTGCGTCGCAGAAGAGTTAATTTTCCGTGAATGGATCAGCTAAAATGACCGCAATTCAGGGCGTGGTGTCGGAGGAAGGTGCGGACCGGAAAATGCCACCCGGAGTACTTTTTGATGGCCCGGTGGTCGACGCCAAGTTTCGCGATTCCTACATCGCGTTCGGCATTATGATCGCAGGTTCGATCGCGTCGCTGGTCTGGGCATTCACGCAAGGCATCGGCTGGGCGGAGATTTCGGTCTTCGCCGGCATGTTCGCGCTGAGCACGGTCGGCATCGGCTTCATGCATCGCTACTTCGTCCACCGCAGCTTCCGCTGCGGTCCGGTCATGCGGACGCTGCTCGCCGCGATCGCCACGATGGCGGTGCAGGGCTCGGTGCTCAAATGGGTCTCCAATCATCGCCGGCACCATCTTCACTCCGACAAGCCCGGCGATGTCCACAGCCCTCACTATGACGGCGTCGGTAACCGCCATGTCAGCTTCGTCAAGGGGATGTTGCATGCGCAGGGCGG
>Ga0210410_10005723_pt1 | contig 10803 bp, 8 predicted proteins | sample IncBWC4MmetaG_FD_161058 | JGI IMG/M metagenome (GOLD analysis project Ga0210410, IMG submission 161058) | Forest soil microbial communities from Barre Woods Harvard Forest LTER site, Petersham, Massachusetts, United States - Inc-BW-C-4-M | ecosystem: Environmental > Terrestrial > Soil >... | reverse complement strand
CATAGATTCTTCCCTTGAGAGAATGAACATAGCTGCACGTGGTGCAGGTCTGCCCTTTTCTGCGCACAAGGTGCGCCCGGTTCTTGAGAACACATTTTGGGTAAATCTCATTGGCCGAGGTTATCCAGCACCCTCAAAAAGATTCAGATGGTGCACTGACCGACTGAAGATTGAACCCGCTAATCGTTTTATCCTCGACAAAGTTGCTGTGCACGGCCAAGTTGTGATGGTGCTTGGTGTGCGCAAGTCTGAGAGTGCAACCCGTGCACAAGTGATGAGCTTTCATCGGATAAAGGGAAGCCCCTTATCTCGGCACTCCACCCTTCCGAACGCATTCGTCTATACGCCTATAGAAGATCTCGATGTTCAAGACGTTTGGACCTACCTTCTGCAGGTGCCGTCGCCATGGGGAAGCAATAACAGAGACCTTGTAACCCTCTATCGGAATGCGCAAGCAGGCGAATGTCCGCTAGTTGTGGACAAGAGCACACCTTCCTGCGGCAACAGTCGCTTCGGATGCTGGGTCTGTACTGTTGTTACCAAGGATTCTTCAATGGAGGCAATGATAGACAATGGAGAGGAGTGGTTGGAACCACTTCTGAAATTTCGCGACTTGCTGGCTTCCACTCAGGACCCCCTCGTCAAGTTGCAGGTCCGCGACTTCAAGCGCCGGAACGGACAAGTAATGCTAAAACCCGACGGCGGCATTGTGCCAGGCCCTTACAAGCCCAGCATGAGGAAGGATCTTTTACGGCGGCTGCTCGAAACGGAGCTCCAAATCCGGAAACACGGTCCCAACAGCGATGAGCGACTCATCACGAAGGATGAGCTTGAACAAATCCGGCGGATTTGGCGATCGGAAGCCCAGGATTGGGAAGATTCTGTTCCAAGGATCTACAAGGAAGTCACAGGGGAGGACCTCGACTGGGCCGCTGATGAACAGCCAATTTTCTCGGCGGAGGAGCGAATGCTCCTTGACTCAATCTGTGATGAAAACATAGTACCTTCTACGATGGTCGCAAAGCTATTGGACATTGAACGAGAATTGCATGGCATGAGCAGACGGTCAGCGGTCCATCAAAGGATTTCCGCAGTGTTTGACGAAGATTGGCGCTCTGAAGAGGAAGTCAGGAATCCTGGCTCAAAACGCGCCTCATGATTTTGACGCGATTAACAGTTAACGACTTTGGAGTGTTCCGCAACGAACACACTGTTGACCTTTCGCCGAAAGACGGACGCTCCATTATTCTCTTTGGCGGAAAGAATGGTGCTGGCAAGAGCACCGTACTCGAAGCCCTAAGACTCTGCCTGTATGGCGCAGGTGCCTTGGGTGTTGCTGTGTCCAAGGACGATTACTTGAGCTTTCTTGGTAGCAGGATTCACACCAACCCCCACGCGCTGATCCAGCCCACGTTCGCTTCGATACAAGTTGAGTTTAGCTACAGTCAAGCGGACGGTTTGGGTACGTACAAGGTCACTCGGTCCTGGGAACGCCGGAATGGGAACAAAGTCTCGGAATTCCTCTCAGTTGAGCGGAATGGGAAAACCCTTGAAGAAATTGAGGCAGAGAATTGGCAGGACTTCATTCGAGAACTTATCCCACCTGGGGTATCGCAACTGTTTTTCTTTGATGGTGAAAAGATTCAACAACTCGCCGAGGATACGACGGACCAACAAGCTCTCGCTGACGCTATCAAGTCGTTGTTAGGAGTGGATATTGTTGAAAGTCTACAGGCCGACCTCCGACTACACGTCTCGCGGTTAGCAAAACCAGGTCGGGATAATTTACAACTTTCCCAAGCGCGCGATCTCGAGAAGTTGATAAATAGCCTCAAGCGGAAGCTTACGACATTACGAGCACAACGAGAGGAACGGGACCGCAAAATCCAAGACTTGAAGGTCAGGATTGACCGCTCAGAAAGTAGTTTTGCGTCGCATGGTGGGGCGTTCGCTCGAAACCGAGATCAGCTTATTCAACAGGAAGGGATTCTGAAGGAGCGCATCTCACAACTTGAGCAAACGATCAGGGAACACTGTGCTGGCCTTCTACCCTTTACTCTTGTTGCCGATCTATGCGCACGTTTAAAAAGCCAACTGTCTCTTGAGGAGCAGGCCGCACAAGTCAGAGCGGGACAATCGTTGCTCCTCTCAGCAAAGACAGAGATCAACGAACGCCTCGACCGCAAATTCTTGTTCTCAGATCTCCCAGACGTTTCTGAAACAGCGAAGAGAGATATTCACACGCGAATCTCGCGCGTACTAAGTGAGCCACTCCGTGTGGAGCACATTCAGCCAGTCGAATGCGTCCATCTATTGTCGGTATCCACGTCTAGAACATTGCTTAACTGGATCGAGCTGGCGACAACTAACGTCAGCCAGACAATCAAATCTTTGACTGTTGATCTTGAGCGAGCGCATCGTGAGCTTCACGGAGTTGCTGAGAAGGTTCGGAAAATTCCTACCGACGATGTTCTGAAGCCCATACTAGACGAAATCCACGGATTGAATGAGAACCTAGTAAAGGCGAGTACGCAAGCGATTCTAAAAGACCAAGCTATCACTGATTTGGAATTAGAATTGAGCGAGGCTGAGCGTCGCCATGCCCAAATCGCGCAAAAAGTCGCCGCCGAAGCAAGATATTCCGGGAAACTTCATCTACTACCTCGTGTCCAAAATGTACTAGAACAATATCGGTTGAAACTGATAGAAAAGAAAGTTGCACAACTTCAGGGCGCGGTAACGGAATGTTTTAATTTACTTTGCCGGAAAAAAGATTCCCTTCGTACTATTCGAATCGACTCTAGAACCTTCTCGATAACTTTATGCGACAGAGAAAATCGACCGCTCCGGAAGGCTCAGTTGTCAGCGGGGGAGAAGCAAATCTATGCGATTTCCATGCTGTGGGCTCTCGGCAAGACCTCAGGACGCCCATTACCAATCGTAATTGATACGCCACTGGCACGCCTCGACAGCGATCACAGGAGGCTGCTCGTTGAACATTACTTCCCCCTCGCAAGTCATCAAGTTATAATTCTCTCGACCGACACCGAAGTTGATCAAGATTACTTCGAACAACTGAAACCTTCGGTCGCGAGAGCATACCATCTTGATTACGATCAAACCCAAAGCAGTACTCTAATCAAACAAGGCTACTTTTGGAGGGAACGCGATGAAGCTTACAAAGCTGCGGCTAAGTAAGGACGCCTCAAACCGCTTACGCTTTCTTGCCGGAAAGAGTGGTTTAACACCCAATCTTCTTTGCCGCATTGGCTTCTGCCTCTCGCTCGGCGAGCCAACAGTGCCCAATCTGGAAGAATATTTAGATGAAGATCGAGAATTTAACCGCTACACGCTTCTCGGGGAATACGATCCGCTCTTCGTTGCGTTATTGAAGGAGCGCTGCCGCCTGGACGGACTTGAATCTGAAGCACTGCCTGACCATTTCCGCGCACATATGAACAGAGGTGTTATTTTGTTGCAGCAACGGGTCAAAAGCATATCTGACATCGCCAATCTCGTGTCTGAGGCTCTTCCCGTAGCCACATAGAGAACTACTAGTTCACCAGATTTCTTCATGGTTCTTTGAGCATCGCCTGTTTCACTTCTAGCCAGAGTCCTATCAGACGTTTCCTCCTAAACTAAGAACGTCACGCCCGTCGAGCAATATATTAAAAGGATGAATAACCGTAGTGGTATGCTCGTGCAATCGTTTTGGAGCGATTTTCAATGTTGGCTAACGACCTACCGTTCGGTGATCTCTTCGCGCAAAGACCGCCATTTCAGGTTCCCAAGTATCAGCGGTCCTATGCATGGGAGGACGAAGAGCTAAAGGACTTTGTTCGTGACCTCCAGCAAACGTTCGTTGCGAGACAGAGTGGAGAAGCCAAGAAACACTTCTTCGGGGGTATCGTATGCTTGCAGTATACTGCCCAAAACACACTCGGGCGCAAATACGAAGTCATCGACGGTCAACAGCGACTCGCGACGTTCGGCTTATTGTTTGCGCGTCTTCGACACTGGAATAATATTGTGGCCAGCGAATGTCGCGTGGCTGGCGAAACCGATAATTCAAAACTAGCCGAAGCGCGCGCAGATCGTATCAGGACAAGCTTGCTTGAGTATCAAGACGAAGTGGACGGAAAGCCGGTCCAGCAGCAACGTGTTGTGCTCTCGAAAGGAGATAAGGAGTTTTATGCTGCTCTGATCGAGGGCACTCCGCCCACACCAGTCCGAGAATCCCACAGGCTGCTTCAGCGAGCAAACGAGGCAATCGACGCCTTCATAAAGGGGATCATGGATGGTAGTGGGGACAACAAGGGGAAACTCGCCGCGCTGGATATTCTCTCCAAGGCGGCGACAGATGATTGTCACGTGGTGCATCTCGTCAGCGAAAACAAGGCCGAAGCTTATCGGTTGTTTGAAGTTCTGAATGATCGCGGGCGCAGCCTGAGCGAAGGTGACCTATTGCGCTCCACCACGCTAGAGAGGCTAGAAGGCACTGCCTCCCTTCAAGACCAAGCCGAAAAACTTTGGGATCAGATTCTGGCGGCAAAGGCTAGTCATATCGATCGCTTTCTCCGCGCTTACTATGCATCACGAACTGGAAAGCGCGCAGGCCATCGCAGCCTGTTCGATGACTTTCTTCGTGAGATTTTTCCGCCTAACCAAAGCCACGCAAATATCTTAAAGACGCTTAAGGAGATTCAATCTGCCTATTTGCTTTTCAACTGGCTTGCAGAAGGCGACTGGCCGTATGACAACGTTGCGGTAGCTGCGTGGGACCGGAATCGACTGAAGCTGCTACTGAACGTACTCAAGAATGAGCTTTCCTTGCCCTTGCTCTTGGCCGCGTGCCAACTTCCCGAGAAAATGTTTGCCGTTATCGTCCACCTGATTGAGTTTGCTGTCTTTCGGCATATTCATTGCAGCCGCCAACATCCCAGCAAGCTTGACAATGTGTTTCTTTTGCAAGCTCTCGAAATTCGCAAAAAGCCTAACGGTTACAAGGCAGCTATTTTACGAAGCGCTCTGAAGAAGGTACAGGACGCTTATGCCACCGATGTAGTGTTTAGGGAGGGAATGAGGTCGCAACTCATGTATCGGGAAAAGGCCGGGAATACAGTTACCAAATACTTTCTCACAACGCTTGAACAATTCCACTCGTGGTACACCAGCGGAGCCAATGGGAATCCAACGTGCAAAGACAAGACAGCAGTTTATGATCTCAGTCAGATCGAAATCGAACATATATATCCGCGTAATGCCAGCAGCCCAGATCCAAAGCTGGAACCACTCAGACAGCATCTTGGAAATCTTTCTTTTTGGGGGCCAAACGATAACACGAAAGCTGCCAATCAAACTTTCACTGCGAAGAAGAAACTGTATTCCGCGTCCAAAGTAACGATCAATCAAGAACTGGCCAAACTGTCAAAGTTCGAGACGCAGGAATTAGCGGCGCGGGAAGATCAATTACTTGCTCTTGGCGTTGCGATCTTTCGAATGTGATGGAATGCGTCAACTAAAATTCTCACGACGAGTATCGCGACCATTCTCGTAGTGGAATCAATCCTATTCAGTCCAGGAACCGGAAATACTCTCAACACCGGGTTGGCTCACCTCACCACATCGCTCACAGATGAAAGATCGGTCCCACTGAGCGTATTCTTGCGGGTATGTCGAGTGATTGTGCCTCCAGAAAAGAGCAACCAGGACCATGAAGATTCCGAACGAAACCACGGTATGAATCGTCAAAGGAATTGACGGTAGAGTTGAAGAATTGGTCGTGACAGCATTGATGTAAATTACCAACCATCCGACCGATAAGAATTCCAAGACCGACCAGCCAATCAATTTTAGAAACGACCATTTCCTCGGAGGAGTCAGCGCTTTCGAGATCGCTGTCTGCTGTATCCCTTTCGTCGTTGCTCGGCCCACAAGTACATCAGGCCCATCGCTCCCGACCACGACTCCCCGTAGTCGCGTGAGCATGCTCACACGCTGAAGTCCCTCTTGGTAGGCCATGGCCACCTTCTTGAGGTCTGTGCTCTTACAATTCGGACATTTCAATTCCAAAGGGCCACCCCTTCCTGCCCTATACGGGTGTATGCCTTTTCTGATTGCTTCTCCGTGCAAGCGGTTGCCTGCGCTCGTATTCAATCCTCTGACGCCAAGCGCCGAAGGCGCAAAAGTCCGGTCCGTGACTTTAGTCCGCATTACGCCTTGGCTCCTTGCCGACCGGCACCGTGGCGCGACATTTTTTGAGCCATGAAGAGAAGTAGCCGTCTGTCGCTTTCATCCATCCTGCTGAGCTGCTGGCGAAACTTCATCAGATAACGACCATCCTTGCCGGAACTTCCCCAGGCAAGGTTGGCACCCGTCCGTCGATTGGGAAGAGGAGGAAGCGGAGGCGGCTTTTCGCCATCATAGAACAATTGGTAGAGAGGAACTTCGAGTGCCCGAGCCATCTTTTCCAAGGTCTCGATGGCCGGAACGGTATGCCCGTTCTCGACGCGCGAAATGTAGCAGCGCAACAAGCCCGTACGCTTCTCAATGTCTCCCTGCGAGAGCTTTTTCTCTTCGCGCATCTCGCGTAAACGGTCACCGATAATCATGTGGGACTCCGTGTCGTGTACAATTATACAACGAGCGCTCGTTGTTTTTCAATGAGCTTTTCAGGCGGATTTCTTGGACTTGGGAGGCCGACCGCCCTTGCGCTTCTTGCGTCTTGCTTGTAACTGCCTGAAGTATTCAGCCCCGCGCTTGGCGATCTCCTTCCCACCCTTCCGTCCAAGCTTAACGGCGGCGGGATCTTTCGGTTTTGGCAAAATTCAGAAGAAGCTCTATCTCCCTGCGTATTATGCATGACCCAAAGCACCGTACCAAGCCGCTCCATAGAAGCCCGAACATTACCGCGCAAATTAGGGCTCGTTGATACCGGATGAGATGGCTCCACTTCACTTTTCACTTGACGCCGCATCAAGCGCATGCATAGATTGATTTTGCAGAATATGAGACTACGATCCAAATTTTGGGCTGTGGCGAGCTTGCTGGCGTTACTTGGCATGCCGGGGCTCTCGTGTTTTGTGCCGCAACTCATGGGCGCGGCCGAGAATGAGTGCTGTCGCCAGATGGGTTCTCAATGCGGCTCAAAGGAAATGTCCTCCCCTCAATCCTGCTGCAAGTCGCCGAGTCAACAAAGTGTTCAGCCCTATATTGGCAGTGGTGAGCATTCCCGAATAGTTCCTGCGACTACAGTAACGGTATTTTTGCCCGTTGACCAAACCCAGGTTCTTTTTGTTGCCGACTCGGCCTTGACTATTGCGCAATTCCATTCCCCACCTTTAAGTCTCTCCGAATCAAACTCCGTCCTAAGAATCTAATTCTGTCTCTCCGTTTAGCCGCTGGCGCATACGTGTGCCCAGCGTGCACAAATTTCATTACGGAGGACAGTGATGGACGCCATTCGCTTTCCAGTTTGGAAGTTTGTTAGGTACAAGTATTTGCAGTTGACTGTATTGGTGGTTGCCGTCGTGTTCGCTGGTGCGGTTTCCTCGAAACTGTTCGCCGCGCCCCAGGGAATTGGCGAGAAACCACAAGAACAATCTGCCCAAGTGCAGCCCCAAATGGAGCGCGAGGGCGGGATTCCGACGCCACTCGCTACGCTCATCGAAGAGGCAAAGAGGAGCGACCCGGCTATTCATGCTGCCGAGCAAGCCGCCAGGGCTGCGACATTTGTTGCACCACAGCTGTCGGCTCTTGCTGACCCCCAATTCACGTTGCAACAGTTCAGCGTGGGCAGTCCTCGTCCCTTCGCCGGTTATACGAATAGCGATTTTGCTTACATTGGCGTCGGTGCTTCTCAACAACTGCCGTATCCAGGAAAGCTCAAGCTGCGCGGCGCTGTGGCGGATCGTGATGCCGATACGGCAAAGGCACACATCGAGGTCGTTCTCCAAGATGAAATCGAAACCCTAAAGACGACGTATTTTCACCTGGCCTACCTTCAACAGACTCTAGGAACACTAGTGCGGAACGCCGCGCTGCTAGAGCAAGTGGAACGACAGACAGAAGCGCATTATTCGTCCGGTCAAGGCAATCAGCAGGATGTCCTGAAGGCGCAGCTTGAGCGGACAAAACTCCTCCGCGAAGTGTCCATGCATCACCAGTTGGTTGGAGAAGATCAAGCCGAACTCAAGCGCATTCTTCGACGGTCGCAGGATTCGCCCGACATCATTGCTGAGCCGATTGCCGATACTTTTTTACGCTACACGGCGGCGGAACTCCTCGATAAGGTCCGCCAGGAAAACCCGAACATTCACGAAAATTCAGCGATGGTGCGACGCAATCAAACTGCGGTTGACCTAGCCCAGAAAGAGTTCCGGCCAGACTTTGGGGTCTCGTACATGTATGAGAACACAGATCGTAAGTTTCGAGACTATTACGAGCTTTCATTCAACGTGAATTTTCCCCGCCGCAAGCCAAGGCAGGCAGCGCTCGCACAGGCTCAAGTGAATGTCGAGCGTGCTCAGACGGACCTCGATACGCAACTACAGATTGCACTCGCTGAGGTTCAGAAGCAGTACGTCATGGTCAAGACTTCAGAGGAACAACTGTTGATTTATCGCGACGGCCTGATTCCGCAGGCGCAAGCGACAATCCAGGCAGGCCTGGCTGCCTATCAATCCAATCGCGAGGATTTCGAGACCCTGTTTTCCTCATTCATGGATGTCCTCGGTCTCAACCTCGAATATCAGCAAACCATTCTTGACCATGAAACAGCTCTTGCACATATCGAGCGGCTCACGGGGGTAACTCTCCCATGACGGAGGACAGAACGATGATGAGCAAACCCTCAGACACGGGGAGCCAAGGTCACACAGTGGAGAAGTATCGCCGTGCTTTCCTGCTTACGCTGGTTGCATTCATTGCCGTAGTCGGCGTTGCCGCCTGGCTCTGGTGGCATTCACCACTTAATCTAATCACGCGCAGGGAACAACCTTCCGTAGCGAGCGAAACGTCACAGCCGACGACAGAACCAACGACCAGTGCTGACGGGTCCACTGCGCCACAGGCCGACACGCCGCTTGCTCCGATTCAATTGTCTCCACAGCGTATGCAAAGCATCGGTGTGAAGGTTGGAACAGTCGAATCCAAGGTCATTAGCGATGAAATCCGTTCTTACGGAAATGTCCAGGCAAATGAGCGCCGGTTTGCCTACGTACAGACGCGTTTTGCGGGGTGGATTCGCCAAATTTATGCGGATGCCACTGGTGACTTCATTGAGAAAGGGCAGCCACTATTCACAATTTACAGCCCTGATCTGGTGGCAAGTGAAAGAGAGTATTTATTGGCGAAGAAGAGTGCCGCAGCACTTCAACAAAGCGCAGTGAGCGGAGTCGCGGATGGTGCCGCATCACTGATTGCAGCATCCAAGGCGCGGCTCCAGCAGTTCGACATATCGGAAAGTGACATCGCCAAACTGGATGAGACGGGCGAACCAATCACTGATCTGACTGTCAATTCTCCGGTCGCTGGTTACATCACAGAAAAAAACGCAGTCCCAAATATGTCCGTCCAGCAGGACACCAAGCTGTATACGATTGCCGATCTTTCAGAAATTTGGGTATTTGCCCAAGTCTTTCAGAACGATGCAGGGAAGATCAAACCGGGCGATCCGGCCGAGGTCACGGTGGACGCCTATCCAGGACAGGTATTCAGAGGAAAAGTGGACTACCTGTTGCCGCAATTGGACATGGCCACACGGACGTTGCCAGTTCGGCTCGTTTTCCCAAACCCAGGCCTGAAACTGCGGCCCGGCATGTATGTGAACGTGACGCTGAAGCTGCCTCTGGGGCAGCGGCTGATTGTGCCCGACTCGGCAGTCTTCCATTCGGGTACCAAGAACCTGATTTTTACTTACGCCGGGGATGGAAACATTGAGCCGCATGAGGTCGAGCTTGGCCCTCATGTCGGCGATCAATTTGTGATTTCAAAGGGCGTGAATGCGGGCGAGCAGATTGTCACGTCCGCAAATTTCCTGATTGATTCAGAAGCTCAGTTGGCGGCTGCGGCGGGCGCGTTCATGCCCCCACCACCCGGTGCGGGGCAGGCTGCTGCGATGAATGCCCCAGCGCCAACGCAAGCGGCTGTTGAACTAGCCACGGTGCCGTCTCCTCCGCAGAAGGGCTCGAACACTATTCGGATCAAGTTGACGGATCAGGCTGGAAAGCCAATCGCTGGAGCACAGGTCAACGTGACCTTTTTCATGGCCGCAATGCCGGCGATGGGAATGGCCGCGATGAAGACAGTTGTCCAGACCAGCGATAAGGGCAGCGGGATGTACGAAGGAAATGGTGCTCTCGGGTCAGGCGGCACGTGGCAAGTCACGATTATGGCGCAGCAAAACGGCCAGACCATTGCGAATAAGCAGCTCTCCGTCAATGCCACGGGAGGGATGTAGTCATGATTTCTCGTGTCATTGAATGGTGCGCTCACAATCGCTTCCTGGTTTTTACGGGCGTTCTCCTTCTGACTCTGACTGGAATTTGGAGTATGGGACATATCCCGCTTGACGCCCTGCCGGACATTTCCGATGTCGAGGTCATCATTCACACCAATTGGGAAGGCGAGCCTCCCAACATCATCGAGGACCAGGTTAGTTACCCGATTGTGACGGCGCTGCTAGCAGCTCCCAATGTTAAGGCCGTGCGCGCCGAGACGATGTTCAACGATAGCTATGTGTTCGTTGTGTTCGAAGACGGCACCGATATCTATTGGGCGCGTTCGCGCGTGCTGGAGTATCTG
>Ga0210410_10005722_pt1 | contig 10803 bp, 12 predicted proteins | sample IncBWC4MmetaG_FD_161058 | JGI IMG/M metagenome (GOLD analysis project Ga0210410, IMG submission 161058) | Forest soil microbial communities from Barre Woods Harvard Forest LTER site, Petersham, Massachusetts, United States - Inc-BW-C-4-M | ecosystem: Environmental > Terrestrial > Soil >... | reverse complement strand
CAAAAATCAACGCCAATATCGGCAACTCGGCGGTGACCTCGTCGGTCGAGGAGGAAGTCGACAAGATGGTGTGGGCGATCCGCTGGGGCGCCGACACCGTGATGGACCTCTCGACGGGCCGCAACATCCACACCACCCGCGAATGGATTTTGCGCAACGCGCCGATCCCGATCGGCACCGTTCCGATTTATCAGGCGCTGGAGAAGTGCGACGGCGATCCGGTCAAACTGACCTGGGAGCTCTACAAGGACACGCTGATCGAGCAGTGCGAACAGGGCGTCGACTATTTCACCATCCACGCCGGCGTGCGGCTGCCCTATATCCATCTCACCGCCAACCGCGTCACCGGCATCGTCAGCAGAGGCGGCTCGATCATGGCGAAGTGGTGCCTGGCGCACCACAAGGAGAGTTTCCTCTATACGCATTTCGAGGACATCTGCGACCTCATCCGCAAATACGACGTGTCGTTCTCGCTCGGCGACGGCCTGCGGCCGGGCTCGATCGCGGACGCCAACGACCGCGCGCAATTCGCCGAACTGGAGACGCTCGGCGAGCTGACGCAGATCGCCTGGAAGAAGGGCTGCCAGGTCATGATCGAGGGCCCCGGCCATGTGCCGCTGCACAAGATCAAGATCAACATGGACAAGCAGCTCAAGGAGTGTGGCGAGGCGCCGTTCTATACGCTGGGGCCGCTGACCACCGACATCGCACCGGGCTACGACCACATCACCTCGGGCATCGGGGCGGCCATGATCGGCTGGTTCGGCTGCGCCATGCTCTGCTATGTGACGCCGAAGGAGCACCTCGGCCTGCCCAACCGCGACGACGTCAAGGTCGGTGTCATCACCTACAAGATCGCCGCCCACGCCGCCGATCTCGGCAAGGGTCACCCGGCCGCGCAACTGCGCGACGACGCCTTGAGCCGCGCCCGCTTCGACTTCCGCTGGGAGGACCAGTTCAACCTCGGCCTCGATCCCGAGACCGCGCGCCTGTTCCACGACGAGACGCTGCCCAAGGAAGCCCACAAGGTCGCCCATTTCTGCTCGATGTGCGGCCCGAAATTCTGCTCGATGAAGATCACCCAGGACGTGCGCGACTACGCGGCGACGCTGAACGATCCGGCGGCGGTGGGCATGTCGATGAATGGCACCATCGAAGACGGCATGGCGCAAATGTCGGAGAAGTTCAAGGCGATGGGCGGGCAGGTGTATCTGGATGCGGAGAAGGTGAAGGAGAGCAATCGGGTGTTGTGAGGGGTTATATGCCCCGGGATTTGATCCATACATCGCACCGATTGCTCTTTGTCGCTGCATGCGTTGTCGCCGGCGCACCCACTGCGCCGGCGCAGGAATCGCTCCGCAAGGCAGGCAATAGTCTCATCGCTCCGGCCGAGGTCGTTCTTTATATTCAATCGGATTTAAAGAGCACGGACTTCGTCCAGCCACTGGTTTGCGCGCTCCAGCACGTGCTCACTGCTCCCGTCTCTACGCAGATATTGGATCTCCCGCTTGGATCGGAGTTGCTGGCGACCCCGACGCAATTCGATGTCGGGAAGGTCGCTGGTCGATTTATCCAGGCCACTGCGGCCGACGGAGGCTCGCGCTCGTTCAAATACCTCCTCATGCCTTTTGACCTGAAGGCTGAGCCTTGGCGATACGTCTTCTCGTCCAGCTTTGGAGATGAAAAGACGCACGTCGGCGTCCTGTCCACTGTGCGGCTCGACCCTGGCGATCCAAGGCATCAACACAGTCAAGGTGGAGAGGTAACGGCAATGCGCGCGTACAAATTGATCCTGAAATCGATTGCGCGTCTTGCCGGCCTCACGAGTCCGGACGCATGCGTCCTCGCATTTCCGCGGAGCCTTGACGAGCTGGATCGAAAGTCATCTGATTTCTGCCCGGATGATCGCGCCGCGCTAATCGCCGCCGGCATCCTCAAATCCCGGAAGGGGCAAGACGGTCTGGAGGGTACTGACTGCGTCGTCGTCTCGCAACGAGTGCCTGCGGCAAGCGTAACCCGGGTTAGCAGTAGGACGGATTAGCGCAGCGTAATCCGCCATTTATGTTTGTTGCTGCAAAAGCGGCGGGTTACGCTTGGCTAACTAACCCCCCTACGAGCTGTGTATTATCTTCGTGAATTGCTCGCCTTGCGCTACACTTTCCCGCCTCACATGAGAGGTGACCCATGGCCCCCATCAAACACTTTGCCGCGCCGGCCGGATTGACGACGCCGCCGCTCTCGTTCGCGACGCGGACCGGCGACCTTTTGTTCGTCTCGGGCATTCCCGGCTTTGACGCCGACGGCACGATACCCGACAGTTTTGAGGCACAGTTCGGTTCTGTCGTTCGCAACATCAAGCGCGTTCTCGATGAGGCGGGCGCGACCTTCCGCGATCTGGTCAAGGTCAACGTGCTGCTGACCCGCACGGCCGACGTCGCGACCATGAACGCGCTGTATGCCTCGGCTTTCGGGCCGCCGCCCTACCCCGCCCGCACCACCTGCGTGGTCCATGCGCTTCCCAATCCCGCGATGCTGATCGAGATCGAGTGCGTTGCGTCACTTGCCAGGAGCTGATCTCTCAGCGAGCGTAGGGCCTCGCCGTGCCCACCGTTCATTCCCGTATGCAGGGTTGGTGGGCACGCAAAGTTTTATTATCGGGCGCCCATTCGCGCGACCCGGTGGCTTTGCACACTCCTGCGGTGCAACCGCGCGACGACGCACTGTCCCGCGCCCGCTTCGACTTCTGCTGGGAGGACCAGCTCGATTGGCGGATTAGCCCAACGGGTCCGCGCCAAGCGCGGCCCGATGACAGTCTCCGGCGTAATCCGCCGCTCGTGTTGCATGAAAATGGTGGGTGACGGCTTACGCCTACCGCGAACCACGGACGCGTCTCACCTCTTGAACATCGTCTCGAACAATTCCTTCGCCCGCTCCAGTCCCTCCGGCGTGAAGACCACCGATTTCACTTTGCCAACGGGATCGTGGATCATGCCCTTGTCGTGCAGACGGCCGAGCACGTCCCAGTCAAAACCCTTCCAGGCTCTGTCGCCGTCATGCAGCGTCAGATAGAGCAGCGCCAGCGCTGCGTCGTCGATCTTGTCGGTATTGAGGGCCATCGCGAACCTCTTGCCGCCAGCCGGTCCAGGCTATCCTATTCAGGATCGCGCCGGCCGCAACCGGTTCGAACGAGGCCGGGAACGGGCGGGTTTCGCTTCCGCGTTCGCTCTTCGAGCCACGGCGGAAAGCTTCGGTACCGCGCCTCTCACGTGGCCCGGTCAGCATCTCGACAAATCACCCCTCCGCGATTATTCTTGCCTCATGAACATCATCCGCCGCACACTGGATATCGACGCTGAGACCGATGCGCGTCTGCGCGAGATGGCTGACGAGCGCGGTCAGGATGTCGCGGCGGTGCTCGCGGAAGCGGTGGCGTTGCTCGATTCCGTGATCGATATCGCCGGACCCGATATCGGGGAGGACCGCCGGCGGCTCGACGCTTTCAAGCGAACCCACGCCGCCGTGCCGCTGGATGAAGTGAAGAACTGGGTGGCAAGCTGGGGTTCAGCGAACGAACTGCCGCGCCCCGCGCCGCGCAAGATCGGATGATCCTGCTTTCGCCCGACGCCGTTGAGGACGTCGAGCGATTACGAGCCTTTCTCGATCAAAACAATCCCGGCGTCGCGCGACGCGCACTGGCGGTGATCTGGACGGCGATCGACCGATTGCAGGAATTCCCCGATATGGGCATGCGGACGGAGGACGCCGATATTCGCCAGATCGTGGTCCGGTTTGGCGCGTCTGGCTATATCGTGCGTTATGCCGCCGTGCCCGGAGACGGAGATATCCTCATCACGCGGATATGGCACGGCCGCGAGGCACGGACCTAACACTGCGCTCCAGCCCGCGGGATGGGTTGGGTCATTGCGAAACTGCATGTAGCGATCGAGTTGACGGGTTTCGCTCCCGCCTTCGCTCTTCGAGCTACGGCGGACGTGGTCGCTCACCCACCCCGCGAGCTACGCTAACTCAGCATCCGACTCGGCACCTGGATGGTTCGACAATCGCAGAAGCGCGGGCCGATAAGGCGGGTACGGGTCGTCGTCATCAGGAATCGCGCAGTAGCCGAATTCTTCTTGTATGCGCTGAATCTCGGTGATGCGGCCATATAACCGGTGCAAATGCTCCGGCGACCTGGCCTTCCAGTAGCGGAACGTCTCAGCCGCGACGGGCAGGAATGCGGTGCCGAACAGCGTGGGCTCGGGGACAATGGTTCGCCCGAGCAGGAGGAACTTGTCGGGACCGGAGACGACCAGGGTGGCGTAGCTGCGGCTTCCGTTCATCCGGATGCCGTTGAGCGACCACTCGCACAGCTTGCTGAAGTATGGCTCCTGCCGCCACCGATCGGGATAACCGGGATCAACCTGCACGTTGACGGCGTCCTGGCTGAAATGCACCACCATGCGCGCTCGCTCTGGAAACCACTCGTCGTTGAGATGACCTTGCAGCCAGGCGCAGTTGAATGACCGGCACATCTGGGGACGATCGTCGTAGATGGTGCATCCCTTGTCGACGTCGCAATGCTTGCACCACTCATTGGTTGATTTCCCGACGTCCGTGACTTCGAGCAGGGTGCAACAGCGGGAGCATGATCCACATTCCCGGACCTGCGGTGTCGCCGGCACAGCAGGTGCCCTGAAGCCCTGGCTATCGCGAATGAGCAGCTTCTGCTTCTCCAGCGCCTGTAATGCACGTTCGACTTTGAGGCGGGACAACCCGGTTGCGTCGATAATACCCCTGATCGTCGTCGCGCCTCTTTCGACGGCGCGAACGACGTTCGACATCGCTTGATCCATTTTTTTCTTCTTGTTCTTCTTGTTCTTGGCAGTCTTTGGACGGAGTATCCCCGGCGTCAAAGAGCTAATCAATGTCCTGTTGAGCCGCCCCCCTCTGCCGCGCGCGCATGACGAATTTCCGTTGCTGTGATCCGCAAGTTGCTTCGCGACACACGCAAGGGCGACGTGGACGCCGCGCGTGCGACAAAACAACCCGCCGGGCAAATCACAAAAACTTGTCCAGCCCTCGCGCAAAAAATATTCCGCTTAACGTGTCGGGCAAATCAGTGCTTTAGCTCCGCGTGTCTCACCCGAATGAGGGGCGGGTCGCGATCGTCACGAACGTTGCGGTGAGATGCGGTGGACGCAAAGTGCGCACGAGACGAGCGCGCGCGATGCGGACGGCGAAGTCGCGTGGTCCTGACGCCCCGACGCTGGCGTCAAGTTTCGCGGGTGAAAATCCGCGGAGCGACGGTGGCAAGAAAGCCCGGTCACCGGGGAGAGCACGAAGTAAGCCGTAAACCATCGCGCAGGGAAAGCCGGATGTTTCCGGTTGAACCTGTGGTCCTACCCCCGTGCTTTTTTTGCACGGGACCCACGGGTGCAATCGGCACCCGGCTTTCCCTGCGCCCTCAGTTCTCGCGAGGGCGGAAATCGACGCAAAGCTCGGACGCATCGCGCCGCGAGAACGCGGAGGCATGTCCCGCATGCTGTTTGACAATTGAATCTGATGCCGGACCGTCATTGCCTGCGACAAACGCGAAGCGTTTGCGCCAGGGAGCGACAGCGACAAGCAACCCACGCCTGCGCCGGGAGGAGCAGAGTGCCATCGGCGACACGATGCCGGCCCCGTATTCGCTCATGCGGGTGACATGCGCGCGAACGGTCGCGGCCTCAACTTGCAACCGTCACGCTTTTGTCGCACCATTTGCAGGCTGGTCCATTGCAATGATGGGCACCGCCTCGGCAGAGGACACGCCGGGCGGCGTGGGTAACATTTTGCAACAGGAAAGGAGATTCGTCATGCGTCGCGCTACCGCCCTCTGTGCCGCCGCCGGCATCGCTGCCTCATGCCTCGCGGTCGCCGCTCCCGCACAGGCGGGCTATTATGTGATCCGCTGGGACAACAGCGGCATCTGCCAGATCTGGAACGAGGACCTGAGATACAAGCCATTGCAATGGCCCTCGGACTACAAGGTCGTCAGCAAGCCGGTTCCGACCCTCTCTGACGCGATGACAGTGCAGGCGACAATGCGGCAGCAACGCCGCTGCACCCTCTAGAAATCGTACAAGGGTGGGTTAGTCGCAAGGCGTAACCCACCGCTTTCGTGCAAGAATGGTGGGTTGCACTTCGCTAACCCCGCCCTACGCAGTCAGTTACTTCAGCGTGATCGCGAGCCCGCTCAGATCCACGTTGGCCATCAGCCCGACCTGTTGTCCCGACAGTTCCAGCACCGCGCCCTTCTGGTTGGTCAATACGATCGCGCGGGCGCCGCCACCGACGGCGAGCCCCGCGCCGGCCGCGCCATAGACGCCGGCGACGTCGGAGGGACGGTAGATGTTGCTGACGCGGCCGCGCAGCACGGTCTTCGATCCGCCGAACACGAGGCCGTAGTCGAGGCCACCGGCGGACAACGGATAGCTGCGGCCGTGGAAGGTCAGCGAGCCGCCGCCGCCGGAGCCGCCGATGATCCACCCCGCCTTGTAGATCGTCAGCGCGACAAAACCTTCGTCGGCATGGGCGGCCGAGGACAGGGCGGCACTGACAAAGGCCGTCAGCGCGAGCAGCGCGACGCGAATGGCGGATGACATCTTCATTGATAGAGTTCCCCGGAGTTTTGGTGAGCAGGCGTCGCGACGCAGAGCGATTCGCGCTGTCCCAAGTGTACCAGACGGGCAGGATCGGCGGCTACTCCTTGAACCCGATCGCGGCTTGCCGACACTCACTCCGTGGCCGGCGCATTCCAGGCCGGTACGTTATCTCCGCAAAACTCACCTTGCGGAGAGGTTTAGGCATTTTCCAACAGGAGCCACCATTCCATGCGTCGAATTTCCATCCTTTGTGCCGCGGCGGGGCTTGGCCTTGCCGCGTTGGCCGCGACCAGCCCGGCCGAGGCCGCGTTTCACCTGATCCGCTGGGACGGCAGCGGCTATTGCCAGGTCTGGGACCAGGGCATTCCCACAAAACCGTTCCCGTCGGACTACAAGAACGTGAGCGCGAAAGTGCCGACCCTGGTCGAGGCGCTCGCCGTCAAGGAACATCTCTTGCGCAAGCGCGTCTGCGCGTTCTGAACAAGGTTCGATCGGCGGATCGGGTGGGCACGTGCGCGGTTGCGCCGTGCCCACCGTTTTTTGTAGCGCGGACCGGCCGACAGGCCCGACGCCTACGGCACGTTGAACTGTTTCCTGTTCGAGGCGCCGATCACCTCGATGCCCTTGGTGCCGAGCAAATGCGTGATATCGAGCGCGACGTGAAAGGGCGCCGTTTGCGGCAGCCCGATGCCCTGCTGGCAGGCGACCACCTCGATGCCCCAATATTCCGGCCGCGCGATATAGATCAGCGGATGCAGATCGACCTTCATCGTCAGCCAGGGCTTGGTCCCGGCCACGATCAGGAAAAACGTCTTCGAGACGAAACCCGGCACCACATCCGCCCTGTCGAAATCGATCAGGCGGCAGGTCGAGCAATGCGGCAGAGCCTCGAACGTCTTCAAATACATTTCTTCCATGACAAACTCTTCTTGCAAAGCCCGAAACCGCGATGAGAGAAAGTTTTATCCTAATGCAATCTAAAATTGTTAACAAGCGCTCGAAGGCCATGGCTGCAGGCGTGCATTTGCCGCGAACCGTCGGCTTGGCCGCGGCTCGCGAACAACCATCAGTTTATCTCTTGTGGATTAGTGCATCCCGCGCCGCCGAGAGTTCAAGGAATTCGCGCGCGCTGCCGCCGGCGTCCGGATGCGCGCGCTTGGCGACATGCTTCCACGCGCGGTGGATCTCGGGAACCGACAGGCGGCGATCGAGCGGCAATCCGAGCAGCTGCCGATGGCGCTCCTCCGCCGTCAGCGACTTCACGCGATCCTGACGCCGGCCGAACTGCGGGGTGGTCAGCGTGCGCAGGGCTTCGCGAACAATGCCGCGGCGCCGCCGCGCGGCGTCCTGGATGCTGCGATCGGCAGTTCCAGCCGCGGCGCTGCGCAAAATCGGCAGCGCCTGCGTCGCCGCCTGCCGCAACGCCGTCTATTCGCTGAATCGCGCGATATCGTCTGCAAGGCACGCGGCCTCATGATAATCGGGCGCCGCCGCCGACCAGATCCGCTCGATGCCGAGTTTCCATTCCGCGATTCGCCTGTCCATGGCACGCCAATACAACGCACCGGTAAAGCTTTTCGTTTCCGCATGGGCCATTTTGAATTTGTTTGTATCGAACGCCAAAAAACAAAAGCAGAGGAAACCCATGGCCCTTCTCCAGAACCATATCGCTGTCGTCACCGGCGCCGGCTCCGGCATCGGCCGGGCGATCGCATCGGGCTATGCGCGCGAGGGCGCGAAAGTGGTGCTGCTCGACATCAACGCGCAGGCCGCGGCCGAGGCGGCGGAGGAGATCGGCCGGAGCGGCGGCAAGGCGGAGAGCTTTGCGCTCGATGTCACCAGCCGCGAAGACTGCGTCGCGGTGGCAAACCGGGTCGCCGACAAGGTCGGGCAGGTCTCGATCCTGGTCAACAAAGCCGGCACCACCCGCCGCAACGCCATGCTGGGTGCGACCGAGGCCGTGATCAAAGATTGGGAAGACATCATCGCCATCAACCTCACCGGCGTCTTCAATGTCACGCACGCATTCCTTGGCGCCTTGCGCGCCGCTCAGGGGCGCATCGTCAATATCGGCTCGATCCAGTCTTTCGTGCATCTGCGCACGCCGAGTTCGCCCGCCTACACCGCCTCCAAGCACGGCGTGCTCGGCTTCACCAGGGCGCTAGCCGCCGAACTCGGCAAGCACGGCGTGCGCGTCAATGCGATCGGCCCGGGCTTCATCGAAACGCCGCTGAACGAGAAAGTGCGCGCCAGCGACCCTTCGCTCGTGAAGATCTTCCTCGACCACACCCCGCTGGGCCGCGCCGGCAAGCCCGAGGACATCGTGGGGCCCGCGCTGTTCCTGGCGTCCGATCTCTCGAGCTATGTCACGGGATCGATCGTGATGGCCGACGGCGGCTACCGGACGATTTGAGCATGTCCAACGCCCCGCATTTCGACATCGACATCGCGTCGTTCTGGGCCGACCCCTATCCGGACCTGGCGCGAATGCGGCGCGAGGCGCCGATCGCGTTCGTGCCGCAGCTCGGTTCGACCGTCTTCACCCGGCGCGACGACATCTTCCGCCAAGAGAAACGCATCGAGGTGTTTTCCTCGCACCAGCCGGCCGGACTGATGAACACCCTGATGGGCCACAACATGATGCGCAAGGATGGCGAGGCGCACATGGCCGAGCGCGCCGCGATGTTTCCGGCGGTGTCGCCGCGCGCGGTGCGCGACACCTGGAGCCGGCAGTTCAAGGCCCATGCCGACCGCATCCTGGAGGCCCTTGCGCCTGCCGGACAAGCCGATCTCTGCAAGGCATTCGCGCTGCCGCTGTCGGCCGAATGCCTGAAGGACATCACCGGGCTCACCAACATGCGCTTTGCCGACATGGACGCGTGGTCGCAGGCGATGATCGACGGCATCGCCAATTACACCGGCAACAAGGAGGTGGAAGCGCGCTGCCACGCCGCCACAGCGGGGATTGATGCGGCGATCGACGACATGATCCCGGTGGTGACGAAACATCCCGACCATTCCATCCTCGGCGTGCTGCTCGCCGCCGGCATGAACATCGACAGCGTGCGCGCCAACATCAAGCTGGCGATATCAGGCGGACAGAACGAGCCGCGCGACGCCATCTCGGGGACGGTCTGGGCGCTGTTGACGCATCCCGACCAGCTCGCGCTGGTCGCCGCCGGCAAGGCAAAATGGATCGACGTGTTCGAGGAATATGCGCGCTGGATCGCGCCGATCGGGATGTCGCCACGGCGTGTCGTCAAACCCTGGTCGTATGCCGGCGTCGATTTCGAGCCGGAGGATCGCGTGTTCTTCATGTTCGGCTCGGCCAACCGCGACGAGGCCTGTTTCGAAAACCCCGATTGCTTCGACATCACCCGCGACACCCAGAAGAGCATCGCCTTCGGCGCCGGCCCGCATTATTGCGCCGGCGCCTTTGCGTCGCGCGCGATGGTCGCCGACGTGGCGCTGCCCGGCATCTTTGCAGCACTGAAGGGCTTGCGGCTCGACCCGCGCGAGCAGGTCAGGATCGGCGGCTGGGCGTTTCGCGGGCTATTGAATCTGCCGGTGCTGTGGGATCCAGGTTAGACCACGGATACGGCCGCGGCGGCAGGCGGCCGTATCTGTCCGACGCCGGAACGCTCCGTCGCGTCGGCGGCCGGGTTTCTGCCGGCCGCGGCGTTAAACGTCTCAGGACAGCGCGGTCTGAATGAGTTCGCGCAATCCAAACCGGCCTTGCGGGTTCGCGCGGCCGGGTTTCCAGATCGGGTTCTGGTTGAAATAGGAGTTCCTGTCGGCGAGCAGCAGACCGATGAAGGTCTCCGCGACGATCCGGCCGCCCACCTCGCCAAGCTGCCGTGTCTTGATCGCCTTCTGGCCCTGCTTGGTTGCGAGGTTCACCACGACCTCCTCGGTCTCCGCAAGGATGTAGGTCCATAGCGGGCAATTATCCTTGAAAACATCGGATATTTCGGCGATGGGAGTGAGCGGGTCTGCCGGATCGCCGGTGAACTTGCCGATGTTTATCTGCGCTTTGGGTTCTATGCCCATTGCGCGCGCGACCGCCTGCCCGTTCGGCAGACGCATCCGCCATCCCCGCATCAGATTTCGCGAGGCCAGTGAGGCGAGCGGCTTTCCACCGAGCGAGAGCGGCGGATCG
>Ga0210410_10005721_pt1 | contig 10803 bp, 6 predicted proteins | sample IncBWC4MmetaG_FD_161058 | JGI IMG/M metagenome (GOLD analysis project Ga0210410, IMG submission 161058) | Forest soil microbial communities from Barre Woods Harvard Forest LTER site, Petersham, Massachusetts, United States - Inc-BW-C-4-M | ecosystem: Environmental > Terrestrial > Soil >... | reverse complement strand
ACGTCATCATAAGCTCCCGCGTCGCTGGCAACTCCGCGAATCACCACGTGGCCCGGCTGCTCGTGAAGGATCTGGCAGAAACGCAGGCCACGTGCGCCCTTAAGGGCCTGGTTCAGCGCGCGCGGCGAAAAAATGCGGCCGTCGGGGCAGTGCAACTGGTCACTCTCCCTGGTTATGGTCGGGACCACCACAGGGAAAGCCCGGCCACAACCGCACAAATCTGTTTCCGCGCGGCATCCCCGGTCCCCAATCCGGTAGCGAATAAGCGGCATAGTATCGTTGATGAAGCCGGTCCAGACGAGATACCCTTCGCACCCCGCCTTTACCGGTTGGTTGTGTTCATCCAGAATTTCCAGGTACGCATAATCAGGCGCTGCATGCATGCGCCCGGCTTCGCATTGGTGAATCAAACCGCAAAGTTCCGTATTTCCGTATAAGTCAAACACTCGCGTCGAAAAAGCTTCCTCAATCGTTTCTCGCAACCTCGGATAGAGCGGCTCTCCATCTGTGAACACTACTCGCATCGGAACGGGACTCTCCGTCTTGCGGATGAAGTCCGCTAGAATGGCCAAAACCGATGGGAATCCCTCAAGCACCAGCCCGCTGTTTTGTCGAAGGAACTGAATGTAATCGGCGGCATTCGACTCGGAAAGGTGAAAGATGCTTGCCAGTGTCTGGTGCTCCGAGAAGTTGTGCGTCCAGAAGGGAGGCAACTTGCGATTTGTGGGAATCACCCTGCTCCCAAAAAAAGTGATCCGCGGAGTGCGCGGCTTCACTCCCGCCCAAGCCCAACGCCGCATGTGGAATGCCCAATTCCGTCTTGCGACAGTCTCCGTATAAGTCACGCCGAGACTCGCGCCGGTGGTCCCGGTTGTGCCAACCCGGATGCAATTGTTGTCGGCGGCGAGTCGCGAAACGAATCTTTTCGCGTTACTTCGCACTGTTTCGCGTGTGAGCACGGGGTATTCCCGGAGGTCCTCCAGGTGCCGGATCGGCCCCGACGGGTAGTCGCTATAGAAGGGCACATTCCTGCGCGCGTGATCGAGCAGTTGCCGCAGCGCCAGCGTTTGATATTCCACGATCTGCCGAGGTGTCCACGACTCGTGCGAACGCAATTCTTTCAAATAGGAGCTATTCTCCTGTGAGTAGCGGTATCGCGCCAAAAACAAGCCGCGGGTGCTGGTGAGGAGATTTTGCATGGAGTACGGCATTGCGTCATAAACGCGCTGAAGACGCCCGGCGTTGGCTCTGAGTGCTGACTCGAACATGATTTTTTATCCCCCTCGACTTGAAGAATGGCCAGCCTAGGCAACCGCTGTTCTTGCTTGGAGGAAATTCACCGACTCTCGGCGACCATCCCAACGAATATTCGGAATCAGTGCCTTTTGTTTCGCCAAAATTCGCTCGCGGAATGGCAACAGGTCCTGCAGCATGATTCCCACTTCCGTCTCCACGTCATGCTCAGGCTTGTAGCCGAGATCGAGCAAGTTCTGGTGATCCGCTTTGTAATAGTGGTCCTCTGCTTCAGCTCGGGGATTTTCCAGGTTCTGTATCGCCACGGAATATCCCAACCTGCCTGCCACGCGCTGAACCGTGCCGGCAAGGTCGGTCACATCATGCACTTCCTGGAATTGGTTGAACACGCGGTACTCCCCCGCAGCCGCGGGTTTTTCCAGCGCCAGCGTCAGGCATTGCATGGAGTCCCGAAGAGGCAGGAACCCCCGCCGCTGGTGACCTTTTCCAAAGGGCGTCAACGGGTGGCCGATCACCGCCTGGCAACAGAACCGGTTGATGGCTGTGCCAAAGGCCTGATCAAAATCCACTCGTGTAAGCAGGCGATGATCCTTCTCCATCCCGTCAATGCGGGTTCCAAACACGACGCCCTGCATCACGTCGGTAGCTCGCAAACCCCAGATCTTGCAAGCGAACATGATGTTGTTCGAGCCGTGCACCTTCGACCAGTGGTACCAGGAACTCGCCTGGCGCGGAAACGGGAGCCGCGCCCGCCTTCCGCGAAACTCTACTTCGAAAAATCCCTCGGGAATCTCTACATCTGGCGTCCCGTATTCCCCCATCGTTCCGAGCTTCACGAGATGCGCGTTCGGCCGGATGTCCCGCATCGCATAGAGCAGGTTAAACGTGGTGACAATGTTGTTGGTTTGCACGAAAACGGAGTGGCCGACGTCCATCATGGAATACGGAGCCGAGGGGCACTCCCCGAGATGCACGATCGCATCGGGCTGAAAATCGCTGAAAATAGCTTGAACGACCGAATAGTCCCGCAGGTCGGTCTGCCAGAATTTCAATTCCCTGCCGAAGCGCGATCGGAATGCCTGCAGACGTTCCTTCATCGTGCCGATGGGTGTGGCGCTCCATGAACCCATCTCTTGCACCCACGCCCGTCGGAAGAAAGCGTCGGCGCCCGCCACCTCGTGTCCTCTTGAAGCCAAATGCTGCACCAGCGGCCACCCGAGATAACCATCAACACCCGCAATGAAGATTCTCACCTGCTCACCTCACCTGTGATTTGGAGTTTTAAATCTGAATTCAACAAGCTGAAAACCGATTGCATCACTTCATGGGAAACCGGCGGCAGGATAAGGTTAATTTGCCCGGCAGAATTTGTTCGGCGAATGGCGTTCCGGCTGCGCCGTAATCAGAGTTGACGGAACTCCGTCAGTTCGATTCCCGCCTCTCGAACATTCGAACCTAGCAGCGGGTCGGTAAGAATGATGACTTCGAGCACTCTCTGCTTGCTTAGCCGATCGGTCTCCGAAAAACCGATCTCTGGAAATCCAGGGTGGCACCAGATTTCGTAAGTGCCGACCGGCATGTTCCGTAAAGTGAAATTCCACGCTTCTGGTAATTCCTGCAGGTTGCCTCGGAATGCGGGGTGAAATGCCACTCCGGCGTCTGGCAGTTTCAGGTTGCGGAAAAGAACTTTTTGCAGAAATTCGTTGTAGGCGTAAACACCCCGGCGCCGGATATAGGACCCGGCATGGGCATTCGACGCGCTCCCGTTCGCAGGCCAGAACACCTTTCTTGCGGCCCGCGCCCGATAAATTCCTCGTGAACGAACCGCTTTTTCAAATGCAGCGGCTGCCGCCGGATAAAAATGAAAACGATGATGGGAATCGGCGTGGGATGGGGTGAGCCCGGACGACAACATCCGGTCAATCTGGGCGCAAAACTCGGTGTGGATCTCCTTCGGTGACGCCTGCCAAAGGGTAAGCCTTCGCGCCATTCGCGACGGTGCTAAAAAGCAGCCGTCAGAATCCACGAGCGTGGGCACGGCGCTGGGCGGCAAAACAGGCTTCCCCTGGCAAAGGTTTAAATGTATGCCCACATCGAGCGCCGGAAATTCGCGCAATCGCTCAGCCGCATATTCGCTAGCCGGCTGGTTGACCATATACGAGGCACTCGTAACTATGCCTTGTTGGTGGCTGAACAGAATTCCGTCCGTAATCCCCCGGCTCAGGCCAAGATCATCCGCGTTTACAATTAATCTTTTTTTCTTCGCTGAATGACCGGATTGCTCGGCCAACGGGAACAGGGCATTTTCGCCCCCGTCCGATGGTCGTCCGGCTAATGTGCCTGTTGACATGTCAAAACTTCCTTGTAAAACGAAAGTAGTTTTCGAATTTCCAGGTCGCTGTTGTACCTTTCAACGACGGCGCGGCGCGCCCGACATCCATATTCCGCAACCAGTTGGGGTGACTTGAGCATCCTGGCAACCGCGTTTGCCAGCGCATAGGCATCCCCCGGTCTTACGAGCGCTCCGTAGGGTGTGGCTCGGAAGAACGGTCGGATGGGAGGAAGGTCGGTTGCGATAACCGGCAAGCCGCAAGCCCACGACTCGAAAACCTTCACGGGAATATTGTTCAGGAACTTTGGTATGCGTTGCAGCGGGCAGACTGCGATGCGAGCCTGACACAGGGTCGCGGCCATATCATCGTGAGGGATGACCCCTTTTAAGGTGACCAGTTTTTCGATTCCCATGCTCAACACCGAGTCGTGCACCATTTGTTCCGTTTGCTGATTATCGGCGTACCCGAACATCAGCAGGCGAACCGGCGTCCCACGTTCCTTCAGCAAACGCACAGCTTTTAGCAAATCAAATGTACCTGCTCTCTCCGAGAGCCCACCTCGATAGACCAGATCGAACTTCTTCTCAACCATTCGCGGTTCCGGAAAATACCGCAAGTTTGGAAAGTTGTAGAAGACCAGTTTCCGGCTTTTTCCTTTTTTGGCATGAGGCCGCAGAGTTCCCGAGTCAGCAGTAACAAAGCCGTCCAGAATACGCGCTGAAAGTGCTTCTACGCCTGCCACGATACGGCTTGTCAGTTTTCTCCACCGGGGCGGCAAGTACGCTTTGGTCAGCATCATGGCGGGAAAATCTTCCCGCGTGTCGTAAATCACATTCTTTCCGAAGATCAGCTTCAGCATCAGTCCGACGGGAATCAATTCCGGGCTATGCACGTGGTAAATGTCAGCATTCTGCTTGAGCGCACTCCGAAGAAATCGGGAAGCAAGAAGAATTCGGAGTGCCCGTCCGCGACTTTTCGGAAGCGAAACAAATTCCACACCTTGGAGCCGATCATTGCATGAGTGCGGCCCCAGGATGCGCGGGCGCAAACCGTAATCAAGCGCGGGCAGTGCCTCACGCGAGAAAGCTCTTTCGTCGCGCCGGCTTTCCACGGGGCTCAGGTGGCACACGACTACATTCCTAAGCATTTCGTAATCTGCCGGTCGAACTGGTTTGGCGGACTGCGGAATTGTTTCAAAGGAGGTCTGACGTGCAGTGGAAGCCATAAGGAGTGGTTACTCCGTGAAAGTGAACTGGCGCCTCAGTCTCCGGGCTGGGCTGAATATCCCGCCGCGAACGCTGGTTCTGGCGCAGCTCTATTCAAGACCACGACTGTTCTGGACGCTCGAAAGTTTCTGAGTACATAAGGAAGCCCGAAGACGAACCACATGAATCGAAGATCGTTGATATCGCCAGATACCATCGCATCCAGGAAAACGAAGATAAGCAGCAGAAACACCGTAACTACGGGCGAATTGCTGGAATCGTCCGGATCCCGCAGCTGTTTCCAGATTTCCAGAAACGCGCAAATCGCAATCGCAAGAAAAGATGCGGCGGCAAGCAGGCCTAATTCCGACCCCAATTCCAAAATCAGATTGTGTGGATAGTTGTAGGTAATCGGATTGGGTGAGAGAAACCGAAAACCCTGGATTCCTACCCCAAAAAACGGGTGCTCCGAAAACATTTTCACGCCCAGCGCCATCAAATCGTTGCGCGTCCCCATAGCCTGGTGGGGCTGCGCAAGCGAACTCAAGTAATCAAACGAGGCCTGCGGAATCCAGATGAACGGCAGTAGGAGCAAGCCCAATCCTCCAATGACGCCCGCATCAACGAACAATTTCCGGCAAAGAAAAGTCCCCAGAATCAGGCACAGGATCGCGGAAACGTTCGCGAATCTCCCGCCGGATCCGATCAATGCCACGCCCAACACGCCCAGCACGGGATAAAAAATCGCGCGCTTGATAAACGGCCAGTCGGGGAACCATAGGTTCCAAATAACGATCATGGCGATGGCCGAAGCCGCCCCGAGTTCCGTGTTTAATCCGCTTGGCGAGACCAGGCGGTCTGATCCCCCCAGCATCGCCAGCGAATTGACGGCTATCGCCAGGCCACCGAGCACCATGGCTAGCAGAAAATTCTTCAGCTTTCCAACCGAGTCAAAAAGAACAAAGGGAGATACGATCCCGATGCAGGTCAGGCACAAAAATCGGAGTGTCTTATCCACCCCGCCGGCTAAGTCTGGTGTGTAAGTCAGGCTGACAATCATCATCGCAAGCAGCGGCAGGTAAAGTAAGTATTCGCGGGGTAGAGCCAATTCGCTTTTGCCCGTAATCAATCGTGCGCAAACGCTCAGCAACACCATGCCGCCAACCGCCACGGTAAGATCCACTGGCATTGACGCCAATCTCTCATCCCCTTTGATCAGCCCGATCAGGAAGAAGATGGCCAGCGTAACTTCGGCGTGACGCACAAGCAGATAACAAACCGCCAGCCCGCCTATCAGCAGCAAGACCGCCTTCAATGGACCTATTCCCGAGAGGACTTGCAACCCGTGATTCTCGACTCTGTCCGCAAGATCGGCCACAAACACCATCGCAAACCCGCCAACGAACAGCAGGATGAGCAGGACTGCGCGGAGAAGCGGCATAACTTGTGGCCACGGGCGTTGTAATTGCACGTGCATGGATTCGAGCTTCAGCGGATACACTCCTGCAGAGTTCTTCCCGCACTCACCAGCCTGTCCTTCGAAAGAAGAGCCAAGGTAGCAATGTACAAAAACAGAATCACGGAAAGTTTCAGGATCGGCTGGAAGCCTTGGGGGAAAGCGAGAGCGCTGGCAACCATGATTACCCCTGCAAAAAAGCCGGGCACAACAGGCGTCCACTCAAGGGGCATCCCGATTCGCGAAAAAATGCGGAGATACTGAGAGATGAGCACTGCGTCGGAAACGAATAAGCCTATCGCGACTCCCTCGGCTCCCCACATGTATCCAAGCACAGTGCTTAGAACAGCCAGCAGGACGAAAGAAACGGAAAGCGCTGCCTGTCGCTCTTTCATCCGATTTACCGAAACCAAAAATCCATGTCCCAGAAATCCGTCCAGTACCGCCAGCACCGAGCGGCAGGCCACGATCCTTAGCACCGGCGCGCTCGGAACATAACGCGGACCCAGCAACGCGCAAATTTCCGGGGCAAAAACTGACAGCGAAATCCAGACCGGTATCGACGCAAACAGAAGAATATCCAGAAGCCGTTGCCGCAGGGCGACCATCTCCTCCCATCGTCCGTTTTCAAACAGCCGGGTCCACACCGGCAGAAGGGCGCCGCTCGATGCATAGCTCCACTGTGGAATCACATCCGAAATCACAAAGGCTGCGGCGAACCAGCCCACCTGCTCCTTGGGTGCAACCAAGCCGAAGCATAGGATGGCAATTTTGCCGTACCCAACTTGCGTAAGATTGTAGGAAAAATAAGGGAGCGCATTACGCAGCGTGCGCATCAGAACTCCCGGGCGAAAATCCTGGCGATTCGGCCAGTGCTCCCGCAGTTGCCATAAGCGAAGGCTCACGACCAGCAACGACTTGAAGCACAGCGCCGTTAGCATCGTCAGCACGGCGAGATGCAGCGAGATCACCGCAATCGTCAGGCTTATTAAGCCGGCAGCGCCCAACACAGACCCGGGCAAGATCGCCCGGGAGCGCAACTCCGCCGTCAGAACGCTGGAGCACAAGCTGGCCGTGCCTTCAAAATTGCACAGCACAAACCCAGCGGCAAAGCATGCCAGTTGCCAGTTGCCAAAGCGCAGCGCTAGAAGAAGTGCGAGAACCTCCATGGCCGCCGAAATCGCGGTAGTAAATACGCTGAGAGCGATGATGGGGCGAGTCTCCTCCGCGGATGCTGCCACCGCGCGCGCTGCATACCGCGTCAGTCCGAGATCAACCACGCAGTTGCCGATCCAACCAGCCGCCAGCGCTGTGCTGTAAACACCAAAATTCGTCGGCCCGAAGTAGCGGATCAGAAACAGGCCCGCCAGCATTGTCCCAATCCGCAGCGCGCCAAGATCCAACCAGAGCCAGAACGTATTTCGCCCCAGGATTCGAAGGATTGCCCCGCTCTCTGCAGGGAGAGGCGCCGGCGAACCGGGAATCAGGATTTCCGTTTTTGAAAGTTCAGACACAGTTCATCCTGAAACTAATTTTTCGAGCCGATAGGTTAATTTGTTTCGGTAAACACATCGAAAATACATGAGTCTCAATGTGGGCGGCGTGTGAAGCACAAACTCATACTTTCTTCAACAGCATGTTTTCCAGGGCAAGATACTCAAGCCCCGAAATATCGAAGACCCTCAATGCATCCTCCGCCGTGCAAACCACGGGCTCGCCATGGAGATTGAAAGATGTGTTCAGGATCAGACCTTCGCCGGTTAATTCTTCAAAATGCTTGATCAGGTGGTAGTAAGAGGGATTCGTCGATTCAAACACTTCCTGTGGACGCCCGGTAAAATCCTGGGGATGTATCGCCGCTGGGATGGCGGTCCGCTTCTCCTCGCGTGTATCAAAAGTCATGATCATGTGAGGTGCGGGCATCGGTTTTGGTTTTCGAAAGTAATCCCCGCTGCGTTCCGCAAGCACCGACGGTGCAAATGGCATCCAGAAATCCCGGCATTTGATCATGGAATTGATTGTTCGCACTGCCTGGGTATCCGAAGCATTTGCAAGAATCGAGCGATTTCCGAGCGCGCGGGCCCCGAATTCACAGCGGCCCTTGAACCGAGCGACAATCTTGTTGCCGGCCAGCAACTCCGCCACGTGGCGTTCAATGTCGAGCTGTTCCTCGATAAAAACAGTGCTCGTAAATTCATACTTTCCGATCGCACTCTCCACTTCCCTTTCCGTGCATCCCGTCCCCAGATATAGATGTTCCAATGGCTGAGGAATCTGCTTATACATCTGGTGATACCGCAACCACGCTGCGCCGATGGAATTTGTTTCGTCTCCGCAGGAAGGAAACACAAAAAGTTCCTCCACCTCGGGCAGTTCCAGAATTCTTTTGTTCGCCTTCACGTTCATGAAAACTCCGCCGCTGAGGGCGACTCTCGGAATTCCAGTCAGGCGCACGCAGTTTTCAACCCAACGCGCCAAAAACTGCTCGACAAAGAGTTGCGCACCCGCAGCAACGTGATCGAATCTCCTCCGATGAATGTGATCCGCCAGATAGTCGGCTGCAAACTGCATTGCCGGGCTTCCGTTCTTTCGCCGCCAGATCATGGGATTCTGCGGATCAAACTCAAACATCTGGCTGAATTCGTCGGCCAGACTTCGCGCTTCGCGGGCATTTTCGGCGTAAGGCGCAAGTCCCATCACCTTGTACTCGTGCTCCATCGGCACCATTCCCAGGAGATACGTAATTTTCCCGAAGAATGCGCCTACGGAATGGCTTTCTTCGGTGCGGGCAATGGTCTTAAGCGTTCCGTGTTCGCCGATGCTCACCGAAGCGCAGGCGCAGTCTCCCGCGCCGTCGCACGTCAGGATCAGCACCTTTTCGTCCATTTTTCCCCACCCGAAATACGCAGCGGCTGCGTGAGAAAGATGATGATCAAAGCCCAGCGCATCCGGATGTTCCCGCGGCAAAACAGTTTTCAACTCATTTTCAAGATTGTGGAATTTCACCAGATTGATCGAATCCGAAACAAAAGCGCTGCGTCTCGCGAGCCGCTTCAGGCTCCCCACGGGGCCACTCGACCTTTGCCCATAACTTTTCAAGATCGCATCTCTCTGCCAGTCGCAGGCCGTCAAGTTTCGCCCACCGAACGCCATGGGCAGCCCTTCACTGGCGAGATCCTTTGCCGGAAAATCCGATGCGATCCTTTGCAACGTGAGCTTCGGCAGGCCGCCCTGATTCTTTACCCGGGTGAGACGTTCCTCCTGCAGCGCAAATGCCAGCAGGCCGTCCTGCACGACAGCGGCAGAGGAATTGTGTCCGTTATGAACGCCAACAACCCGTTTGCACATAATTATTTCCTTTTTGCTTTTGAATTCGCGTGGTAGCCGTTGGCCCCGCGTCTAGTCGGAAGCGGCGGACGCCGCAAACGCGGAGTTTGCGGACGAGAACTCCTTGATCTCCTCCGCCAGAACCCGGCTCAGAGTTTTCCGGACGTGTTCAATTTCCGAATCACCGAGGGACGGGTAGAAAGGCAGGGCGAAGCAACGGTCGGCAGCTTCTTCCGCGCAATGGAGCGGCCCGGCAGGCAATCTGGAAGTTCCCGCAACGTGAGGCTGTTTGTGGATCGCGGGGAAATATGCCTGGCACTCCACGCCCTGCTCTCGAAGCCTCGCCATCGCGCGGTCGCGAACAGTTTTCGGCGCCGGCAGATCCAGTTGCACAACGTAAACGAACCAGCTTCGCTCCATGTCCTCGAATTCCGAAGGAAGCAGCAGATGTGGAATGCTGGCCAAAGCTTTGTGGTACGCAGCAGCCACGCGTTTCCTTGCTTCAAGGAGTTCCGTAACCCGCTCGAGCTGCGCGATACCCAGGGCACACTGCATTTCGCTCAACCGGTAGTTGTAGCCCAACCGCGCGTGACTCAGCCAGGATGGGTCCTCTCCGCGTCCCTGATTGCGCATGCTGCGGCAATGCTTTGCCAGGTTCTCATCGTTCGTAACGATCATCCCGCCTTCGCCTGTGGTGATCTGCTTGTTTGGATAGAACGCGAACGTAGCCGCATCACCAAACGTTCCCGCGCGCCGCCCGCAATATTCAGCACCCAACGCTTCGCAGGCATCTTCGATTACGTGGAGTCCATACTCGCGAGCCAGTGCAAGGATCGGAACCATATCGCACGGAACTCCAAACACATGCACCGGCAGAATGGCCTTTACCGTCCGGCCGTTTGACCTGTCAATCAGAGCCGATTGTCGCGCATCCTTCAGACAGTTGTCCCGCAGGAAAGTCCGCAAGCGATCAGGGTCGATATTCAGAGTGGACGGGTCAATGTCCACAAAGGCGGGAATCGCCCTCTCAAACAGGATGCAGTTCGTGGAAGCCACGAAACTGAATGGCGTGGTGATGACCTCCTCGCCAGGGCCGATGCCTAGCGCGCGAATGCAAAGATGCAACGCCGAAGTCCCGCTGTTGGTGGCAACGGCATATTTTGTTCCGACATACTTGGCGAATTTTCCCTCAAATTCCTGAAGTTTCGGACCCAGACTTAGCCGCCCG
>Ga0210410_10005719_pt1 | contig 10804 bp, 6 predicted proteins | sample IncBWC4MmetaG_FD_161058 | JGI IMG/M metagenome (GOLD analysis project Ga0210410, IMG submission 161058) | Forest soil microbial communities from Barre Woods Harvard Forest LTER site, Petersham, Massachusetts, United States - Inc-BW-C-4-M | ecosystem: Environmental > Terrestrial > Soil >... | reverse complement strand
GGGGCGTTGGCACTACTGACGATCTCTTGCGGAGGCAACGGGTCGTCTAATCCAGCACCTCCGCCCGTCACTGGGAATTTTTCGAACGCGAGCCTCAAAGGCACGTATTCCTTTTCGATGAGCGGCACGGATGCGAGCGCGAATGTCGGAGCCTTGATTGCCAGGGTAGGGAGCTTCGTGGCGGACGGAAGCGGCAATATTTCGGCGGGCATGGAGGATGTGATCGATGGGAGCAGCCTGAATACCGTGCAATTTACCGGCGGGAGCTACTCCATCCAAGGAAACGGCAAAGGGACGCTTACGCTCACCACTTTAAATGGCGGCCTTGGGCTGACCATTGCGCTGAATTCGTCGACGAAGGGCGTAATGATGCAGACGGACCTGAACGCGACATCGAGCGGCTCTTTTCTATTGCAGTCGCCGAACTCTTTCAGCGTGAGCGGGATCAACGGCGGCTACGTGTTTGATGTCGCGGGCACGGATGGCAGCGGGGCTCCCCTTTCCGTTTTGGGGCAGATCGTGACGAACGGCGGGGGAGCGATCACCGGGGGAATCTTCGATTCGAATGACGGCGGTTCAAGTACGCCACTGACAACGGCGCAGACCTTCGGAGCAGGTGGGACGTACGTGCTCGATCCTACGAACGGCTCGACGTTTGGACGAGGGGCAATTACGTTTGCAAGCCGGTCTTTCGTTTTCTATATCGTAGATAGCACGCGGATCCGGTTGCTTGAGACCGACCAACAGCTCTTTACGTTTGGCGACGCTTTGCAGCAGAGCGGCGCACCTACGCAGGCTACAGCAAGTAGCTTTGCATTCCTCATTGGTGGCTCAGCGGTGCTGGGGACAGGCGGGGCGATTGCCCGCGGCGGCCGGTTTACAACAGACGCGAGCGGAAATCTGACGAACATCCAGCTCGATGACAATGACAACGGCATTCACAATTCGGTGGGAAGCGGGACGACGATCCAAAATGCCAAATTTGCTATCGACACGGCGAACGCGGGAACGGGTCGTGGAACACTAACCTTTACTGCCGCCGGCAGCCCGAACGCGGGCACATTCCAGTTCGTGTTTTATCTTGCGTCTGCGACGCAGGGATTTATCCAAGACATCAGCAATGGCGTGGTGGGTGATGGCAGCATGCTGGCCCAAACGGGCACATTCTCTGCGGCTAATTTGGCGGGAAATTACGTTTTTGACTGGAGCGGAATTAACCTTGCGCTGGGCTTCGAGGAGGACTTCGCCGGCCAGTACGCCTTGTCCAGTAGCGGCCCGATCGCCGGGGTGGTCGATTTCGTGGAACTGGCGTCGCCGAGCAAACGTAATCCTGCGTTCCTAAATATACCGATCAACGGAACGCTTACGGTGAACGGGGATGGGACGGGCGCTAACAATTACACGATCACGACGGGGAACACGCCGTCGACAACTTTGAACTTTCGGGCTTATCTGACTGGGTCGGGCACGATCTTGTTGGTCGGCGTGGACTCGAACCGAACTACCGCGGGGAGCGCGTCCGTTCAGCCGTAGGGGGCTGGGCCGTCCTTGGTGCAGGGCAAAGGCCGCAGGGCTCCGCGAACTTCGCCTGCGGTTGCGGGTGCGGACAGCCAGAAATGGCTGTCCACTTGGAATCTGAAGCCGCTACTTCTCGGCTAGCAGCTTTTCTACGCGGGGGACGTCTTCTGGTACGTCTACGCTGATGGCGTCGTGTTGGACTTCGGCGACGCGGATCTTCCAGCCATTCTCGAGCCAGCGTAGCTGTTCGAGTTGTTCGACCCGCTCCAGCTCACCCTGCGGGAGGGTGGGGTACTCGAGCAGGGCATCGCGGCGAAACACGTATAACCCAAGATGCTTCAGATGGCGGGCTTGCACATGGCCGCCGGTGTCCCTCACCCAGGGAATGGGGGCTCGCGAAAAGTAGAGGGCATTCTCGTCGAAGTCCAGCACTACCTTGCAGACATTGGGGTCCATGATGTCGCCGGGAGTCCTGATGGGGGTCGCGACGGTGGCAATCGCGGCCTGGGGCTCTTCTAGCAAAGCTCCTACAGCCGTGTCGACGGCTGCCGGGTCGAGGAGCGGCTCGTCTCCCTGCACGTTTACGAAAATGTCGCCGGGCTCGTGCGCGGCCACCTCGGCTACGCGTTCCGTGCCGGTGCGGTGGTCGTGCCGGGTCATGCGCGCTTCGCCGCCGAAGTCCTGCACGGCCTTGAGGATGCGGTCGTCGTCGGTGGCTACGATGACGCGGCTCACCCGCTGTGCCAGCTTGGCACGCTCATAGACGCGCTGAATCATAGGCTTTCCACCGAGGGATACCAACGGCTTCCCAGGCAACCGGGTCGAGCCATAACGGGCGGGGATTACGACCACTACGTTGGGCGAACTCATGATTTGGCCTTCCTACATTGTTCCTGAGCCACTTCTACTGTAACTTCCCGGTGCTGGCAAGCGTGCAATGTTTCATCAAAAGATAGGAAACACGTGTGACTTCTCTACAAAAACACGCGTTGACAAAAGATTGACAATATTTGTTGGAAGCATTTAGCAATTGTTCTTGTCTTGTATATGTGCGGTGATAGAATCCAAGGCAGTCCTACCGCGCGGCCGTTCCTGCAGGTCCGGGTCGAGTGAGGGAGCCGTGAAGCGCGATGCACATCAATTCCATTCTCTGAGATGGTTCGTTATTTTCCTGTCCGTCTGTCTGACACTGCTACTTTCCCTGTCCGTTCCCGCTGCTGCGCAAAATCCTTCGGGCTCTGACGAGAATCCGGCGGCCCTGGGCGACGAAAAGCCCAAAGAAGAAGCTAAAGGCAAAGATGCGGGCAAGCCCAAAGAGGACGTGAAAAAAGACACGGCTGGCTTTGTGGTCAGGCCATTGACTGGCTTGCACATGGACGTGGACTTGGCCCTGATCAATGTCACCGTGACGGACCCTTACAACCGCTTGGTTACGGGACTTGACCCAGACAACTTCCGCGTTTACGAAGACAATATTGAGCAGGAAGTGGTTACGTTTTCCTCTGAAGATGTTCCTATCTCGATCGGCGTGATCTTTGATTTTAGCGGCAGCATGGCCAACAAGATTGGAAAGGCACGCGAGGCTGCGCTGCAATTTTTCAAAACGGCTAACCCGCAGGACGAGTTTTTCCTGGTCAGCTTCAACGAGCGCGCGGAGCTGACGAGCGCCTTCACCAACAGCATAGAGGACCTGCAGAGCCGCATGATGATGACCGCTCCGAAGGGACGGACGGCGTTGCTGGATGCGATCTATCTCGGCCTTAGCCAGATGAGGGGTGCTAAGAACGGCAAACGCGCCTTGCTCATCCTGTCGGATGGAGGCGATAATCATAGTAGGTACAATGAAAGCGATATCAAGCGACTGGTAAAGGAAGCCGACACCCAGCTCTATGCCATCGGCATCTTTGACCCGCTCGGCTATCGCAACCGGACGCCTGAGGAACTGAACGGCCCGTCTTTATTAGGGGAAGTTACCGAGATGACGGGTGGCCGCGTGTTTGCGGTCGAGAACCTGAATGAGCTTCCGGACATCGCATCAAAAATCGGCATGGAGCTACGAAACCAATATGTCCTGGGATATCGGCCAAGCAATAAGGCGCATGACGCGCGCTGGAGAAAAATTAAAATCAAGCTGCGTGCGCCCAAGGGGCTTCCTCCCCTCAACGTGTACTCGAAGACGGGCTACTACGCTCCTAGCCACTGACTTCGCATCTGTATCCTCACGGAGGGGCTTCCTCGCTCTGCTTGTCTCGTTCGCGGTTCTTTTTGGCGTAGGGATTGCGCTGGCGCAAATTCCGTCTGCACCCACCGCTCCTCCGCCTCCTCCAGGCCAGGGCAACTCCGGTCAAGACTCCAAGATACGCGTGGACGTCAACCTGGTGGTGCTGCACACGACCGTGATGGATGACCGCGGGCGATTTGCGGATGGGCTCAAGCAGGATAATTTCCGCGTTTTCGAGGATAAGGTTGAGCAGAAGCTTTCGGTTTTTAAGCGCGAAGACGTCCCGGTCAGCATGGGCCTGGTGATCGATAACAGCGGGAGCATGCGGGACAAGCGGCCGCGCGTGAACCAGGCGGCTCTTACGTTGGTTGAGGCGAGCAACCCGCAGGACGAGGCGTTTGTCGTGAACTTCAATGACGATTTCTACCTCGATCTGGACAAAGATTTCACGAATAGCGTTCCCGAACTGAAAGAAGCGCTGGAGCGTATTGATTCGCGCGGCAGCACGGCGCTGTATGACGCGATTATCGGGTCGCTTGATCACGTGAAAAAAGGCGCCAAAGATAAGAAGGTGCTGTTGATCGTCACGGATGGCGAGGACAACACGAGCCACAGCTCGCTGGAGAAAACAGTTCGCGAGATTCAAAAGACGGATACGGTTATCTATACGATCGGTTTGCTAAGCGAAGAGAGCAAGAAGAGCGCGAAACGCGCGAAGCGTGCTCTGGAAGAAATCTCGAAAGCTTCCGGCGGTCTGGCTTACTTTCCGGAGAACGTCGAAGATGTGCACAACATTTGCGAGCAAGTTGCGCATGATATCCGGAATCAGTACACGCTGGCGTACTATCCAACGAATGCCAAGCGTGATGGCACGTTCCGCGCAGTTCAGGTGGAAGTGATCCCGCCGCGCGGGCGGGGCAAGCTGCAGGCACGCACGCGCAACGGCTACTATGCGCCTGGCGGGCCGAACGCCAGCGCGGCCGGTAATTAGTCAAAAATCCAGCAAAGTATCTTACGGTTATGCGGTGGCGACGACCGTGGAGTCTTGTGTTTTCGAAAAGTCGGCGCCGCTATTCATCCACTAACTTGCTGCTGCGTGGCGGCGGCATTCGTGACTGCGGGGAGAAAACTTATCCCGTGTGGGATCGTGGCGCCGAAATTCTCGGCAATCGTTTGCCCCATGTCCGCAAGTGTTTCGCGGATGCCCAGGTTCACGCCTGAGTTACTGGCGGGCGAACAGGCAAGAATCGGTACATATTCACGAGAATGGTCCGTGGTGGGCCAGCGTGGATCGGGGTCACAGCCGTGATCGGCGGTAATTATCAGGAGATCGGTGGGGCTGAGTTGGGGCAAAAAGCTGCTGAGCGCTTGATCGAATTCTTCCAGCGACCTGGCGAAGCCTTCCACGTCTTTGCGGTGGCCGTACAGCATGTCGAAGTCGACGAGATTGCAGAAAATCAGTCCTTTGCTTCGTTCGTGGACACCGGCGGTTAGTTTCTCCATTCCATCGGCGTTGCTCTTGGTGGTGACATAGTCCGCCACACCTCGGCCGTTGTAGATGTCGTGGATCTTGCCTACTCCAAACACCGGGACGCCGCGCTCTGCCAGAACATCCAGGAGCATGGGCTTTGGCGGATCGACGGCGTAATCGTGGCGCCGCGGAGTGCGCACGAAATTGCCGACCGGGCCTGCGAACGGTCGGGCGATTACGCGCCCCACCCGATGCGGACCGTCCAGCAACTTCCGTGCGATTTCGCACATACGATAGAGTTCTGCGATGGGAATGACGTCTTCATGCGTGGCAATCTGAAAAACGCTATCGCCCGAGGTATAGACGATGGGCTTGCCTGTGCGCACATGCTCTTCACCCAGCTCCTTGATGATTTCTGTTCCGGACGCGGGCTTGTTGCCGATGGTCTTGCGGCCGATCAAGCGCTCAAATTCCGCGATTACGTCGGGCGGGAATCCGTTTTTGTAGACGGGAAATGCCTGCGGCAGCCACACGCCGGCCATTTCCCAGTGCCCCGTGGTCGTATCTTTTCCCGGCGAGTGGGTCGCGCCTTTGCCGTAAGCGGCGAGAGGCGCGGCTGTGGCTTGGAGATGCTTTAGCGGCGCGATGTTTGCCAGACCCAACCGCACGAGGTTCGGAATTTGCAGCGGGCGGGATTCCGCAATGTGCCCGAGAGTGTTGCGGCCGACGTCACCGTACTCTGCGGCGTCGGGCAATTCGCCGATGCCTACGCTGTCCAGCACTATCCAAATAACTCTATCCCACGCAGCCATTGCGACACTCCTTGCACTGTCCAATCCCCGCGACTTTAGCATAGCGCGCCCGGCCTGGCGTTGCGGCGGCACGCCTTCGGCGATACTCTACGGCTACGATTTCACTCCGAAATGCTGAACTTTTTTCGCTGTAGCTGCGTAATAAGAGACGAAGGGGTGTGAAATGGCTGACCGTCAATTCCAGCGCCGCACTTCGCTTGTGCTGCCGATTGTGCTCATCACTGTGGGCGCGATGTTTTTGTACGCGAACTGGCGGCCGGCGTTTGATCCCTGGCCCATCCTGCGAACGTACTGGCCGCTGATTCTGGTTTTTATCGGTCTGGGAAAGATGTGGGATGTGACGCGCGCTCGGCAAAATCCGGATGGCACGGCGCGATCAGGCGGAGTTTCTCTCGGAGCGACTTTTGGCGCGTTGGCGTTCGTGCTGGTGCTTGTGGTTCTTTTCTGGCACGGCCGGGCTTTCACGCACGATCGGCATTCTTCCAACGATTTACAGCAGCACTCCCGCACAGTGGACCGGCAAGGCGCGAAGTCCGTCGATATTTCACTCGAGACTAGCGCGGGTGAGTTCAACATCAGCGGAGGCTCCAGCCATCTTCTGGAGGCTGACTTCAAGTATAGCGACTCGTATGAGACGCCGCGGGTTGACTACAACGTGGAAGGCGGCGTCGGCCACCTAAATATTTCGCAGGATGGAACGAGCACACATTTTGGAAGCTCGCACAACGAGTGGAATCTGCGCCTCAGCAATGATGTGCCGCTGGAGTTGAAAGTAGAAATGGGCGCCGGACGCGGGCGCCTGCTGCTTCGCGACTTGCCTGTGACACGGTTGGATATGACCATGGGCGCGGGGCAGGCGGACGTGGATCTGACGGGCGACCGTAAAAATGATCTAACCGCGAATTTGGAGGGTGGAGTGGGGCAGGTCACAATCCGCTTGCCGCGAAAAGTCGGCGTGGTGGTGCGAGCCTCCGGCGGGATCGGTTCGATCAGTGCGCACGGATTTCGTCACGAAGACGACGAATACACGAACGACGCCTACGGAAAGACCCCGGCGACGATTCATCTGAAGGTCGAGGGCGGGGTCGGGCAAATCAGCCTGATCGAAGAGCCGTAAATACTCGGTTTGCCCTGCCCGCGCAGTCACCGTATAATTTAGAGTTTGGACAGCGCGCGCAGAACGCACTGTCTGAGCTTCCCTGTGGCGACCAACGAACTCATCCCGGTAAACACCAGCCAAGACACTATTTCCATTCGTGGCGCTCGTGTCCACAACCTGAAAAATATCAGCCTGGACGTGCCACATAATGCGATTACCGTGGTCACTGGAGTCAGCGGATCCGGCAAGTCTTCGCTTGCGTTTGACACGATCTATGCGGAGGGGCAGCGGCGGTATGTGGAGTCGCTGTCGGCGTACGCGCGGCAATTTCTGGAGCGCATGGAAAAGCCGGACGTCGATGAAATCTCGGGGATCGCGCCCGCGGTGGCGATTCGACAGAAAAATTCCACGCGCAACCCGCGGTCCACGGTGGCCACTGCGACCGAGATTTACGATTACCTGCGGCTGCTGTTCGCGCGATGCGGGCAGACGTTTTGCATCAAGTGCGGTACGGAAGTGCGCCGCGACAATCCGGAAGAAATCGGGAATAAGGTTTTATCGCTTGCGCCCGGGCGGCGATTTTATGTGTTGTACGAGCTACGAATCGCGCCGGCGCAGGCCACCGGGGCTCGGCGCGGCGGAAAGAAAAAGCCTGCGGCGCCTCCGGCCGAGACTTTGCGCAACGCGCTGAGCGATATTCAGAAGCGCGGGTTCAACCGGCTATACCAGGACGGCCGGTTGCACGAGTTTTCTTCGCCGGAAACGCTGCTGGAAGTGGATTTTACGCGGCCAGTGTACGTGGTGGTGGACCGGCTGGCGGTTAGCCCGGAGTCAAGAGCGCGGCTGGTGGACTCGATTGAGATTTGTTACCGCGAGGCCGGCGGGGAAGCGCTTTTGGAGTTTGTCGGCGATGCGGCGGAGCGGCTTGTCTTTAACGAGCGATTCGAATGCAAGAACGACGGAACGCTGTACCAGGAGCCGGAGCCGCGACTGTTTTCGTTCAATAATCCGTATGGCGCTTGCCCGCGCTGCCAGGGTTTCGGCAACACCATTGATTTCGATTTGAACCTCGTCGTGCCCGACCCGAGCAAGTCTCTGGAGGAAGGCGCGGTTGAGCCGTGGACCAAGCCGCGTTACAAGACGTTATTTCAAGACATGAAGAAGTGGGCTCGTTCACGAGACATTCCCACGAACGTGGCGTGGCGGCACCTGACTACGGACCAGCGGAAGCTGATCCTCGAAGGCGACCCGGAGAATGATTTTGACGGCGTGAAGGGATTTTTCAATTGGCTGGAGCGCAAGAAGTACAAGTTGCACGTGCGCGTTTTCCTGAGCCGTTATCGGGGATATGCGATGTGCCCGGAATGCGGCGGCACCAGGTTGCGTGCGGAGGCGCGCGCCGTGCGCGTCGCGGGGAAGTCGATCACGGAGATTTGCGCGCTCACGGTCAAAGAGGCTCGGGCGTTTTTTGCGGGTTTGCAGTTGACCGAGGCGCAGAGCACGATTGCAGACAAGATTCTCGAGGAAATTCGCTCGCGGCTGCAATTTCTGGACGAAGTCGGGCTGGATTATCTTTCGCTGGACCGATTGACCTCGACGCTTTCGGGTGGCGAATCGCAGCGGATTCAACTTGCTACATCTCTTGGTTCGCACCTGGTTGGCGCTCTCTATGTGTTGGATGAGCCGTCTATTGGCTTGCACCCGCGCGACACGCAGCGGCTGATCGACATACTGAAATCGCTGCGCGACCTGGGCAATACGGTTTTGGTGGTGGAGCACGATCCGGACACGATTGAAGCCGCCGATCACGTGATCGATCTTGGCCCGGGAGCTGGAGAGCTTGGCGGAAAACTGCTGTTTGCGGGTTCGTACGAGGCCATGTTGACGGAACCGAAATCCCTCACTGGGCGCTATCTCAACGGTGAGCTGCGCATCCCCGTGCCGAACAACCGGCATCGGCCGAGCGGCAAATTTCTGCGGCTCTTTGGGGCCACGCTGCACAATTTGCAGAATGTTGACCTGATGATTCCGCTGGGAACGCTGACGGTGGTGACCGGCGTGAGCGGCTCAGGCAAATCCACGCTGGTTCACGACGTGCTGTACCGCGCTCTGGGCGCAAAGCGGAACGGCGGAAGCGTGAAGGAGTTCTGCGAGCGCCTGGAGGGCGATAACCAGATCACCGACGTGGTGATTGTCGATCAGTCGCCGATTGGGCGCACGCCCCGTTCAAATCCGGCGACGTACTTGAAAGCGTTTGACGCTATTCGCGAGACGTTTGCGGAGACTCCGGACGCCAAGCGCAAGGGCTACAGCGCTGGGCACTTTTCGTTTAATGTCCCCGGCGGGCGCTGCGAAACGTGTCAAGGGGACGGCACGGTCACGGTGGAGATGCAGTTTTTGGCGGACGTGGAGCTGATCTGCGAGGAGTGCCGGGGCACGCGGTTCAAAAGCAGCGTGCTGGACGTGCGCTACCACGGGAAAAATATTCATGAGGTGCTGGGTCTCACCGTGCGCGAGGCGCTGGTATTTTTCGGGAATGTTCCGAAGATTGTGTCGAAGTTGAAGGTGCTGAATGAAATCGGCCTTGGATATTTGCGGCTGGGCCAATCGGCGACAACGCTTTCCGGCGGAGAAGCGCAGCGGCTGAAACTCGCTTCGCACCTCACGCGTTCGGACAATCGCGGAATTCTTTACATTCTGGACGAGCCCACGACAGGATTGCATTTCGACGATATTGCGAAGCTGCTGGCTGCGTTCCGCAAGCTGCTTGAATCGGGGGCTTCGCTGCTGGTGATCGAACACAATCTCGACGTGATCAAATCCGCGGACTGGCTGATCGATATGGGGCCGGAGGGCGGCGACAAGGGCGGCAAGGTGATCGCCACCGGAACTCCAGAACAAGTCGCGCGCAATCATCACTCTCACACCGGGCGATTTCTAGCACGGGCGCTAAACGCGAACGGCCAGGCAAAACGCACTGGGAATGGCGCATCTAAGTCAGCAGGCCATCCGGCTACAACGCCAAATGGAGCCGGCGTTCCTGGCATCGAACCATGAAGCATCTTCAACTGCGGGTAGGTGCGGTGTCGCACGCAGCGCCCATCTTTCTGCTTATCGCGTTCGCCACAGGAGCTGCGCCCACTCATCGCACAGCAGCCGCCCAGGCTGATGCGAAAGCGAAACGGGAAATCCAATCCCGGCAACAGAAGGTAGCAAATCCGCTGAATGATCTTCTGGATGAAGCGCAGAAGGATGTTGATGCCAACAACTTCGAGGCAGCGCTAGTGCCGCTTCAGAAATTTATTGAGGAGAAGCCGGACTTGGCGTTCGCGCATTTCCAGTTGGGTTATGCGTACACGGCGCTGAAGCGCAGCGACGAAGCGCGTGCCGAGTACGAGCGCGCCATCGCAATCGATCCTAAAATGACCGAGGCTTATCTGAATCTTGGCATTCTTTTTTTGGACAAGCAGGAATACGCCGCCGCAGTCGCTCCCCTGAGCAAAGCGGTGGATTTGCTTCCTGCGCAAAGCCGTCCACGCTCTCTTCTGGCTATCGCGCAGGACCAATCTGGAGACAAGGAGGGTGCGGCACGATCTTTTGAAAGCGTATTGCATCTTGATCCCAACGACTTTTCGGCCAACCACTATCTTGGAGACCTGGATCTGCGCAGCGGCAAGCCGGCG
>Ga0210410_10005718_pt1 | contig 10807 bp, 9 predicted proteins | sample IncBWC4MmetaG_FD_161058 | JGI IMG/M metagenome (GOLD analysis project Ga0210410, IMG submission 161058) | Forest soil microbial communities from Barre Woods Harvard Forest LTER site, Petersham, Massachusetts, United States - Inc-BW-C-4-M | ecosystem: Environmental > Terrestrial > Soil >... | reverse complement strand
GCAGTGCGCAGGCGAAGGAATCTGCGGAGTTGATAATGAAGGGTTCTGCACCATGGTCAATCCGGCAGTGACCGCACTTTCCGGATGGACGCGCGAGGACCTTTTGGGTAAGCACATTCAGGATGTGCTGCATCACTCGCGTCCCGATGGCACGCGTTATACCAGGGAAGAATGCCCGCTTCTTGAAATGTACCGGGACGGAATCCCCAGGCGCGTATACGACGAAGTGTTCTGGAAGAAAGATGGAACTTCGTTTCCTGTCGAATACTTTGCGACGCCGATTCAGGAAGGCGGCGCGGTTACCGGAGCGGTCGTGACGTTTAGAGATGTCTCCGAGGAGCGGCGTGCGCGACAGGTGCTGCGCGAATCCGAAGCACGGTATCGGCAGCTAGTTGAAAATGCCGCGTATGGGATTTTCCGGACGACGCCGGACGGGAAATTTCTTGACGCCAACATCGCGCTTGCCACAATGCTCGGCTACTCGTCCACTGAAGAACTTCTGGCTGTGAATATTTCTACTGTTTACTCGCATCCGGAGGCGCGAGCGCCACTTATCACCGCCACGCTCGCCAGCGGGTTTGCCGACGGCCTGGAGCTGGAGTGGGTTCGCAAGGACGGGCAGCCGGTGATGGTTCGTCTGAGCTCCAGATTGATTCGCGAACCAAACGGTCAACAGTATTTTGAGGGGATCGTAGAAAACGTTACCGAATGGCGTGCGCTGGAAACTCAACTTCGGCAAGCCCAGAAAATGGAAGCAGTTGGGCGGCTGGCCGGCGGCGTGGCGCACGACTTCAATAATCTGCTGATGGTGATCAAAGGGCATACGGAACTGTTGATGGAACGCACTGCGCCGGAGCATCCCGACTTCCGCAAAATTGACCAGATTAAAAAAGCGGCAGACCGTGCCGCGGGGCTTACGCGTCAATTGCTTGCGTTCAGCCGAATGCAGGTAATGCAGCCGCGAGTGATGGATTTAAATGTCACCATTTCTGAAATGGGAAAGATGCTGCCACGGCTGATTGGCGAAGATATCGAGCTGGCTATTCTTACCAAGCCGCATCTGGGTCATGTGAAGGCCGACGCCGGCCAAATGGAACAGGTAATTTTGAATTTAACCGTGAACGCGCGCGATGCCATGCCCAATGGTGGCAAGCTGCTTATCGAAACTTCCAATATTGAACTTGACGAAGCCTACGCGCGGATGCATCCCCCGCTTGTGCCGGGACGATTTGTAATGCTCGCCGTTACCGACACCGGAATTGGCATGGACCCTGCGACGCAAGCTCACATTTTTGAGCCATTCTTCACCACCAAGGAAAAAGGAAAGGGAACCGGCCTCGGTCTTGCGACGGTGTACGGCGTTGTGAAGCAGAGCGGCGGATTTGTGTGGGTATATAGCGAACTCGGAAAGGGAACCACATTTAAAATCTATCTACCACGCGTGGACGAAGTTGCCGTGGCGGATTCGGAAAAGAAACGCAGCCAGGATTTACCGGTCGGCTCGGGAACGATTCTGCTGGCAGAAGACGAAAAGGAAGTACGCGACGTAGCGCGTGAATTTCTGGAGTTGGCGGGATACACCGTCGTCGAAGCGAAGGACGGGGCGGACGCGCTTGAAGTGGCCGCCGCACATTCTGGGAAAATCGATTTGCTGGTCACCGATATGGTGATGCCCGGAATTGGAGGTCGCGAACTGGCTACGCGCCTTCTGGCATTGCGTCCCGAATTGAAAGTGATCTACATGTCCGGATACACGGAATACGCCAATTTCAAAAATGAAGATTTTGAGTTGCACAACGTAATGTTGCAAAAGCCGTTTACGCGGGCCGTTCTGGCTACAACGGTTCAGAAGATACTGAAAGATTTGCGAGACTAGTTTTGCGTTCCAGCCTATCTTCCTGGTTTCACGGGTTTCCTCGCACCGCTCACGGCAGTAAATCAACTTCAGAGTTCGCAATTCTATAATCGATTCCGGCGTGCGATACTTAGCACGCGAAAATTCAAGAACGCCAATCAGAGATTCGAGCGGTCGTATTTACAGGAAGGTTGCTGACGATTGAAATTACGCGTTCCAGTTCCAACCACTACGCGCGGCATGAGTCCCTGCCACGTTCCCATTGAAGGCCGTGCTGGCGCGCTGCGACTGGACTTCAATGAGAATACAGTGGGAAGTTCCGCTGCGGCTTTGCGGGCCGTTCGTAAATTGACTGCAGCACAGTTGGCCACGTATCCGGAGTACCTCGCGCCAACTACCCGGATGGCCCGCTGGTTTGGTGTGAAAGCAAATGAGTTGACGCTCACCAACGGCGCGGACGGCGCGTTGCAGCAAATCGTCACTACGTTTGTAGATCAGAGGAGCGCGATTCTGCTCGTCGATCCCACATTTGTGATGTATCGATTCTACGCGCAGCTTTCCGGAGCACGAATCATTTCTCTCCGTTACGATTCGGAAATGAGGTTTCCGGTGGATGCGGTGATGAAAGCGCTGCGAAAATCTCCGCGCCTATTCCTGATCGCAAATCCGAATAATCCCACCGGCACATCGATTTCGCCGGCCCTGATTCGTCGCATGCTCGAAGCCGCGCCGCGGACTCTATTCGTTTTGGACGAAGCCTACGCAGAGTTTTCCGGTATCACCGTGCTTCCGTGGATTCGCCGCTACTCCAACCTAATTGTGGTCAGAACATTTTCCAAAGGCGCGGGCCTGGCCGGATTGCGATTGGGATGCATGTTCGCTTGCCCGGAGGTGACGTCACTTCTGGCGCGAACGCGCGAGCCGTTCTCGGTAAACACTTCCGCGATAGTGGCAGCCGAAGCCACGCTGCGGGAATATCGCGCTGTCTCGCGGTACGCGGAAGAAATCAACGCGGCGCGCGAATTGCTGGCGAGTGCGCTGACCCGGTTCGGCGTAAAGATTTTTCCCAGCGCCGCAAATTTTATTCTCGCCGATTTTGGACCGTCGGCCCCGCGGATTCTCCGCGGATTGGTGCGGCGGCGCATTCTGCTGCGCGACCGCACCTCTGACTTCGGCCGCACGGGCTACGTGCGAATTACAATCGGCACACGCGCGCAAATGCGCAGGCTGGTTCGTGAACTCGGGCGGTTCTTTCCGGGCAAGAAATCGTGAACAACAAAATCGAATTAATCGTTTTCGATGTTGATGGCGTGCTCGTAGACGTTCGCGGATCATTTCATCGCAGCACCGTGCAGACTGTCCATCATTTTACCGGCAAGCGTGTAGCGTTATCTGAAATACAAAAATGGAAATCCAAAAGTGGATTCAATGACGATTGGAAACTGACCACCGCCTGGATTCGCGAACTGGGTGGCAATGCAAAATACGAAGAAGTGAAAACTCAATTCATGAAATTTTATTGGGGCGAGGGCGCGCCGGGAAATGTGGAACGCGAAGAGTGGCTCGTCCCAGCGCGGCTATTGAAGAAGTGGGCGAAGCGCTCGGAACTAGCACTCTTCACAGGGCGCACCCGGAGGGAACTGGCCTACACGCTAGACCGCCTCGGAATGGCGAAATTCTTCAAGCGAATTGTGACCATGGACGACATCGCAAATTTGAAGCCGAATCCCGACGGTCTGTTGCGAATATTGAATGGACGCGATCCGGCGCGCGCCCTCTATCTCGGCGACAACATTGACGACGCTCTTTCGTCTCAGCGCGCGAACGTTCCTTTCCTCGGCGTGCTTCCTCGCCGCAGCCGCGCGCATCAGATGCGCGGCCACATTCTGCGCGAACTCGGCGCACTCGCCATCCTGCACGACGCCACGGAGTTGGACGGATGGCTCGCCCGAAATCGCAAGATTTAGCGCCGCCGACGCTCATTCGCGCCGAATGCGCTTCGTCGTAAACCTGCCCGCAATGACCTTTAAGTGCCTATATGTCAATGACTTAGCCTCGTCAGCGAACCGCTCAGAATTCACGCTTCCGTGACAAATCACTCTGCTATAATCGAGACTCTGCGTGCGTCTGTCGCGCCGCTTGATCCCCGCCTGTTCGAGGGATTCCAAAAATGAAACGTTACGGCGAACATCGATTTCCCGGCCGGCTGTTTGTCGTCGAAGGCATCGACGGCTCCGGCAAGTCCACGCAACTGATGTTGCTTCATCAGTGGCTGAAGTCGGAAGGCTACGGAGTGGTCTTCAGCGAGTGGAATTCTTCGCTGGTTGTGAAGGACACCACCAAGCGCGGCAAAAAGAAAAAACTTCTGACTCCCGCAACATTCTGCCTGATTCACGCCACCGATTTCGCGGATCGCATGGAACGCAACATTATTCCGCTGCTGAAAGCCGGCGCCATCGTGCTCTGCGATCGCTACATTTATACCGCCTTTGCTCGCGACATCGCCCGCGGACTCGATCCCGCCTGGGTGCGCGAACTATATTCCTTCGCGGTGAAGCCCACCGGAGCATTTTATTTCCGCGTGCCTCTGGAAGTTTCCATCACGCGCCTGCATGCAGCGCGAAATGGATTTAAGTATTACGAAGCGGGCCTTGATTTGGGTATGACCGAAGACCCCGACGAAAGTTTCCGCCTTTTCCAGGGGCGCATCGTGGAAGAATACGAAAAAATTGTGCCGGAGTTCGGCTTGAACGTGATTGATGCCACTCTTCCCATCGAAACGCAGCAGGAACAAATGCGCGAACTCGTGATTTCCAAACTCGAACGCGCCAAACAATTGCGGGTCGCGCCATGAAAACTACAAACGGAGTTACCTTGCCCGGCATGGAACTTTCAGACCTTGTCGGCAAACTCATCGTCATTGAAGGCACAGACGGCGTCGGCCGCTCCACGCAAATTGCTTTGCTGAAAGAATGGCTGGAACAAAAGGGCCACGCGGTTCTCGATACCGGCCTTTCGCGCTCCGGACTTGTCGGCAAGGGAATTAAGCGCGCCAAAGAGGGCCACACGCTGGGCCGTATTACCCTGACGCTTTTTTACGGCACGGATTTCTCCGATCGCCTCGAACACGAAATTGTTCCCGCATTGCGCGCCGGATTCGTGGTCCTCACCGACCGCTACATTTATTCGCTCATCGCGCGCGCCATCGTCCGCGGACTGGATCCGGAGTGGGTACGCAAAGTGTATTCCTTCGCGATTAAGCCCGACGCCGTCTTCTATTTGAAAATCGGCGTGGACGATTTGATCCCCCGCGTCGTTTTCACCCGTGGATTCGACTATTGGGAATCCGGCATGGACGTTTACACCACGGAAGACATGTACGAAAGTTTCCGCCGCTACCAAACGTCAATGCTCGAACAATTCGATCATCTGGCGGAAGAATACAAATTCAAGGTGATTGACGCCACGCCCGAACCGCGCAAGATATTTGAAAAGTTGCGCGCTGGCATCACCAAGGTGCTGGAAGGTGAAGCTCATCGGCAGGCTCCCGATTCCCCGGTGATTGCGGTGCCAACGGCCGCAGCCATGCCGGCGGTACCCGTACCCGCGCCTACGCCAATAACCAGTGCGTCGCGAATCATGCATAAGACGCCGGAAGCGGAACCGGGCGAAGAACGCGCAACGGCCTCTCCCGCAAAGCCCAAGAGCGAACCTGTCGCGGAAGCGGACGCTAAGTCTGAAGTCGCTCGCTGACGCGAACAATCTTGGATTTCCGAAATGTCTTCAAAACTTCCGCAAACCGTTCTCGCGGCCGACAATCCGGAAGTTTTTATTGAATCGATTGACACTTCTCGCCTGACCAAGTGGATGCACGACGTCCTCGTTGAAGTCGACGCGGTAAGAAAACATTTCAAGCCTCATCACGTTCACGATCTTCGCGTGGCATTGCGACGCTGCCGTTCTCTCGCCCTCGGACTTGCCGAATTGGATCCCGGCGCCGCGTGGACTCGTCTGCGCAAAGAAGCGAAGAAGCCGTTGGCCGCGCTTGGCAACTTGCGTGACGCCGAAGTGATGCGCGGATGGATTACGCGGCTGCGAATAAATGACAAGCCCTCCACGGATCAGTTGCTGGTCTGGCTCGATGAATATAAGCACGCTGCAACCGAGCGCGCCGATAAGGCTCTCTCTAACTTCGATAAGAAGCAGTGGCGAAAGTGGACGCATCAGTTGCCCACCCGCGCCGCGCGCGTCAGTGCCGATAGTCCGGCGGCGGAACTGCTCGCGTTGGAGCGCTGGCGCGAAGCCTGGGCCGCGCATTCCTATGCTTTTCGCACACGCAGCAAAGTTTCTCTTCACGGGCTGCGCATCGCGCTGAAGCGTTTTCGCTATTCGATTGAAAATTTTCTGCCGTCGCGAAATGCCGAGTGGGGCAAGGAACTGAAGAAATTTCAGGATCTTCTCGGCGAGATACACGATCTGGATGTTCTCTGGGCCACCATCGTCCATCTGAAACCGGCCGTTCCCGAGCCCATTCGCGCAAAGTGGCAGGCCGTCATTGAGCCGGAGCGCAGCCGCAGGCTTGCCGCGTACCGCGCGAAGATGACCGGGCCGAAATCCCGGTTTCCCATGTGGCGCGCCGCGCTGCCCGAAGGTGAATCGCTGGAACGCGCGCGGCTGGACTGGCTCGCCGTCTGGGCTTCATTTCTCGACCCAGATTTTTCTCACTCCGCGTATGTCGCAAAAATCGCCGCATTGCTTTTTGACGGCATTCTTGCCTCCGGAGTGCCCATCATTCTTCCCTTAAAAGCGCGCAGCCATCTGGAGGCCGCCGCAATTCTGCACGATGTCGGCCGCGCGGAAGGTTCGCACAATCATCAGAAAAAATCCTATCGCATGATTCGCGAACGAATTCCGCCGCCCGGTTGGACCGCCGCCGAAATGGAAATTGTCGCCAGTATAGCTCGATATCATCGAGGCGCCTTGCCTGCAGCGGGCCAAAAAAGTTGGACGGCAATTCCCACCGAACAAAAAGAAAGTGTTTTGCTTCTCGCCGGGATTCTGCGCCTTGCAACGGCGTTGGGCAGCGACGGCGGCACCGTGATATCGCGCATCAAAGCGGAAAGTGCAGAAGAACCGGTGGGATCACTCGTTTTGCGGGTCAGCGGATATTCGGGAGAAGAACCTTTGGCGTCACGGCTGGCCGCGGCGCGGCACCTGCTGGAAAGTGTTTTGCATCGGCCGATCGTGATTGCGCCGGAAGCAAATCGCGCTGTGGGAATTTCTGCGGCAGTCTAAGCGGTCGGCGTCTTGTTCGCCCCGCGAAGTTATTCGTCCAACATGCGCAGCGCCCGCGCCGGCATCATCCACATGAGTTCGCCGTCAATAGGCGAAACGGAGTGCAATTCCAGGCACGCCACTCCGGCCTTTTTCAGTTGAGTGAAAGTCTTCGCCGCGTGTGCAGCCAGCGCAATAAACTCATCCATGTGTGGCGCATGCCCGAAACAAATCACTTCGTCGGCCTTCGATTTCGATAACTCGTCGACGAGTTGCAGCGGCGAGGCGCCAGAAAGTAGCGCGTCGGTCTTGCGAATGCGGCTCACCGGAATATCCAACGCGATGCAGGCGATTTCCGCGGTTTGCATCGCGCGCAAGTACGGACTGCTCAAAACCAAATCGGGATTCACCTTCATCGCGCGCAATCCATGCGCCGCGGCGCGCGTCTTCTCAATTCCTTTTGGGGTCAGATGACGTTCCGGGTCCGGCGGACATTCCGGATCGTCGTGATCGATCGCAATTCCGTGGCGCATTAAATAAACGAGCATAGTCTTAGAGTTGTCTCCGTCGCGGCGCTCATTCCGCCGAATCGCGCTTCCATTCTAGCGTGATTCGGCTCTCGTGGGCCCCGCATTACTCTGAATTTGTTCAGGAAAGAAAATGTCGTGGCTCAGGCCGTCAAGCCCCAAACGGGACGCGTTGCACTGGCCGCAGATTGCTTCGGGGATGAACTCAATTCGACTCGATGGACTTTTGACGTGCCCATTCGCGACGCACCAAGTTTTGCCCGCGTTCTCGTCAACACCACGCGAACTCCAAATTCATTCTCGAAGGGCCGCGCTTTCCGCCGCAACACTCCAAGATCCAAATTCGCTCCCGGCGCAAGAAATAAACGCAGGCGTAATTGCTTTCGCGAAACTCGAATGCGTAGCGCGCGCACGTTCAAAGTTCCGCCCGCTCCCATCGCGGCGGCAATCCGCAATATCCCGCTCAATTCGCGAACGCGCCGGCGATCTCGCGGTGGCAGCGACGCATAAAGCCTGTGATGTGCTTCGGGTTCGGATTTTCCGTGATAGCGCACCAGGCAAGCCAGTATCGCCTGCGTTTCTGCGGGTAGCCCCGGCAATTCCGCGTTCTGTACCAAATATTCGCCGTGCTTGTGATGGGCCCTCTCGTGGATTGCTCGGCCGCAGTTGTGCAAAATCGCGGCCATTTCCAGTGGCAGGCGTAATTCCGGAGCCAATTCGTAGCGCGGCGCCAGCTGGTCGAATAACACCGCCGCCACCGAGCGCACATATTCCGCGTGTCGCAAGTCACAATGAAATCGCGCTGCAATATTTCGCGCGGCATCTAAAAGTGCTCGTGCGCGTCGCTCGTCCAGTCCCGGCGCTCCAAAATGCTGCGCGGCCAGATCGCACAAAATTCCTTCGCGCACGCCCACCGACGGAACCAGAATCGTATCGAGACGCGCATATTCCGCGAGGCACAGGAAAACCACCGCCGCGATTCCCATTACTTCCGCGCGATCCCGCCGCACCCGGAATTTACGCATCCGCGCAGGCACATCTCTCCGCAGAATTTCCCACGCTTGATCGCGCAACAGCCTCACGTGAATCGATGGAACTCCGCGATAACGGGGACCGGGCGCCACGCGCGCCAGAAGTTCCGCGTTCCCTCCGCAAAAAACAGCCAGATAGCGCGACAAATTCGGCGGATTCGGCCACGTGCTTTGAATCACGCTTAGCACTCGATGCCGTAACCGCTCGAATTGGTCCTCGTCCACCATTCCCGTCAACTTCATGCTTTCCATCAAGCGAACGGTTCCGATGGGCAGTGCGAACGATTGCTCCACATGCCACTCGCGCAGAATCGAAATTTCCAGACTGCCTCCGCCTAGGTCCACAACTAGCCGCGGTTCCAGCGGCCCCAGCACCGCGCGCACGGCGCGACGCACCAGCCGTGCTTCTTCGGCGGAATTTATCGCTTCCAACTGAATTCCAGTTTCGCGGAGAATTCTTCGGACCAGCGCCTCGCCGTTTTCGGCTTCGCGAACGGCGCTGGTAGCTACCGCGCGATAAACCTGCACGTCGTGTTGCCGCATCATGGAACGAAAATGTTTGAATGTTCTTACCGCGCGCTTGATGGTGCGATTATCCAAACGGCGTTTCGTAAAAACGTTGTGGCCCAGGCGAACCGGCCAGCGTTCCGTGGCGACTTCGGTAATTTCAGAAAGGGAAGAGACTCGGGCGACGGCGGCCCGGATGGCATTGGATCCCGCGTCTACGGCGACGATGCCGATGGGTTTTGGCAAAGCGACTCCTTATGCCTCCGGCAACTCCGCAAGAAAAGTTCGCGGCGCACAAAGAATACCATCACAAGCTTTACGTTAGGTGAAATTCTGATGAAAATCGCCGCCATGACCGCCGCGCTATTTATCCGCTTCGGGCTGCGTTCCTGCTGAGCTTGGCCGGGACCAGAACGCCGGCGCGGGTTCGGTGAACGCGATCGCCACTTCTGAACGCTTCCGCGCTTTTTTAACGAAGTGCACCACATGGCAGGCTTGCTCGTGACGTGTTTCCGGATTCGTCAGCCAGAGTTCCTGGCCAAACTTTACTTTGCTCGAAAGAATCAGCACGCCGCCGTGAGCATTCACGACCAGCGAATTTGTTTCTTCGTGAAAAGGCTCGTTTCGCTCGCCGCGTCCGTACACAAATACGGGCACGTTCAACGGCACGCGCTCGGCGCGCCGCCTCTCGAACTCAATTTTATTATCGGCTTTCTGCGTGGCAGCGCGCTCGGACTGCGCGCGCTTCACTGCATCATAAATCCGGCTCAAATATGTTATCTCCGCGGCCGGTGGCTGGGTGGCCGGAAACTACGTTAGCGCAGTCCGAATTTATCGGTGTCACGGAAGATGGATGAGTGCGGCGTAAGGATTAATGACGCCGGCCGAGCCAATTTTGGTGAGAAAATCGATTCACGATTTCGCGGTTTTCGAGCTTTGCAATTTCAGCGAAGCCGAATTAATGCAGTAGCGCATTCCGCCTGCGGCGGCGGGCCCGTCGTCAAACACGTGCCCCAGATGGGCTTCGCAGCGTGCGCATTTCGCTTCCGTGCGAATCATTCGATGGCTCGAGTCCGACTCTTCCTCAACGCTTCCCGGCGCGAGCGGAGCGGTAAAGCTCGGCCAACCGGTGCCGGATTCAAATTTCGTTCTCGATTCAAACAGCGGCTGTCCGCACGCCGCACACACGTACGTACCGGATTCCTTCGCGTCGCAATATTTCCCCGTGAAGGGCGGCTCCGTACCCTTCTGCCGCATTACATAATATTGTTCCGGCGTAAGTTCTTTCTTCCACTCCGCGTCGGACTTCTTTATTTTTTCGGTCATAGTGAATTCAGTTTATCGCAAGCCCTGAAATTCCGGAAGGAATCTAGTAGCACCGACATTCGTGTCGGTGCGCTTCTCAAATTGGGCGCGCAATTCTCTCAACTGATTTGTTCGGCGCGTGATTGCCACGAACGCTTCCGTTGAGTATCATCGCGCCATTCAATGCACAGGAGCCAATCGGGCATGACTTCAGTTCGCAGAATTGCCGCACGATTTCTCGCGCTAACATTTCTTGCCTCGCCAGCTTTCGCCACAGGCGCACAACAACCCGCGCCCGCGAAAACTTC